>Ga0335078_10011549_pt1 | contig 13103 bp, 10 predicted proteins | sample Lox_Sample_32_FD_206711 | JGI IMG/M metagenome (GOLD analysis project Ga0335078, IMG submission 206711) | Soil microbial communities from Loxahatchee National Wildlife Refuge, Florida, United States - Lox_Sample_3.2 | ecosystem: Environmental > Terrestrial > Soil > Wetlands | place: USA... | reverse complement strand
AGGCGAGTCAGCTATGACCAGGATTCCGCCGCAACGCAGGCACCGAATCGCTTCGGCAAGGGCGCGGTCGTAATCTTCCGAGTAGTGGAAGGACGCATTGAAAATGGCGCAATCAAATTGTCGTGACGCAAATGGTAGATTCTCGAACTCCGCTTGAAACCGCGGGAACATTGCCGGCAATACGCGCTGGTAGTGCACGCCAGCACCGAGGCCGTCAAACTCGTTGGTAAGAAGATCCACCGCGACTGGATGATGGCCAAGACGCGAGAGACGGTAAGACATCCATCCGTTACCCGCGCCAAGGTCGAGGATGTTGAGGGGCGACGTTTTGATGCTGATCAAGGGCAGAATTTTGTGCCGCAAGTAACTGTACGTGCGCGCACGAATCGCCCATTGCCAGGAGTTGCGGCCGGTGCGATCGGAATTGGGCAGAGACAAATAAAATTGCGGGTCGTCACTCCCCCGTCCTTCCAGCCTCCGCACAGTTTCATAGTCGACGATGAAACGCGCGAAATAGCTTCGACGGTCCTCGCTCAAGGCACGCCAGATGCCTTTTTCCTGCATGGTCACCGCGTGACATTGACGACAGATGAGTGGCACGCAATTGGCAAGCAAAGCGCGGTTGGGCAACACCGCGAGGTCGCCACCGCACGCGGTACAGCGCAAAGCGAGATGCGAGGAGAGCGACTGCTTCGGAAACGGAAGCGGGTCTAGCGGCACAGGCGCATTGACCGCCCGAGTACCTACGGACTGCATCGTTCGAACTCCAACAGGACATGATCACCGAGGTCGCGCAAGATTGGCCACGCAGCGCTCCATTCGTCGAATCGTTCCAGCCGCGCAAGGAGGTGGGGACGCGTGTTGACCCACTGCTCTACATATGAGGGTGGCACAAACAGGCCGATGGCGCGGCGAGACAGCAACTGGAACCACGGAGCGAACGAAGCGCGGATTTCCGGTACGCCAGGATAGTAAACGGATATCGCCAGTCCCCCGAGGGTTACTTCGCTGCTTGTAGACAAACGACGCGCCGCTTTCTTGAATTCTCCCCGGAGCAAATACCAAAGCATTTCAGTTACACAGGTGCGGCTCCAGACACAGACAAGCACGCGTCCTCCCGGCTTGACGAGCTTCGCCAAGCTAGCTGCTACCGTCGCCAGGTCTGCCACACAATTGAAGCCGGAGAAGTTCGAGAACGCTCCATCAAAGCACTTTTCTCCCAGAAGAAAGCCTAGGTCCTCGTTGGCGACTACGCGATATTCGGCATTGCGAGTGTTGTTGCCGCGATGCCGTTGTTGCGCCACCTGAATCATGGCGCGGGAAGCATCGCATGCCAGCACCGAGCGCCCTCGACTTGCCAGGAACCGCGCGTCCCCGCCGGTCCCGCAATTTAGTTCCAGAATGCGGCTGCCAGGAGGGAATGCCTCGAGCAGCCGCGTCCACACCTGCCTGCGCTGCGCGCGACCGACGGCCGTGTCCGTGAAAAGCTCGTCGTAGGAGCTGGCGATGCGGTCGAAAGCCGCAGCAGCAAGATGGTTCACCCCGGAAACCAGGATCATGCCCTCACCTCCGAGGAGGCGGAGTGCAACCGTTCGCGCAGTGCATTGACTTGCTGCCGCAATCCTTGTTGCGCGATTTCATCAGTCCCCGCGCGCTGCAGCCGCGCCAGCTGTACTTCGTTCTGCAAGAGCCGGTCGGCAAAACCGTAAAACTCGGAGCTGCGGCGGCCGCGAAGAAGCAGTTCACGATCCGACGACTGCGTCCAGGGCTTCAACTGTACGAGCGCACTGGCATTGCGCGCGTAGTAAGGCGTCCCCTTGATGGGATAAGCCACGGTCGTGAAGAATATGTCGGGGTCGGTACGCTTAACGTGTTCAATCGTCGCCTCAATGTCCTGGAGTTCCTCGCCTTCGTAGCCCCACATCAGGAACATTCCGGTCTGAATCGCGCGCGCCTTGCACAATCCCACGGCGGATTGGACCTGTGGGACGGTTACGCCTCTTTCCATGGAGTCCAGAATTCTCTGCGAGCCGCTCTCGCTCCCGATCCAAACTCGGAAACATCCCAGTTCCGCCAGAAGATCAGCGGACTCGGTGTTAAGGCGGTCAGCGCGCGTAATGCATTCGAATGGGATGTGCAGGCCGCGACGCCGCATCTCCGTGGCGTACGAGCGCAGCCACCCGTGATGAATGGTGAAAACGTCGTCGGCGATCCAAGCCATATCCGGCGCGTAAGTTTTCAGGAGCCATTCCAGCTCATCAACTACGGCAACCGGTTTGCGTCTGCGATGCGTTTTGCCAAACACCTGGTGGCTGCACCACCGACAGTGGTACGGGCAGCCTCTTGCGGTAATAAAGGAGAGCGATCCGCTTCCGTGCGCGTCTCGCCAAGTTTGCATGTAGCGGCGAATATCGACCGCGTCACGCGCAGGCCAAGGAAGCGCGTCGATGTCAGCGATCTGCGGGCGCGGGCTCGTTTGGTGCAAGAGCCCAGCTTCATCCACAAAAGCGATGCCGCTGACCTTGCGCAACGCCGAGTCGGATTCCGTCTGGAGCGCGGGTAGCAGTTCCTCCATCGTGGATTCGCCCTCACCGAAAACGATTACGTCCGCGCCGGCGTCAAGATATTCGCGCACATACGCTCCCGGTTCGGGACCGCCTACCACGGTTTTCCAGCCGGCGGCGCGTGCGAACTCCAGAATCTCGACGACCTTTCTTCGGGTCATCAAATTTGCGTAGATGCCCAGCACGGTGGGCGCCTGCGTTTGCAGTCGCTTTAGGAGATCGCCCATCGTTGAAAAAGTGCTGTCGAACACTTCTACGTCGAAACCCTTTGCGCGGAGATGCGCGCAGATGTAGAGAAGCCCGAGCGGCGCGTAGGGTTTGAGGATCTGCATCTCTTTCGGATCCTCGTAGAGGAAATACCCATGAGTGAGAAGCAGGTCAGTCATTGGCGTCTCCGGAAGGCGCAACGATGGCCTGCAGGGGAACGAATTGCGAGTGCGAAGGAGAAAAACGGTCTAGCGGACCGCGTGACACTAGAGGGAGAGTCGTCGCATCAGGATTGCGACTGACGGGCTCAAGTGCGTCTACCAGCTTCCACAGTTCTTCGCTCTCTTCCGCGCGCTTGCAATGGTCCGCTCCGGGTTTCCATCTCTCCACCTCGGCGTGCAAAGCGTCGCGAACGGCCCGATACAAGCGGTCGGTGTATCGGCCCTTGAACATGACACACAAATCGTCGCTGTCCGACCAATTCTGCTTCACGCCGAGCTGCTTTTTCACCCGCGCATAAAAACGCGTGTTAGGCAGCGGATAAGAGAAGGAAACACCGATGTCATCCGGGCGCGTCTGGCGCACCAGCGCGATAGTCTTCTGAATGTCCTTCCACTCCTCGCCGGGATAGCCCAGTTGCAGGAAATAGCACGTGCGAATACCTTCGCGCTTCAGATGTTCGCGGGCGCTCACGACTTCTTCGACGCGCAGCCCTTTGTCCATTGCATCCAGCACTTTTTGTGAGCCGGATTCGACGCCCATCCATACTTCCGCACAACCGGCTCTTCGCAGTGCTCTGGCCGTCTCGGCAGTCAATAAATCGGCGCGCGCCTGGATTTTGAAGGGCAGGGCGCAGCGAAGATATTCAACCGCCGAGGCAAAATCTTCCAGCCAACGGCGATTGAGGCCGAAAATATCGTCCGCAAACCACAAGTGTTCGGCGCCATAGGTGTCTTTCAAGAGCCGCATTTCGTTGGCGACGTCGGCGGAGGGACGCACTTGGTAGCTGTCCCCAAAAATAGGCTTGGCGCACCAGTTGCAACGGAAGGGACAGCCGCGGCTGGCGATTAGGTTCAGTGAGAAGAACCCGTGGGCGTTCTGCCACGCTCTGCGGTACGGAGAAATGTCGACCAATTCTCGCGCGGGCCAGGGAAGCGTGGATGCGCGGCGCGAAACAGTCCGCGAGCGATCGCTAAGGAGTTCCTTGTCTCCGTCACACGACCGCTGTATCACGCCCGGAATGTTTGCCACACTTTTCGCTGTAAGCAGTGCGCGTACGACCTGGAGCAACGGGTATTCAGCTTCGCCCTTGATGACGCAATCGGCGCCGCGCTGGAGAAATTCCGCAGCGTGATCCGTGGCGTCAGATCCGTGAACGACGACACGCGCACCGTGCTGCCGCGCGATCGCCATCATGTCCCAGGCCAGCTCGCGCATGCGCGTCAGGCACATCTTCGTGAGAAAATTGAAATCGTCTTCGTAAATCGCGACAATCTTCGGCCGATGGGCTTTGATCGCTTCCTTCAACCCTTCCTCAGGCGGCTGGAGCATTGGGTCAAACACGGCAACGGGAATAGCGTTGGCGCGCAAAAATCCAGCGGCGTATAGCGTGCCCAGCGGAGGATACGGCTCCATCTTGCGCAACTGCTTGCGGTCGTACGCTAGATGGTAGGAGTGCGTCAGGAGCACATCAGCCATGCAGCCCCCCCGCGCGAATGGCCGCGAGTTTGGCAATCGCTCTCAACACGCGTCAGCTCCTTGTGGACGTAACGGCTGGCCGGTGACCAGCGAACGGCGCTGCACGATTGTTTCGAGCTTGCGGCCGACCCACAATTCCCATGGAAAGGAATACTGGTTGGTGCGTAGCCGCCAACGCAGTGGGGCGCCCAGGGCGCGGCGGATTCCTGTGCGCAAACGCGGATGGTCTTTGGTCGCTTTCCGAAGCTGGTTGTTCAGCAGGAAAAAGTCGAGCATGCGGCCCAAATGCCTCAACTCTTTGCCCTGCAACCACGGGAGTGTATTTCGTCCTAGCGGCAGGTCGGCCCATTCCTGCAGGCTTTGTGGCTCGCGCACGCCCAGTTCGCGCAGTTGTCCCCAGATGGGAATGCCCGGATACGGCGTGAAAATGTTGGGCGAAAAACTGACGTTCCAGAACTGCCGCGCGATATCGCTCATAGTACGAAGCGTTTCGACGCGATCAGCTTGTGTTTCTCCTGGATAGCCGAAAATAAGATTGAAGGTGACGTGGATGCCGCCGAGCGCGGCCTTGCGCGCGGTCTCATACATTTCGTCCACCCGTTGGTGGCGCTTGTTCATCAGCTTCAACACGCTGCTGGATGTGGATTCCGTCCCAAAACCCATGTGTGAGACGCCACTTTCACCGAGCAGCCTCACGTCGTCGTCGCTCATGCGGCAAAGGAAGTCGGTGGAAGCCTGGAAGGTCCACTTGAATTTGATCCTGGAGTCGAGAAAACCGAGCGCGATTTCGCGCGCTCTGCGCCAGTCCACCGGAAGATTCGAATCGAGCATGGCGACTTCCGTGATGCGATAACGGGCGACCAATTCCGTCACTTCACGAACGACGCGGTGCGGCTCCAAGGCATTGAAGCGCCGCTTGTAAAACACCATGTCCGTGCAGTAATTGCAGGCATAGGGACAGCCCACGCTTGTGGCGTAAGCGAGCTTGCGTTCACCGGAAATCCGCTCGTAAGCATCGAAGTCCACACGTTCGAAAGCGGGCGTCGGCAGATCTTCCAGCCAGGCGACGGGCCGTTCCGGCGCGTGTTGCGGCAGTCCGAACTGTTTGGAAGACACTCCGTGGAGGCCGTGGAAGCTTTTTCCCGAAGCCAGATTCTCGGTCAGTTCCAGCAGCGTCAGCTCGCCCTGCCCTCGCACAATCGCGTCCAGAAAGGGTTCCCGGAGCGTCTGCCCAGGAAGCAGGCTCGGATGCCAACCGCCAAAAATGACCGGCACGCCTGGAAATTCTCTCTTGGCCGCTTTGGCCATGCGCACCGCGCCACGAATCATCGGCCCGGTAAGCACGGAAATGCCCAAACAGAGGGCATCACGCAGTTCGCGGAGAACGACGGTAAACCAGTTGGGTTCGACGGCGGCATCCACAATGGCAACCTCAAATCCAGAGTTGAGCAGTGGAGCTGCGAGGCTCAGTAGACAAAGCGGGGCACCCAAAGGAGGTCCGTCGTACGGCGGATAAAAAAGAACGATTTTGCGCTTCATTAGCAAGCCGCCTCCGTAGTGGCAGGTTCCAGTCGCTTGGCGTCGACGGTGGGTGTGGACACGGCTGTTTTTTGCTTCAGCTTGTTGTTGATCCAGAGCTCGACAGGGAAGCGATAAAGATCGCGATCCAGCCTCCAGCGTGCCGGGAACGACAACAGTTTTTGCGCGATGCGCGTAGAACGCTTGCGCTTGTCGGCGGCAATCGGCACGCGATCGAAAGCGATGCGCAAGTAATCGCGCATCACCTGCAAGCGCCGATGTTCGCGCCCGCTAAGCCATGGGAGAACCGTGTAGCGCGGGAAGAAGTCCGCCCAGCCTTCCAGCGAGTCGGGTACGTGAATCCCCAGCTCCTTGGCGTCCTCCATGATCGGCGAGCCGGGATAGGGGGTGAAGATATTAGTCCAGAACTCCGCGCCAGGAAAACGCCGGCACACATCCATGACGAAATCTATGGTGTCCCTGCGTTCTTTTCTTCCCTCGCCCGGAAACGCAAAAATGATGTTGAAGGAAGGCCGGATTCCCGCGTCGAGGCAACGCGCGGCGCTTTCGTAGATGGAATCGAAATCCTGAAAGGTCTTGTTCATTAGTTTCAGGATTTTCTCGGACCCCGAATCGACACCCTGGCAGATCTGATGAAGACCGCTGCGATGCAGCAGCTTGAGATCTTCGGGAGTGAGGCGAGCGGTCAGATTCGTGGTGGCTTGAATGCTCCATTTGAAATCCGCGCCGGCTCGCACCAGGCCTTCGGCGATCAGACGGGCCCGATCGAGGTCGACCAGAAAATTGTCGTCGACGACCCACAGCATCTCCAGACCGTAACGCGTCGTGAGATCAACGGTTTCCTCGACAACTTGCTCCGCGGACAGCGCATTCCACTTCCGGCCGTATACTCCTGCGTTCGTGCAATACGAACAGTTAAACGGACACGCCAGGCTCGAGATGTACATGGCCCAGCGGCGCCCGCAGCTCCGCTCGTAGGCGTCGAAATCCGCCAGGTGATAAGCCTTCGGCGGCAGGTCCACGATGGGCTTGAGGGGGCGTTCAGTCGTAAAGTTCAATTTGCCGCTTCGCTTGAAGCCGATTCCGGGAATCAAATCCAGCGGAGCACGGGTCTCCAGATGCTGCACGACCTCCAACAGCGCGTCTTCTCCTTGGCCACGCACCACAATATCGATGTAGGGGCACTCCAGAGTCTGTTTGGGCAGTAGCGAGGGATGCCAACCCCCAAGAATGACTGGAAAATCCGGATTCCCGGCCTTCACCGCACGGGCAATTTCCACGGTCTCGCGAATCATCGGTCCGGTTACCAGCGAGATCGCTAGGCACAGCGCGTCGCGACTTTCTTCCAGCACGCGCTTCTTGAAATTCGGGGTAATCGTCGAATCGATCAGTTGCACGGAGTAGCCCGCTCGCAGAAGCGGCGTGGCCACAGCCAGGATTCCCAGCGGCGCGGTGGCCTCCGAACTCGCGAAGGACGGAAAGAAAAAAACAACTTTCTTCGACATTACGGAAGTCCCCACATCACAAGGAAGACCTTACGCCAGCGCACGAATAAGCTTTGTCACCAGGATGTCAAGCGCCTGTCATATGTTCTTCGGGGGCTCTTCTCGGCCGCCATTTCGCGCTAGAGTGATCAGCATTGTGATCACGCGACTGGTTTTAAATCAGAACACTCTGCCGTTCTCCGCGGACTGCAGCATCGCAGGAGTTCCGTGGCAACTGTCGACTAATTCGCCATATGTTTTGCAGGCCGCAGAAAAGTGGCGGCCGCTCAAGCGGGGCAGTAAACCCGCGTTGTTTGAAATGGAAGTTCTCGTGGACTCCGCGCAGCATGCACCATTGCGGACCGCGCACTTCCGCGGGATACGCCACCTCGTCTTTGCTACTCTGCCTCCAAGTAACTTCGTGGTCTACGACTTGGCTCGCAAGCGCGTTCACGCCGCGTTGTCGGAGGACACGGCACGTAATCTTTCTTTCTGGAACAACCTGCTTTTGCCAATCTCCATCGGTGTTCTCGGGACTGCCATCGGCATTGCGCCTCTGCACTGTGCGTGTCTCGAACGCAACGGGGCCGGTTTCCTTCTGGCGGGTGTTTCCGGCGCGGGGAAATCGACGCTAACCATGGCTCTGGCGAACCGTGGCTTTGCTTTTATTTCGGACGACTGGACCTACGTCTCGAAAGCACGGTCCGCTCCTGTCGCGCACGGCCTGTATTCCCCGATAAAGCTTCTGCCCGATGCCGTCCGTTTTTTCCCTTATCTGCGCACTCTTGCCCCGCATGCCACGCTGAACGGCGAATTGGCTTATGAACTCGATCCCTTGCGGCTTCCTAAAATCACAGCCAAGAGCCGTTCTTATCCTCAACGCCTTTTGTTCCTCGAGCGCCTGTCAGCTCCAGGCTGCCATTTCAAGATTTGCCCGCCAGAATATGCAAAAGCCTATTTCGAAGCGCATGCCGAACGCTTGCCCGACGAAGTGCCCGGAGCGAAAGAATTCCGCTCGGACATGTTTCAGCATCTCGCCGCGTACCCCGCCTGGATTTTGAGAACCGGCGAGGGCCCGCACGAAACCGCGGAAGCCTTGGACGACTTTCTAAGTGAGGCCACCCATGCTGTCGCTTGACCTTCCCCCCCATTTAGATCCGCGCGATCTCTTACGGCGATTTGTTCCCACACCTCTGAAGGCTTTCTATCGCCTGGGAGCGGTTCACCTGAAAATAGAGACCAATGATTTAGGGCTTGTGCCCACCTTGATGCTTGGAGTGGATGATCACGCTCGCTCCAGATGCGAATGGGGCTGGAAGATCGCGCGGGACCCGGACGCTCCGGGGCCTTTACTGGCGCCGCGCATTCTTCGCACCGAGGCATTGTCACTGGTTGAAATGGGAATCGCCTGCCTCATCGGAGTGGACCATGAGCGGCGAGAACTACTGGCTTTTGTCGGCCGGGACATCGATTCGTCCACCTATCAGCAGTTTCTGTTGCCGTTTTTCTGTCGCTTGATCATGGAACCATCGGCACTCCACCAGGAAGCAGAGTACGTCCTCGGCGGGACGGCAGGTAGCGATGATTAGTGCCTGTCCAAAGCGTGCCGTGCTTGCGGCCCTGAGGCCCGAGCCTGACTTTTCGGGACTGGCCAGCTTGCCCGCTCCGGAAAGCAAAGCAGGCGCGAGATTCTTGCGCTGGCTCGACCGCAGCGGCCTGGCGCTCCTTTTCTTTCGGCAACTCCAAAAACATGACGTCTCGCTTCGCGTCGCACCGGGGCTGCAATTTGCTCTCCACCGCCGGCACGAGCGCAATTTCGAGCGTACTGCAGATATGCTAGGCGAGGCGCAGCGGCTGTGCCGCGCTTTTCGCGAGCGCGGCTTGGCTGTAGCCGCTCTCAAGGGATTCACACTGACACCTGACTTTTGCGACCATCCGTTCCTGCGCCACCAGGTGGACTTCGACTTTCTTGTGGCTCCGGATGATATTCTCGCCGCTGCTGAGGTGCTTCGCGCCATTGGCTATTTCGCTTCGCGGGTGAACCAAACGAGTGAAACGAGCTTCCTCACGCCCTTGCAACACATCCCCACCAGCAACGACGATTTGTACACGCGTCAAACGCAACGCCAGGTCGACTTACATGTCTCCCTCTGGGACCCCTGCCCATGGCTTCCCTTGGAGGCTCCGCAGAATTGCCTCCAATCGGCTGTTTGCCGCAGCACGTGTGGTGTTGACTATTTAGGCTTGGCACTCCAGGACGCGTTTCTGTTTCAGGTTCTCCACGCATTCCGTCATTCGTTGCGCTCCTGGGTACGGCTCTCCTGGCTCTTTGAAATTGGCAGATGCCTGCAGAATCATCACGGCGACGAAACTCTTTGGGCGCTCGTGATTCGACGCGCCGGACCCACTCGCCTGATGAAATCCGCATGCGCATTTGTTCTCGGTCTGGTCCATTGTCTTTTTCAAATTCCAATTCCAGGGCCCCTTGAGGATTGGAGTGAGGAAGCAATGACCGATTCGCTTTGCGCCTGGCTGGACCACTTCGCCGTCGATTGGAGCATCGCAGACTGGCCGGGAAGCCTGAAGAACCTTTTCTTGACGCGGGAATTCATTCCCAACGGCCACCTCCGCAGGAATTACTGGCGCAGCCGCCTGCTTCCCGGCAAAACGCAAACTTCACTCGGAACTCCACCTGTAGCGGGAGCACGCGAGTTTGTCGAGTGGCAAGCCGCGCGTGCGCGCTATGTCACGGAACGCGGCATTGTCCACCTGAAAGACATGCTTGCTTTACCGTGGCATGGGCTGCGCTGGAAGCGCGCGCTGCGGTCTTCTCGAAGACTTGCCTTCCGCGCGGCCTGCTAGAGGGTCGCTCCGAGCTTAGGAAGCGTCATACTCTGGGTTGTCGTTCGCGGAGGCATCCAGTCCCCCGGCTTGCCCCTGAATCCCGTTGTTTCGACTTCAGCCCTTGTACCGACAATTTCTTGACATCCGTTTGACATTACGAAGATTGACGTTACCTTGCTCTCACAGTAAGTTGCCAATGTGAACCGGGCGACGGACCGATTGCTGTCCTCGCACCGCTCCATTCGCTCATGAATCCTCCGACGGCAAACGCGGATGCCAGGACGGCGCGGCTCTTTTTGATCATCGAGAACCGCATGCTGCGCGAGGCCATGACGGCACTCTTTCGCAAGCAACCGGATTTCACCCTGGTAAATTCCGTCCGCTACAGCGAATCCGTCTGCGGTCTGGTCGCTTCTTCGAATTGCGAGGTGCTGCTGGCCGATCAGGCTTCCGCCACGGTTTTTCCCGCGAATTTCATTAGTGACCTGCTCGTTTTATCTGCCGGCAAGAGAGTGATCCTTTTCGGTATGGAAAATGACCCCGCTCTCTTTTTGCAGGCAGTGCGTTCTGGCGTCAGCGGATATCTCTTGGGTGAAGCCAGCGCGGAAGAGACCATCGCGGCGGTTCGCCGCGTGGTTGCCGGTGAGGCCGTCTCGCCTCCGAACCTGTGCCACCACCTGTTCCAGTTTGTCGCCCGCACCACCCGCGAGGGCGCAATGGTCTTGAACCAACAGCTTTGTTATCGCCTGGGTCTGACTGCTCGGCAACAACAGCTAATCGCTTTGCTCGCGCGTGGCTTCAGTAACAAAGAGATCGCCGAATCGATGTCCCTTTCTGAATTTACCGTCAAAAACCACGTGCACCGGATCATGCGCCGTTTGAACGCGCAGAGTCGCTACGCCGCTGTGCAGACGGTCTGCGAAAAAAATCTGCCCCCCATGTAGGTGACTACGATTGCGGAGAATCCGGCATTGTGCGAACTAGCCCGCAAACCCGCTCCGAAGTTGCCGTCGTTCTTCCGTGTCACAACGTGGAAGCGTACCTGCAGCGCGCGCTGGACAGTATATTTGCGCAAACCCACAACGATCTGCATGTCTATGCCGTAGACGACGGCTCCACCGACCATACCAGGCAGATCCTGAAAGAAAATGCCGGCTGCTGCACGCTGTTTTCGCAGTCCCACTGTGGGCCGGGGGCTGCTCGAAACCGCGCCATCCAGATGTCGGATAGCGCCTTTGTGGCTTTCCTGGATGCCGATGACGAGTGGCTGCCACATAAGCTCGAGCGACAGATTTCGTTCCTGAAGCAGGAGCCCTCGGTTGGGCTGGTTTGTTCTCTCTGCGCTGTGCAGGAATCTGGGAACCGGGCGCCCGTGAAAGCTCCGCAATCGCCTTCGTCTGGCAGGCTATTCGAACACCTGGCGCGCACGTGTTTCGTATTTACTCCGACCGTTGTGGTGCGTCGCTGTTGCCTCGATGAAGTTGGGCTCTTTAACGAAACCTTGCCCGTCAGTGAAGATTTCAACCTGTGGCTGCGCGTCGCGGCGCGATGGAAAATCGCTTTGCTCCCCGAAGTGCTTGCCGTGAATCACAGACGGCTCGACAGCTTGTCGGCGAGGATTCCACCGGCAGAGAGGCTCCAGGCCGGTGTAGCGGCACTGGAACATGTGCGTTCCAGTTGTCCGGAATTGTCACCATCGGAGGCGCAAGCTTTGCGACTCGCCATTGCGGAACGGACCTATTTCTATGCTTCCTTTCTGCTCGCCACCGGTGCAATGGAGGTTGCACGGCATGAATTGGAGTCTGTGCTTAAGCTGCAGCCGGCACACTGGCGTGCCCTCGTCAAACTGGCGCTTACTTTTCTCCCGAGAAATACATATGCGTTGCTGGCGGGCCTGCGCTCCGGGTCGCTTTAATGCCGGCCTCGACACAGTTCGGCTTTCCCAAGATCCATGCCCTGGATCAATGGCTGCTGCAGAAGTTGCTGGATACCCGGCAGAGCGATGTGCTCAGCCGGGCGCGGTACAAGTTCCTGCGCGGGATTCGTCGCTTACGCCTCGCACTATCCGACCCTCTCGTGACTTTCTCCGTCGGTGCGCTGCCCTTGTGCCTGCCACTTTCACATGAGATGCCTTTCTACCGGAAGCTCTTTCCGGAATACTCCCTGAACCTCGGCAGGGTCAGTTCTTATGTTCACCGCAAGTATCCAGACCTCTTCATGATCGACGTTGGGGCCAACGTCGGCGACTCGGTCGCAATCGTCAGAAGCTTTTGCCACCCTCCGATTCTGTGCATTGAGGGTGAACCATTCTTTTTTCAGCTCTTGTCCGGGAACACCCGCGGCCTGCCCGAAATTGAGCTGGAAGACACGTTCATCGGCGCCCCGGGGGACTCCGTGGGCGCAGTCCTCACGGAACGTGGTAATGCCACCGTTCGCCTTGGCAGCCACCCTGGAATCGCGAACATCTGCACGCTAGGCGCGGCGCTCTCGCGTCATCCGCGTTTTGCTTGCGCAAAGCTTTTGAAACTGGATGCCGAAGGATTCGATTGCAAGATCCTCGCCGCAGAGACGGCGTTTATTCGACGCAGCAAGCCCGTCCTGTTCTTTGAGTACTATCCGCAAGCCTGCCTTGCGGCTGGACAGGAGCCGCTCGCGGTTTTCCCGCTGCTGGCGAGTCTTGGCTATTCACCGCTTTTGATCTACCAGAACTTCGGACGATATTTTATGAGTCTGGGCCTGGAACAGGCCTGCACCTTGACAGAGTTGC
>Ga0335078_10011548_pt1 | contig 13104 bp, 12 predicted proteins | sample Lox_Sample_32_FD_206711 | JGI IMG/M metagenome (GOLD analysis project Ga0335078, IMG submission 206711) | Soil microbial communities from Loxahatchee National Wildlife Refuge, Florida, United States - Lox_Sample_3.2 | ecosystem: Environmental > Terrestrial > Soil > Wetlands | place: USA... | reverse complement strand
GAACGGGGTGTGATTCCTCCGCAGGCGGCGATAATGATTGTGCGCGAACAGAAAGGCGTATCCTTACCGTAATGCTCAACGAACCCAGCGCGTCCTGCCCGAAGACGCGAGCCGAATCGCTGAAGACATACGATCAATGCGTATACGAGGAGCAGGACTAATTGCGGCCTCAGCAGTCGAAGCGCTACGCATCGTAGCACAGAGCTCCTCGACCGAAGACAAACAGAGATTTGTAACAGAACTCTCCGACGCAGCAAGGATATTACTCGAAACTAGGCCGACCGCAGTTTCATTACCGAACGGCATCCGATACGTGATGCACAGAGTCAACGAGGCGAAGTCCGCTGCGGCGTCAGCCGCGGATATCAGACAAGTTGCAATTAGAGCCGCAGATGGTTTCATCGCTTTAACAAAGACTGCGATTGGTCGAATAGGCAAAATTGGGGCTAAAAGAATTCGCGACGGCGACATCGTACTAACACACTGTAACAGTAACGCAGCTATTGCCGTTATGACCACTGCATGGAAAGAGGGGAAGAGGTTCGAGGTATTCGCTACAGAAACGCGCCCTAGGTTTCAAGGCCACTTAACCGCCCATGCGCTAGCAAGCGCCGGTATTCCCGTCACTTTAATTCTAGATGATGCTGTCCGGTATTTTATCCAGAATGTTGATGCAGTTCTAATTGGTGCAGATGCGATTACGGCTAATGGTGCTTTGGTTAACAAGGTAGGTACTTCGATGATCGCATTGGCGGCGCACGAAGCGAATGTCGGAGTCTATGTGGCAGCTGAAAGCTACAAGTTTAGCCCTGAGACCATGATTGGAGAGCTTGTCGAGATTGAAGAACGCGATCACTCCGAAATGATCTCAAACAAGGAGTTGAAGCAAATTGGGCGGGTGAAAGTCCGCAACCCATCATTCGATGTCACTCCGCCCGAATTCATAGACCTGATAATAACCGAACGCGGAATCATTCCACCACTTGGAGCCATGCTTATTTTACAGGAAGTTTTTGGAGTGGTAACTCCCGAGGAACTTCGTGAATACCAAACGTACCGAATCGACGAACCCTAATCTGTTAGAGTTCGCTGAATAAAGTAAGATCGAGCAGCTAAGTTACAGACTGGCTCTTCGTCTGAATAATTCCGAAATCCTACGATAATAGCAGGTATCGCTAGAACAAGATTAGGGAATTCTGAAAGAGGATGCGCCATAAGTTAGCGCGAATAGGTCGCACTCGTCCCAGCAAGCGCGCAGGTCGTATTATGGCGCAACTTGTCCCGCGAAATTACCTTTGTAGGCGCCCGCGTCCACTGCTTCCTCAATGATTACCTGGCATATGGCCGTGCCTGGGTGTAGGGCGAGGGGTAAGGGTGACACGTTTAGGATTTCCAGAACGACCCTACCAGTGCTTCCAGGTTGTATGAAGCCACTGCTTAAGTGAATCAGTAACCCAACGCGTGCGAAGCGTGAGCGTCCTTCGATTCGACCGCTCAACGTTGAAGGAAAACTTAGACTTTCTTCGGTAATGCCTTGAACTAGCTCACCCGGCATCATTAGCAAATGATTGCCTTCCTCCACTCTTACGGTGCGGGTGACCTGCTTGTAGTCTGCGTCCTCGCTAATGTCGAATACGTGTCTTGTTTTTTCGAAAACGCGAAACGTATCGCCGAGGTGGAGGTCAATTGAGGCGGGGCCAACTTGGCTCTTGTCGAAGGGGGCTATCTTAAGCGAGCCTTCCTCAACTAGCTTAAGGATTCGATCCCGTCCCAAAGTTGCCATTTTGACCCAAGCCAGCAGCGCTACTGCATCGCCGCGGTATCAGCATTTTGCCGCACGAGGCTTTGTATCACAATCAAGTTGTGATGAACGAGCAAGGAAACTCTTCCGTTTATACGACGATACAGCCTGCTTGCTCGAAACAAGAGTGTCAGACAGTGTCGCAGAGTCCAGTTTCTTGGAAGCGTGTGGCACATTCTTTCGAGGGTGTAGCCCACTCTGGGCGGCACCAAGCGTGGATTATGGATGCTACAGAAGGCCGGCGGTTAGGTCTGTAGTAGCTGCGCGTCATTCTGACAAATACTAAGGTTACTCTACCCAAAAATTCATGTCGCCAAGCATATGGCGCACAATGTAGCCTATGGTGTGTGGTATGAGATTAGTAGGATGCTGCTGACGATAAGCGCGAAACCGAGTAGTGAATCGTAGGATAGGGTTTCCTGCAACAGTAGGGCTCCGAGGATGACGGCTGTGATGGGTTCCATTATGGCGAAGACACTAGCCTTTGTCGCGTCAATTAGCCTCAGGCCCGCGAGATAACTCAAGTACGCCAACGCCGTTGGAACCAAACCAAGCAACGCTAGCAATTCCCATGCAATAGCATCGTTAGGAAACTGTAATGCTCCAGCGCCTAGAGCGATCAAGAAAAGAAACACTGCACCGAAACACATGCCCACAAAAGCGACGGCTGCAGGTTCACGATTTCTACCAAGCACCTTCCCGAAAATATACCAAGAAGAATAAGCCAGTCCTGACCCAATGGCAAGCCAATCTCCAACCTGAGTCCTAGATCCAAACAGTTGCCCACCACTCAAGACGCCCACGATTAGGGCGGCACCGAGAACGGAGAGCGCCACGGCTACGATTTTGGCGCGTGTCATTTGCTCTCTGAGAATAATCCGTGAAAGCAGTGCCACAAACGCTGGAGCAGTGTACAGGAGCGCAGATGCATGCTGCACCGTTGTGTACGCGAAGGAGGTGAAGTAGAGGCTAACGAAGAGGGCGAGGCTACAGAAACCAAAGCTGGCGAAAATACACACCTCGCGTTTAGACATTGACAAATCATAACGTTTCACCACAACCAAACATGCCAAGAACGGAAGTGCGAAAACGAGTCGAAAGAATGAGACCGCAATCGGCCCTAATAGTGTAACCGCGTAAATGGCTTTGACAATGATTCCTGTTGTTCCCCATAACGCTCCCGCCAACATAACAAGCAGCGCACCTTTCATCTGACTATTCAAAGCGAACTCCGCCAACAATACGAGGTTAGTGAAGTGAGCGATCTCTAATTTCTCGAAGCAAGTTTAGAGATTGAGCGGATAGTTAAAGGCAATCGTATTTCCTCGTCCATTAACTCCAGCGGATTGAATCGATCCTTGCCTCGATCTAAAGGGTTGACAGCACTACTCGTCGCCTCTTTCTCATTCGGCTCGTCCGCACTCTTCATAAGGTTCGCGACTGAAGCTTCTGTGATATCGTTAACTTTTTTTCGGCTCTTTATCGCGGGGTGTGTTATGGTGGTTTTGGCTGCTGCAACATCTCAACTCCGTCGCCTCAATAGACATGATTTGGTTCTCGTGATAATAGCAGGGGGTGTTCTCAGTCTTCACTTCTCGGCGTTCATATTCGCAGTTAAGGGAACAACGATTGCTAATGCCACGTTCCTCGTGAACACTACCCCTGTAATGCTAGCCGTTCTCTCGCCAACGATCATCAAGGAGCGAACGACCGCTCGAGAAGTGTTGGCGGTTCTGGTTGCAATGATGGGTATTTTATTGATTGCAAATGCGGGGAACGGTTTTCGACTCTTCGGGTTAGCCGACGTCTCAGCGTTGCTGGCTGCTTTCCTTCTAGCAATCTATTCCATGACGGGGAGGCATCTTCGAACCGGGGGCATCAGTACCACCTGCTACGTAGCATATGCCTATTCAGCTGCAGCCCTAGTTGCATTACTTCTAGTCAGCATGTTTGGATCCAACACATTTCAGCACTACAACACACAAAACCTGTTCGCAATATTCGGTCTGGCACTAATTCCAACAGCCCTAGGCCACTCACTCTACAATTACTCGCTCGGCTCCGTCAAAACGGTTACAGCAAACATCTTCCCACTCATGGAGCCAATCATCGCTTCCATCCTAGCCGTCCCACTATTCAACGAAATACCCACACCAACACAAATCGCCGGATACGCCCTGATCCTGACGGCAGTTGTCATCGTTGCCATTAGTCTAAAGTGAACTGCTCAGAAGTCTCCAAGTAAAGTAGCGGATTTCGGCTTAGGGCTTAATTATTGGTCGAATCAGTCGCCTATGTTAGTGGGTTAAGATGATCGACCGCCAATCCCAATAGGGCCAGTACCTCTCAATCCACGAGTAAGTACAGCCCCAGCAACCAAAGCCCAAGACTTATACTATATTGCAAGTCGCCAGTCATTACCCGCAAGCAATTGAGCGTGAGAGAAATGCTCGACATTAAACTGGTTCGTGAAAACCCCGGCCTAATCAAAGAGAGCTTAGAAAGACGAGGGGATACTGAGAAGATTGCTTGGCTGGATAATCTGCTTGATAACGACAAGAAATGGAGGGGCATTCAGAGCGAAGCGAACACCCTCCGTGGCAAAAGAAACAAGCTGACTGAGCAGATCGCCCAGCTACGAAGAAAAGGCCAAGACGTTTCGGCGCTAGTCAAGGAAGCGGAGCAAATACCCGAACAAATCAAAGGATTAGAGAAGGAAACAGCAGAGCTTGAGGCTAAGATTAGAAACACCCTGATGGAGTTACCGAACATCATTCACGAAAGCGTACCAGTCGGCAAAGACGAGAACGATAACATTGAAGTCAAAAAGTGGGGGACATTACCTCAGTTTGACTTTCAACCCAAAGACCACATAGACCTAGCAGCGAAATACGCGCTCATCGACTTAGAAAGAGCAGCGAAGGTTGCCGGTGCACGTTTCTACTACCTGAGGGGTGACCTCGTAAAATTAAACCAGGCGCTCATCATGCTCGCTCTTGATTTCATAGAGAAGAAAGGGTTCAATCTCACTCTCCCCCCATACCTCATGCGACGAGAAGCCGTCGGGGGAGCTGTGTCACTGTCGGATTTTGAGGATGTGATCTACAAGATCGAGGGCGAAGATCTCTATCTCCTAGCCACATCGGAACACGCTCTACTCGCTCAACACATGGATGAAATACTGGACAATAAGGCTCTGCCGTTGAAATACGCAGCAGTCAGCCCCTGCTTCAGAAAAGAGGCTGGCGCGCACGGACGTGACACCAAGGGTATCTTCCGAATTCACCAGTTCGAGAAGGTGGAACAGTTTGTGTTCTGTAAACCAGAGCAATCGTGGGAAGAGCATGAGAAATTGATCGCCAACGCTGAGGAACTCTACCAATTGCTGAAGATTCCGTACAGAGTCGTCAATGTCTGTACAGGCGATCTTGGGGCAGTTGCAGCGAAGAAATACGATCTAGAAGCTTGGATGCCTGGGCAGGGCAAGTACCGGGAAATAGTCTCATGCAGCAACTGCACATCATACCAAGCGGTACGATCAAAAGTCAGGTACCGAGAAAAACCAGACGAACCAACAAAATGGGTACACACCCTAAACAGCACCCTCGTCGCCACCGAAAGAACCATAGTAGCGATACTAGAGAACTACCAAGCAAAAGACGGCTCCATCAACATACCCGAGACACTGCAAGCCTACATGGATGGAGCGAAGCAAATCAAACCTGCAAACTAGCGACGCAAACGGTATAAGCGTTGGACGAAACGACAGAACGAGCGGTAAATGAGGGAACTATCGGAACGAGTTAGGCGAATCCACCTTTCCCCCATTCGCAAAGTTGCTGGTTTACTAGATGAGGCCAGGAAACGGAGCGACATAATCTCATTCGGTGGCGGAGCTCCCAGCCTGCCACCACCAGAAGGATTTCTTGAAGAATTCACACGACTACTCCAAACCAACGCGCTACGAAGTTGCGGGTACACTGGTACGAAAGGCATCCCGGAACTTAGGGCAGCTGTTGCGGCAGACGTGAAGAGGTATGGTAACGTAGGCTTCGATCCCGCACGAGAAATAACCCTGACGACGGGTGCAACTGAGGCAATTTACAATGTGTTCATGTCGCTTATCGACCCCGGCGACGAGGTTATCATAACTGACCCAACTTACCTTGGCTATCGTGAAACTATTGAACTAGCACAAGGACAGGTCAAGTTTCTACCAGTAGAAGTTGAAGACGGGTATCAACCGGACAGCGAGCAGCTTACAGACCTCGTATCAAAAAAGACCAAAGCTGTTCTCCTACTCTCCCCAGACAATCCGACCGGAAGGATTGTGAAAGAGGATTTCGTGAAAACTTTGATTGATCTGGCTCAAGACTATGATTTTTGGATCATTAGTGACGAGATCTACAAACATATCATCTACGAGGGAAAGCATCTTTGGGTCAGCAGTTTTCCAGGGGCTAAGGATCGCACAATCACAATTTGCAGCTTCTCGAAGGAGGCAAGTATCCCGGGGTTGAGGTTGGGTTACACTATGGCCCCCAGGGAAATAATTGACGCGATTGAAAAGATGCAGCAATACAGTACCCTAGCTCCCGAGACCTTGGCACAATTCGCGCTCGTCAAATACCTTAACGAGGACATGAAGTCCGCTTACCTCAGAGATGTGGTTTTACCTCAGTACGCAAAGAGGCGTGAGCAAATGGGAAAAATGATCGAAACCCACCTTCCTCTAGCTCAGACGACCAGGCCAGCCGGAGCTTTCTACTACTTCGTCGACATGAGAGAGTATCTATCAAGGGTAGACCAAACTGAGGAGGAGTTTACGGAACAATTACTAAACCAAACAGGCGTCGCCATCATTCCCGGCAGATACTTCGGTGACAACGGGACTGGCCACGTTAGGATGACTTTCGTCACCGAGCCCGTGGAACGTATTGAGGAAGGGATCAGGAAAGTTGCTCAATTTCTCAACGCCCCTAACACTGAGCGCACATTCCATGACTGTTGACGCAGCATTTGCGCGGTTTCCCATCCTTACGACGGAACGATTACGTCTTCGCCAAATGCAACCCACAGACGCCGAAGCATACTTTGCAATAAGGTCAGATCCAGGAAGTTACATGCTCCTATGGAGCGGAACCTTATCCGTCAATAGACGATGCGCGAGCGTTGGTTCAGCGACTTCAGGATTCGTACCGTCGTCGCGACTCAATATACTGGACCATTACCCTGAAAACAAGAAGAGAAAGCCATCGGCTCCTGTCGCTTCCTGAATTTCGCGGTAGATTTTCACTGCGCGGAAATCGGCTACGAGCTCAACCGCGATTATTGGCGGCAGGGCATAATGACTGAGACTGTATCTGCCGTGGTTACATACGGATTTACCGTGCTTGAGTTGCATCGAATTGAAGCGAGTCCTCTAGCGCGTAATACCTCTTCACGAAAACTTCTCCTGAAGCTAGGTTTTGTGTGTGAGGGGAACTTGCGAGAGCGACTCCTCTTCCGCAATCGGCTTGAGGACGAACACTCCTTTGGATTACTGAAGGATGAATGGTTGAAGGTGGTTTCGCTCTAAGCTGTGGTTTTCGAGAGGTAATCGCTTAGTCCCTCCCAACCTTTGTCAGTCTTCTTTCGCACAATCGTGAATGCTTCCCTTCCAGTGAGCGACTGTGGTTCTTGACCTGTGACTTCTCGTACCATGTAGCGAGCAGCGCTTAGCATTTCGCCGTTTAAGCTAGCCTCCGCTTGGTCGCCAAGGTGCAAGATCAGCGCTTCGATCGTCATGGGTCCTATTGGACCGTACTGTCGTCCATGGCTGGCCGCGACGACATGTACAGCATCCAACGGAAACCCTCTACGAATAAGTTCCGCACTTGCGAGAGTTAAGTGGTCGAGTCGTTCAGCGAGTCTTGACCGTTTGTATCGTCCATCAGTCCTTTCTAGGTAGGTTGTGGGTTTGAATACGTCGTGTAGTAGAACTCCGCAGATCACTATGTCTTTGTCAACTCTGCAATGATAGATTCGCTCTACGATTCTTGTTAGGCCCATGCAGAGTTCATAGAGCGCAATTGTGTGTTCTATGAATCCGCCTGGGTAGTTGTGGTGGTGCCATACGCTAGCCGGTGCTCTACTCACGGGCAGACCAGAGAATGTTCGACCCCCAATCCTAACTGAGGGTTTCTCCAGTACGCTGCAGACTTTCTTATGCAGATCTTTGTCTCGAATTCTATTTGCGATTCGTAGTAGGCGTTTGTCCAACGGGATCGATGCTTTCTTCTCTTATAGGGAAAATAAAGTTGGCAAGGAACGTACCTTGTCTCGGCCTTCGTTGATCTTCCTAGGAGCAGGCGCCCCAACCGCACTCAGGGCATCTGTAACAACCCTCTTGGAATACGACTTGGCTGGTGCATTGAGGGCATATTTTCACTTGTTCGCCTGTGGATTGAGAGACTCCGATTAGGGGTGCAGTTAAGATTCGGACGCGTGGAGTCTCTGGTTCAGCAGTGTGATTTCGATTTTTTTCCGTGTCCTCCTTCTTGCCTGGGGATACTAGGACTTGGCCCTTGATTGAAGTGTCTCGGAATACTGTAACGTCTTTGCAACCCAGCTTGTGTGCGAGTAGGTATGACGCACGCATGTCGTCCACGGTGGCGTTTGCGGGGAAGTTGTTTGTCTTGGAAATGGATGAGTCGACCCATTTCTGGAAGGCGGCTAGTGCGCGGATGTGGTCCTCGGGACGAATATCCATCGCCGTGATGTAGACTCGTTTCAGGTCGTCGGGGATGTATGAGATGTTTTGGATTGAGCCTCCGTGCTCGTTTACGTCCCTGAGTAGGTCGTCCCCGAATAAGCCCTCCTCGGTCATCACATGTTCAAAGACGGTGTCGATGTAGTAGAAGCTACCTACCTTCACATGCTTCTCATACACGAGGGCGTAAACGGGTTCGATTCCGCTGCTGCAGCCCGCGATCATAGAGATGCTGCCGGTAGGAGCGATGACGGTTGTGTAGCCGTTGCGGACGCCGTATTGTTTGATCATATCTGCAACTTTGTCCCACTCGAAGTGCCATGACTTCTTGTCGTCGAACCCTGCGAAAGGAAGTTTTCCTTCTGGGTAGAAGCTCTTGTCGTAGTACGGTAGTGGACCGCGTTCCTTTGCGAGTTCGATTGAGGCCATTTTCGAATGGTAGTTGATGAATTCCATTAATTCCTCCATCAATTTCCTTCCCTCTTCGCTGCTGTATGGAGCCCGCAATTCGTAGAGTAGGTCCGCTAGCCCCATGACTCCTAACCCAATTTTTCTGGTGGCTAGGGTCATGTCTTCGATGGCTTTGAGGGGGAAGTTATTGACGTCGATGACGTTGTCTAGGAACTTGGAGCCAACGTAAACAGCGTCACGCAGCCCGTTCCAATCGTACGTCGGCTTGCCGTTCTCATCCTTGGTAACGAATTGCCACACGTTGATGCTTCCCAGGTTGCAGGACTCGTTAGGATAGAGTAGTACCTCGCCGCATGGGTTCGTTGTTACTATTGGGCCAAGGTGTTTGAAGAATGGGTTGTGTGCGTTTACGTGATCGTAGAAGATTACTCCTGGTTCAGCGCTTTCCCAGGCCTGGTAGACTATCATGTCGAATAGGAGACGGGCGTTTACTTCCCTGACAGCCTCTCCCGTTCTTGGGTTGACGAGTGGGTATGGTTTGTTGGCTTTGAACGCATTCCAAAAGTCTGGTAATATGAGGACGGAGATGTTGAAGTTTCTTAATGCCTTGTTGCCTTTCTTGGCGGTTATGAACTTCTCAATGTCGGGATGATTGCTGTTGAGGATGCCCATGTTGGCGCCGCGACGGATCCCACCTTGCTTGATTACGTCGGTCATGGTGTCGAAGAGATTCATGAAGCTGATCGGTCCAGATGCGACGCCTGAGGTTGAGCTTACGTAATCACCTTCAGGTCGCAACTTGGAGAAATTGTACCCCATGCCTCCTCCAGCCTTGAAGACAACTGCAGTCTGCTTCAACGTCTCCATGATGCTCTCGATTGAGTCATCAACGCCAAGAACGAAGCATGCTGACCCCATGCCCAGCACGTTGCCGAAGTTCGCAATTGCGGGCGTGTTCGGCATGAATTTTCTTGAGACCATCAAATCGTAAAAGGCGTTAATGGATTTCTCGTATTTGTTGAACCTCCCATTCTTCAGCATGCTGAAGAATTCAGTCCAGGAAAGTTTTGCTGCGCCTTCGCGATCGAACCGGTCGTACATGCGTTTTACTGCTTCGAGGTGGTACCGGTTTAGGGGATACTTACCTATGCTCACCTTTCTGTGATGTTCCAGCGGGTCGAACTTTTCAGTTTGGTGGGGTTGCTGTTTCTTAGTAATGTCGTAAACTTCGCTATCGTAGAATAAGTCTGGTAGCGCGGCGTGTACCGCGATTCTGGTGAAAAGTTGTTTCGGTGTTTCAATTAGCTTGCCCGTTTCATCCTTCTTGAGGTATCGGGCTTTGAGCACCCGTAGCGCGTTTAGGTCGAATACTTTGTCAACTTCATCGATGTTCTCTTTCTCAAGTACTCGCTGTTTCTCACGACGGATCTCAGCGCGTTTCTGTCTGTAGATTATGTAGGCCTTAGCGACTTTCGCTTGGCCATTCTCAACTAGTGCTCGCTCAACTACATCCTGCACGTCTTCGACTGCAGGTATCGAATCTGCGCCATACTTCTCATCCAGTATCTCAACTACGCGGGATGAAAGTGAGTCTACAAGTGCTTGGTCTCTTCCACCAGTCGCGACCACTGCCTTGTAGATGGCGTTTGCAATCTTTTCAACATCGAATGAAACGATACGGCCATCACGTTTTCTAATCTGAGTAATTCTCACGTTAAAAGAATCCTTCCTGCTCCATGACGTTACGTGTGCTACCAATTTTATGCCTTTCCTCCAAGAACATGGAAGCTGCCAGAGCGGCCGTTACCCCGGCCAGGCACTTTAATAGTTTTCGACAGAATTGTATAAAATATTGTACCGAGCTTTACAGAAAATTCATTGTAATTTTCAACAACCTTCCCGGAACTTCTACTGCAAAAGCGCTTACAACCATTCTCTTGCCGTGCTCTGACATGGCAAAGACTTTTATTGTTTAAGAAACAGCCGACGAAGCTCAGGCTCCAATTAATCGAACTCTAATCATGCGTGAATCTTAACGGATCAATGGCTCCGATTTCCTCGAAAGCCTTCCGTCTCATCTCGCAACCACGACATTTTCCGCAAGGTGCTTGTCGATCTTCGTGGCAGCTCCATGTCAGTTCTAACGGCACGCGAAGTCGAATTGCAAGACGCAAAACTTCGCTCTTCCCATACTTATTGAGTGGGTTGACGAATTGGACCGGTGCCAGTTCCCTCCCACGCCGCGTGCCGACTTTAACCAACTCGTTCATGAGTCGAACGAAGTCAGGTCCTGCATCCGGCAGCTCTTTGGCGTCGTCAGCATTGGAGCCGAAGACTATGGTGCTCGCGTTGAATGCTTCGGCGTATGAGGCGGCAACACCATAGAAGATGATATTTCGTGCGGGCACGTACGCTCCCGATATCATTGATGAGGGCTGAGGATGATATCGTCTCTCGACATCTTTGAAAAATGGGAGGTAGATGGTTAGATGTTCTTTTACTGTTGCTGCTGCCGCAATTTTCTTCGATGCCTCTGTCTCGCTGTCGTAAGATTGAGTGTAGGTTATATTCAGTGAGTAGATCTCACTCGTGTTCTGTTTGGTCAAGTACAGAGCCGTAGCGGAGTCGATCCCGCCCGATAACAATACGACGACTCGATTCAAGGAAGACATCTGGACGGATTCGTCTTCTCTATAATTTCTCGGCTTCGGAACTAACTCTGGTCTAAGATCTGGTACAGAGTTAAGGTGTTGGAGGGCTTTAGGGAAAAATAGCCCTGTGAGACCCCGGCGCTTAATGGAGTTTCATGAAGGTGGCGATGGATTCTTTGCGGCATTGGGGACATATTTTCAAGTGATATCGGTCGTTGGGGAGCGGTTGTTTGCACCACTCGCAACGTCTGATTCTCGGGGTCTCCATCTCAGGGATTTCTTCGAACAGTAATCTTTCCAAATCTTCGACCAATCTTATTCTCCTCTTTTGTTCTGGCCCATACCCCGTTTGCAAGTGCAAACGAGGCAATCACGTATTACTAGTTAAGGAGTGTTAAAAGAATTAACAACGTTTATAAGAAACTAATGTAATCAATGTTAACTTGATATCAAGTTAACTGGATTAACTTTGTGAGCTGGCTATCATGGCAAACAATGCTGTCCTGATTCGCGGGATGGATCGGGATATCTATAACAACGTGGTAGCCAAAGCTAAACAACAAGGAAAGAACGTCGCAGACCTCGTAAACGAGGCCCTAGCCCAATACATGAATCAATCCCAACCCGAAAACCACGACGTCTTTGACACCAAGAAGCTAGTCCTAGCCGGCTCCGTTCTCCTCTCCAAATCCGACATCATGGGCTTGCACAAGGAACTCGGACCCTTTCACCTTGAGAACAGTGGAGAGCTGACCTTCGAGAAAGATGTGGACCGGGAAGCGTTCCAAAAGATTGAGCGAATCACAAACACCGGCAAACTACGCGTCCCATCCGACGTTCACCACTTTGCTCTCTTGAAGGCAGGTCACGTACGCGGAGAAGTGGAAAAGTACTAGGCTAACTTTATGAAAATTGCAGGTTTGTAGGCGAATTTACAGGGTTTCCACGCCGAATTTTCCAGTCTCCCACAGCTCAATTTTAACCCTAGTCTTGAACAGGTTACTGAGCTGTTCTTGTATCTGCCTTGCCAATGTCTCACACGTCATGTTTCCGATATCGCGATGATCATACTTGCAGTCAATGAACTCATCCACAGTCCGCTTCACGTCTTCAAAATCCAACCACTTGGCGCTATTACCGTACACTCTCGCTAGTAACGTGTAATTGTGCCCGTGCTGGCGTCCACACTTGGGATGTCCAGCTATAACATGGGCCGCCGCGAACTCGCGCCGGTAAAGCCGTGCTACGTCAGCCGCATTCGATGCCATATGTCTAAACCTCTTTTCGAAGCATATTGAAGAACTCGTTACGTGTTTCAAACTTCTCGAACTGCCCACGAATTTCGGAGGTTAGAATATCTGCCCCACTCTTTACGCCACGCATCTCCATGCACAAGTGACGAGCCTGAACTACCACAACAACCCCGAGCGGACGTAGGTTGTCATTCAAAGCATCCGCAATCTGCTTCGTCATTCGCTCCTGCAGCTGTA
>Ga0335078_10011546_pt1 | contig 13105 bp, 9 predicted proteins | sample Lox_Sample_32_FD_206711 | JGI IMG/M metagenome (GOLD analysis project Ga0335078, IMG submission 206711) | Soil microbial communities from Loxahatchee National Wildlife Refuge, Florida, United States - Lox_Sample_3.2 | ecosystem: Environmental > Terrestrial > Soil > Wetlands | place: USA: Florida... | reverse complement strand
ACTGGTGTTACGTGCGAACAGCCCGCGCGGCAGCCAATCCGTCGCACTGGGCGGATATGTGTTCCAGGCTTCGCTGTCGCGATCCTGGTTCACGGGCGAGCTTCAGACGAAAGAAGGTGGCATGCTTCTGCTCGAGTCCAGTCCCGATGAGTTCTTTGTCATAGGCAGCGGCCTGATCGTGAAAGTGAGCCGGGACCCCGATACCGATGACCGGATAGCCGGCATCGCAAGCATCGAACAAGTTTCGAGAGACGGCGCAGGCTGGGCGGTGACCGCAAGGCTAAATGGCGACCAGAGTAATCAGGGCAGACAACTGACGCTGGATCCGCGGGAAATTCGGACGTATCGGGTGCGGTTATATAGCACACCGCAATGACCACTTCGTCGAAAGGAACGCATGAAAGCTGTCAGCCGTAGGGCCTTACTAAAGAGCGTGCCCCCATTAGCGGGAGTGCTCTCCCTTCCGTTGCTGTCCAGGGCTGTCCAGGGCGCCAGTTCCCCTTCCGGGCGGCCGAAGCTCAGGATCACGGATATCCGAACTGCCGAGGTCGTGGTGCATGGCTACCAGGTCCACGTCCGTATTTACTCGGACGAGGGCATCGTCGGCCAGGGTGAAGGAACGGATGCGGTTCAGGGAGGAGTTCCTCTGATTCAAAGCTTTCGCCACGCCCTGATCGGCCAGGATCCGTTAAACGTGGAGTCTTTGATCGAGCGCATCCGGAGGTTCGGCGTCTTCGCCGGGGCACAAGCCGGCCAATATGTCGCCGCCATGAGCGCCGTTGAAATCGCCCTCTGGGACATCGCCGGCAAGGCCTTGGGCGTCCCCATCTATCAACTGCTCGGCGGCAAGGTGCGCGATCGCGTCCGTATGTATTGCGATTCGGGGGCCAAGGAGATGATTCCCGGCAACGAGGTCTCCGAGGCCCGCATCCAGCAGATTCAGGACCTTGGATTCACCGCCGCCAAGATCGACATCGACGACTCCACGGATTCCGCCCGCATGGACAAGGTGAACTGGACGGCTACCAACGGCGAGATCGACCACATGGTGGCCAAGATCGCCTGGACCCGCAGTAAGTACCCGAAGCACATCGACCTGGCTGTGGATATGCACGCCCGCTACGACGCCCCCACCGCCAAACGCGTCGCCAAGGCGGTCGAACCTTTCCGTCTTCTGTGGCTGGAAGAGCCCGTTCCGGCCGAAGACATCGACGCCATGCGCGATGTCAAGGAATCGACTAACACTCCGATCGCCTGCGGCGAGAACGTCTATCTTCGCTACGGGTACCGGGAACTACTCGAAAAGGCCGCCGTTGATATCATTCAGCCGGATTTCCAGAAATGCGGCGGATTGTTCGAAGGACGCATCATCTCCGCCCTAGCGCACACCTATTACATTCCCGTTGCTCCCCACTGCGTGGTTTCTCCGATCGGCCTCATGGCCTCCGCCCACGTTTGCGCCGCGATCCCCAACTTCCTGGCACTCGAATGGCACTGGATTGACTTCCTGCCGCTCTGGCGAAACTGGGTCAAGGAAGGAGAGATCCTCCACCAGGGCTGGGTTACTATGACCGACAAGCCAGGCATCGGGGTAGAGATGAACGAAGAGGGAGCACGACGAGCCCAAGTGAAGGGCACACCGTGGTTTCAGCCTTACTCGAGGACTTAAAGAATAACATGTTTAAGATTGTACTTAGCGCTATGTTGGGCACCGCGCTGTTAGTCCCTGTGGCGTCAGCCCAGCCGGGCATTTTCACCGCTCAGGATCTCATCCAGTACACGCCGGATTGGAAAGGCCCGCGATTCCCCGACGGCAGGCCGAAGGTGCCGGACGACATTCTCCAGCGCATGCGCGGAGTGACGCTGGAGGAAGCCTGGGAAGTCCTGCGAGACGCCGGCTTCAAACACCAGTATGAAGACGGCTGGCATTGTATCCATCCCGACAAGGTGCTGGTGGGCCGCGCCCTGACTGCGCAATGGCTGCCCGGCCGCCCCGACATCCACCGGGTGATCGAGGAGCAGGGGAAGAAGGACGGCCGCATGCCCGGGCACCAGAATGCCTGGACGGTCGATATGCTCCAAAAGGGCGACGTCTACGTTTGCGACCATTTCCGCCTGAAAGTCGACGGGCCTTCCGTCGGCGATAACGTGGGCAACGCTATCTATGCCAAGTCAGGCAACGGTATCGTCTATAACGGCGCCGTCCGCGACATCAACGGCCTCAATGAGCTGCCGAATTTCGTCTCCTTCGTCCGCTATTACGACCCTTCCCATCACTTCAGTAATCTGGGCCCCAACCTGAATTCCACCCTGATTGGTATCAACATCCCTATCCGCATCGGCCACGCCACCGTGATGCCCGGCGACGTGGTCCTCGGCCGCGACGGCGGTGTCATCTTCATCCCCCCCCAGCTTGCCGAACGCGCAGTCAACGTCTCCGAGGAGACTCATGTGCGCGATATGTTCGGACACCAGCGCCTCCACGATGGCAAATACACCGCGGGCCAGATCGACGGCCGCTGGACACCTGCAATTGAAGCGGACTTCAGGCAGTGGCTGCGACAGAATCTCGACAAACTACCCATATCGAGGGAACATGCCGAGAGGATTATTAACCGGACCCGGTAAGCTAAACTGATTTGACCGCCACCAGCCCTAGTGGCGTCCGGAGACGGCGCAGCGGATTCCGCAGCGCCCGTCCAAATCCATCGAAGCGCACCTGCATCACATCGCCGTCTGCCAGCCGCACGCCGTCTCCAAAGCTGAATGCGTCCGCGCCGAAGAAATGAATGTGCAGGTCGCCGGGCCGGCGGTGGGACTCAAACTTGAAATGGTGGTGCTCGATGTTGGCCAGGCTGTGGCACATCGCTCTCTCTCCGGTCTGTATGGCCCGCGACCAGAGAACCTGGCCGCCGCGCTCGACGGACACCTCTCCGGGCACAAGGTCGAAAGCGCCATCCACCACCAGCTCCGGGCCGACCGCACACGTGCGCAGCTTCGAGGCAGCCAGGTACAGATAGTTCTTGCGTTCCAGCACGTGATCGGAGAACTCATTGCCTGCCGTGAAGCCGACCCGCCGCGGCGTCCCCTCGGCGTCGATGAGGTACACACCTGCCACTTCTGGCTCTTCCCCGCCGTCCTCCGAAAACTCCGGCACGACAAGCGGCTCATTGTGTCCGCGCAGCACCGTGCCACAACCCTTATAGAACCACTCGGGCGCGACACCTGTCTGTCCTGGCGCCGGCTTGCCGCCCTCGACGCCGGACTGGTACATGCGTGTGCTGTCGGTCACGGCCTGCGCCGCGGCGTGCATGGCATCGCGGTTCCGGGCGCTGGCCAGGTGCGTCAGTCCGGTGCCGCTCACAAGGCATCGGGACGGCTCGGCGGGGACATCTGCGGAAGGGCAAAGCCGCCAGTCCGACTTGCCGGAATACACGGCGTCGTACTCAATAACGTCAGGCGACAGACGGCGTGGAATCGACTCGGTAACGGGCATGCCTTCATTCAGGCACTGCGTGGCGAGCTCATAGACGGACTGACAGCCGGTTAGAAATCGAAGATGCGGTTCGTCTACGAGCGCTACACGGCGGTCTTGCGGACCCGCCAACTGAACAATTCTCATTTGCTCACCAGTTCAGCTCTACTAATGAAACGGCCTGGCGCGGAAGGGACAATCGCAACTTCACCCCGCCGCGGGTCACATTCACCCACCGCGGAGAGTCCGATAACTGCAACTGCCCGGCCTGTTCGAGTTGGGAGTACTGCTCCGGCGTCGGATGTTGCGGCGACCCCATGGTCTTCCACGCAGTCCAGGCGTTGCTATGTGTCGCATCGATCCGATACCGTCGAAGCAGCACTCGGGCGGCCGACCTCGGGACACCCGCAATCTCCAGCCGGATTTCGCCGGCGGCACCTGGCAGATCGTCGTCCTGATAATTCCACAGGAGTACAGAAATGGCCCCTTCGGTACGGGCTGCCAGTGCATCGATATCCGGGTGGCCGCGGACGCCTTCGGCGCGTATCGCATCGATGGGCGTGCGGCCGGTGCTCTCAGTCTTTACGCGATCTCCCTGCATCAATCCAGCCATGCGAAACAGGTTCAGCACGGGTTTGTCGATCCCGTTCGTGGCCAGTGTCCGGAAACCATCGAAGTAGGGCTGACCCTCGAACTCAAACGCCCAGGTGAGCATGCCTGCGACATTCGCTTTCCGCCGGTCCGCCAGCGTTAGGACGGTGTTCATCATCGCGGCGGTATACGACGCATACTGCGCGCCATTGCGATAAGCATTTTTGGGGTACACGCGCGACGGACACGCGGCGCACCCTTCCGGATCGCACTCACTCAGCACGATCGGGAGATGCGAGAACTTTGGAAACGAGCCGACGATGGCATATCCCTGATCCACATCCTGGGCCTCCTGGGCGATGCCCATGCGAACATGACCGTCCACCACCGCGGTTCGGCCTTTGGCGTGATACGTGATGAAGTCCAGCGGCGCACCCGTTCCGCCGGTCGCGGAGTTGCGGCCGGAATCGCAATGCTCCAGGAACTGGCGCAGAAACGCTGCGGCTCTCGGGCTTGATGGTCCGGTGGTGGCCGGTCCGCCGATTCTCGCCGATGGCAACGCCCGCTTCACCGCCGCCGCCGTAAAGTCGTAGAGCTTGTCATACTCGTCCGGCGTTCCGTGCCAATACGGAATGTCGGGCTCGTTCCAGACCTCCCAATACCAGGAACCCACCTCGGCCTTCCCGTACTTCGCGACACTGTGCTTCACCCACTGGTAGATCAGTTCGCTCCACTTGTGGTAATCCCTGGGCGGGTAAGACCATCCCGCAAAATACCCTGAGTTTGAGGCGCCTGGAATCCAAGCCACGTGATATGGGTCCGGCTTGGACGAGAGCGCCCGCGGCATGAATCCGATCTCGACGAAAGGTTTCGCACCGGCTTGTAAGTAGGTGTCGAAGATGCGGTCTATAATCGACCAGTCGTACACCGGCCTGCCTGACGCGTCCTCCACATACGTGTTGGTGTATCCCGACTTCAAGCCTGGCGTTCCATCACCGGTTGCCAGCAGGAAGTGGGTGCGGATGTGCACTGGCGTGCGGCTCAGCGCGGCCAACTCGCCCACGAGCTGGCGGCCATTTTTCGTGTAAGTATTGTTAGGTTCGTCGTAGCCGAAAAAGGTGTAGGCCGCGTGGAATGGGCCGATAGTCTCCGCCGCATCCACGTGAATGGTCACGACGTTTTGTGCAAGGCTCAGAGCCGCGGCCAGTAATAGCAATAAAAGGAATCGCATGTACGCTTGGCTAGAGACGCCGGTGTTTTATGGCTTCTTCGTCTTTGGCTGATCTAACCGCAGGAATCGTGCGGCATTGTTACAAAGGATGTCGCGTTTCTCTTGTGGGGAGAGATAGGTGGCGCCTTCAATCACACTAATCGACGTTTCCATCAGCTTGGGCCAAATCATCTGGTCGGTTCCGAACATCACTCTATCCTCAAAACCGGCCTCGACAATGCGCTGGATGTACATATGCACTTCTTTCAGCGGATAGCTCCAGATCAGTCCGGCGACATCCACGTACACGTAGGCATTCTCCTGGAGGAGCGTGAGCAGTTCTTCAATCATCGGGTAACCGGCGTGCATAACCCATATCCTCAACTTAGGATGCCGGGCCAGAACATCCTCGAGCAGCAACGGGTTGCCCATAGAGCCTCTATATTTGGGCATCGTGATATTGGCGCGCCCGGAACCTCCAGTGCCCATGTGGATGCCTATGGGGATATCCAGTTCTTCTGCAAGGGCGAAATACTTATCGACTGAGGGGTCGCTGGGCGACATACCCCGGTACTGCAATCCGACCTCGCCCATCACTTTAAATCCGCGCTCTGTGAACGCCGCCCGCATATCCTCCACAGACCGGAAGGGCCCGCCGCCCGGGCTGGCGTCGAATGACGTACCTGGAATGATGCGTCGAGGCGGTGCGGCGGCGACCCACTTCTGAACGGATTTCTCATCGCCCATGACCACCGCTGTGACATTGAGCCGTTCGTATTCAGCAAGCATGGCTTTCATGTAGTCTTCAGGCGTCTTGGAGGGTTCCAGCAGATCGGTACAATCCTGCTTGGCCCAACCGATCGGGCCGGCCTTAGTCCGCGGGTCGGCCGCCAGGAACTGCGGATTGAAAGGGCACATCGGCCCCACCCCGGGAATGCCGCCGAATGTGTGCACGTGGATGTCAATGACAGGCGGCCTGGAAGTCTCCGCCGGCTGAGCCAAAGCGGCGCCCGCCAGTGAGATCAGCAACGGGAAGAGCACGGTATTTCGCATCGAAGCTCCTTGTCGATGCCAATGGTAGCAGAACGCCCGGCGCCTCCTTGTGGCCATCGGCTACTGCTACAGCGTATGGGGGACACCAAACTTGAAGATTTCAGCCCACACTTCCTGGAACGTGTCATCTCCAAATCCCGAATCCGACTTCAGCAGGTCGTACGCCTGATACGTCCGTCCCGCGCCGGCGCCGGCTCTAACCGGCTTGTAGTGTCCCACGATGTCCATGTGATCGGCGGAGACCAGCACGTTCTCGCCTCTGGGCCAGAACATCGAAGCCGTGTTGACGATGCCGTCATTGTCCCAAAGCTCAATGGAGTGTTTGGCGGTTCCAGGCAAGCGTCTGGTAACATCTCCAGCCCGCCTCGGCGCATTGAAGGGCCCTCCGGCACACGCGCGATAACACGTGCGATAAGCGATGTCGGTGTGGCTATCGCAAATGGCGCCGTTCGTCAGTTCCGGATAGGTACACGGGTTCGCCAGTTCCCAGACCGGCGCTGCACGACCGGGAGCGAAAGCAAAGGCGCGCCTCCCGAGCGTCACATATGACCGCGCGGTGATGCGCCGTTCGTCCCACAGCGCCAGTTCCTTCTTACGCTGATCCCTGTCGAAGTGCGCCGGGCTCAGTGGGCCCCTCGGAGGGCACTTCGCGGTGAGGTCGTCGATAGCGCGGAAATCTGATGCGATCTGCCGCAGATACAGCCCGAGCGCCGCGTCGGCTTCGTGCGCCTCCGCGATGCGTTCCCCATCGTTCGGTGGACTGTTGTGCGGATCGGCTTCGCGCAGCGAATCCTGGGCGGCCAGAAACAGTTCCGCCCGCGTGAAACAGGCGACCGCGCCCGTGATGCAGTCTTCTATCCGATCCACGAGAGGCGCCTGGGAACCCGCCACCGCCGCACGCAACTCGGCAACTATTGCTTTGCGCCATGTTGTGTGCCCCGTCACCCAGTCAGCGATGTTGGTGCCCCGATGCGGCACCGATAAGAACACGACCCGGCGGATATGTTTCAGGATCGTCTCGCCTTCCACCTCCACGCCGCCGTCCACGACCACAGGTTCATCCCGGTGTTCGTCCAGGTGGAGAATGAGCTGGCGGATGTCGAGACCCCCGGTCGAGTGCCCCACCAGGACGACATCATCGCCAGCCGCTATTTCACCGCGTGCCATCCGCCTCGCTAGGTACTTCTGCAGCCGGTGTGCGCGCGTGACAACGGCCGCAGTAGGGAAGTTGTCGAAATAATGCAGCACGACTGCATTTTTGCCCTTCCACTTCTGAAACAGAGGCGTGACCGAAGCGTAGTATTCAAGCTGCCCGAGTGCGTCGAAACCGGCGAATCCTGGAACCAGCACGAGGTGAACAGGTCTGCTGGACGAACGAGTATTTTGACGAGGCATAGTCAATAAGCCTCCCAAGGCCTGGTATGTTCCAGTTATCTATTTTAGGACTACATGATCCCTAATCGGGCGCTGCTTCTTTGATCGTGACCACCTGGTCGCCGGCGACATTCCGCAGCGTCTGCACGATCCCCGAAGGCCAGTGGATCTCCACCACGTCAGCGGCGGCCTGCGCGCCCAGGCCAAAGTGGGTCGGCCCTGCGCTGGCTGACGCATACCCGGCGGCGAAGCTGACCTGCGCGTATTGCGCGCTGCCGCCGGCCACCACCTTGATGCGCGCGCCGATTCCGTCGCGATTGCTCTTGACGCCTTCCAGCCGCACTTCGAGCCAGTGGTTGGTGCCGGGGCTGTCGTTGATCCAAATCTCCGCCGGAGCGCTGAGAGCGGAGACCACCACATCCATGCGGCCGTCCCCATTCAGGTCGCCTACCGCCGAGCCTCGGTGCCGGCGTGGCGGTTGCGCGGTCAAGCCCGCCTCGGCGGTGAGAGCCTCAAACTTCATTCCGCCCAGGTTCCGGAACACCGTGTTCGGCTGCTCCACCTGTTCGTAGCCTGCCTGCCCCAGCGACTGCACGTGCCCGCGGCTGACAAAAAGATCCTTCCAGCCGTCGTTATCGAAATCCACGGCGTTGGGCGAATAACCCGCCATTGGCATGCTGAGCCGCGCCATGCCGCTCTGCTCGGTCACGTCTTTGAACCCCTGTTTGCCGAGGTTGTGGAACAGGGGGAAGGTCTCGTTATTCAGCGCCACGAAGGCGATGTCCGGAAGTCCGTCGTTGTCGAGGTCGCCCGCAGACACCCCCATTCCCGAAATGAACTTCCCGTCCTCGGCGATGGCTACGCCGTTTTCAAAAGCAATCTCTTGGAATTTCCCGCCGCCTTTGTTATGGAAGAACGAATTGTACATCTTGTCGTTGGTGACGAAGATGTCCGGCCACCCGTCCAGATCGTAGTCCGCGACTCCGACGCCCATAGCCTTGCCCGGATGGGCCCGGATTCCAGACTCCACCGAAACATCCCGAAATGTGCCGTCGCCATTGTTCAGAAACAACTGGTCGGCGGTGGGTTTATAGAGCTTGGGGTGGCAGTAATCCAGCCGGCCCGGAGCGACCTGGCATTTGGGTTCCACGGCGGGAGACCATGCCAGATAGTTGAGCACAAACAGATCCAGCAGGCCATCCTTATTGACGTCCACCCACGCGCCGCCGACGGACCACAAGGGGCCATACTGCGGATCGGGTTTGTCGATGCCGGATTTGGCCGTCACGTCGGTGAACGTGCCGTCGCCGTTGTTGTGGTACAGCTTCCTGCCGTGCACGCCGCCTACAAACAGATCTTCGTAGCCATCGTTATCGTAATCGCCCACCGCGACTCCGACATCAAATCCGTTGCCCGCGAGGCCAGCCTTCGCGGTCACGTCTTTGAAGTGTCCATGGCCGTCGTTTTCAAACAGCCGGTCGGAGTAGCGGGGCGAGTCCTTTCGCAGCGTGAGTATGTTTGCGCCGTTGGCAAAGAAGATATCCGGGTGGCCGTCGTTGTTGTAGTCGAACACGGCCACGCCGCCGGCCATGGTTTCCGGTGCGTAGCGCCGGGGCGTCTCGCAGCTGTCGAGCCGGAAATCGATGGGCTGGAAAACGAAGTGAATCGCAGCCGGCTGGCTTTCGGCTGCCACGATGACGGCAGCCAGCGCCGCGGCGGCGGCCCAAGCCACAAACTTCATGGCGCCGGCTTGCCCCTATCGGGTACGTTCAGGAGTGGTTCCGGCCCGCTGTCGGCAAGCTTCTTCACTTTCTCGAACTCAGCTTCCGCCTCCTGCTCGCGGCCCAGCGATTGCCAAAGCTTGCCCAGACGGTAATGCGCGTCGGGCTTGGACGGGTCCAGCCGGATTGCCTCGCGGAATTGATGCTCCGCTTCCCGGGCGGTGTCTTTGTTGTCCGACAGCAGAATGCCGAGATCCACGTGCGCCAGGCGGATCTCGGGTGCGGCGCGGGTCACCTGGCGCAGATCCTTTTCGGCCGCGGCTGCGTCTCCGGCGTGCATCTCGCAGTCGCCCAAATAGGCGCGGGCGCGCAGGTTGTCCGGATAATTTGCCAGCTCCGCGCGCAATTCGCGGGCGGCGTCATCGTACCGCTTCCGCGTCCAGTAGAGATAACCCAGACCGAAGTGCACCTGCGGTTCGTGGGGCCCGGCCTTGACTGCCGCTTCAAACTCCGCAATGGCCTGATCCTTTTGGTTGGCCGCATCCAGCACTTCGCCCAGCAGCATGTGGACCGGCGCGGAATCCGGTTTTCGGGCAAGCAAGAACCGGAATTCATCCACTGCGCCCTGGTATTGTTTGGACCACATGTAGCTCTGGGCCAGCCTGAACCGCAGCTCGACATTGTCGGGCTGCTGCGCGGCGGCGAGCTTGAGGTTCGCCGCTGCAGCCTTGAATTGCCGGAGACCGTAGTAAGTCAACCCCAGCAGCGTGCGCGCCTGGAAGCCGTTCGGATCTGCTTTGGCAGCCTGTTCGAATACCGGGGCGGCCTGGGCCAACTGGTTCAGTTTGAAATAAGCGAGCCCCAGGTTCAGGTAGAGGCCCGGCAGGTGCGAATCGGCCGCGATGGCAGCCCGATAGTGTGGAATGGCGAGTTCGTACTTGCCTTCGCGGGCCAGCGCCAGCCCGGCGTTGGCCTCTTCCACCGCCGTGGGGCTCGTCGCCGCCCACGTGCAGCCAGCCAACAGCAGCAAAACCGGACCAAATCTCATATCGCACCGGCGATGTTCATATGATATCAACGTGACCGGCTCTAAACCCGCCCGCGCGAGGCTTGACCAGCCGCCGTTCCGGAGGGTATGGAAGTACAAAATGCAGCTTGCCGGCCATGATGCTGTGCTGCACGTCGGTCCAGTACTGCAGCGTGAACAGGTCCCCATGCCTTTGGCGAAAACAGTCCTTCAGGTCGGGCGGTACGCCCAGGAAACGCTCCCACTCGTCGACGAGCACGTCATTGTCTTCAACTCGGAACCAGGATCCGTCGGTCTCAACGTTCCAGAGCAACTCATCGCGGTCGTCGGGCAGCGGCGGCGTTGTCCGGAATCGGTAGCGCAGAAGGGGGGCCAGATCGTCGAAGTCGAACAATGCCACGTTGAACGCGTGCGTCAACCCGGTATTGGATGGCAAGCCGTAACAATCGCCGATAAATAGACCCATCCCCGCCAGATCCTTGATGAACGTGCCGAGCGCATCGATCACCCGCTCACGCAAGGCGCGGTCGTGGACTTCTTCGAAGAACGTGCCCAGCGGTTGCACTCTTCGCTGGGCATAGACGTGCTTCAGCACCACCGTTTCACTCTCCAGGCGGACACTGCTGGGTGCGCTGCCGAGCAGTTCCTGCAGCACTGCATCGTCGAACGCCTGCCGCGAAAAATGCAAGTTGCGATATAGCCATGCATCCAGCATCAGACGTCCGCGATTCATCTCGTGCACCCAGCGATAGAGTTCCATAATATGCGCCTTGCCGAGCCAACGCTGCTTGGATGAGAAGTCGCGAACGACTTTGAACACGTAAGGGAACGAAGGCGAAGAGAACACCACCATGGCCGTCCCCGGCCGGCCGGGAGTCGGGATGAACTTCTCCCCGGTGTTCCGCAGGTGCTGGCGCAGCCATTGGTTGAGGGCGACACGCGCGGGGTGCGTAAAGCCGAGCACCGCGCACATCGCCGGATGGCCGCGTTCGGGCGCCAGAGAGTCGAGGAAACTGAGCACCTCGCGATAAGGCTGTGCCGGCACGTGAAATGTGGAGCGGGTGGAGACAAACAGAATACTCCGCATGTCGTCCTTGCCGGTTAGAACGGCATCCACGGTGATGCCGCGCTCCTGGTGCTCCAGAGCCAGGACCACCGGTAACTCATCGTCCTCGGACCGCAGCTTCCCCACCAGAAAGGCATGCCGGTCGCGGAAGAATACCGGCGTGAGCATTTGCAAATCGTGCGGCAACCCGGCTCCAAAAGCTCCCCTCCAAGCCTCGAGCAGCCTTGCGGCGACCAGCACCGCATCCCGATCGGCATTCTCAAATGCCGCATTGAACGCACAGCTCCGCAGGACTTCCCGAACAGACTGGCACAACTGGCTCGGGTCGCCGGCATGCGAACACCAAACCGGATGGGAGCTGCGGACATGAGAGCGCTCTGCCAGGCCATCGTCGGCATATTCGACGGGAGCATCTTGCGAGTCAAACGCCAGGCGCATGATCGAGTAGAAGAACGTCAACGCCAAATCCGCGCCGTACTCGTCGAACACACGTTCGAGAAGGACCTGCCGCGCACCCATCCAAAATTCGCGATGCGAGACTCGCTCGGGATATCGAAGCAGGATCTTCCGCCAAACTCCGTTTACCGCTTCACGGTAGAGTTGCACACGCCGGCTGGCATCCAGCGCCCCCTGGTTCCAGGCCCGATCTTCGAAGTTCTGGCGGGCCCGGGCAGTCAGAGCATCGAATTCGGAGACATACGCCCGATGCGCGGCGAGTATTAGCCCGGCTGTGTCCTGCGCGTCCGCCCGGGCTTCTGCGCTGAGGGCCTCGAGAGCCTGCGGCTGGTCGGGAGGAAACAGCCGCAGCCAGGCCAGAACCCGGTCCGCGGGAACCGGTTGAGGCGGTTGTTCACCTGCACTCTTCGGTCGCACACAGATTCCTGCTGAAGAACGGAATCACATGGTTTTGAAAGCGGTCCGCGACTGCGCTGGTGTGCGTCCCGTGATAGATTTCAAAGCTGTTCTGAATGCCATAGCGGTTCAGAATGTCGTCGAGTTTTCGCGCGTCAAATCGCAGACCGTCCTGGTCGCCCACGTCCATGGCGATCGCGGCATAACGCCTCAGGTTGTCGATGTATTGATCGACAAAGGCCAGCGGAGCGTTGGCCGTCCACTTGGCCAGAACATCCGGTTGCGGTACGCCATCCTTTGTCGGCAGGTCCAGATAGAGCGGTGGATTCTTCGGATCCGGAGACCAAGCCGCCGCCGAGGCGAGCATGGCCCGCGGGAAAAACGGCAAACCAGCCGCATCGGCGGGCGTCTTCACCGCTTCGAGTATCTTGCTTAAAGGCAGATTCCCCCGTCCGGCCGGCATCGGCGACAAGCAGCATGGGCTCATGATGTAGAGGCTGCCAAACACGTCCGGGTGCTTCATCCCGATGCGGGCCGCGCCGTACCCTCCCATGGAATGGCCCACCAGGCCGCGGCTCAGGCGGTTGGGCAGAGTACGGTAATGCGCGTCCATATACGCGACCACGTCATGCGCAATGTACTGCTCGAAGTCGCCCGTGGTGGCGGAGCTCGAGTACATCGATCCGCCATATGCTGTCTTCGAATCGGGCAGCACCACGATCATCTCCTTGGCGCC
>Ga0335078_10011545_pt1 | contig 13106 bp, 7 predicted proteins | sample Lox_Sample_32_FD_206711 | JGI IMG/M metagenome (GOLD analysis project Ga0335078, IMG submission 206711) | Soil microbial communities from Loxahatchee National Wildlife Refuge, Florida, United States - Lox_Sample_3.2 | ecosystem: Environmental > Terrestrial > Soil > Wetlands | place: USA: Florida... | reverse complement strand
TTGCGTTAACACATATTCCATGTAGGGCCCACTCGATGGCCAGCGATTTCGTGAGCGCAGCCACGCCGGCCTTGCTCGCATTGTAGGCGGCGACCTCGTAGAGCGCTACCGCGGAGCCGATCGAAGCAATATTAATGATCCTGCCGTATTTCCGTTCGATCATCTTACGGCCAAAAATCTGACACGTGCGCAACATTCCGGTCAGATTCGTCTCCATGATTTCGTTCCACTCCTCCTCGCTGACCGCGAGGCTGGGGCTTCGCTTCGTGGTTCCCGCGCAATTTACCAGGATGTCCACGGCGCCAAAGTCGCCGCAAACCGCGTCGCGAAAGCTTTCCAGGCTCTTGCGGTCGGTCACGTCGGTGGCCATGGCCAGGGACTTCCTCCCCAGTTTGCGAATCTCATCTGCCGCCGATTCGACCAGCGCCGTGCGCCGGCCGGTCGCAACCACGTTGGCTCCCGCCTCGGCTAAACCTTTTGCCAACGCGAGACCAATACCCGATGTACCGCCGATCACCACCGCAGTTTTTGAAGTGAGGTCTAGCCCCGGAAGTCCCATGCAGAAAGGTCGCCTCGACTGCGAGTCTTACGACCGCTCCATATTACCAACGAAAATCTGCAGGCGGGAATTGCGCCGCGCGAGTAACGCGTGAGTATCCCAGCTAGCGCACTGCCGGAAAGATTTCAACGTAGTCAACCGGCGCCCGTTCATCGCGGTCGGGAATGCCCTCGATACGAATTTCGTCGCCGGGGCGAAGTTCAACACCCTGAATTCGCCGCCGCGTGGAAGAATCGCCATCGGGCTTGGTCGTGGGCAGATGATCGTTGGCGATCCATTCATCTATCAGCCGGTCAGCAATATAGACTCGAAATTTCGATTCGCCGTTGTTCTGGTCAAAGTACTCAACATCCAGCGCATAACGTCCTGCGGGACGATCGAAGTGAAAAGAAGCTGTGCAGCTCTTTGCCGGCGCGGGGCATTCAATCGCCTTTCCGGCAGAAGCGGTCTCCCATGGCGTGACGTTGAAGGAGACATATCCGCTCAGCTCCATGCTCTCCGCTTCGACTCGATTTGGATAATGCCCGGCGCGACCTTTGACGTCCGCAATGCCGGACATTCGCAGGAACCACTGGCAGATTGCGTCGCGCCAGACGATCGCATGTCCCGCCTGATATTCAAGCTGCGCCAACACCGTCGCGTAGCGCTCTTCATCCACGCGTCCTTTCAGCGATTTCCAGTCCTCTACCAGCTTCTGCGCCTCTTCCGCGCCATCATAATGCGAATCGTAGATGTACTGAATCACCGTTTTGCCGGCATGCAGTACATAGTCATAGGGCACGTGATGAAAGAAGAGCAGCAGCTCATCAGGACATTGCGCCAGCGTTTCATAAAGTCTCTGCACGGCAGGCCAGTATTGACCGATAAATCCCGTGCCGGTGGCGATGGTGCGATCCATGCCGATGCCTTCATGGTCAGCCCGATGCCACTGTCCCCATCCATTCCGCTCAGAAGATTCAATTCCCGGGCCATAGTGGCTGCCGAGAATATTTGTAAGCGTCCCGGCGCCGAGCGGCCCGGTATAGCTTTCGTAAATGTGCCACGACGCGAGCTGCATCGCGGCGATGGTTGGCGCCACAACCCGGTCGTTGCCGAAGGTAAGGCGGGTCCACTCCTGCGCAATCGCACCGGCACTTAGATTCGGATCCCACGCCACCCGCCCGAAGGCATAAATATTCGCCATGGCCAGGATGCTGCCGAGCCAGGTCGGGTCGCTCCCGACATTCGCTACGCCCACGAAACCGCCAATTGGACGATGAAAAGTTTTTCCCGCCACCAGGTCCTTGACGGGTGTTCCATCCCGGCCGGCGTGCAGATCAAAGTCCAGGACTTCCTTCCACATGGGCGCCAAGAAACAAAGATGGCGCTGCTGGCCGGTGTACTCCTGCGTGATTTGCAGTTCAACCGCCTCGTTGGTTTTCTCCAGTCCGCCGAGAAGCGGAGAGACGGGCTCGCGCACCTGGAAATCAATCGGTCCGTACTTGATTTGCACGATTACGTTGTCATCGAACTTTCCGTCCAGCGGGTGAAAAATGTCGTACGCGGCCTTGGCCCGATCATTCTTCGGGTTACGCCAGTCGAGGTGATGGTTGTAAACAAATGCGCGATAGAAAACCACTCCGCCGTGCGGCTTCAGAGCGCGGGCCAGCACATTCGCGGCGTCGGCCGGACTGCGCCCGTAGCTCGAGGGGCCTGAACGGCCTTCAGAATCGGCCTTTACTACGAACCCGCCAAAATCAGGAATGAGGCGGTAGATTTCGTCCACCTTCCTCCGCCACCACTCGGCGACTTTCGGATCAAGCGGATCAAACGTGGATAAGCCGCCGACCGCCTTCGGACTGCTGAAATCCACCGAGATGGATAGCTTTACTCCCCAGGGCCGAAATGCGTCGGCAAATCGGGCAAGCTGCGGGAGAAAATCGCTTTGCAGCATTCGCGGATCGGCGTTGACATTGTTGACCGAGCAGCCATTGATGCCGACGGAAGCGAGCAGGCGTGCATAGTCTGCGGCGCGGGTCAGATCGGCGCGAACCGCGCCGTCCTCGAAGAAAATGGACTTGCCGCCATACCCACGCTCGATTGTGCCGTTCAGGTTGTCCCACTGGTTGACCCAGCGAAACGGTGCGGCGGGGGCCTGGACTTCATTAAGATTCTTTACGTTTGCGCCTTCTGCGATTTTTCGCAGCAACGCAAACACGCCGTACAAAACTCCCCGGTCGGTTCCGCCGATGATCAGAAGACAATCGTGGCCGTGCAGCTTGGCATCGGTTAGCCAGAATCCCTCGGGGCCGAGAGCAGCGGCAGGGTGCAGGCTTAGTGGGAGTTTATCGAGGTCCGGCCGCGTCACCAGCACGATCGAGTTTTTCTTGATCTGATTTGTTGCGGTGCTCATTGCACCCCCGAGCATTCCATCGAGACCGCGCACCAGTTCCTGCTGTGCCGTGCGTAAAACCAGTGAATCGCCGAGCAAAACTACATGCCGAGGCAATGTGCGGCCGCTGCCGGTTTCGCCCACCGGAGCGTATCGCAGCCATGCCGCAGCGCCGGTTTCGGCGCTTGACGGCGCTGCCAACATCCCCACGAGAAGAAATGACAAGAGGCGGAGCTTCACTGCACAAATTATGTCACCGATTCAACTTTCCGGTTCGGACGCGGCGCCGTTCGAGTTCATGGATCGTCTCTCTGCGATAGGATGTTCAGTCCGACACGCTCTCAGGGCATTGCTCGATGAAAATCGTTGGCGCGAAAGTGATCGTCTGCTCTCCCGGCAGGAATTTCGTCACAGTGAAGATCACGACTGAGGACGGTATCTACGGCCTGGGCGATGCGACCTTGAATGGCCGCGAACTCGCCGTAGCGAGCTATTTGAGCGACCACGTGCTGCCGTTGCTCATTGGCCGGGATGCGCGCCGCATTGAGGACACCTGGCACTATCTTTACAAAGGAGCTTACTGGCGGCGCGGCCCTATCACGATGAGCGCGATTGCTGCGGTGGATACCGCGCTTTGGGACATCAAAGCGAAAAGCCTCAACGTTCCACTTTACCAGTTGCTTGGCGGCGCCTCGCGCGACACGGTTCTGGTGTATGGCCATGCCAGCGGCGTGGATATCGAATCCACGGTCGAAGCGGTTGCGCATTACCTGAAGCTTGGCTACAAGGCAATTCGCGCGCAATCGGGTGTGCCGGGGCTGGCCAGCACGTACGGCGTCGGGCGCGGCGCAATGTATTACGAGCCCGCCGAGAAAAGCGCTCCGCCGGAAAATCTTTGGTCTTGCGAAGAATACTTGAACTTTATTCCTCAGCTTTTCGCGCGTCTGCGAAAGGAATTTGGGTCCGAAGTTCATCTTTTGCACGACGCCCATCATCGCTTGACTCCCATTGAAGCGGCGCGGCTGGGAAAAGAACTCGAGCCGTTTCATTTATTCTGGCTGGAAGATCCGACGCCAGCGGAGTTGCAGGAAAGTTTTCGACTCATCCGCCATCACACGACGACGCCGTTGGCGGTGGGCGAAGTGTTCAACACCATCTTCGATTGCCAGCAGCTGATTCAAGAGCAGTTGATTGACTACATCCGCACCACGGTCGTTCATGCCGGCGGCATTACGCATTTGAAAAAAATCGCGAGCCTTGCCGAGATTTATCAGGTGCGCACCGGTTCGCACGGCGCCACCGACCTCAGCCCGGTGTGCATGGCCGCGGCGTTGCACTTTGATCTCAGCGTGCACAATTTTGGAATTCAGGAATATATGCGGCACACGCCGGAGACCGACCAGGTCTTTCCCCATTCTTATTCCTTTGAAAGTGGGGCCATGCATCCGGGCGACGCTCCCGGCCTGGGTGTGGATATCAACGAGGCACTCGCGGCGCAATACCCCTACCAGCGCGCGTATCTTCCCATCAATCGCAAGCTGGATGGAACCATGCACAGCTGGTGAGTTCTAGTCGGCGCTCATGGGGAGTGGCCGCGGCGGCACGGAACTGATTTCTAACTCGTAACTCTCGGCCAGGCGAAGAAAGAAATCCTGTACGCTGAAGCTAGGCTGGTGGCCGTTTCGAGTTCCCCGGAAGATTTCGGCACGGGAGGGACGAACATAAGAACCATCCGCGTGCAGAAACCGTGCCTTGCCGTTGTCCCTCAAGTAATTCATCAAAATCTCTTCATACACGCGCTGCCGCGATGATGGGTCCTTGAGCGGAAACATGACCTCAACTCGCTCATACAAATTGCGCGGCATCCAGTCGGCGCTGCCTAAGAATATTTCCGGCGTGCCGCCGTTTTCGAAATAGTAAATCCGGCTATGTTCCAGGAACCGCCCGATGATGCTGCGCACCCGGATGCGATGGCTCAACCCTTTTACCGACGGCCGCAGCGCGCAGGCGCCGCGTACGATCAGGTCAATTTCAACTCCCGCCCGCGACGCGCGATACAGCGCCTCAATCACCGGCTGGTCGAGCAACGCATTCACTTTGACGATGATGCGCGCGGGCCGCTTGCGCCGGGCATGGTAGGCCTCGCGGTCAATCAGTTCAATGCAGTTCTGGGCCAGGTCCAGAGGCGACACGAACAGCGGCCGGTAGTTCGATTGCTCCGAGCGCGCCGTCAGGAAATTGAAAACCGCGTGTACCGCGGCACTGATCTCCGGATCGCAGGTCAACAGGCTCAGATCGGTATAGAAGCGCGCGGTCGAGGGATTGTAATTGCCCGTGCCTAAGTGCGCGTATTGGCGAATCTGGCCGTCGGAGTCGTGGCGCGTCAGCAGGGCCAGCTTGCAATGCGTCTTGAGCCCGACCAGCCCGTGAAAGATCTGCACCCCCGCTTCTTCCAGCGAACGCGCCCAGCGGATGTTGGAAGCCTCGTCGAACCGCGCCTTCAACTCCACTACGACAGCGACTTCCTTGTTCTGGGCGGCTTCCATCAACGCGCGCGCAATGGGAGAATCGTCGCTCGTCCGGTACAACGTCTGCTTGATGGAAAGTACATTGGGGTCCTGCGCCGCCGACTCGATGAATGAAACCACGGGCTGATACGAATCGTAGGGGTGATGCAAGAGAATGTCCGACTTACGAATCTGCTCAAACAAATTCGAGACGCGCGGCGTGAAGCTCAAGTTCTTGGCCACGAAAGGCTGAAACTTAAGATCAGGCCGCGGGGTCTGTTCGGCCAGGAAGAACAGACGCGAAAGATTCACCGGGCCCTGGGCATTGAAGACCTGCCAATCCTTCAAAGCGAATTGCGCCGCCAGCGGGTTCACGATCTCGGGGGCTGCGTCCGCTTCAATCTCCATCCGCACGACATCGCCTTTGCGCCGATTGTGCAGCTGCGCATCCACAGTCTCGAGCAGATTGCGCGACTCTTCCTCGTGCAGATAGAGATTGCTGTTGCGCGTGGCACGGAACGCACCCGACGAAATGACCTGATATCCCTTGTAGAGATTGCGGGTGTGCGCCTCCACCACATCATGGAGAAACACGCAATGAATCGCGCCATTTTTGGCCGGAACTCGCACCAGTCGCGGCAGTCGTCGCGGCACCGTAACCACCCCGAGGTAGGTGGTTGCCGGCCGTTGCCGGTGGCGCAACAGAAACGCCACGCACAACGCCTTGTTGATGACATGCGGAAAGGGATGACTGGGATCAATCGTGACCGGCGTCAAGAGCGGATCCACTTGCCGGGTGTAGAAAAGATCAATGGCATCTTTTCCCGGCCGATCCAACGCCGAGACGTGCAACACGCGTATACCTTCCTTGGCCAGCGCCGGCAATAATTTGTGGTTCCAGCACTCATATTGCGCCGCCACAAACGCATGCAGCCGCCTGGCGAGCCGGCGCAGCTGTTCTTCCGGTGTTGAGCCATCCGGACCGGTTTCCTGCTGATTGTGCTCCACCTGCTGCAAAAGGCCTGCGAGTCTCACCTCGACGAACTCATCGAGATTGCTCGCCGTAATGGCGAGGAACTTGACTCGTTCAAGCAGGGGATTGCCTTCATCCAGGGCTTCCTCCAGCACGCGCTCGTTGAAAGCCATCCAGGATTCGTGCCGATTGAAGTAATACCGGGGATCGCTGAGAGAAATGCGAGGCATGGAGCAAACCGTAGGCGAAATCCTAGCTGCACATTGTTAATCCAGTGTTAATAGCGGCGGTGGAAACCCGCGGCCTCTTCCGCTCTGCGCCAATCGGTGATAGCGTCATTTCACACTTGGCCGGCTCAATTTGTGGCATTTCTCAAGGATTAAGCGCGAGTCGCCGATGAGCCTGGTGAGCGTGATTTCAAACCTGCTCGAAGCACGCACGATGGAAACCAACGAATACGATCTGGTCGTGATTGGCAGCGGGCCCGCCGGTCAAAAAGGCGCCATCTGCGCCGCCAAGATGCGCAAGAAAGTCGCTATCATTGACCGCAAGCGCACCATTGGCGGCGTCTGCGTCCACACCGGCACCATTCCGAGCAAGACTTTGAGGGAAGCGGTCCTCTATCTTAGCGGTTTTCGCCAGCGCACGTTTTACGGCCGCGGCTATGTGCTCAAAGACCGCATCGCCATGTCCGACCTGATTTTTCGCGCGCAGGCAGTGATGGCGCGGGAGATAGAAGTCATCAAAGCGCAGCTGCGCCGCAACTACGTCACGGTGCTGGAGGGCGAAGCGACTTTTGTTGATCCGCACACGATTCAGGTCACGAGCGATGACGGCGCTCAATTGGTCCGCGGGCGCAACATTTTGATCGCCTGCGGCACGCGCCCGGCCCACAGCGCCGAAATTCCGATTGACGGCAAACGCGTCTTTGACTCGGACCAGGTGCACTGCCTTGAAGAAATTCCCCGCGACCTGGTGATCGTGGGCGCCGGCATCATCGGTCTGGAATACGCATCAATGTTCGCGGCGCTGGGCGTCAAGGTGACGCTGCTCGACCAGCGCCCCATTCTGCTCGACTTTGTTGACCGGGAAATTGTCGAAAGTCTTTGCTTCCAGTTGCGCCAGCTGGGAACAGTGTTTCGGCTCGGCGAAAAGGTGGTTTCCGTGGGGTTTGACCAGGAGCGCGACCGTGTGTTCGCGAAACTGGAAAGCGGCAAAACCGTGCACGGCCAGGGCCTGCTGTATACCATCGGGCGCCAGGCCAACAGCGATCAACTTCACCTCGAGTCCGTCGGCTTGTCATCCGATGGCCGCGGAAAGCTCGTGGTCAACGAGTTCTTTCAGACTGCCGTCCCGCACATCTACGCTGCGGGAGATGTCATCGGATTTCCCGCTCTTGCCAGCACTTCCATGGAGCAAGGCCGGCTTGCGAGCTGTCACATGTTCGGCAAGCCCGGCAAAATGCCGCCCAATCTGATTCCCTATGGCATCTACACCATCCCTGAAATTTCCATGGTGGGCCAGACCGAGGAGCAACTCACGAAAGAGAAAATTCCCTACGAAGTTGGTCTGGCCCGTTACGCCGAACTGGCCAAGGGGCAAATGCTCGGCGATGAGCAGGGACTTCTGAAATTGCTATTCCATCCGGAGACGCTTCACCTGCTCGGCGTGCACGCCATCGGCGACCGGGCCGCGGAAATTGTGCACATCGGCCAGGCTGTGCTGGCTTTGGGGGCGACGATCGAATATTTTCGCGATACGGTCTTCAACTATCCAACTTTGGCGGAAGCGTACAAGGTTGCCGCCCTAGACGGACTCAACAAGCTGTAGCGTCGTGCGCCGTTCTCCTCATCGGAAGGCTCGCCCGTGAAACTCAAGCTGTTCTTCGAGATGGGCGAGAAAATAAATAGCGTCGTGATTCCCTGGATAAAGATGAAACTCGTGCCTGATGCCTTCTGACTCTAGTTCTTTGTGCAGGGCCAAAGCCCCAGTTTCAAATCCATAATCGTCTTCCCGCCCGCAGTTGAAATAAATCGCCAGCTTGCTGATGCCGGTTTTGTTTTTGCGGGCGAGCACCAAGGGGTCGTTTTCTCTCCAGTTGGGCACATTGATAGGGTCGCCGAACACCTTGCCCAGCACGCTGCTCAGCGGAGTTCCGGAACGCATCCCACGATTCAGTTCCTGGGGCGAGTCGGTGATCAGCGCGGCGCTCTGGGCGCTCACGGCCACAAATAACTCTGGATGCGAAAAGGCGAAACGCAACGCGCCATACCCACCCATAGAAATCCCGCCAATGGCCCGCGCGCCGCGGTCGTGGCGGACTCGATATCTCGCTTCGATATAAGGTATGAACTCGCGCAGAAAAAAATCGCTGTACCGGACCTTGCCATCAGCCGAATTGACGTAGAAGGTTCGCTTCGCTTCCGGCGTAACAATCAGGAAGTCGCCAAGTTTCCTCTGCTGTCGCAGGTCTCCGATCAGCGTCCATCCCCCTGTCCGGAAAAGCATCTGCTCGTTCTCCCCGAGGCCATGCAGAAAATACAGCACCGCATAGTGGCGCGCCGGCTCCTTCCCCGAGTCATAGCTTTCCGGCAAAAGCGCGCAATAATGGACCACCTCACTCAGAATCCGGCTGTTGAGCGCATTGCAATCCACGCGTCCTTGCGCCAACGCCCGAGTGGAAAAAAGAAGTATCAGGGGAAGAAGAAATCGCAGAAACAGGCGCATGAAGCCAGTTTACTCGTAGCGGAGCGCCTGAACGGGGTCGAGGCGCGCCGCTCGCGACGCGGGGTACAGCCCGGAAAGCAGACTCACAATCAAGGCAAACACCACGGCGCCGCCTACCAGCCACCAGGGCACAAACCAGATCTGCTCCGGCGGAAAATGCTGGCGCCTGAGATAAACGTTCGTGCCCAGGTTGATGACTCGCCCAATCATCCAGCCAAGCGCGACGCCGACCATTCCGCCCAGCACGCCCATCGCTCCGGCTTCAGCGAAAAAAAGCCCGCGGACATCGCCGTCACTCGCGCCCAGCGCTTTCATGATTCCAATTTCACGCCGCCGCTCGAGGATTGCCATTACCAGCGTATTCACGATTCCAATCGAAGCAACCGCCAGCGCGAGGCTGCCGAAAATCCCCAGAAACAAATCCAGCACCGCGAAAAATCGCCCCAGGCTGCGCGTTGCATCGAGAATTGAAAATGTGTTGAATCCCATCTTTTTGATGGCATCTTCCACGGGTTGCACCTGCTTCGGGTCCTTCACTCGCACGCTGACGGACATATAAGCGGGCGCGCCACCAGGGGCGTGTGTAGTGTCCCGCAAGTCGGAGGGCTGCATTACGTGCAGGCTCTCCGCCAATTTGAGGGGGAGAAACACGCGAGCGCGCGCCGCCCCACGCAGGCTTTCAGGATCGAGATCGGTGACGCCGACGATCTTCAAAGTGAGTTCGTGCGAAACCACGGAATACGCTGCGCCCAAGGCGTCGGCCACATCTGCGGACGATGTCGAACTGCTGCTCGTGCGTTCGGCGTATCTCATGAGGAGCGTCTGACCCAGCAACGGCTTGGCCAGATCGGCAACATTCGCGTCTTCTGCGCCGGAACTCCTGCGCTTGCCGATCAATTCTTCCGCGAATGATTTCTGTAGCAGAACTTCCGGAGCGGTGTCCGACGAGAAAAACTGTCCCTGCATCCCCTCAAACGCGTCATTGTTCCGCGCGGAAGAAGGGAGGCCGGCAACCATCGTCAGATGCGGCTTGTCCTGATAGCACAGTTCGGTCACGAATCGGATATCGGGATAGGCTTCCTGCACATTGGGCAATTGCTCGATCTTTTGCCGGGCTGGTTCATTGAGCGCCGGACTTTCCGCCGGCGAGGGTCCGCTTTCCTCCTGTTCGCGGCTGAAGTTGCGCAGGTCGCGCCGCGACGTCACCACCACGGTGTCAAACAATCCGGACTTCTGCAGTCGGCGTGAGGCCATGGCCTGCAGGCCAATTCCCAGTGAAAGCATGGCCACCAGCGAAGCTACGCCAACCGAAATTCCCACCGTGGTAAGCGAATTGCGCAGCACGGATTCTCGCAAGTTGCGCACCGCAAGCTCAGTCACATCGTAGAGTTTCACCGGATTTCCCCTTGCGAAACGGATTCGCGCAGGCTTCCATTCAGTTGGTCATCCACCAACTTTCCATCAGACAGAAAAATCATGCGGCGGGTATATCTTTCAGCCAAGTTGCGCTCATGGGTCACCATGATCACCGTCATGCCCAGAGACTCGTTGAATTCACGGATCAGGTTCATGATCTCGCCGCCGGTGTGACTGTCGAGGTTACCCGTAGGCTCATCGGCCAGCAAAAGCTTCGGCTTGTTGATCAACGCGCGCGCCAGGGAAGCGCGTTGCTGCTCGCCTCCGGAAAGTTCGACCGGCCGATGTCGCAAGCGCGCCTTCAATCCCACCTGTTCCAGCGATTGTTCGGCCAGCGCTTTGCGCTTGCTCCGTTCGACTTCTGCAAAACGCAGCGGCAGTTCGACGTTCTCCAGCAGGGTCATGCTGGGAATCAGATTGAACGACTGAAAAACCATTCCCACGGTGTGCAGCCGATATTTCGCCAGTTCGGTTCGTGAAAGCTGGGCGAGATTGCTGCCCTGCACGATTACGTTTCCTGCCGTGGGATGATCGAGCCCGGCGATCAGGTTAAGCAGAGAAGATTTTCCCGACCCCGAAGTCCCCAACAGGGCTACAAACTCGCCGCCGCCAATCTCGAGCGAGATCCCATCTACAGCACGGATCACGGCATCCCCCATGCGGTAGTGCCGGCACACTGCTTCCGTGCGCAGTACGCTCAAGTCGCTTCCAGCTTTTTGTCCGTTACCGTGCACCACCTACCGAAGTTCTCCTTTCACCATGCGCAGCGCGTCCGCCAGGTTCGGATCACTTCCATCGCCCGCCTTTGCAGCTCCATTTTCCGCCAGCGCCAGGTCACCTTCGCCGGGCGCGAGAAACAGATTGTTTTCGAGGCCGTGCTGGCGCGTGTACAGGTCGTAATAACGGCCATGCAGCGCGTAAAGCTGCTCGTGCGTGCCCCGCTCCACGACTTCGCCCTGCTCCATCACCAAAATCTGGTCGGCGCGCCGGATGGTCGAAAGCCGGTGCGCAATCACGAAGGTCGTGCGTCCCTGCATCAGATACGCCAGGCCTTGCTGAATCAACGCCTCCGATTCAGAGTCCAGGCTTGAAGTCGCCTCGTCCAGTATTAGGATGCGCGGTTCAGCCAAAATCGCCCGCGCTATCGAGATTCTTTGCCGCTGGCCGCCGGAAAGCTTCACGCCGCGCTCGCCCACTATCGTGTCGTACTTGTCGGCGAAAGTTTCGGCGAATTCATCTACCCGCGCAATGCGGCACGCCCGCAACAACTCTTCCTCGGTGGCCTCCGGCCGCGAAAATACGACATTCTCGCGAATCGTACCGTCGAATAAGAACGACTCCTGCAACACCACGCCCAGTTTTGTGCGGTAAGAATCCAGCCGGACCGTGCTCAAATCCACTCCGTCTACCAGGACGCGCCCTGACGTCGGGATATAGAACGCTGAAACCAGCCCAATCGTTGTGGACTTGCCCGCTCCCGAAGAACCCACCAGCGCCGTCACCGTCCCAGGTTCGGCATGGAAAGATACGTCATGCAGCACGACGCGGTTCCCGTCATAGCTGAAGCTCACATGATCGAATTCCACGCTGCCGTAAATTTCGGGCAACGTCACGGTTCGCCGGGGATCGCGGTCCTCCGCCCGCTCGCTCAGAATCTCGTGCGTCCGCTCCAGCCCGGCCAGCGCTTCAGTAAGTTGCGTGCCGATCTGCACGATCTGCATGATGGGGGCAATCAGAAACCCCATGAACAGCGTGTAAGTAAAGAAGCCGCCGATCGTGAGCTTGCCGGCCACGATCTGATACGCGCCGGTGTACATGATGACCACACCCACCACCCCCAATAACAGGCTCGCCGAAAGGCTCATTACGGAGGTCGCGGTCAAACTGCGCATCACATTTTCCAGCAGGCGCCGCACGCCGCCGGCAAACACCCGCTCCTCGCGTTGTTCGGCGTGGTATCCCTTCACCACCCGCACGCCGCCCAGCGACTCGGCCAGCCGCCCCGTAACTTCGGCGTTGATCTTTCCCCTTTCGCGAAAAATCGGACGAATGGTTCCGAACGCTTTTTTCAGTGCCAGCGCGAAACAGGAAAGAAACGCGAAGGCCAGCACGGTCATCAGCGCGCTGATGCGAAACAGCACCACCATCGCGATGAGCGCCGTCAGCAGACCTCCGGTCAAATCCACCAGCCCCGTGCCAATCAGATTCCGCACGCCTTCCACATCGCTCATAATCCGCGATACCAGTACGCCGCTCTTGGTTGAATCGTGAAAGGTGACTGGCAGCCGCCCCACGTGCGCCTGCACTTTTTGCCGCAGCTCCGCAATCAACCGCTGCGCCGCCTTGGAGAGGAGCTGCGTCAGCGAAAATGAGGTAATGCCCTGCACCGCCGTCGCTGCCAGCACACCCAGCACCAGCGGCTTCAGTAGTTCGATGTGGTGCTTAACGATGACGCTATCAATCAGGTATTTCGTGGAATAAGGAAGCACCAGCCCGGAAACACGATTGATGACCATCAGCACAAAACCTACCGCCAACAGCCCACGCCGCGGC
>Ga0335078_10011544_pt1 | contig 13106 bp, 12 predicted proteins | sample Lox_Sample_32_FD_206711 | JGI IMG/M metagenome (GOLD analysis project Ga0335078, IMG submission 206711) | Soil microbial communities from Loxahatchee National Wildlife Refuge, Florida, United States - Lox_Sample_3.2 | ecosystem: Environmental > Terrestrial > Soil > Wetlands | place: USA... | reverse complement strand
CGCGCCATCCGAAGACTTTATGACTTCGTCGAGCGGTCAGGCGGAGATCGCTCAATTCGCGTCCGGCTTCGCCAACCCCTCCACGATCATCTTCGCCAGGTTCGAAATCAGAATGGATCCGACATTATCCGGCCCCCAGTCCGGCGTCGGAATGCCATCGACGTAAATCGCCATCGCGATCGGCCCGCCCTTCGAATACACGATCCCCACATCCGCCCGCAGCGCGTCCAGCGCGCCCGTCTTATTCGCCACGTTATCGCCGAGAAACCGGCGGATGCCGGTGTTATCCTGCTGCCGCTTCAGAATCGTCAGCATTTCCTTGGACGCATCCGCGTTCACCAGCTCGCCCTTCTCCAGCCGCTCCAGAAGAGTCACCATGTCGAGCGGCGTCGACACTCCGATGCCGTATTTCTGATTCTCCGGCTTCTGCCCGAAGTCCGACCATCCCCGCGCGGGGGAAAGCTGCGTTCCGTCGCCCCGCACCTTGCGAAGCGACCGCGTCGCCGTGATCCCGATACGGTCCAGGTAGGCGTTCACGTCGTTGGCCGTCACCCGGTCCAGCACCATGTTGGTCGCCGAATTGTCGCTCAGCACGATCATCAGGTGCACCACATCGCGCAGCGGCAATTGCACCCCGGCCGATAGCTCGTTGCCGATCACTCCCGACCCCGACACCTGGTTCGGCGTATCGATGGTCAATAAATCCGTCCACTGGGCTTTGCCGTTCGCCACCGCGTCGAATACCGCCGTCATGATAGGGAGTTTGATGGTGCTGGCGGTTCGAACGGGATCGGTCTCCTTGATTCCCACCGCTGCCCCTGTGTCCAGGTTCTTTGCATACAGCGTGGTCGTTCCCTGAAACTGGGCCGCCCGCGCGCGCAATTGATCCACGAGAGGTTGTGCCGCCAGCGTGGCCGCCAACCACAAGCCAATAATCAACCGTCGCATACTGCCCACCCGTTTTCGAAAATACTTCAGCGGCGCCTCAGTCCTTCTTCACCGCCACGAAATAATGATCCGCGTCCACTCCGAACTCCTCCTTGGACAGCGACGTCTTCAGCGTCTTCCAGTCGTTCGTCGGCCGGACCAACTGCCAGTGATCCTTCACGCCCACCCGTATCGGCATGGCGAACGCCGATTCATCCGCCTGCCAGCGGTATTGCACCTCGCCTTCGCCGAATTTCAGCTCCAGAACCGGAAGCGCCGTGTGCCGCAGATATTGATCGAATAGCGGCGTCAGATTCATCCCCGATCTCTGGTTGAAGTACGCCTCCACATCGTCGGTCAGGATGTTCTGATACTTGAAGTGCTGATAAAAATCGTGCAGTAGCGCGAACCATTTCTTGTCGTCGTCGATCACGCTGCGCAGCGTGTTGATAAACAGCGCGCCTTTGAAGTACATGTCCTGCGGCGGCGTGCGGTTCTCGCCCCGTCGCGCCACAATCGGCACACGATTCTGCACCTTCGAGCGGTATCCGTTCAAGTACTTCAGCCCGTCGTCCTTCCCCCACCGGTATTCCACGTACAGCCCTTCCAGGTAGGTCGCCCAGGCTTCGTGGATCCATTCGTCGGACGGGTCCGCGGCCGTGATGCTGTTGCCGAACCATTCGTGGGCGCTCTCATGGATGATGATGAAATCGAATTTCATGCTGATCCCCACGCCCGTCCAGTCGCGCTCCAGATACCCATTCGCGAAATGATTGCCGTAAGTCACCGCGCTCTGATGCTCCATCCCCGAGTACGGCGCTTCGATCAGCTTATAGCCATCTTTCTTGAACGGATACTCGCCAAAATAGTGCTGGTACGCCTCGATCATCCCCTTGGCCTGCGCGAACTGCGTCTTGGCCTTCTCCAGATCCTCCGGCAGCGCATAGAAATCGAGCGGCAGATCGCCGAGCTTATCCGAGAAATGTTCGTATTGGCCGATATTGAGCGAGACGTCGTAATTGTTGATCGGGTAATCCACCATCCAGTCCCAGCGCGTGTACCCGTCGCCCAGGTCCGTCTTGCCCATAAACCGGCCGTTCGACACATCCACCAGTTGGTTCGGAATGGCCACGCTGATTTCCATGGTTTCGACTTCATCCCGCCACTGATCCTTATTGGGCCACCACATGCTCGCGCCGATGCCTTCGCACGCGGTGTTGATCCACGGCCGTCCCGCAGTATCCTTGCGGAACGCAAAGACGCCGAATCGCCCCGATTCCACCGGATTCCCCGAATAGTAAAAGTCGATATTGTAGGTCTGGCCCGTGTGCAGCATCTCGGGAAAATCTACCCACACGGTGTTCAGCTCGCGTTCGTATTTCAGCTCCGTCTTCCCCAGCAAAATCTTGTCGATGTTCAAAGCATCGGTCAGATCGAGCTGGATGCGATCGTCGTCCTTCAGCATCTTGAAGCGGATCGTCACCTTGCCGCTGATGTATTTCTTATCCGGGTCCACGCGGATGTCGAGGTGGTAATACAGAAGGTCGTTATTGGCGCGATACGGCCCGTACTCGCCGCGCAGCAGGTTCGCCAGTGCGGGCGTAGTCTGCGCGGGAGCGCGTCCGCGTCCGCCTTGGGTGTTCTGCGCCGCCTGCCCGAATGCCGACGCGGCGCACACCAATGCCAGAAGGATCTTCATTTCAATTTCTCCTCGACGCTGCGCACCTTATCTTCCATAGCCTGTGCTTTGTCGATCCGCGTCCCGAATTTCATACTGGTCGAAATCCGCAGCACGCCCGCCCGATGCAGCTCCTCATGGCAGCGCTTCACCGCGGCGAACACCGCGTCCCACTCGCCTTCGATGTTGGTTCCGTACGCGTGCAGTTTGGTCTTCAATCCCGCCTCGGCCAGAATCCGTTCGCAAATCGCGATCTCTTTCGAGACCGACGTCCCGATGCCGATCGGAATCACGCACAAATCCGCGATCACGTTCATTGCGTCCGCTCCCTTCGTCCGCGCAGGACGAACCATCCCGCCGCCGCCAGGAGCATTGCCGCCATCAGCAGGCCCGCTGGTGTTAGCGCCGGCACAGCGATAAGCCCCGAGATGCGCGCGATCTGGTTCGAAAGGCTCAGAGCTATCCACATATTGCCATCCGGCCCCGATGCAATCCCTACCGGTTGGCTGTTGGCGAGTCCGGCTGAAATCTCCGTCACCGTACCTGCCGTGGTAATGCGACCGACCTGATTCGCTTCCACTTCCGTAAACCACAGGGCGCCATCCGGCCCGCCGGCAATTACGAAGGGAGTGCTGTTCGCGGTCAGTCCGCCGAATTCGGTGATGACTCCGGCCGTGGTGATGCGTCCGATCTTGCTGGCGGCAGGTTCCGTGAACCATAGAGCGCCATCCGGCCCCACGGTGATTCCGTCCGGCGCGGCTCCAGCCGAGATGCCCGAGGAAAACTCGGTCACCACACCGCCCGTCGTAATTCGCCCGATCCGATTGCTGATCCCCTCAGCGAACCACAAGTTCCCGTCTGGTCCCGCGGTAATTCCCGCTGGACGGAGCCCCACTGGAAATTCTGCAATCGCGCCGCTGGTGGTGATGCGTCCGACGCGATTCCCATTGAACTCCGTGAACCACAGCGCTCCGTCCGGTCCTGGGGTGATGAACTGCGGATTCGATCCGGCGGTCAGCCCGGTGGAAAACTCCGTGACCACACCGGCAGTCGTAATCCGCCCAATTCGATCGCCGGTGAATTCCGTGAACCAGAGCGCTCCGTCCGGCCCGGCTGCAATCCCCACCGGGCCCGCTCCAGCCGGTATCCCAGTCGAAAACTCCGTGATGGCGCCGTCGGGAGTGATGCGTCCGATCCGATTCCCAATGAACTCGGCGAACCACAGGGCGCCGTCCGGTCCCCGCGCAATCAGTTCTGGAACGGCATTCGCCGACAAGCCCGAGGAGTAGAGCGTTACCGAGAATTGCGCGAATGCGGGTGCGCAACCAAGCAGCCCCGCGCACAACAAACCCGGCAACCGGACGTGTCGGAAGGTCATGGATGTTGGCTCGACTCCGTATTATAGAACCGCTAAGCCGGAAGACTTCCTGTTACTCGCGCTTTTTCTGCCGCACCGCATCGAATACCCGCTTGTCGACACTCAACGCGTGATACGCGCTGAAATCCGGCTTCGATGAAAAGCAGTCGCCCAGGTCCGCCGCCGTGGCGTCGAACAGGTTCAACGGCGGAACATGCAAGAGGCGAAAAATCGTCTTGAGCAGACCGGGAATGCTGGTATTGGTATGCGAGACGTAATTGTGCCTGGCCCAAGGCCCGGCGCACAGCAGCAGCGTCCGGCGCGCGTCGATGTGATCATAAGCGCCGGCGGCGTCGTCTTCGGTAACGAAGACGGCCATCTGTTTCCACCACTTCGTGGACGAGAGATATTCCAGGATACGGCCGAGCGCGTAATCGTTATCGGCCAGAAACGATTCGTCGTAGGGATAGCCATCTTCCGGCCGCGCCGAACCCATATAGTCGCCGGGCAGGTGGATATACAGGAATTGCGGGAGATCGTCGCCGGTCCTGACGTAGCGCTCGTCGATCTCGCGGATGAAGGCCGAGGCGCGGTACTGGTCGGAGATGTGGAGGTTGAATCCGGGATACGCGCGCGAGGTATTGCGATAGAGGGCGTCCGGCATGGGGATGTTGGTGAAGAGACGCGCGCCGGTGGGTTCGGCGCCGGCCGGTTCCGCCACGCCGGGTAGTTCAAAGCCCTCGCCGAAATTGCGGAACGTGATGCGGTGGCGATCCAGGTGGTCCCAGATGGTTCCCGCCTCGGATAGATCCTCCGGAGTGGGTGATGCGGCGCGGCCTGCGAAAGCCAGGCGTCCAGAGGCCTCCGCGGTGAAGCGAAAGTCCTTTCCATTTCCGCTGGCGCCGTCGCCATAGGCCGCGGTGGCACTGGTTTCGTCCCATGGGTTCGGGTAGACCCCGTTCAGCCAATGATGGCCGTCCACCGATCCATCCGCGTCCGAATAGAAATTGTCGCTGAAGGCAAACTGGCGGGCGATGGCGTGATGGTTGGGCGTGAGATCGATGTCGCGCAGGCTGACACGCTGCCGCCGCCCATTGACTTCGCCTCTGGTCCCGTACCGCGCCAGCGCGGCCCATCCCATTACCGGGCCGTTGGCCGCAGCCGGCATGTCTCCGAGAATCTCATCGAAGCCGCGCCCTTCCTTTACGATGAGGACCACGTGCCGGATGGCCTGCGGAAGATCCGCCCCCGCCGCCGGGACCTGCCGCGGACGAAAGCCATTCGCTTCCAGTACATAAGCGGTATGCGCCGCCAGTTCGCCGGCTGCGGGGACGGGGAACATGGAAAGCGTGCCCTGGTAAAGCTGGTCGAAACGCAACTGCGTGGCGAGCGTCTCCGGCGTGGCGGCATTGCCCCCGATTCCCGCACCGCGCGCATTGACCACCACCAACTTGTCTTCGCCCCCCTTGTCTTCGAGGAGCGCGACACGCGTGGGACGCCAACCCGCCGGCAAGTGTCCGATCACCTGCCGCCTGGCGACATCGATCACAGCGATTGCGTTGATGCCCGCCTCGGCCACGAACAGCCATCCCGACTTTTCCTGGTAGGCCAGGCCCCAAGGCATGATTCCGCGAAGATTCTCCAGACCGGGGATGCGAATGGGAATCTCGAATTCCAGCTTGTGGCTGTCGGCGTCGATGACACTGATGGAATCCTGACCGGCATTGGCGACGAAGATCTGCTTCGCTGTGACACATAGCCCGGAAGGGCTACTGCCGCCCAAGACGGCATCGCCTACCGGCAAACCGGTGCGCACGAATGCGACCGGTTTGGGACTTACGGGCTTGGCCACGTCGATTATGGCGACCGAGTTGGATTCGGGGCTGTTGGGGTCGCCGAGCGCCGGGACGAGGACCGTGCCCGATCCCGTCTGCCGTTGGACACCAGTGACCGCCTCCGGGCTCGGAAAGCCGAAAGCGGGAAAGGGCAAACCGCTCGACGGCTGCCGCGGATCGGCGCCGATCAGCAGCTGGTAGGTGTACATGCCGGCGTTGGCGACGTACAGCGTCCGCCGGTCCGGTGACAGGGCCATGGCAAATGGCAACCGCCCGGCAGGCGCGGAGGCGATTACCTGGCCGCGCCGGGCATCCACCACCGCGACGCGGTGGTTCGCCTGGTCGGCGACATAGAGAATGCCCTGCGCGAAGTCGAACGCCAGGCTGCCGGTGTAGCTATCGTGGAAGTCGTCTTGATTGATGTCGATGTAGCGCCGGCGTTCGTCATGCCCGTCGACAAAACTGATGCGTCCGGTATTCCCTTCGGAGACATAGAGATTGCGGTCGCCGGAGAAGGCCAGGCCGTCGGAGACGCTGCGCCAGTCGTTGGCGGCGGGTTCACGGTGCGCGTCGAAGGGATTCTCCTGCGCCGACGCCACAACCTGCCGGTCGTCCCAGTGATTCTGGCTGCGCTCCAGGATGCTTAGCGATATCCTCCAGGGGCCGGCATTGACCGTCGCCATTTCATGCTGCGACGGACTGACCGCCAGTCCATAGGCGCCTGTACCAATTGGGAACTGTTGGCCCAAAGGGGATACGACCCGACCGCCGGGTAAAATCGCCGCACCAGCGCGTCGAATCGGCGGACGAAGCCCTGCGGGAGGATCGTAGAGAATCTGCGCGGCGGCAATTCCCAGGGCAGCGGCAAAACAAAGCAGAAACCGCGGGCGCCGGTGAACGGGCACCACTCCAGAATATAACGCTAATGGAACCAAGACTTTGTGATTTCCGGAACAGACGGCAAGTTTTGACGGGTAGCAGAAAATTTCTCACCGTGTAAAACCGTCCATCCGGCATCTTCCTGAAACCGTGCAAAAACGTCCATGTCGTGTGTTTTTCACAGGTTTCCTCCTGATTCCGTCGTATGTCTTACACTCTCCAATGACAGTAGAGTAGATGTATAAATTGGCACCCCACATGCACACCACTCGACTTGAAATGCGAGGGGCCGTGAAAATCCGACCAGCGTTTGCTCTCATTCACCCTCTGCTCCTCGTGCTGATCCTCTTGGGATTTGGCGGTAGCGCGTCTGCTCAAACAGGCGGCAAGGAGGAGCGAACCAAGAGCGCCACGAAACTGTCGGCGATGACAGGTTGCATTGATGAACAGAGCGGCCATTACGTGCTGGTCGAAGATCGGACCATGACGCCGATTGCCGACCTGGTGGCGGATGGCTTCGAAACAGAAAGTTTTGCAAAGCATGTAGGACACAAGGTGACCGTGCGAGGGACTTCGAGCTCGAACGGCGCTGAGACAAAACGTCCGACATTCAAGGTTCGCAGTATCGAAACGGTGAGTAATTCCTGCGGACCGAACGAACCACTTTCGTAGGGGTTTATTGGATGCGTCTTTGGAGGAGACAATGGCGACGATTGCAGTAGTACCTCAAAAACAACTTGAAGATCCTTTGGCACATCTTCCGTGCTCCAATATTGTGGAGTATCGCAAAGGTCAACTGATCTACAACCAGGATCAACCCTCCACCAGCATATTTCTGGTGATCGACGGCAAGGTCAAAGTCTCTCGCCTGGCGGCGGACGGCCATCAGGTTGTGGTGGATATCTATCAACCCGACGAATTCTTCGGTGAATCGGCGTTTCTCGGTCTGCCGCATCGGGCCGAACAGGCCAGCGCGCTGGACGATACCCGTCTCATGACGTGGACCGCCACGGAGATCGAGGATATCGTCATGAAACGGCCGCGCCTGGCGGTAGCGCTGTTGCAGATTCTCACGCAGCGCACCATCGATTTCACCCATCGCATCGAAGGGTTCTCGGTGGACAACATTGCTCGGCGGCTGGCGCGATCGCTGTTGCGTTTCTCGGAACGGCTGGGTACGCCCGAGGATGACGGCAGCATCCGCATGGCGCCGTTTACACACGAACTGCTGGCGCAATATGTGGGCACATCGCGCGAGATCGTGACCCACTACATGAATCAATTCCGCCGGCGGGGATACTTGCGGTACTCGCGTAAGGGAATCACGCTGTACCGCGACGCACTCAACGGCTGGCTGCTCGGCGCCGCGTAAGCCGCCCCTTTACGGCGCTCGTCTGCAACCGCCCCAACGCTCCGGCAAGAGTGTGTGGAATCGCTCGCGCATGGGCTGACAGCCCGTGCGCGGCGCGGTCTTCATCTGTTCCTCTGGTACACTGGCTGTGAAGCCGGAGGGCAGCCATCCATGAAGTTCTTTCTCGACACGGCGAACCTGGACGAACTGAGGAAGGGCGCGAGTTGGGGCATCGTCGATGGCGTTACCACCAATCCGTCGTTGATTGCCAAAGAAGGCCGACCGCTGGACGAGCACATCCACGCGATCTGTGAAATTGTAGATGGCGACATCAGCGCGGAAGTGGTTTCCACCGATTCACCCTCGATGATCCGCGAGGGCCAGAGGCTGTCCAGGATCCACAAGAATGTCGTGGTGAAGTGCCCTCTGACGCGCGACGGCATCGTGGCGACCTCGGCGCTGTCGAAGCAGGGCATCCGCGTAAACGTAACGTTGTGCTTCACGCCCGGGCAGGCGCTGCTGGCCGCCAAAGCGGGCGCGTATATCGTCAGCCCCTTCGTGGGACGGCTGGACGACATCGGATACACCGGAATGGATCTGATCCGCAGCATTGTTCAGATCTACGGCAACTATGGCTACAAGACCCAGATTCTGGCGGCATCGCTGCGGTCGCCGACGCACGTGATCGATTCCGCCATGGCCGGCGCTCATATCGGCACCATGCCCTTCAAAGTGCTGGACATGCTCTTCAACCATCCGCTGACCGACAAAGGTCTCGACCAGTTCCTGAAGGACTATGCAAAAGCCTTCCATGACACGCCGGCTCCCGTAGCCGGGTGATCGCTCGCGCCGATGTGGTGGCACTTGTTGGCTTCCAATCCGGCGGCGCCCGCCGCCGCAACGGTGTTGCTGGCGTTCGTCCTGGCAACTACGATCGTTTTCCTGTATCGCTTCTGGCGCCGCTCGCGCGTCACTCCCGAAGAGCGCGAACGGCGGCGTTGTAACCGGTTGGTGGAGGCGGGCAAAATGGGCGACGCGCAACTGGTGGAAATCAGCGACAATCTGCTGATGTATTCCTACCTGGTCCGCGGCGTGGAATATACCGCGTCGCAGGATATCAGCCACCTGCGGGAGCGTCTGCCCCAAGATTTTTCGGCCTTGGGAGCGGTATCGGTGAAGTACGATCCACGCAATCCCGCGAATTCGATTGTGGTCGCGGAGCACTGGAGCGGGCTGCGCGAGCGGCGGGTGGGGTGAGAGTCGCGATTGCTCTGGTGCCGGCGCTTGCACGACCGAAGGGAACGGTCCGCCCCAAGCCATCGGGTCGCCAGCTTCGGTCTACAAAGACCGCTTTGGCCGTGGCTCAGAACGTAAGTCGGTACGCTCAGATTCGATGTTTCAGGCCATGTCCATTCGGCCAGCCTGCCACTTCCTCGCGCACAGAAAGCGCAGCGGCTTGCCGCGCCGCACGCGCTATTATAGGAGAATCCCTATGATTTCCGAGGCCCTGACCGAAGGTCTAACCTTCGACGATGTATTACTCGAACCGGCCCACAGCGATGTGCTGCCGGCCGAAGTCGATACGCGTACGCTGCTGTCGCGCAACATCGCGCTCAACATTCCGATCGTCTCCGCCGCCATGGACACGGTGACCGAGTCTCACCTGGCCATCGCGCTGGCGCAGCAGGGCGGCATCGGAATCATCCACCGCAATATGACCATCGAACGGCAGGCGGAAGAAGTGGACCGCGTCAAGCGGAGTGAGAGCGGCATGATCGTGGACCCGGTGACCATCGATCCGGAACAGCCCATCAGCGCCGCGCAGGAATTGATGCGGCGCTACCGCATCTCCGGAGTGCCGGTCACCAAGGGCCGGCGCCTCGTCGGTATCCTGACCAATCGCGATCTGCGTTTCGAAACGCGCTTCGATCTGCCGATTTCAGAAGTGATGACCAAGAGCAACCTGATCACGGTTCCGGTGGGCACGACGCTCGAACAGGCCGAAGCGATCCTGCACGAACATCGCGTGGAGAAGCTGCTGGTGGTCGACGATCAGTACAATCTCAAGGGCCTGATCACGGTCAAAGACATTCAGAAGAAATTGAAGTATCCGAACTCGGCCAAGGACAGCCAGGGACGGCTGCGAGTGGGTGCGGCCATCGGCGCCACCGGCGACTTCCTGGAACGCGCGCAGGAACTGGTGAAGCGCAAAGTCGACGTGCTCGCCATCGATACCGCGCATGGGCATACCGGCCGCGTTATGGACGCGGTGCGGACGTTGAAGAAGAAGCTGCCGGAAGCGGAGCTGATCACCGGAAACGTCGCGACTTATGAAGGCGCGCGCGAGCTGATTTCCCTCGGCATCGATGGCATCAAGGTCGGCATCGGGCCGGGATCGATCTGCACGACGCGCGTGGTTTCGGGCGCGGGCGTGCCGCAGATCACGGCGATCTCGTCGTGCGCCAAAGCGACGCGCGAGTCCGGCGTGCCGCTGATTGCCGACGGCGGAATCAAGTATTCCGGCGATATCACGAAAGCCATCGCGGCCGGCGCCGATACGGTGATGATCGGCAGCCTGATGGCGGGCACGGATGAGAGCCCGGGCGAGACGATTCTGTATCAGGGCCGCACCTTCAAGACGTACCGCGGCATGGGGTCGCTGGGCGCGATGTCGCAAGGAAGTTCGAACCGCTACGAGCAGGATCCGACGGGAAAGCTGGTGCCGGAAGGGATCGAAGGACGCGTGGCGGCAAAGGGGCCGCTGTCGGAAATGGTGTACCAGCTTGTCGGCGGACTGCGCAGCGGTATGGGATATTGCGGCGCGCAGAGCATCCGCGAGCTCCAGGATAAGGCTCGATTCCTGCGGATTTCACCGGCGGGATTGCGCGAGAGTCACGTGCACGACGTGATTATTACCAAGGAAGCGCCGAACTACCGTGTGGAGTAGCGATGTATCGCAGGCTGGTAGCCCGCGGCGGACGCATAGTCCGCCAGGACACCGGCAGGTCAGAGCCAGAACTGCGCACAGGCCCTGTTCGCAGCTCGATTGAAATCTCGCGCCCCGGCGGGCCGACTGCCAGTCGGCCGCAAGCTGACAGCCTGCCCTAAAGCCGGTGCAAGATCGTAGTCTGGCCGGCGAAGTCGTCATCGCGATGGGCCATGGTGAGAGTGGCGCCATCATCCGATAGCGACGAGTGGTCCTTGTAGTGCATCTCCCCAGCGGGTTTGCGTCCGCACAGGAACCCCGTTAATTAGCGAGTTGACGACTTCAGCGCCGGCTTCATTTTGCGTGGTCCGGTTTGGCGAAATCCTTAAAATCGTTCTGCACGGCCTTCTCCATGTTATTGGCGGCCTTCCAGAGCCATCCCGACGGCCGTTTGGTCAAATCGCGGAGCAGGTCGCGGGCTTTGGCGGTGCCGAGGTGGATGTTGGCGGTCTCAAAACCCATGGCGTGCAGCAGACGCATCTCGTCGCGCTCCTTGGGCAGCGAGGAGAGTTCCACGCGGGAGCAGTCGGGCGCCAGGCGGCGGACGATCCAGCGCTTGCGCAAATGGACAAACGGGTCGGGGCACCGGACGGCGTCGTCGATGATTTCCTGGTAGTGGATGGCAGCGGATCCCTTGCCATCCTCGGCCCACACGCAGGCGGAGGGGGCCAACGCTTTGGCTTCGCGCGCCACCGATCCGCCGTTCCATTCGGCGACGGCGACGAATCGTTCGCGGCCGAGGCTGCCGAGGCCGGCCACGCGATGCGAGACGCGCCATTTGAGACCGTTCGCCGGCATGAGGCTGGCCAGGGCTTTCACGACCCCGGATGGAGGGTCGTCGGAAACCGGCGGCAGCGCATGCAGTTTTTCCCAGTAGATCTCGGGTTCGTGCAGGCGGGCTGTGGCCATCTGGCGGAGCGCCGTGTGGTGTTCCGCCAGCACGAAGGGGCGTCCGCCGGCTTCGAGTGCGTCGCGGTAGCCTTTGGCGATGGCCGTGATCCCGCCCTTCAGATCACACGTGAGACCGGCGAAAAGCGCGCTGGTAGCCAGGCGGATCAGGTCGTTGGTGTACGGCATGGTCCAGGCTTCGTCGAAATCGTTGATCCCCCAGATCAGGCGGCCGTCCTTGTCGCGCCATGTCCCGAAATTCTCGACGTGTAAATCGCCGACGGCCAGGGCGCGTGGGGCCCGAGCCTCGCCGGGACAATGCTCCCGCCAGATTTGCGCCCAGCGGTAATACGTGGCGCGCAGGAACGGAAAAACCAGTGACCGCATCTGCTGGTGTTTGAAATCAAGATCCTGGTGAATGATCCGCAGATGGCGGCCAAGCCAGGTTTCGTAACGGGCGGTTGCTTTGTGAATATTCATGATCAGGCTCCGGCAAGGGCTGGGGTGAGCATCCACTTCAATATACCGGTGGGCGCGGGCGTGGGATGGTCGCAGTCGATGCGCACCAGCGCGGCTTTCTTCATATCGACCTGCAGCGTCGGAGTTCCGAGGAGAAATGCCGCAAGCGAGCTCATCAACGGTTCGTGGCTGGCGAGCAGAAAGGAGGATTCGCCGCCGTGGCCGCGAACTTCCTCCCAGGCGTCCTCGGGCGAGGCGTCGGGTGTGAGCGCGGGCGTCTGCGCGATCTTGCCGGAGTAGCCGAGGATTTCGGCGGCGATCTCGGCCGTCTGCAGGGCGCGCCGGTAGGGGCTGGAGAGAATCAGGCCCGGCTCTACCCCGGCGGAGCGGGCGCGGCGAAGCACACGCGCAAGTTTCTCACGCCCTTCCGGAGTCAGCGCGCGGTCGGGATCGCGAAGGCCGGGTTGCGACGGTTCGGCGATGGCGTGTCGCAGGAGGTAAATCTGCATTTGGGGCTATTCTAACGTGAACGGGCAGGAACGTTTTGGACTTGAAAGAGCCGAAACGGGCCTGCTGTGCCGATGGGCACAAGGTGCAGGCCGCGCGCGGCCAGGCAATCGCCCGCATCCGGCAAATTCGTGGCGATGACCGTAGAGGGTGAGACCTGGCCGTCGCAATGGGTTGGATGATCGAGGTCGTCCACTCGCAGGTAGCTTGCGGCCAGCGCGACGACGCCGGCGGAGGGC
>Ga0335078_10011543_pt1 | contig 13107 bp, 21 predicted proteins | sample Lox_Sample_32_FD_206711 | JGI IMG/M metagenome (GOLD analysis project Ga0335078, IMG submission 206711) | Soil microbial communities from Loxahatchee National Wildlife Refuge, Florida, United States - Lox_Sample_3.2 | ecosystem: Environmental > Terrestrial > Soil > Wetlands | place: USA... | reverse complement strand
CAGGTGCGCCGGCACTTCCCGCTCTTCCTCGCGCCGCACGCGGGCGGCGCGCTGCCCGGGCAAGAGGCCTTGCCGCTCCCTGGCTTTCCCACGGCGGCCCTGCTCCGCCTGGTGGAGGAGGTGCAGGCTGCCCACGAGGGGGAGCGCCGCCGGCGCCTGGAGCGGATCGCGGCCTCGCGCGCGGGTAAGCAGCGAGGCGGGCCGTGAGGGGCCTGCGCGAGAGAGCGAGGAGCCTGCGCGCCTGGTGGCGCGAGCTCGTGGAGTTCGTGTTGGACGAGGCAACCCCGGAGGTCGACATGGGCGGATCGGTCGTGGACGTAGGCGCGAGGGACGAGGGCGGCGGCGCGGGCGCGGGCGCGGGCGAGGGCGTGGCGCTCCGGCCGCGCCTCGTCGTCTCGATCCCCCTGCGGCCGCATGCCGTGGTCTCGGACGAGGAGCAGGTGCGCGGGCTGTGCGCGCTCCTGCTCGCCGCGGTCCGGGGGGGCCTGCAGGCGGCCGCGGACCTCGCGGCCCCCGAGGACCGGATCTTTGCCCTGGACGAGATGAGCGTCGTTTTCGACGTGGAGATCGCAGAGACGGCAGACCACGGAGCGGCACAAGCAAGCAAGGAGGCGGGGCGGTGAGAATCAAGGCAGACATCCTGTACGGGGCGCGGCTCGTGGCGGAGATCAGCGACAAGTCCCCCCTGCGCCTGGTGAGCGTCGGGGCCCTCGCGGACATGGCCAAGAGCCAGCTCGGGCCGGTCTTGAAGACCGCTCTGGCCGCGGCGGCCAAGCAGCTCGCGATCTTCGGCGTCACCGTCGAGTTCTCCGACGTCAAGCTCGACGTCAAGGCGCTCGACTAGCGGCGGCGCCGAACGAAGGGCGAGGGAGAGAGGGGAGGCGAGCCGCGATGGCGGGAGCGACCAAGGCCTGGCAGCACGCCGCGGGGCGGTCGGGGGAGGTGTCCTTCGACTACGTGGGCCTGCTCGAGGAGGCGGGGCCGGGGCCGGGTACAGGCAGCCCCTACACGCTCGCCCAGCAGGTGGAGCTGCTCGAGGCGGGCGCCGCGGCGTACGGGCCGCATGCGAGTACGGGGCGCTACCTGCGCGAGAGCGCGGCGCGGCTGCGCCGGCGGCTCGCGGCGGTCCCTCCTGCCGAGCGGGGAGACTTTTGAACCGCAAGCCCAAGAGTCTGTACGGGCCGAGGGGTCGGCCCACGCGCCACGCGCGCGAGTGCGCGCGCAACCTGCGCGCGCGGCGCCGCGAGCGCCGCGCGGTCCTCTCCGCCCTCGCCGAGGCCCGCTGGCTGCTCTCCCTGGCGCAGCTGAGCGTCGCGGGCACGAGCCCGGACGGCGCGCGGGCGCGGGTCCACCGGGCCCAGGCGCGCGTGGCGGCCCTCGAGAAGCACCTCCAGCGGCTGGGAGCCGGGCCGTGATCCTCTTGTCCGCGCGCTTCGTGTGCGACGCCTGCCGCCGCGCCCAGGCCGAGGGCACCGTCGAACTCGCTGGAGGAGGAGGACTCGCGGAGGGCACCCCGTGCCGGGTCCACGCGCTGCCCGAGGGGTGGGGCTGGCTGAGTGGCGACGACGAGGACTGGCGCGTGATCTGCGCCGCGTGCATCGCCGCGAACGCGCCCGCCCCCGCGCCCGCCCCCACGAAGGATCCCGCGCCGTGACCTGCGCCGCCACCCGCGGCGCGGCCATCCGCAGCGGCGTCTGCGGCCGATGCCTCGCGGCGCCGATCGCCCTGTCGTCGGTCTGCTCCTGCGCGCGGTGCCTGGCCAAGGACCGCGCGGGGGCGCGCCGGCGCCGGCGGGCCCGCCCGGGCCGCAAGCGCCGCTGCCCCGTGTGCGGCAAGTTCGGGCACTACCGGACGACCTGCGAGGCACTCGGTGCGCGCGCAGGCCGCGAGGAGCTCCGTGGGGTGGGGACGTGAGAGGGCCGGGCAGTCGTGAGCGGTCCTGCGCCTGCGGCCGGCCCGCGGCCCCGCGCAAGCGGACCTGCGGCGCGTGCGCCTCGTCCCGGCTGCGCGCCCGGTCGCGGGTGCGGCCCGCGCGCGTGCTGTCCCCGGCCGAGCGCGCGGCCCAGCTCGACGCAGCGCTGTCGCGGGCGCGCGCGGCCGAGCGCCGGAGGCGGCTCTGCGCCGAGCTCGTGGAGGGCCTCGCCGACAAGTGCACGCGCGCGGGCGCGTGGGACGGGGGGAGGCTGCCGCCGTGAGCCGCGAAGGAAGGCGCGCAGCCGCGGCAAAAGGGAGCGGAGGCAGCGGACAGGAGGGCGAGGAGCGCCCCGCGGGTCCGCTGCCGATCCGCCGCGCCCCGGACGGCCAGCGCCTGATCGTGGCGAGGCCGAGCGACCCGCGCGTCCCGCTCGCCCTGGCGCGGGCAGCCCACGCGGCGCAGAGCCAAGAAGCCTTCGGGGACATCCCGGCCGACGCCGAGGCCGCCGGCGTCATCTACACCTTCCGCGGCTACCTCGCCGCCCATCCGGGCGGGTGGATCGTGGACGAGGAGGGCAGGGTCCTCGAGCGCCTGCAGCCGGGCGACAGCTTCCTCACGCCCGGGCGCAAGAACTGAGAGGCGGGTTGTGATACAACCCGGGGCCATGAGCTTCGCTTGGAGCAGCCGCCGGGGCTCCGCCCTGAAGCCCTTCGTGCGCTCGGGCTGCGCGTGCGGGGAGTGCCGCGCGCGGCGGGGCGGGGCGACGGCGGCCGCCGCGCCGCCGTCGGTCCGCGGACGGCCGATGTCGCAGTCCGCGGTCGCCCGGGCCCTCGGCTGCTCGCGCGCCCGCGTGCAGCAGATCGAGGCCGCGGCCCTCCGCAAGCTCGGCGCCGCGCTCGGAAGCGGGGTAGGCTGGCGGGCGGCGCTAGCACGCTTGCAAGGAGAGCCCCCATGTCGATGACCGGCCTGCCCCCCCAACCCGGACCCGACCGCGACGCGGCGATCCTCGCCGCCTGCGACTCTGGGCAGCTCGCCCCCGCGTGGGCGCCCATCACGGCGCAGTCGCCCGACGGGCACACCGCGACCTTCTACGTCCTGGGCGACGCGCTCAAGCTCAACGGCGTGCGCCTGTCGACCTCCGCGCGGGTGCTCCAGCAGCTCGCCGACAAGCTCGGCGCCGTGCTCATGACGCCCAGGCTGATCGACCTCGCCTTCCAGCAGGCGGGCGTCCAGGTGCCCCCGTGCCCCCTCGTGCCCAACGACGTCTCCACCGAGGGCATGGACGCCGAGAGCGCGAAGATCGACGCCTACGTCGGCGGGCGCGAGGGGTTTTTGATCGCGCCGATCGGCAAGAACTGGGTGCTGTCGAACGTGCTCACGAAGGCCAAGCGCGGCCACGCGGCCCTGTACGGCTGGGCGGTCGGCTACGACTTCGGCCCGCAGGTTGCCGCCAGCGGCGTCAAGACGTACAAGGGCACGCTCCCCAGCATCATGAACATCCAGCCGCTCGCGACGCCCCACAGCATGGACTACGTCGACTACGCGATGCTCACGTCGCTCGCGCGGCAGGACTGCGTCGTGGACGGGCAGCCCGCCGACCTGCGGAGCGTCTTGACTGACCCCGTCCTGTCGAAGCTCTGCAGCCACGAGGGGCCGCTCAAGCTCGTGCGCCAGCCGGGCGTCGCCGAGCTGCCCGCACTGGGCTTTACGTCGCCGGCGGTGTGAACCGCCCCGCGACCCTCGCGCCGCGCGGCGCGTAGCCTCGGCTCGCAAGCACAGGTCCGGCCCCCGTGTCAAGAGACGGCGTGGCGCCTCCCTGCGCCTCCCCGCGCCCCTGACCTGAGTCCCTACCCGCGACGTTTCCCGCAAACGTCGTCCCAACCGTCGCCTACCTTTTTCGGGGTGGGCCTTGCTCCGCTCGCAAACGGGCACGTAGGGTCTGGGGGCTAGCACCCCGCGCGCCCGGCTCCTCCCGCGGCCGGCGCCCGGCGGGCCCACCCCCGGAGAGACGAACGCCATGGCCGACCTCGTGCGCGCGATCCACGCCTCCAACCTCCCCAGCCACCACAAGGAGACCCTCGTGGACAAGTGGATCGCCCAGGCGCGGGGGGCCGGGCCCAAGGCGCTCGCGAAGATCGGCGTGCACGGCATGCAGGGCGTGCACGCGGTGACCGAGGCCGGCAGCGCGCTCGTCATCGGCGGCGCGGCCGGCGCGGTGCACGCGACAATCGGCCTCGACCACGGTAAGGTCCCCACCGACCTCGCGCTGGGCGGCCTCCTCGCCCTGCTGTCGATCTACAAGGCCGACGCGCCCGCCGCGCGCCAGGCCGGCGTCATCGGCTCGCAGCTGCTCACCGTGTTCTCGTTTCGCAAGGTCTACGACTTCACCGCCGGCCACCGCAAGGCCAAGGGTCTGCCCGTGGGCGGCGGCTTCGCCGGCGAGGACGCGTGGAGCGCGCCCGGCATGTACGGCGAGGACCCGCAGGCCGCGCTCGCGCAGCTCGCGCGCAGCCTGCACCCGACCTGAGGGGACCCTACTCGGTCCCCCTAAGGACCCGGCCCCGGCTGCTCGGGGCGCGCCGGTCCCCCGCGGCAGCAAGACCGACACGAAAGGGACGAGACACCATGCGAGCACCCCTCACCCGCGATCTGGCGGCCCGCGACCCCGCGGCCGCCGCCGCCCTCGGCATCCTGCCGCAGGGCGGGCCCCAGGGCCACTACGGCTCGGACTTCGGCTACGGCCCGTTCGGCCACGGCTTCGGCTTCGGCTTCGGCGCCGATGCCGTCGCCGCGCCCGTGCCCACGGCGCCCCCGCCCACGGCCGTGGCCGACCCCAACGCGCTCGCCGTGCCCGGCGGCTACCCGGGCGGCGGCATGAGCCCGCACCACCCGGCGGCCGCCGCGCACCAGCACATGCGCCACGCGCACCACCCGGCCTTCCACCACCACACCCAGGCGATCCTGCAGGAGCACTACTACCGCAAGGCCGCCACTGAGGCGCGCCTCGCGCTCATCACGCCGAACGCCGGCAGCGCGGTGGACATCCAGCGCTACGACTTCTCGATCAACGCCAACCCCGGCATCGTGATCCAGCAGCTCGCGGCGACGGTGCAGGGCATGAGCCTGCAGCCGGCGACGACCATCCGCCCGCAGAGGACGACGTTCAACGCGCCGACCTTTGCGTTCGTCATGGTGTCGAACATCCTGGTCGGCAACGTCAACGGCATGGTCGGCGGGCAGACGGACGCCTTCAACTACGGCCCCGGGTCGATGGGCGTCCACTTGGACCTGCCGTCGATCAACCCGTCCAACCGCATCCAGGTGCAGGCGACCTACACGGGCCTCGTCCCGCCGGTCTACCCGCTCAACTTCATCTACCCGTTCACGGCGACCTTCCAGTGCCCGGCGACGACGGTCCCCAACCCGTCGCTCATGGTCTGAGGCGCGCGCAGCCGCCCGCGTAGACGAACGAAGGAGAAGGATCGCGGTCCACCCGTGAAGCATGCAAGGCGAGAACGGCCTCTACGCAGTTGCGTACCAACTGCCGCACGTCTTCCTCCCCGGCTCGTCCCCCGGGGAGAACGCGGCCGTGCTGGAGGCCATGGTCGAGTTGCTCGTTACCGTGGACCGCGTCTACCTCCGCCGGCGTCCCAACCTCCGGCTGCCTCCGCTACCCGAGGCGGTCCGCTACCAGAGGACCGACGACTGGCTGCCCACGCCGGTCCTGTACTTCCAGGGTTACGGCGACTGCAAGTCGCTGGCGGCCCACCGCATCGCCACGCTGCGCGAGAAGGGCAAGGTCGCCAAGCCCGTGTTCCGGTTCGACGAGCGGCCGACGGGCTTCATGTACCACATCCTCGTGCAGGTCTCGGCGGGGGGCTTCGAGGACCCCAGCAAGGAGTGCGGCATGACGGGCGCCTCGGAGTGGGCGCACTTCTGAGTTTCTTCTTTTAGCTCCTGAATCGCGGCAGGGACCCGTGCGCCCGGTCTCACGGGTCCCCGCCGCGCCGCAGGAGCGGCTCTAGCAACCAAGGAAAGCGAGCGAGGAACCCATGCCTGCCCAAGTCACCCTCTCTGGAGCCTCCGTCAACGCGAGCGCGATCAACCCCGTCTACTGGAACGCCGCGGCGGCGGCCTTCTACCAGGCGTCGCTCTCCTCGCCCCAGGCCCCCGTCACGGCGAGCCCGCTGTCCTACTCTGCGGCGACGACGCCCGCGGCGTTCATGAGTGCGCTCCTCGGCGTGGGGCCCGCCGCGGCCGCCTTCGCCAACGCCGTGGACCAGGCGGTGGCGAGCCTGTTCGGCGGGACGGGCTCTCCCATCACCACGAACGGCAACGACCCCGCGGTGACCTCCGCGGTCGGCGTCACGCGGACGGGCACCCTGTCGACCGCGGCCGACATGAACGCGCTCGTCACGCGGCCCGCGGTTCTGCGCGGCATCTGCTACGAGGCGATCAAGGACCAGGCGGGGTCCTTCAATGGCCTCCAGGGCTTCTCGGGCGCCGGCGCGCCGACGGTGCCGCAGACGCCCGCGTACAACGCGACCTACCTGCTCTCGGTCGCGCAGTCGATCGCGCTGTCCTTCAACATGTTTCTGACGAGCGCCGCGGACACGACGCCCACACAGCCCACGAACTACTTCAGCCCCGAAGCCACGGTCTGAGCGGGCCCGCCCGTCGTGGTCGTCCCCGCGGTCATCTTCGGTGGAGGCCTCGTCCTCGCCCTGGCGCGCGCCAGGCCGAAGGCGCGAGGCCTCGCCGCCCTGCCCGCGGTCAAGTGGTACTTCCAGCGGATCTTGGACGCCCGCCTACCGCCCGCGGAGTTTCGGCGCGCGGCGGCGGAGTTCGCGCGCCTGGGCTACACCGAGGAGGCGCGCGTCCTGCGCAAGCGCGCCGACTACGGCGAGCTGCCCCTGTCCGTGCGGCAGGAGCACGGCCGCATCGCCGAGCAGGCGCTCACCAGCCAAAACGCCGAGGCCATCCGCGCCGTTGCCGCGAACCTGCGCGAGCAGGGCGCGGTCGGCAACGCCGCGCGCCTCGTCCAGCACGCCCGCGCGGTCGAGGCTGCGCAGAGGACGGCGCCCATCTCCGTCCCGCCGCCGCCCCCCGCGTCCGCGGCCCCGGCCGCCCAAGAGGCGGCTGCAGCGGCCTCCACTCCCGCCTCCCCTCCTCCTTCCGCCCCCGCGGCCGAGCCGCTGGCCCAAGCCCCCCGAGGTGCCGCGTGATCCCTGGCCGACCCGACCCCGATCTGCTCCCCGCCGGCCACGCGCTGTCGATCGTCCAGCGCGCCCGGCGCGGCGACGAGAACGCGATGGCGCTCATCGCCGGGACGTACCAGAGCGCGAGGGTGCCCGGCCCCGCGGGCGAGCGGGCGAGGAAGAACCACAGGCAGTTTTTGGACCTCATCGCGCGCTACCCCGTCCCCGCCTCGGCCCCGTCCTTCGGCGGCTTCGACGACCGCGAGAACTTTATCCGCGGCTCGGACGTCCTCGCGCGCGACCGCGCCTTCGCCGAGCACGCGCTCGGAGGCGCGCGGCTCGCGGTGGAGCAGGCGGCGGCGGGTATGGCGCTGCCCCCGCCCCCGCCGGGGATGCCGACGCTGGTCGGGCCGGCCTTCGCCCCCGCGCCCCCACCGCCGGCTTACCCCGCGGCGTACCCCGCGGCTTACCCCACGCCCCACCCGTACGGCCCTGCCCTCTACGGCCGGCGCGAGCGCGAACACGAGCCCTGGTGGAGGCGCGCCTGGGGTTGGGTGCGCCGGCCGCGAGCTCCGGGTGTCCCCGGCGCGCCCGGCCTGCCCGCGCGCCGCGGGCTGCCCTGGTTTCACAACTGGCACCTGCCCCGCTTCCGCGGCGACGTGGACGAGTGCGGCTACCCGATCGACGTCGAGGGCGCGCCCGTCACGATCGAGGAGCTCACGAGCGTCGCCGAGCGGCACTTTCAGGGCTCTCCCTCCTACACGTACGGCTACGGCCAGGACGACCCGGGCGACCTGCCGCCCGACGCGGCCACGCACCTGGGGGTCCTGAAGGGCGCGGCCTGCGGATCGCCCGATCCGCACGAGGATGCGCGCCTGCTCCAGCTGGCGGCCCACGCGGCGCTCTGCGCGCTCACGTCGTGCCCGCCGGTCGCCCCCGTGTGCGTCGTGCTCCTCGCCCACGGCGCGCCGCTGTCGGCCGTGCGCCTCGGCAACCTCCTCGCCAACGCGGCCCCCGAGGCCCGGCGCCTGCTCGCGTCCGCGATGGCTGACGGGCAGGACCCTGCCGCGCCCGCCGAGGCCGTGACGCGCGTCGGGCGCGCCTTCGGGCAGGCGCAGCGCCTGCAGCGCCTCGCGGCCGGCGAGCTGGGCCTGCCCGACGTGGCCCCCGGCATGGCGGGCGAGCTTGCGTGCGACCTGGGCCTCTTCGGCTGGGGCGGCGGGGGGCACCTGCCGTGGGGCGGGCGCTCGGCCGAGGTCCTGCGCTCCCGGCCGACGCCGCCCGGGGACGCCGCCGCCTGGGCCGCGGGCACGGTCGCCTCGGACCTGCTCCGCCCGCTGCCGGGCAGCGCGTGCGACGTGATGCACCCCGATCTGCCCGTCTCCCCCCGCGGCTACGCGCTCGGCCCGCCCTTCGAGCCGCCCGTCAACCCCTGGAACCACCACGAGATCGTCAACGCCTCGCACCCCTTGCGGGGCCCCGGGTCCTGGAGGTAGGCGCCCGCCGTGGAGATCCTGGACGTCGTCGTATCGGAGCTCACGCGGGCGGTGGACCGCCTGGCGGAGCGCCGCGCCACCAACGAGCAGGCGGGCGGCTTCGCGACCACGACGCCCCTCGTGACGGGGTCGCCGCAGGTCGTGACCCTCCTGTCGATGCCGCTCGGCCGGCGCCGGGCCGACACGTTCACCGTCCAGCTCGGCGTCGTGCCCCCCGGGCCGATCGACACGACGTCCGCGCCGCCGACCTTCGCCTCGTGCAACTGCGTCGTGACCGCGACGTGGGTCGAGAACGGCCAGCAGGTGCAGCGCGTCCTGTCCGTGGGCCCCCAGGTCAGCGCGAGCATCTCCGGCTCTGGCTCGGGCCTGCAGCTGCAGGCGCAGGACGTCGCGATGGGCGTCCACTACAAGAGGGGCCTGCCCTACGCGGTGACGGCGATCCTCTCGCCGGGCCTGCGCGGCGGTCTGTCGGTCCTGCCGGGCCTGGTGACCCCCGCCAGCATGCGGCAGCAGCTCACCGCGGACTCGACCGCGGGGCCGATCCCCGTGCCCCCCGGCACGCGCGCGGCGCTCGTCACGGCGGTGCGCCTGGGCGCGGGGGGGCCGAACGCCGAGCTCTACGCCCAGGCCGTCTCCTCGGGGGGCGACATTCTCCTCGAGTGGAACTGCAGCCTGGACAACCGGCCGGTGCCGCTGCCCGCCGCGACGCAGTTCTTGAACGTCGTGTCCCTCGACGCGACCAACGTCTCCTCCTTCACCGTCACGTTCCTGTCGGACGGGTGAGGCGCAGCCCATGTACCCCAGCGTCAACGCCGCGTTCGTGCCCTTCTCGACGGCCTTCGAGGGCTCCGTGCCCTGGATGTACGTCGACCAGAAGGGCCTCGTCACGACGGGCATCGGCAACCTCATCGACCCCGTCGAGAACGCGCTGCGCCTGCCGTGGACCCACGGCGTGGGCGGCCCGGCGGCGACGCCCGAGGAGGTGATGGCGGCGTTCAAGAAGGTCAAGACCCAGGGGCAGCCCGGCTCGGGCGGCGGCACGCAAGGGGGCCTGACCGACCTACGCCTGACCGAGGACGGCGTCCACCAGCTTGTCGGCATGAAGCTCACGGACAACGAGCAGTGGCTGCGGCAGGCGATCCCCCAGTGGGACAGCCTGCACGCCGACGCGCAGCTGGGCCTGCTCTCGATGGCCTGGGCTCTGGGGCCCGGCTTCCCCGCGGGCTACCCGAAGTTCATGGCGGCGATCAACGCCGTCGCGCCCGACTACCGGACGGCGGCCCTCGAGTCGTGGATGAAGGACACCAAGGACGGCTGGGTCCCCCACTCCTTCTCCGACGACGTCTCCGCGCACCCGCCGAACGCGAACGCGGGCCTGCGGCCGCGAAACCTCGCCAACCGCCAGCTCTTCCTGAACGCCGCCGCGGCGCAGGACCAGGGCATCGACCCCGCCGAGCTCGTGTGGGACGTGGCCAAGGGCCTCGCGCAGCTCGGCATGGCGGGCCTGTCGGCCGTGGCCGACGCAGGCGTGGTGGCGGCCAAGGCCGCGACGAACCCGTGGGTGCTCGGCGCGGCGGCGCTCTGCATGGCGGGGGGCCTGCTCGGCCTAGCGAAGGAGACGGGGGAGCTCAAGAAGCTCTCGCCGCGGCTGGACGAGGCGATCGACCGGATGACGGGCATCCCGAGCATCCCGAAGAAGAGGCACGCATGAGCAAGCAAGCGAGTGGGAGCGGAGCGCGCGGGGGCAACGTCGTAGCGATCCACGCGGGCGCGGAGGTGGGGCAGGCCGAGGTGCCGGCGCAGGCCGAGGCGCCGGCGCCGGCTGCGGAGACGGCCGCGCGCGTGCCGGCCGCGGGTCCGCCGACCGCAGGTCCGCCGACCGCAGGTCCGCCGCCGGGGCCGGTGCCCGCCCCGCCCTTCCAGTTCGGCGCGCCGCAGGTGCTGCCCGGACTCGAGGAGGCTGCCCGCGCCGCGCAGGCGCGAGCCCCCCTGCCCCCGCCCTCCGCGCGCACCCCCCTGGGCGAGCTCGCGCCGTGGGTGCTGGGCGGCGCGTTCCTCGGCAACGTGGCCATGGGCGGCGTGCCGGGGATCCTTCTGGGCGCGCTCGGCGGCGACTGGCTCCGCAAGAAGCTCACCGGCCGGTAAGGACTCCCCATGTACCTCGGCCAGCACAGCGTCAACGAGACCGCGGACCTGATCGCCAAGAAGGAGATCGACATGGCCGCAATCTACCGGCGACGCCAGGCGCTCGCGGCGGCGCCCGACCCGACGTGGGACTCGTCCTGGCAGGCGCTGCAGGGGCGCTGGGGCCGGGCCAAGGAGGGCTTCACCACGGAGCGGGCCGCGGTCATGGCGGCGACGGCCCTGGTACCCTTCGTGGACGACGACATGCGCACGACGGAGACCGCCTACCAGGGCCTCCTGTCCGCGCTGCAGAACGGCCCGGCGGGCGTGACCTCGCCCGGGGGCTTCCAGGACCTCGCCGACCGTGTGGCGACCGCCCAGCGCGCGGCGGGCGTCGTCGCGCCCGGGCAGCCGGCCTTGCTCGACCAGGACGTCGCCGAGGCGATCCAACCGACCGCGCGCGACGTGGACCTGGACACGATCAAGTCCATCGACAAGACGGCGAAGGACTGGGGCATGCCCGACCCCTCCAAGGGCGTGCCGAACCCCTGGGACGTGCTCAAGGACGCGATGAAGCACGTACCGTGGTGGGCGTGGGCGGGCGGGGCCGCCGTGCTCTTCCTGCCCGCCTTCCTGCCCCTCCTCGTCTCGGGCATCGTCGGCGCCGAGCAGGCCGCGACGCGCCGGCTCCTTCCCGCACCCGCACCGAAGGCCTCCCCATGACCAAGCCCAAGCAGATCGCCGGCATCGGCGCGCAGTCGTCCTCGGAGAGCGTGGCCAAGTGGCTCGAGACGCTCTTCGTCGACGAGATCAAGGACCTCGCGGGCAAGCGCGTCGCCCTCGACAAGGTCATCATGGTGCACCACGGCTCGGGGCGGGAGGTCTACGCCCACGAGTTCCCCCAAGGGTCGGCGCCCGACGACGCGGGGCTCATGTCCGCCGCCGAGACGATCCTCGGACGCGCCGAGAGCGACGCGGAGCACATCAACGGCCGGCAGTCGTACGTGCTGCTCGCCTTTTTCCACGGGTGCGGGAACAAGGAGAAGCGCTCGAAGACCATCCAGGTCAACGGCCGCATCGTCGGCGACTGGGGCGACGCCTCCGACCCGCCGACGCCGGAGGGGAAGTACGCGCAGCGCATGCGCCACGAGGAGGGCGCCTACCAGCTGCTCATCACGACGGCGGCGGCGCAGATCGGGCCCGCGGTCTCCTTCGCGGAGAAGATGATGGCCTTGAGCATGCAGGCCATGACCCAGCAGGGCGAGATGTTCTTCAAGCTGCAGCAGGTGCTCATGCAGCAATCGCTCGACCGCTCCAAGGAGGAGGCGGAGAAGGCGAAGTACGAGCGCATGACGGCGGTCATCGACAAGGTGCTCGCGATGGCGCCGCTCCTGGTCGGCACGATCACCGGGCGGCAGGTCGTGCCCGAGAGTGCCGAGAACACGGCGATCGTCGAGATGCTCGCCGACGTGCTCGACGAGGAGGCCGTGAGCCAGATGCTACCGCTCCTGCAGGCCAAGCTCGGCGCGCGCGGCGTACCGCTCGCGGCGATCGGGCCGCTCTTCGCGCACCTGCAGAGCGTACGCGAGCGCCTGGTCGCGGGCCGCCAGCGGGTCGGCGACGCGCTCGCGACGACGGGCTTCGTCAACGGGGCGGCGGCGGAGACCAGCGCGCCCGAGCCGGAGAAGCACTGACCATGAAGAGCGCGCTCGAGAAGCTCGGCGTCCACCCCCGCACGAACTCACCCGCCCTCGCCGCCGCGGCCGGGGCGATGGCCCTCGCCACCTGGGGGTCGCCCGAGACGAACAAGGCCGCGCTGATCGGCCTGTCGGCGGGCACGTCCGCGTACCTGCTCGGCGCCTCCGCGCTCGCGGGCGCGCTCACGGGCGGTGCCTTCTTCGCGGTCGTGGGCGGCCTGTCGTGGCTCGCCTCGAGCGCCGCGAACCGGGCGCGCAGGGGCGGTCCGTGAGCCACGCCCAGGTCCAGACGCGGCCGAAGTTCCGCTACTACGGCTACGTGGACGAGTCCGACGAGGTCGGCCGCCAGACGCCGAGCGTCGAGAAGCGCCCGCTCTGGGCCGTGGTCTTCGTGTACCTCACGCCCCGCGGGGGCATCGACTTCCGCCGCATGCGCGCCGAGAACGGCGGCCGGCCCACGGGCTACCTCATCGACCACCGCCACGCGTGCTGCAACACCTGCCAGGCCCGCATCGACGCGGGCGGTTTTACCGATCCCGCCTGCCCCCTGTGCCGCGTGCGCGCGCGCGGCGAGCACGTCGCGTGGGCCGAGGCGCGCGGGATGGGCCACTCGGTGCACTACCGCATTCTCGAGATCGCGCGCGTCTTCGGCTACAAGTCAAAAGACGAGCACGGCG
>Ga0335078_10011542_pt1 | contig 13107 bp, 14 predicted proteins | sample Lox_Sample_32_FD_206711 | JGI IMG/M metagenome (GOLD analysis project Ga0335078, IMG submission 206711) | Soil microbial communities from Loxahatchee National Wildlife Refuge, Florida, United States - Lox_Sample_3.2 | ecosystem: Environmental > Terrestrial > Soil > Wetlands | place: USA... | reverse complement strand
CATAACCTCGCGTGCATAACCCGATGCCGGGCGTAAATTTCCGTACACTTGCACGCAGTAGGGGTGTAAACTACGATGTAGTCTAAATTAGATAAGTCAAAGCCAGGAGGGAACCATGCGCCGGATTCCACGTGCTCTCGTTTGCGTCCCCCTTACGACTGCCGCGCTTCATGCTCAAACCGCCCCCGAGTTCGAGGTCGCGAGCGTTCGCCCCTCCAATCCAACTCAAGGATTCATCAACTCCACTACGCCAAGCCTTAGTATCGACGGCGACCGTTTCCTGCGTTTCGTCCAGATCACTTTGCGCGATCTCATCATGCTCGCCTATGGAGTGGGCGCGCCGCAGATTCAGGGGCCCAGCTTTCTGAACGGCACGCCGGATTACCCCGCGGATCGATTTGACGTGATCGCCAAGGTGCCCAGCGGGACCACTCGCGATCAAGTGCCTCTGATGCTTCGCGCCCTGCTCGCTGATCGCTTCCACTTGACTCTTCATCGCGAAAACAAAACCATGCAGATTTTCGCGCTGGAGGTCGGAAAGAACGGGATCAAGATGAAGGAATCGCCGCGGGGCGATGGCGCACCGGGCGAGGCGCGTTGCGCGCGATCGTTTGCCGAGCGCGAAGGCGCGACGCTCGCCGCAGTTTGCACACGCATGACGTCCGTGGATATCGCGCAGCAGGTTCAGGCCTTGGCTCCGGCTTACTTCCGCGACGGACCGATCATCGACTTGAGCGGCCTGAAAGGCATCTACGATTTCAAGCTCGAATGGATCACGCTCGGGGAGGCCAACGCCGGAAGCCCCGGCCCTAGCATGATCGACGCCGTTCAGAACCAACTCGGCCTGAAACTCGACAAGCGGAAACAGGCGGTAGAAGTGCTCGTCATCGACAACCTCGACCGGACGCCCACGGAGAACTGAAGATTGATCGCCGCCACGGCGATTCTCTCTACTGTGGCGGGCCTCGGCCTTGCTATCAACGCTAGGCCGCCCCTAGCCATCAGCGGGGGCGACGTACCTCGTGCGTTGCCGGCTGTCCAACCTCAGCCAGCGGAAGAACAATACGCAAGCGAGGCCGGATGTCTCGCAGACAGTCGACAGACTGCTCGCGATTGAACCCGCCGCGACTTCACAGTAAGCCACGAAGATCTCGCCATTCGAGGCCCTGCGATTCGGCGACCGCCGGATAAGTCACGAAGCCCTTGTACGTGTTGACGCCCTCCGTGATAGCGTGACTGCGGGAGCAGGCGCCGATAAGTCCGCGATTGGCCAGCTCAATCAAATACGGGAATGTCGCATTGTTGAGGGCGAAGGTCGAGGTGTGCGGCACGGCGGCCGGCATGTTCGAGACGCAATAATGGATGACGCCATCAACCACGTAAACGGGTTCCGTGTGCGTGGTGGCGCGCGAGGTTTCGCAACAGCCTCCCTGGTCGATCGCGACATCAACTAGAACCGACCCCTTCCGCATGGAAGCGATCATTTCGCGGCGGATCAGCTTGGGCGCGGAGGCTCCGGGAATCAGCACCGAGCCGATCACCAGGTCAGCTTGGCGCACCGCTTCGCGAATGGTGTATAGATTGGATGCGAGCGTCACGATCTGGCTGGAGAAAATGTCATCGAGGTTGCGTAAGCGCTCGAGATTCTTATCGATGATGATGACATGCGCACCCAGCCCGACGGCAACCTTGGCGGCTTGATGCCCCACCACGCCCCCGCCAACGATGACGACGTTCGCCGGCGCGACGCCCGGAACTCCTCCGAGCAGAATGCCGCGCCCGCCCAGCGGCGCCTCTAAATACTGCGCTCCCACCTGCACGGCCATTCGTCCCGCGACTTCACTCATCGGAGTGAGCAACGGCAGGTAATCCGCGCCCTCGCGGATCGTTTCGTAGGCCACGGCGCTCACGCGGGCTTCGAGAAGTTTCGCAGTCAGGTCTGGCAGCGGCGCCAGGTGCAAATAAGTGAATAGAATCAGATCGGGACGGAGGAAGGAAAACTCGGATGGTTGCGGCTCCTTGACCTTAACCACCATGTCGCTGCCGCCCCATACATCCGCGGCTGTGGCGACAATTTCCCCACCAGCTTCCCGATACTCCTCATCCGGAAGCAAACTCTGAACTCCAGCTCCCGCCTGAATCAGAACGCGATGGCCTGCCTCGCGCAGGGCCTTGGCTCCGCTGGGTAGCAGGCCCACGCGAGCCTCGTGATCCTTGACTTCTTTGGGGACTCCGACGATCATTGTGGTTCCGTTTCGGCAGGAGACTGACCTGCGGGCTGGGAAGTTTGTGGGTCAGACCCGTGTCCCGTCGGAGAATCGGCGACAGGTAAGTCGTGCGGAGATGCCGGTTTAGCAATGGTCGATTGGGGAAGCGCTGCGCGCTTGGGGCCGAGGCCCAACGCAATGAGCGACAAAGAACCGATTTTGCCGTCCTCGGTCAGGTTCTGGTCGTGCTGAAAGCGTTTTAAAGCATCGCTCGAGGATGGGCCCCAGTTTCCATCGGCCGGTCCAGCGAAATATCCCCTGTCTTGGAGCGCCTGTTGAATCTCCTTATACCGGTCCGGCGTTGGTTGCTGCTGTAGCGGGTGGTAGGAGGCGACCGACGGCTTGGCACCCGTTTTCCCTTTCGAGTGTTTCGCGGAACTGGAGGCTGAGGCTGTCGCAGTCTTCGGCGCAGTCGATGATTTTGCGGTGGCCGAAGGCTTCGTGGTCCCCTTTACCGCGGCCTGATTCGTGGCCGAATTCGCCACTACGGTCGACTTCGCTGCCGCGGTCGACTTCGCGTATTTCCGTATTGCGCCAGTGGAATTGGTGCTAGCGGTCTTGGCTGCCGTAGCCTTCGATGTTGTCGTCTTGGAGGCTGTTGTTTGCGCAAATGCAAACGCGCCCATGGCGGCAAACGTAGCAGCAAGAGCGGCTACGGGTCTTGAGATTGATTGCCCCCGCAAAGAGTCAGTTTAGCAAGCGGCGTCTTAGCACACATGTCCGGCCCCGCTCAGGCTGGCAGGGACACCAATCCGCGATCCTTCAGTCCGCTTAAAGCCAACCCGTACCGTCCTCTTACTCCCGTTTTCTCGAAGATATGTTTTAAGTGAATCTTAACCGTGCCGGGCCGGATGCCAAGTTCGACCGCAATTTCCTTGTTCTTGAAGCCCTGCTCGACCAGCTCCAGCACCTGCTGCTCACGCGCAGTCAGCTCACTGCGGGGATAACGATCGGAGCGGGTGGAATCCCGGAACACCGAGTCTTCCATCCAGCTTCGTTGGTCCGCCACCGTGCGCAGACAAGCCAAAACCATCGGGACGGCGGCCGTTTTGCGCAGAATTCCTCGCGCGCCAGCTTGCAGGAACCGCAACGCTTCCGCTTCCGTTACGGAAACGCCCCAGATCACGACGCCAATCGTGGGAATCGCCTGACGGACGGAGTTCAGCCATTCGAGGACGGCTTGAATTCCGAAGGCCTTGTCCACCACAATGACATCCGGCGGATTGCGTTTCGCCAGTTCGAGAGCAGCCCCGAGCGAATCCGTAATTTGCTGAAATCGCAGATCCACGTTACCCTCGATGAGCGTCCGAATCCCCTCGGCAGTCACGGGTTGAGTGTCGCAAACCGCGACCATCTTCTTCGTCTGACCCTGCGAGCGAGCCGGCTCATTGGCTGCCGAGGTCGAGTCTTCCCGATTCATCACACCGATTTCCCGGTTGGTCGTTCCCGGTTCCCGATTCATCGCTTCCGAGTCCCGGTTCAGAAGTCCGACAGGAGATTTGACGACGCCGGATCCGGAAACGGCCGCTAAATGGCCCGCATTGCGTGTATTTGAGTTGATCATGAGAGGTTGCTTGTTTTCACCTGCTTGTTTTCAGCATGCTGGCTGCTTCACCTGACCTAAGGTCGATCTTGGGAAGACGCATCAGCCAGGTGTATCACTGGCTTAGTAGCGGAAAGTTCGGCAGCTTCTCATGCTATGATCGCTTCTAGCCGATTTACTTGTTTGGAACTGTTTCAAACTGGCTAGCGCGCCTCCATGCAGCATCGTGAGTCCTCCCCGCCCGTGGCTCGACGGGTGATCGTCATCAGCCCGAGTGCGCGGATGGTCGAGGAGTTGGAGCCCCTGCTAAGCTCGCAACTGCCGGGCGCCAGAATCAATTACATCAAAACATATTCCTCGCCCCGTGATCTTCACGACGCGGCGTCCGGCGGGGGGCCGCACGTGGTATTGCTGGACGCGATTTCCGATCGCGAACAGGCGGTCCAAGTTCTTGGAGAACTGGGCCGGCTAGGATCGAGCGTTCAAACCCTGGCGCTCCTCGCCGGAAATGACCCAGACCTGATCCTGCGTTGCCTGCGCGCCGGCGCGGCCGACTTTCTGATTCAGCCTTTCACAGCCGACCAACTCCAAGCCGCCCTCGACAAGGTTGCGCGAGTGCAGGGAGCCGCGGAAGGCTCGGCCAAGGAACCTGCGAAAATCTACGCGGTCATGCCCGCCAAAGGGGCCTGCGGGGCGTCCACGGTCGCGTGCAACCTGGCCTTCCAGTGGAAGCGGCACGGAGCCAATCGCATCCTGCTGGCCGATCTCGATCTGCTGACGGGCACGCTCTCCTTTCTTCTCAAGATCAAATCAGAGCACAGCTTTCTGGATGTGCTCCAGCGCGCCAACGAGCTGGATTCCGATTTGTGGAACGCCATGGTCACGCAGGTCGACGGCGTCGATGTTTTGCTGGCTCCTGAGCTGATCGCCGAGGGAATCCAGGACCTGCGCGATCCGACGCCGGTAATAGAATACGCGCGTCACTCTTACGACGTCGTAGTAATAGACGCGGGTGGGGTGTACGGCGAATGGAACCTGAACCAGGCTCGCCTGGCGAATGAGATTCTTCTGGTCACGACCAATGAGTTGCCAGCGCTGCAAGCAGCGCAACGCGCGCTTTCCTATCTCGACACCAACCGCATCGGGCGATGGAAAGTGCGGCTGGTGGTAAATCGATACGACCGGGAAGTGGGGCTGAGCCGCGAGGTAATAGGAACGGCGCTGCACACCGAGGTCTACGACAGCCTCCCCAGCGACTACATGGCAGTGCAGAGCGCGCTGATGGAAGGCAAGCCGATTCCGCCCAGCACTCCGTTCGGCAAGAGCATCATGCAGCTCGCGGACCGGTTGGGCGGCCGAACCGAAGGCACGAAAAAATCGTCGTCCTCGCTCAGCGGATTGCTGGGTCTGTTTTCCAAGACTTCAAAGAGCTAAGGCCCATTCAGAGTCCCCATGAGCTCGCCTGAAGATGCGCGAAATTGAGTACGCTCACTCGATCTCGAGCGAGTGATAGATAGAGATCGAGGTCGTCGGTCAATACCGTGCACTTTCGCTGACGCGCCACGGCGCTGATCGCAGCATCGACTAGTCCAAGCTTCGGGAACGAGGCGTCCTCCGACGCGCGAAAACTCGATATCTCGCTCTCTGTGAGTTCGGCGATCGTCCGCTTTAAGACCTGCCGCGCCCGCTGGCGCTCCAGACCGGGAAGGTCGGTGAGGTTGCTCACCTCTGATAACACGTGCGCGAGCGTGTATAGGGTCTTGAATCTTCCAAGCACTCTGACGAGCAGGTCGAAGTCCTCGATCGTGTACTTATTTGTTCTCTTAAACGTCCCGATCCGATTGACATTGACGGAGCCAACAGTGAAGAGCACAAGAAGATTTGTGTCTACCAGCAGTCCAGACGTTTCGCTCGCTATTGGCCCCTGCGCGACGCTCATCGTGAAGCGACTTCGCGAATTTTGATGGCCAATAGATCACCGGTTTCGACATCGATTAGAAACCGTTTGTATAGGACTGGGTCAGCCGAGAGTTGCACGAGCTGTGGCAGGTAGCCAAGATCCCTAGGGTAACTCAGAGTAATGCTCCAAACATCCCGGTCGTTGTAGACCTCTCGTTCTAGCTCCTCTAAACTCAGGGACTTCGGGGTTAGGATTTCCGCCGCCTTTGACTTCGCTATGAGAATCGCCTGTTTCGCATCCACCATAACCGAAACACCTGCTCTATCTTGCCATGAAAAGGAGGTCTGGGACGCTACAACTCCAGCTTCCCGCCCGAAACCATGTCTTTCAGCGTGAACTCTGCGCTGCGGAATGGCGACGGCACCCCTGGCAAGTACAGATCGAACCGAAGGGTCTTATCGGTCAGCTCCACTTGCCGCGGGAAGGCCAGCCGCAAGTAGGGATCGCTCTCCGTTGGAGGGAAGCTGCCGGTCAGCTTGAACTTCCTCTTTCCGGCATGCATCTCGGTTTCGTCCTCCATCTTTCGCACCTCGTGCTCATCCAGGAATCCGCGGTTGTTCTGGATGTGAACGGCTAGGACGATCTGAGATCCGCCCTGATCTTCCAACCAAAGCCGGTATTCCGATTTATCCGGCGCGGGAGTTCCCGGCGCGCGCCGGACCTGAATCCGCCGGTCACGCTCTTTCTCCGCCAGCAAGATCGGAGCGGCTGTTGCCAGATACACCTGCACGGCTGGCGCGCCCTGGCCGGGACCATCGACCGCCTGCGCCCACGGCGAATCATTTAGCAGCGCGAGCAATTGCGCGTCAGACCACTCCGCCGGCGGCTTGCCGATCCAAAATGGATCGGCAAATAAAAATAGCGCCAACAGAATCGGTATCACCGCAGCTCCGCGAGCATTTCCAGGTCGACGTTCCCGCCAGAGAGTATCAGCCCGACGCGCCCCAGCTTGCCGCCAAGCTTCCCCGCAAGGGCCGCGGCGGCTGTGACCGCTCCGCTGGGCTCTACCAAAATCTTCATGCGGATGAGCAGAAACTTCATGGCTTCGAGAATGTCGTGATCGGTCACCAGTACGATCCGCTCGACATTGCGCTGGATGATCGGGAATGTGAGCGCCCCTGGCGACGGACTCCGCAGGCCGTCAGCGATAGTCTTCGGCGCGCTAATCTCCACGCGCTTTCCTTCGCTGAGGGAGAGGAAGGTATCGTTCGCGTCGAGAGGCTCAACGCCGATCACTCGGATGCCCGGACGCAGATGCTTGGCCGCGATCGAGCAACCTGAGATAAGGCCGCCCCCGCCGACCGGAACCAACAACGCGTCCAGATCGGGAATCTCCTCGATCAGCTCCAGCGCTGTGGTGCCTTGACCCATAATCGTCCAGGGGTGGTCAAAGGGAGGGACGAGAGTGGCGCCAGTTTCCGCGGCGATCCGCTTTCCAATTGCCTCGCGGTCCTCGCGCAGGCGATCGTACGTAACGATGCGCGCGCCTTGCGCCCGCGTCGCCTCAACCTTGGATTTCGGAGCGTCGAGCGGCATCACCAGAGTCGCGGAGGCGCCCCAATGCCGGGCAGCAATCGCCACGGCCTGCGCATGATTGCCGCTCGAATACGCGACCACGCCTCGCTTCAACTGCTCCGGCGTAAGCCGCGAGACAAAGTTGGAAGCGCCGCGAATCTTGAACGCTCCGCCGGTTTGAAAGTTCTCGCATTTGAAGAAGCATTTGAACCCGGCGGCTTGGTCGAAGCCGCGCGAGGTCATCACCGGAGTGCGTTTGGCGATGGGCCGGATTCGCTTGTTCGCTTCTTCAATATCGGCGAAGGTGACGGTCGAGCCGTGGGTCTCAGTAGCCGGCATTCTTATCCACGATGCACTCTAGAGGTCTGCCTTGAAGAAATCGATCTAGATTTTCAAGAAACGCATCGATAGCCGGACCGAGGAAGCCCTCGACACGGTCCGCGGTATGGGGCGAGAGTAACACCTTGTTCATTTTGTAAAAGGCGTGTCCGGCGGGCAAGGGTTCGACGCTAAATACGTCCAGCGCGGCCCCGCGGATCTTTCCCGAGTCAAGCGCGGCAATCAAGGCAGGCTCATCGATCACAGGCCCCCGGCCGACATTGATGAGCACCGCGCTCGATTTCATCGCGGCGATCTCCGCCGCCCCGATCATGCCTCGCGTGTCTGGCGTGAGCGGCAAGGCCAACAGCAAATAATCGCTCTCCGCGATGAGTTCCCGAAGCTGGGAGCTGGTGTAGCTCCGATCCACCAAACCATCGGAGGGCGCGGATGTCCGGCGCATCGCGATGACGCGCATCTCGAACACTTTCGCCCGCGCCGCGGCCGCGCTTCCAATCGATCCGTAGCCGGCGATTCCCAGAGTCTTCCCTTCCAGCCTGCCAGCGATGAACGGTTCCCAAACGCCCGCCTGCTGCTGGCGGATAATCCTTCCGAGATCGAAGGCGAAGTGGAGCATCACCGCCGCGACCCAATCCGCCAGGGGCCACCTGAATACGCCCCGGCCATTGGTGAGCCGCGCCGGATGCGCCACCATCTCCGGCGTCAGCAGCCCCTCTACTCCGGTCCACATCGAATGGACCCAGCGCGCCTTCGTGGCATTTGGCAATACTCCGGCCAGCAGACCGGCTTTCGTGGCGGCGTAGAAAATCGCGTCGGCCTTCGGCGCGGCCTCGCGCAGTTTTTCAGGATCGTCGGTAACGATGATCTGTACCTGGCTGGATACTCGCTCGAGCGGCCCGAGATACGGAGCCGACGGGTCGGCGATCACCAGCAAAGTTGGCGCGGACATCGCAGAATCTAGAATAACGTGCCACACTGAAATCGTGCCCGAGTACTGCACTTGCGGAGCCAAGCTGCCCGAGGACGCGCGCTTCTGCCATAAGTGCGGAAAGCCTCAGCGCGAAGAGGATATGATCGCCGAGGCCCCTCCTTCACCGCCAATTCCGGTGATCGTTCCGCCGGTGACTTCGCGGCTGCCCCCCATAGGATTTCGCAACGGAGCGGCGGTGCGCGCCGGGCTGATCGCGGGTATATCGGGTTTTATCCTGCTGATCCTTTCCGGTCAGTTGCGGCTGCCGGCGGTGACGTTCCTTAGCCTTGTCGCGGCGGGTTTTTGGGCGGTTTACCTTTATGAACGCCGTACTGGGGAACGACTTTCAATGCTTCACGGCGCTCATCTGGGCTGGATCAGCGGTATTTTCGGTTTCGCGCTGACTGCAGTCATGCTTGGAGCGCTGGTCGCGGCGCTATCCGACCCGGCGGTGCTCGACGCGATGCGCCAGCAACTGCGGGGCGCCACGATTGGCGACGCCCAAATCGATCAGATGGTCAACGTGATTCACGATCCGTCGCTGCTGCTGATGTCGATCGTGGTGACATTTTTACTTTTCACTGTGCTGCCGGCGTGCGGTGGAGCTCTCGGCGCAAAGCTGCTCGACCGCGACCGGCGCCTTCCCTAGCCCGCAAAGGGCGCGCGGGTGCCCTCGATGCACACAATAAACTGCCCCGCGCGCTCCGTTTTGCGGGCGGCTACTTAGGAGCGGTCCGCCATTCCAGTTTTTGTCCGCGCCCTGCGGCTTTGCGCTTGCTTCACTAGCGCGACGCCGATGAAGATCAGCGCCATCGCGGCGGCTTCGCGTATCGTGAATGGCTCGCCATAAAGCCATACGCCGAGCAGCACGGCGACTAGCGGGTTGATGTACGAGTAAATCGACGTGATCGCGACCGGCAATCTGGTCACGGCGATCACGTACGCGCTGTAGCCGAGCGTGCCTCCGAAAATTGCCAGATAGAGCGTCGCCTCGATTCCGCGAGTCGTCCAATGCGGACGCGGGCCGAGCAGCGCGGGAAAGGCGAACGCCACGCCCACGGCGAGTTGCTGCACGCCCGCACTGACAATCGGGTGCACTGCGCTGGTTTGAGACGTGGCTCGCCGCTTTTGCCAAACCGATCCAAATCCCCAGCCGAGATAGCCGAGCTGAATCAATCCGAACCCTCCCAGCAACTGCGCTCGCGAAACCACCGCATTATCCGGAACGAACAGAAGCGCCGCACCAGCCGCGCCGATGAGCATGGCTCCAAGCGTCGGGGCATGAAGAGGCTCGCCGCCGGGCATGGCTGCTTCGGCGCCCACCAGCCAGAACGAACCGGCCGCGACGAACAGCGAGGCGATTCCGCTGGGGACGGATACTTCAGCGAAGCTCAGCGCACCCGTTCCGACTCCGACCGTAAGAATGCCGAACGCGGCCGTGGCCCAGAGGTCGCGTCCCCGAGGAAATTTCGCGCCGCGCACCAATGCCGCAAACGAAATCAAGCTTCCGGAGATCAAATAGCGCACGCACATCAGCGTGGCGGGAGGCAATTCGGCCACGGCGATGCGGATTCCTAAATACGTCGTGCCCCACAGGACGCACACGCACGACAGAGCCACGTACGCGCCAAAGAGAGGATGGCGTCTCAAGAGGTTACCATGTTAGCTTGATCCTGACACTCACCATCAACCCGGCCGTGGACCGGACTGTCTCTGTCGACAAATTGGTGTTCGAGGACCGCGCGTATATCCTCGGTAGGGCCGAGGCGGCGGGCGGAAGAGGCATCAACGCGTCGCAGGTGATTCATGCGTTCGGCGGCAAAACTCTGGCGCTGTTGACGTCGGGCGGAACGGCGGGGAAGCACATGGAGCAGTCCCTCGCCGGGATGGGCTTCCCCTTTGAGGCGGTGCACGTGAAATCGGAGAGCCGCATCAATCTCACTATCTCCGACAAACAGGGCCTTACGGTAAAGCTGAATGAAGTCGGCGCGCCGCTCGAGCCGCAGGAAATCAGCGCGATTCGCGATCTGGCCGAAGCGGTGATCGGCAAAGCGAGCTGGCTGATGATCTGCGGCAGCATTCAACCCGGCGTGCCGCCGCACTTTTATTGCGAGCTGATCGAGATGGCGCGGTCGAAAGGCGTCAAGACGCTGCTCGATACAGACGGGGAGGCCCTGCTTCACGCGCTCGAAGCGAAGCCGTCAATCATTACTCCCAATCAACCTGAAGCGGAGCGCTTGCTCGGACGCGCCCTGCTGACGCGCGCGCAATTCCTGGAAGCCGTCGACCGGATTCACGCCATGGGGCCGGAGTCCGTGATTCTGTCCCTTGGCGCGCGGGGCGCGATCGGCGCATCTCCCGAGGGCACGTTCGAGGCGCTGCCTCCGCGCATCGAATCGCTGTGTCCGATCGGGGCGGGCGATGCGCTGGCGGCCGCTTTCGTATGGAGCAAGGATAAAGGAAAAACGTTCGCCGAATCGTTGCGATGGGCCGTCGCCGCGGGGACCGCGACTGCTGCTTTGCCCGGCATCCATTTCCCTACGCTCGCCCAGACTCGCGCGATTTACCGTCAAGTGGAAGTGCGTCCCGCGCGTTAGCCCTTTAAAAACGCGCTTGCCCGAGGCTGTCCAGCGTGACCATGACCGAGATATCTTTGTGTTCGCGCGTCACGGCTAACGTCGCTGATTGTCCACGAGCGGCCTGAATATGCGTGGAAAGATCGGCAGGCGTCGCGACCCTTGCGTCGCCCACACGGATGATCACGTCGCCCGCCTTAAGCCCGGCTCGATCCGCGGCGGAGCCCTTGGTCACTGCGCGGACCAGAACTCCCTCTCTTACTCCAAACGCCTCGGCGAGCTGACCTTGCAGGGTTTCGACTTCGGCGCCGAGACTGTCAATTCTCCAGCTCATCCGGGAAAGCGGCACATCGGTCATCGTGCGCGAGATGCTGCCGACAAAAGGTCCGCCGGGAATCAACTGCCCGTGAAGCGTGATTCCGTCGGGGTGCGTGCCGAGCTTGGCCGTAATGATCTGTGGAGATCCATTCCGATAAACCTGCAGCTTCACTTCCCTTCCCGGCGGCGTCTCGCGGACCAGCCTGGAGAATTGTTCGTTGCCTTCCACGCGCTGGCCGTTATACTGCATCACCACGTCGCCGATCTTGAGGCCGGCGCCAGCGGCGGGTCCGGTTGGATCCAGCTGTGTGATTTCGACACCGGCTTCCTCGGGCAGCTTCAGCGCCTTCGCCCGCTCCGAGTTCACGTCCGTAGGCATCACTCCCAGGTAGCCTGCCGCGACGTTCGCCACCTGGAGGAATCGCGGCTGCTGAGCTTCCAGGCCGCGCATCGCCAACGCCGCGCAAGTAAGAAGGACAAGGTTTCGAAACATCATTTCACTCGCCTCAAATAGATCATTCCACTGCCGCTCAACAGGAGCGTGGGGCCCCCGCCGTTAATCAAACCGTCCGCCAAAGCCGGGCGATCGAAGTTCAGCATTCGGAGCTGTACGCCCGAAAAATCGGATTGGATGCGGGGCACCCCGCCTGTTTGATTTGTCGCCATCACGCGCAGTCCCAAATTAGACGGAATCATCACGGTAATGTCTCCTGAAGCCGCCATCAGAGATGAATCCTTCAGACGCGCTCCGGCCATCAACTCAGCCAGGATGCTGCCGATTGCGGCCGAGACGCTGAGCACTCCGTTGGCTCCGACCAGATGCACCGAGCCGTCGGCCGATTCCGCGCGCACCCCCGCCGCGGACCCAATCCGGATCTCTCCGCCGCGCGCATCCGCCGTAACGGTGCCGCCGGCCTGTTCCACTTGAATGCCGCCTTGAACCGAATGCGCCTCGACGTTTCGGGCGGCGTGCTCTACGGCAATGCTGCCTCCGCCGTTAGCTAACCAAACCGGACCCTGCACCTCATTGACCAGGATCTCTCCTCCGGCCGTGCGGCAATTTACATCGCCGCCGGCGCTTTCAATCGTGATCGACCCGGCGCCCGTGGAGCATTCCACGCCCGCGGCCACCCGGCCCAGCCGGATGTGCCCGCCGCCTGTATGGATCGATACCGGTCCGCCGATGTTCTCTGCCTGAACATCGCCAGCCTGAGTGGTGGCGAAGAGCGCGCCGGGGAAGTTGAAGACCTCGATATCCCCGTTGCGCAGGATTTCCACGCTGGCGCGCTTGACCTGAACAGGGACGTGGATTTCCAGGGTCGAAGTGGTCGCGATCCCCTGCGCGGTAACCAGCGTCACGCCCGCGCCATTTGTGATCGACGCCGAGCCTCGCAACTTCCGTTCGGCTTCCTGCCAAGAACGGGCGGTCGCACGCTGCAAAAATTGGAACGAAACACGATTGTTCCCGGCAGGCATGCCCTTCATCACCACGCGCACTTGCGAAGACACTTGCAATGCGGCGGACGCGTCAGCGCCGCCTTGCTGAAAGCGCTGGTACATGCCGTTGACGAGTTGAATCTCGGGCCGGATGTCTTGACCCCGCATATCTTGGCTGAAGA
>Ga0335078_10011541_pt1 | contig 13107 bp, 11 predicted proteins | sample Lox_Sample_32_FD_206711 | JGI IMG/M metagenome (GOLD analysis project Ga0335078, IMG submission 206711) | Soil microbial communities from Loxahatchee National Wildlife Refuge, Florida, United States - Lox_Sample_3.2 | ecosystem: Environmental > Terrestrial > Soil > Wetlands | place: USA... | reverse complement strand
ACATGTTCCGCGAGGAGGACCTCGAGACCATGCGCTTCGTCCGCTCCGCCTTCGACCCGGACCACGTCTTCAACCCCGGCAAGGTCTTTCCCGTCACCCCCCTCTGCGGCGAGAAGCCGGAGCGGGGAGGGCTCCACCCGGCGGAGCGCGCCGGCCTCATCGAGCGCTTCTGATGGGCGAGCGACCGGGCACCGAGTCGGACGCAGTCCTCGGAGTGGTCCCGCGGCTCGTGCTCGACCCCCAGGACGTCGAGGAGGCCGGGGCCGCCCTGGGGATGTGCGCCCGGGACCGGCTGGCGGTGAGCTTCGTCGGGGGAGGGACCGAGCTCGGCCTGGGGGCGCCCCCGAGCGAGCTCGACGCCGTCTTGCACACCGGCGCGCTCTGCCGGATCGTGGAGTACGCTCCCGCCGACCAGATCGTGGTGGCCCAGGCGGGCCTGCCCCTCGCCGCGCTGCAGCGCCACCTCGCTCCCCAGGGGCAGTGGCTGGCCCTCGACCCACCCTGGGGGGGGCGCGCCACCCTGGGCGGAATCGTCGCCGCGAACGCCTTCGGCCCGCGCCGCGCCCGCTACGGGTCCGTGCGCGACCTCATCGTCGGGATCTCTTTCGTGCGCGCCGACGGGACCGCCGCCAAGGGGGGCGGCAAGGTGGTGAAGAACGTGGCCGGCTTCGACCTCCCGCGGCTCATGGTCGGAGCGCTCGGCACCCTTGGCCTCATCACCACCGTCACCTTCCGGCTCCACCCCCTCCCCGAGTCGGGCGAGACCGTGCTCTTCCCCGGCCTGGACGCGGCTCAGGTCTCCTCCCTCGGCACCTCCCTCCGCGCGGCGCAGCTCGAGCCGAGCTCCTCCGCGGCGCTCTCGAGCTCCGATCGCTTCGACCTCGGGGTGCGCTTCGAGGGCTTTGCCCAGGGAGTGGCGAAGCAGGTGGAGGGCCTGCTCGAGCTGGGGCTCCGCATGGGCCTCGGGGGAGAGCGACTGCAGGCCGCCGAGGCCGAGGCCTTCTGGGGAAGGCACGACTCGGTCCGCGAGCTCGGCCCGCTCCGCCTCAAGGTCGCCGTGCCACCCTCCCGCTTCCCGGACTTCGCCGGCACCGCGCTGCCCCTGCTCTTCGGGGAGCTCTCCCCGGCGGCGAGCGCCTGGTACCCGAGCCTGGGGATCGGTTTCGTGGCCGGGCGCCCGGCCGGCACCGCCTCGGCGGCCGCCGCCGTCGACTCGGCTCGCGGGGAGGCGCTCGGCCTGAAGGGCTCGCTCGTCGTCTGCGAGGCGAGCCAGGAGCTCCGGGCCGCCGTGGACGTCTGGGGCCCTCCCCCTCCGGCCTTCGAGCTCATGCAGGGCCTCAAGAACCGCCTCGACCCGGACCGCAGGCTCAACCGCGGCCGCTTCATGGGAGGGATCTAGCCGCCATGCCCGAGCGCCACCCCGTGGACGACTGCGTGCACTGTGGCTTCTGCCTCCCCGTCTGCCCGACCTACCTCGCCTGGGGCGAGGAGATGGACTCCCCGCGGGGCCGGGTGGATCTGGTGCGCGCCCTGCGGGAGGGGACCCTCGCCCCGACGTCGAACGCGATCGTGCACCTGGACCGCTGCCTGGGGTGCATGGCCTGCCTCGCCGCCTGCCCCTCGGGGGTGCGCTACGACCTCATCATCGAGGAGGCGCGGGGCCTCGTGGAGCGCGTCGCGCCGCGGAGCCGGGGCCAGCGCCTGAGGCGCCGCCTCCTCTTCTGGCTGTTCCCCTACCCCTCCCGCCTCCGGGTGGCGGCCTTCTTCCTCTGGCTCTACCGGGTCTCGGGGCTGCGTTTCTTGGTGCGGACCCTCGGCCTGTTGCGCATCTCCCGGCTCCTGCGGCAGATGGATGGCCTCGCGCCCGAGCTCAGCCTGCGGGAGGTGACCGCGGCGCTCCCGCCCGTCACCGCCGCCCAGGGGGAGCGGCGCGGGCGGGTGGCGCTCGTGGCGGGTTGCGTGCAGCGGGCCTTCTTCCCCAGCGTGAACGCGGCGACGATCCGCATCCTCTCGGCCGAGGGGTTCGAGGTGGTGGTGCCGCCGCTCCAGGGCTGCTGCGGGGCCCTGTCCATGCATTCCGGCCGCCTCGAGGAGGCCCGCCGCTTCACCCGGGCCCTCGTCTCGACCCTGGAAGGAGCCGGGGCCGACTTCGTCCTCGTGAACGCCGCAGGCTGCGGCTCCCACCTGAAGGACCTGTCCCTCCTCTTCCGGGACGATCCGGACTCTGCCGAGCGCGCCGCCGCCTTCTCGCGGCGGGTGAAGGACGTGACCGAGTTCTTGGCCGGGCAGGCGCCGCGGCAGAAGCGCCATCCCCTTCCCGGGAAGGTCGCCTACCACTCCCCCTGCCACCTCGGGCACGCCCAGAAGGTGCAGGAGCAGCCCCGAGCGCTGCTTCGCCAGATCCCCGGCCTCGAGCTCGTGGAGGTCCCCGAGTCGGACCAGTGCTGCGGGAGCGCCGGGATCTACAACCTCCTCGAGGTCTCGGCGGCGAACGAGATCGGCGCCCGCAAGACGAAGAACATCCTCTCTACCGGAGCGTCCTACCTCGCGAGCGCCAATCCGGGTTGCACCCTCCACGTCCAGCGGCTGCTCCGGGAGCAGGGGGTGGAGCTCCCGGCGGCCCACCCGCTCGAGATCCTGGACGCCTCCCTCCGCGGAGCCCCGCTGCCGCGGCGGAAGGCCTAGGGCGCGCGCGCGGCCCGGACCGGCGCCACCGTGCTCGCCTGCGGCCCCTCCTGGCCGACCTCCTCCGCGTAGCGCACGGCGGCGCCCACCTTGAGCCGGGAGAAGCCGCTCGAAAGCACGCTCCTCTCGTGGAAGTAGATCTCGCGCCCGTCCGGGGTCCGCAAAAAGCCGTAGCCCTCCTCGGGGAACATGCGCTCCACCACGGCGCGCGGCGGCCGCGAGCTCGACTTCACGCGGTGGCTGAGGCGGCGCACCCGGTCCTCGAGCTGCCGGCGCGCCTCGGCGAAGGCCGCGTTCACCGCGGCCACCAGGTCCTCGTGGGCCCTCGACTTCTTCGGGTCCCGGCCCACCACGAGCTTCTTTCCGCCGGGCACCCCGAGCTCGATGCGCACCCGGAAGTGCTTCCCCTGCCGGTGGCGCCGCTGCGGCAGCTCGAGCGCCACCGCGCAGCTCGTCATCCGCTCGTTCAGCCGGGCGAGGCGGGCCGCCTTCTTTCGCACGAGCTCCACCACGGCGTCGGAGGGCTCGAGGTGCCGCCAGGTGATGCGCACGCTCTCGGTCATGCGGGCCTCCGGACGACGAGCACCGGGCAGTGGGCCAGCCGCACGAGTCGCTCCGCCACCGACCCGACCACGAAGCGCCTCGGCCCCCGGCGACCGTGGGTGCCGCAGACGAGCAGGTCCAGGCCGCCTTCGCGCGCGGCCCGGGTCACCTCCTCCGCCACGGGTCCCTCGAGCACCCGGGCCGACACCTCCCGGTCGCAGAGACGCGCCGCCTCCGACCGCCAGCTCTCGAGCTTCCTCTCGAGCTCGTGCCGGGACGCCCGCGCCGCCTCGGGCGCGGGCATGTCGAGCGCCCCCTCCGGAGACTCGAGGACGTGGATGAGAACGAGCTCGGCCCCGTACCTCTTCGCGAGGTCCGCCGCATCCGCCATGGCAGCGCGCGAGCTCTCCGAAAAGTCCACTGCACAGCCGACCTTCGCCCAGCGAGACATGGTCTCCTCCTCTAGCCAGACTCTAACGAGAAGGTGAGGCCTCGGGCCCGATTGGGAAGAGGCTCTGGAGGCCCATTCGGGGCAGGCACCCCCTCCGGGGATGCTTTAGAGGGCGCCCGCGACGGCGCCCCGGGAGGGATTCAGCTAAGGGCGCGGCCTACTTGGCGGACGGCGGCGGCGGCTCGTCCTTGGGCGCCTCGGGGGACTCGACCACCGTGATCCGGTAGACGCGCCTCACGCTGGCCGCATCGAGGAAGGAGCAGAGGGTGTTCCCCGCGCTCCGGCCCCTGAAGACGGGGCCCGAGGGGGTGTCGACGACCTCCACCACGGCGCTGTCGTCGCAGACGAGGTGCCGTATGGCGGTGCCGATGGCCTTCGTCTCCCCGACACCGAGGGTGATGGGAATCCCGTCGTCCGCCCGTGGGGGCTGGCCGGCGACGAGCGCGGCGGCGAGTGCGAGAGCGGAGGCGGTGACGCGCACGGGGCCCTCCTCGGGAAGGAACGGTGGACTCGTGCTCCACCGAACCGCTAGGGCGATTCTACCTCCCGCCGGGCGGGGGGAGCAGCCCGAGCCGCCCGGTAGCGGGCGAGGTACCACACGGGACCCACCGAGGCGACGAGTGCGGCGAAGCCGACGGCGGAGAGGCCCAGCGCACCGGGCTCGTCCCGGCTCTCCCACCCGGCGAAGGCGAGCAGGGCGATGGGCAAGAGGGCGGCGCCGGCCACTCCGGGAATCCCTCCCGGGACCCGGTAGGGACGGGGGAGGTCCGGCTCCCGCAGGCGGAGGGCCACGAGCGACAGGAGCTCGAGGGAGAGCCCGGCGCCGTAGAGGAGGACGTCGATCTCCACGAGACGCCGGAGCCCGAGCCCGACCACCAAGGCGCAGGAAAGCCCCCCCAGGACCACGGAGAGCGCCGGGGCCCCGGTGCGCTCGCTCCGCCGCGCCAGGCGGCCGGGGAGGAAGCCGTCCTGGGCGAGCGCCACCGGGATGCGGGACCAGAAGAGCAGGATGGCGACGAACATGGCCACCACCGTCGCCGCCCCGCCCACGACCGAGAGCGCGCCCAGGAGCGGGCCGCCGAGCCGCTCGGCCGCGTCCACCCAGGTGCCGGTGGTCCAGGGGCCCGAGGGCATCCCGGTGCTGGCGGCGGCGAGCACCGGCAAGAGGTAGCAGAGGGAGACGAGCACCACCCCCGCCACCATGGCGCGCGGGTAGCTTCGCTGCGGCCTCTCCACCTCCCCGGCGAAGGTGGAGGTGTTGTCCCAGCCCATGAAGTTCCACATGGCGATGAGCAGGGCCGCGGCGAGGCCGGAGGGGTCGGCGGGCGGACGCTCGGCGAGTGCGGCGGCGAGGCGCGCGCCCCCTCCGGACGGGAACCGGAGCGCCGCCAGCACCACCATGGCCGCGAAGGGCGCGAGCACCAGGACGCCGAGCCCCTCCGAGGCGCGCCCGACCGTGCGGATGCCGAGCAGGTTCCAGGCGGCCCCCGAGGCGATCATGGCGAGCGCCAGGGCCCACCCCAGGGAGCCCACCTCGACGCCGGCGAGGGCCGGCCAGGGGCGGGACAGGTAGGCGACGAACATGGCCGGGTAGATGGCGAGGTCGAAGATGGTGACGGAGAGGTAGAGCCAGGCCGCCTGCACCCCGAGGAAGGGTCCGAGCGCCCGCCGCACCCAGGTGTAGTAGCCGCCCGTCGCCGGGAGGGCGGCCGCGAGCTCCCCCACCGAGAGCGCCACCGGCAAGCTCCAGACGAAGGGGAGGAGGAGGAGGAGCGCGACCGTTCCGCCGTAGCCGCGGCCCGAGACCACCTCCTCGAGCCCGTAGGGGCCGCCGGAGACGATGAAGAAGGTGGCGGCCAGCAGGCCTGGGAAGGTGAGCCGCCGCTCTTCCCCGCCCCGCGCCACGGCCCCCTACGAGAGGCGCCCGCCCTGCAGCCCGATGGTGGACTCCTGGTACGGGGCCGCGTGGCCGGAGTGGCGGAGCGCCTCTCGCGCCGCGGAGGCGATGCCTCCGCAACACGGCACCTCCATCTTCACGACGGCGACGCTCCTCGGGCGGGCCACCCGGAAGAGCTCGCCGAGCTTCTCCACGTAGGCCCGGAGGTCGTCGAGCTTCGGGCAGCCCACGACCACGCGGCGGCCCGCGAGGAAGTCCCGGTGGAAGTCGGCGTAGGCGAAGGGCACGCAGTCGGCGGCGATGAGGAGGTCCGCCCCGGCGAGCCAGGGAGCGCGGACGTCGACGAGCCCGAGCTGCACCGGCCAGTGGGAGAGCCGGCTGGAAGAGGCGGAGAACGGGCCCGCCCCCTCGGGCGGAGGGAGGAGCCGCCCCTCGGAGCCGGGGCAGCCGGCGGGGGCGGGAGCCGCCTGCACCACGGAGAGGGAGGGGCGGCGCGGCGGGGCCGAAGCGGCGGGGACCGGCCGCCCTCGCTCCCGGCGGAGGGCGACGGCTTCCTCGTCGAAGGACGCGGCCTCGCGCTCCCTCACCTGGATGGCGCCCCGGGGACAGTCCCCCAGGCAGGCGCCCAACCCGTCGCAGAGGGCGTCGGCGACGAGGCGCGCCTTCCCGCCCACCAGCTCGATCGCCCCCTCCGCGCAGGAGGGGATGCACTCCCCGCAGCCGTCGCACTTCCCCTCGTCGATTTCCACGATCGCGCGTCGCATGAGCCTCTCGATTGCCACAGATCGGCCGCCGTTGTCGAGGTGGGGCGGGGCCCGCGCCCGGCGCCGTGGCCGCTACTTGGCGAGCGGCACCCGCAGGGTGAAGACGGCGCCGCCATCCGGATGGTTCCGGGCCGTGAGCTCCCCGCCGTGTCGCTCCACGATGCCGTAGCTGATGGTGAGCCCGAGCCCGGTCCCCTTCCCGATGGGCTTGGTGGTGAAGAACGGGTCGAAGATGCGGGGGAGGTCCTCCGCGGCGATGCCGGGCCCGTTGTCGTGGAACTCGAGGAAGGCCGAGCCGTCCTCCTCGCGGCCCGTGACCTCGAGCCTCGGAGAGGGCTGGCCGCTCGTGGCGTCGTGGGCGTTCTGCACGAGGTTCATGACCACCTGCTGGATCTGGCCCGGCGAGCCCACCATCTCCCAGCTCGCCGGCACGGTGGAGACCACCTGGAGGCGTCCGGGTGCCGCCTTCGCCACCCAGTGCAGGCTCCGCTCGATGACGGAGGCGACGGAGAAGCGCTTCTGCTCCTCGCGGTCCGCCGCCGAGAAGCGCTTCAGGGCCGCCACGATGTCCTGGGTGCGCTCCGCGCCCTCCACGGTGCCGGCGATGAGGGGCTCGAGGTCGCTCACGATGCGGTCGATGCGGAGCTTGGCCCGAAGCGCCTCGAGCGCCTCCGGGACGGTGCCCCCGTGCACCGCTCCCAGGTACTGGGCGAGGCGCTGGGTGTAGCGGTGCATGGCGTGGACGTTTCCCAAGACGAAGCTGATGGGGTTGTTGAGCTCGTGGGCCACGCCCGCCACCAGGCGGCCGAGCGACGCCATCTTCTCGGCGTGCAAGAGCTGCTGCTGGGTGCGCTTCAGGTCCCCGTGCGCCTGCCTCAGCTCTCGGTAGGCGCGCTGGAGCTCCCCCACCGGCCGCCCGGTGATCACGGTCCCGAGCGGCTTGCCGGCGGCGTTGTTCCGCGGCGTTCCGTTCAGGGAGACGGGGAGCGGGGCCCCGTCGGCGCCGCGGAGCTGGAGTTCGAGGTCGTGCACCGCCTCGGTCCTCGCCGAGGCAAAGGCGCGGCTCGCTTCTTCCCGCGAGGCCGTATCGGCGAAGAGGTCCACGATGGACTGCCCGCGGAGGTCCTCCTCGCTGCGCCCGGTGAGCTGGACGAGGGAGCGGTTCACCTCCTCGATGGCCCCGTCCCGCCCGCACACGAGGAGGATGTCCGACATCGAGGAGAGCACGCTGTCGATGAAGCGCTGCGACTCCTCGAGCTCCGCGTTCTTCTCCTCGAGGGCCACCTCGTACTGGAGGAGGTCGTTGTAGACCTCGTCCATCTTGCGGATGACGTCGATCCAGACCTGCTCGCCCACCGCGTCGGGGAGCTGGCTCGGGTCGGTGCGGGCGCGGTTCGGCACGTCCGGGGCCTCTAGTGAACGGTGCACACCATACACGGATCGAAGGACCGGACCACGTGCTGGACGAGGACCTCGCCCAGGCGGCCCCCCACCGGGGTGCCGACGAGCGCCTGCTCGAGCGGACCGCAGCGCCCCTCCCCATCCCGGGGAGAGAAGTTCCAGGTGGTGGGAGCGACGATCTGGTACCCGCGGATGCGCCCCTCCCCCACCGTGAGCCAGTGTCCGAGCGACCCGCGGGCCGCCTCCACCAGGCCGAAGCTGACGGCGCCGTCCGGGATCTCCCCCGGCAGGCAGAAGGGCTCGCCCGGCTGGAAGGTGGAGACCCAGCGCTCCATGGCCGGGACCACGAGCGCGAGCTCGAGCAGGCGGGCGAGGACCCGGGAGAAGACGTTCCCTCCGCCCGAGGCGACGAGCTGGCGGGCGAGCGGATGCCCGTCCACCACCTGGCGCGCCAGCGCGCCCACCTCCACCACCTTCCCGCCGAGCCGCGGGGCCTTGCACCAGGTGTAGGCGCCGCTCTTGTCGGGGGCCGGCTGGGTGAGGCCCTCGGCGGGGTGTCGGGGCGCGCCTTCCTGCAGCCAGGCGTGGCTCCCGTCCTCCCGGATGGCGCCCTGCTCGAGCGGGTGCACCTCCCCTTCGAACACGCCGGCCGCGAAGTGGGGCCGGTCCCCGTCGTCGTAGGCGCCGTAGCTCATGAAGGTGTCGGGGCCGCGCCCCAGCTTCTCGATCTCCAGGTCGCCGGCCACCTCCAGGAAGAGGCGGAAGTCGCTGTCGGCGGCCGGGCGGGCGTCGCGCCACCCGGCGAGCGCCGCCAAGCTGCCCAGGCCGGCGATGCGCTCCAGCTGGTCCCCGAAGAGGGTCTTCTCCAGAAACTTCCGGAACTCGCGCAGGACGAGCAAGAGCTGCACCCTCTCCGCCCTCTGCACGGCGCGGGAGGAGCCGCCGGGCTGGATGGCGAGGGTGTGGGGCCACTTCCCTCCGAGGATGGCGACGAGTTCCAGGAAGCGGGCCCGGGAGGCGAGTGCCTCGACCCCGCCCGAGCCGCGCATGGCCTCGAAGCGCTGTCGCACGAGCGGGTACCAGTGGCGCTGCGAGTAGGCCGGCCGGGCGAAGTCCGGCATGAAGAACAGGTAGAAGTGCGTCAGGTGATCGGCCATGTTCTCCGCGGCGAGCATCAGGTTCCCCGCGGTGCGGCCGTTCTTGGGGGGCTCGAGCCCGGCGGCGCCGGCCAGCGCGCGGGCCACCGCCGAGGACTGCGACACCGAGCAGATGCCGCAGATGCGAGGCACCACCGCCAGGGCATCGAGCGGGATTTTGCCGATGAGGATGCGCTCGAAGCCCCGGAAGAGCTGGGAGCTCACCCGCGCCTCCCGCACCGCCCCGTCCTCGACCTCCAGGGTGACTTCCAGGTCGCCCTCGACGCGGCTGAAGGGGCCGACGACGATTCGCGTCACTTGCGGCTCACCCGGACCGCCGGCGGGACCACCATCCGCTCCACCGCGGCGTTCTCGCGGACCCGGCGCGGGGTCGCCGACTTCGAAAGCGCGGCCAGCGCCACGAACCAGGCCTTCGGCATGTCGACGGGCAGGGCGATGGGGATGCCGGCGATCTTGGGCGTGCGCGCGAACTCGTGGCCCGGCTCCTCGAAGCCCGGGGCCGTGCAGTTGATGCAAGCGTAGCCGCCCCGCAGGCAGGAGCCGGAGACGTTCCAGAGCCGGATGTTGCAGTCGGCGTGCGCCTGGGTGGCCTTGCAGCCCAGGTTCTCCATGAGGCAACCCAGGTCCGAGGCCTTCGAGGCGCTCGCCTTGAACTCGTAGAACTCGTTGCGCGGGCAGCCGTGGTGGACGAGCTGGTCCGCGTAGAAGCGCGGGCGCCCCAGCTGGTCGAGCTCGGCGGGCCCGAAGTCGCCGAGCGCCAGCGCGAGGAGCGTCTCCACCACCCAGGCCGGGTGCACCGGACAGCCGGACACGTTGATGACCGGGAGGCCGCTCGGGTCGTGCCAGGAGGCTCCCAGGAGCCCGCCGAGCTTCTCGCCGTGGTACTGCAGGCCGCAGGCGTCGGTCGGGTTCACCCCGGCGGAGCTCATCCCTCCGTAGGCGGCGCAGCTCCCGATCGCGATGACGTGGGAGGCCCGCTCCGCCAGCCGCCGCACCCAGTTCATGGTGGGGATCCCGGTGCCGGAGAGCACGTGGAAGCGCCCGCTGCCGCTCGGCCCGCACAGCACCGCGCCCTCGAGGCAGAGGATGTCGAGCGGCACCGTGCCGTTCGCGCACCCCTCCAGGATCTCGATGGCTTCCGCGCCGCTCACCTGGGAGAGGCTCGGGTGCCAGAGGAAGTTCACCCCGGCGGTCTCCAGCGTGCGCAGCACGTCGGAGACGTCGGAGCAGAGGAAGGACATGGTGCAGCCGCCGCACCCGCCCGACTGAATCCAGATGACGTTCAGCGGTCGCACCTACACCCCGACGAGGCCGTAGCGCGCCAGCTTGGCGCGCAGGCCGACCCGCGAGAGCCCGAGCTCCTGCGCGGCACGGGTGCGGTTCCAGCGGTGGCGAACGAGCGTCTCCTGGATGATGCGGGCCTCGAGCTTGTCGAGGCGCTCCTTCAGGCTCCCGTCCATCTGGGCGAGCTTGGCGATGTCCCGCTCCTCCTTCTCCCCGCTGGCGGCCCGCAGCACGTGGGGCGAGAGGAGCTCGGCGCCGAGCCAGTGTCCGTCGGCGAGCGCCAGCATGCGCAGGACCTCGTTGTGGAGCTCGCGGACGTTCCCGGGCCAGCGGTAGGCCTGGAGGTACTCCTTCGCCTCGTCCGTGAACCCCTCCACCCGGGAGCCGAGCTGGCGCCTCCCCTGCTCGAGCGTGGCCTGGGCGAGGAGCGGGATGTCCATGACCCGCTCCCGCAGCGGCGGCACGGCGAGCGTCATGGTGGCGATCCGGTAGTAGAGATCGGCGCGGAAGCGCCCGGCCCGCACCTCCTCCTCCAGGTCGCGGTTCGTGGCGGCCACCACCCGCACGTCGACGGAGACGGTGCTCGTGCTCCCCACCGGCCGCACGACGCCGTCCTGGAGGACGCGGAGCAGCTTCACCTGGAAGGCCGGCGTCATCTCGCCGATCTCGTCGAGGAAGATGGTCCCGCCGTGCGCCTGCTGGAGCAGTCCGATCCGGTCCTCGAAGGCTCCGGTGAAGGAGCCGCGCTTGTGGCCGAAAAGCTCGGACTCGAGCAGGGAGTCGGGCAGCGCCCCGCAGTTCTCCACCACGAAGGCCCGGTCGGCCCGGCCGCTGCCGTAGTGGAGCGCCCGGGCGACGAGCTCCTTCCCGGATCCGGACTCGCCGGTGATGAGGACGGAGATGTCGTGGGGGGCCACTCGCTCGACGAGGGCGCAGACCGCGTCGAGCGGGCTCCCCGGTGCCCGGATGATCCGATCCGCGGCGTAGCGCTGCCGCGCCTCGCTGCGCTGGGCGGCGATGCGCTTCATGAGCACGGACGGCCCCTCGCGGAGCTCGAGGGAGAGCCTCTGGTACTCCCGCTGCAGCCGGTGGAGCTCGCTCGCGTTCCGGAGGGTGAGGAGGAGCTGGTCCGGGTGCCAGGGCTTGAGCAGGTACTGCCAGATGCCCGCCTCGTTCACGCCGGCGATGATGTCCTCGGCGTCCGTGTAGCCGGAGATGATGATCCGGACCACGTCGGGCCACTCGGCGCGCACCCGCTTCAGGAAGTCGACGCCCGAGGTCTCCGGCATCCGCTGGTCGCAGAGGACGACGGTGATGAACTCGCGCCGGAGGATCTCCAGGGCGGACTTCGCCCCGTCCGCCGTGTAGACGGAGAAGTCCTCGTCGAGCGTCCGAGACAGGGCCTCGAGCGACCGCACCTCGTCGTCCACGATGAGGATGGCCGGCTTCTCGGCCGCTTCGGTCGCTCTCGGGACGGTCGCTTCTTTTGCGGAGGCGATGGAAACCGAGGCCACGGGCTTGGGGGATATTCGCAGCTACCCCGAAGGGGATCAATCCCAAACGCAGGGTCGCTTCCGTCCCAGGGCTAACGAGTCACCCCGAAGAGGGGATCGCGTGCCTCGGCTACAGGACGCCGGCTTTCCAGTTCCGCCCCGACATGGTGATGAGATTTCCAGCGGCTGGCGGCCGAGCGAACCGTAACCGGCCGGGATTCTTGGCCTAGGCCACTCACGCTCACACGGCACGACTTCTGCTGGAGTTCCAATGGGTTGGTCTTGCGCTACGTCAAGATGCGGGTGTCGCGCTGCGTGAAGATGGCGGCCTAACAGACCTGTCCGGAGACCTTTCAGATGAACAACGTGCAGACGAGCAGCGTTTCGCGAAGAGACTTCCTCAAGGTCTGCAGCATGGCCGCCGCCGCGGTGGGGCTGCCAGCCTCGGCCGCCGAGAAGATGGCGGACTCGGTCGCGAAGAAGAAGCCGTCGGTGATCTGGCTGCAATTCCAGGAGTGCACCGGCTGCACGGAGTCCCTGCTCCGGACCGGTCACCCGGACGCCGCCGAGCTCATCCTCGACCTCATCTCCCTCGACTACCAGGAGACGCTCATGGCCGCGGCCGGGCACCAGGCCGAGGCGGCGCTCGAGCAGGCGATGAGGGACAACGCCGGCAAGTACGTCCTCGTCATCGAAGGGGCCATCCCCACGAAGGAGAACGGGAACTACTGCATCATCGCCGGGAAGACGGCGCTCGAGACGACCCGGGAGGCCGCCTCGAAGGCGGCCGCCATCGTCGCCATCGGCTCCTGCGCCTCCTGGGGCGGCATCCCCTCGGCGGACCCGAACCCGACGGGCGCGGTGGGCGTCTCCGAGATCGTGAAGGGGAAGCCGGTGGTGACCATTCCGGGTTGCCCCGCCAACCCCTACAACCTGCTCGGCACGGTGCTCCAGTTCGCCACCTTCGGCACGCTCCCCGCCCTGGACGACAAGGGGCGCCCGAAGTTCGCCTACTCCCGCGTCATCCACGACGACTGCCCGCGCCGCCCGCACTTCGACGCCGGGCGCTTCGCCCAGCGCTACGGCGACGAGGGCTCCCGCCAGGGCTGGTGCCTCTACAAGATCGGCTGCAAGGGGCCGCAGACGCACGCGAACTGCTCGCTGCTCTCCTTCGTGGACACGGTCGGCGCCTGGCCGGTGGGCATCGGCGCGCAGTGCTTCGGCTGCACCGAGAAGGAGATCGGCTTCAAGGTGCCGCTCTTCCAGACCGTCGACGTCCAGGGCCCGACGCCTCCGGCCCTCTATACCCCGGTGAACCCGCAGGCGGGCTCGGTGAACCCGGTCGCGACCGGCGTGGCCGGCCTCGTGGGCGGCGCCCTCATCGGCGCCGGCCTCGCCTACGGCGCCAAGCTCGCGAAGGTGGACGACGAGG
>Ga0335078_10011540_pt1 | contig 13108 bp, 11 predicted proteins | sample Lox_Sample_32_FD_206711 | JGI IMG/M metagenome (GOLD analysis project Ga0335078, IMG submission 206711) | Soil microbial communities from Loxahatchee National Wildlife Refuge, Florida, United States - Lox_Sample_3.2 | ecosystem: Environmental > Terrestrial > Soil > Wetlands | place: USA... | reverse complement strand
GAGCGAAGCGAGGCTCTGAGCGGGGAGGCTCCGGTGGCTTTGCCACTGGAGGGGGTGCTGAACCAGCAACGGGACGAGCGAAGCGAGGGTGAGGGGGGAGGCTCCGGCAGCTCTGCTGCTGGAGGGGGTGCTGAACCCCATTAACTGCATGCTTATTTTGCCTGGCTTCTTTTCTTCTCGTCTATCTCGACGTCCACTGTCTTCGAGTCCTCGACGATCTTCTTCAACCTGGCGTTTTCCTGCAGGCTCTCGTTGGAGATGCGCTTCAGCTTCTCGTTCTCCTGGAGCGTCTCGTTCCACTGCTTCTTCAGCCGTTCGTTCTCCTGGAGCGACTCAGCGATTCCCTTCCTTAACCTTTCCTGCTCCTTCAGATGCTCTATCCAGATCCGGGCGGTATCCGCCCACGGGCTCTGCGGATATTCCTTGGCGAGTCTCTGGAAAGAGGCGACGGACTTGATGAAGTCCTTCTTCGGGTTCTCAGGATCGCAATAGATCTGGCCTATGTAGAGCAAGGACTCGTCTGCCGGGGGCTTCCCGTCGGATATGGAGAGGGCAGTCTGCCATTCCTCGAGCGCGCCGTCGTAGTTGCGCTGAGCGAGCAGCTTCTGCCCGCGGGCGGCGTGGACCCTCGCCCAATCCTCCGTAGGGACGGGATTCGCCGTATTCACCGGTTGCCGTTCAGAAAAAGCACAGCTTGAGACCAAGAAGCAGGTCAGTAAGGCAATGCAAGAAAGAATCTGCTTCCCAATCTCGGTTCGCTTTCGACCCATGCTCTACCCCCACGCCCAAAGGTGACCTGCTCGGCCTTTGCCAGACTGAAGGCCCATGTCCTCGATCCGACCCGACTTTCTAGTGGGAGGAATCCGGATTTCCCCACCAGCGCCGAGAAGCTGCTTCTTTGCTGCCTCTCCGATTCACCCGGCGCGACTCTTTTCGACAAAAATGATAACACAGATCGCACGCCAAAAGTATAAACCCTGTCTTTCCGCAAATTCCAAGAAGGCCTTCAAGGCGGGAAGCCCGGGGTTACGGCAGGGAAACCGCGGCCGCGGTGGGCGCACTGGAAAACCATTCGTCATTCTTTCCCTCTCTATCTCAAGAGCCACAAGCCGAAGGAGCACGCAAGGGGTATCCATAAATTGTCGTCTGTCAACCTCGACGAAAAAAGCTCCGCCAGGGTTCCAGCGCACGCACCCCCTACCACAGCAGGGATCGGGAACTGAAAGCACGCGAGTATGATGAGGGATGAGAAGAGGAACGCCGATGTTCCTTCCAATGACTTACCGAAGAAACGGCACCTTCCCCATCTGGAACCGATCAGGGATGACAGGGGGTCCGAGAGGGCCAGTACGAACATCCCGGCAACGGCCACCGATTTGCTGAAAATGAGCATGGTGAGCAAGCAGGAGCCTGCATAGGAAAGGGCCCCTGTGGGCCGTCTCCGTTCCTTCTCTTTGAGCTGGCTCCTGACGAATGATGGGTCAAGAATGCCTTTGAGCCGCAGGATCTCCGCCACGATAAGGAAGACGAGGATCAGTATCGCAAGAGCCAGGGCTTCAGTCTTGCCCCAGAACAAGTAGGTCAAGGGAATGACCAGTCCCGAAACATGAAAGAGTCTGCGCAGCAGTCTATGTTCCTCTTCCGGCGACGTCACGGGCACCATTATAACAGAAGCCCTCACCGGGTGATAGAGCGTTCCGCGGAAATAGTGTGGATTGCCCCGGCGGCGTCTTTCCCCCGGCGGATTCTTCCCCCGCCGGCATCTTTTCCTAAAGCGGAGCCTATCCTAATCGAAGGAAAGATGGAGCCGGTCGGTATTGGCAATAAATCCTGCGGAACGCTGGAGATTCAAAAGACGGGCCGACTGATCGCGGCGAAACAACAAGGGAGACGGCCACCCGGGGGTTAGGGTTTCTTGGAGGGGGTCAGGTGGCCATCTCCCACTAGGGAGGAGTGAGTACACCTTTCTTCTCTTGGGATGCTCTACCACAAATATAATCACGCCTCCCTGCGTAGGCAAGGGGGGGACGGAAAAGGAGCGCCATTCCTGAGGATTTGAAAACTGGGGTAGCTCGTGAGACCTTTCTTGACGCTAGCGGGAAGTGGTTGCCCCGAGGCAGGCCGAGAGCCTCTTCAAGAGGAGGTTCTTTTCGGCTTCTTCTCCCAGGAAATCCCAGGGGAAGTGCTCCTCTGCTTTCCGTTCTCTGGTGGCATAGAAGCCCAGGTTGACCGGGCTGTCTCTCATGATTGCGGTGAGGCTCTCACCCTGCGACAGGCGCACGATCACGTCTTTCAGCCTCCGGTCGCCCCGCGCAAAGACCGCCTGGAGGAAGCTGTACTTAACCGATTCGTGGGTAAAATGCGTGTTCGCCACCTTGCCCAGGCCCCTTTTCAAGGTTGATATCTTCTCCCTCAATTCTTTGGGGTCGTCCATGGCGAGCCATTGAAAGGGGGTTGCCGCCTTCGGGACAAAGGGGCTCGCGTGAACGGTGATGCCCCCGATCCGTCCCTTCTTACTGCCCTTCCTTACGAGAAGATGGAGGATGTGCTTGACAAGGTCGATTATTGCCTCTATGTCCGCCCCTTGTTCCCGGGGCAGCCCCACCATGAAATAGAACTTGAAATTGAACGATTCTATCCCGGCGATTGCCTCGATCCGGCTGAAGAGGTCCTCATCGGAAAGGGGTTTTCCTATGAGCCGCCGCAGGCTTTCGGTACCCGCCTCGATACCGAAGGTGAGGGTCTTGATGGAATCCTTGAGAAGGTCTATCACGTCCAGGGGTACCTCATCGAGCCTGAGGGAAGGCAGATGAACCCGGACGTTCGACTCCCGGAGCCGCCGTATGATCTCTCCGAGCCGGGGGTGAAAGGAGACACCGCCGCCAATGATGCCTACGTCGCGGGTGTCGCGGCCTATCTCTTCCAGGTTATCCGAGGAGAAAGGGGAGGCGTTGCCGGTGAGACAGAAAGCGCACCTCGACGGGCACCCCCTGGTCCCCTCGGCGAGGAGCATGTTCGCGAACTCGGTCTCCCCCGTAATGATCGCCGACTGGGCGAGTTTCTTCCCCTTGTACCGCTCTATATCGACCCTGAAAGAGGGAGGAGAGAATGCTTTGATGGTCCCGTCGTCGTGGTACGATACGTCGAGACGGGACGGATTGTAGACCCATTTCCAGGAGCTGAGATCATCCACGATCTCAGCCCTCTTCTTGCCCCTGACCTGCAGGTATCGATCCACGAACGGAGGAATGCAAGCTTCCACGTCGCCCATGAGGAAAAGGTCGAAGAAAGACGACACAGGCTCGGGGTTGGCCATGGCGCACATACCGCCGGCCACGACAATGGGTGCTGACCCGTCCCTCTCGCGGGCCAAGCCGGCTGTGGACCCTGCCCTGAGCATCCGGGGAATGTTGGGATAGTCCATCTCGAAGGAGAGTGTCAGAAAGACAATCTCGAAGGCATCAAAGGGACGCCCGCTCTCCACGGAGAGCGTCCCCACTTCCTCGTCGAAGAAAATCCTTTCGCAGACAACTTCGGGCCGTTCGTTGAGCACCCGATAGAGGAGATGGACCGAGAGGTTGGACATGCCGATGTAGTAGCTTGCGGGGAAGGCTACGCAGACCGGCACCCGGTTCGTCCATTTCTTCAGAACGGTCCCTTGCTCGCGGGAAAGGACCCCTCTTCTGTCCAACGATGGGCCTGCCTAATCCGCCTGTTTCCTCAAGAAAGTCGGAATGTCGTAACGGTCGTCGTCGAGATCGATGGTCGAGGGTCTCGGTCTCGTTTCGCCTATATAGTCGACCTTCACGTTCTTCTTGAGGTATGCCGGAACGCCCTTGTCCTCGAAGATTTTCTCCGGTCTGGACTCAGGCCTCTCCTCCATCCTGACCCCCTGGTCCTCGAATCCCGTCGCGATCACCGTGATCCGGACGGTATCGTCCATGGATTCATCGAACACGAGGCCCCATATGACCCGGGCGTCCTCGTGGGCCTGTTCCTGGATCAGGGTGGATGCCTCGTGGACTTCGTGGAGGGTCATGTTCGCGCTGCCGGTCACGTTGATAAGAACGCCCCGTGCGCCGTGGATCGAAATGTCTTCGAGCAGGGGACTGGAGATGGCTTTCTGTGCCGCCTCGATGGCCCGCCTGTCGCCTGAGGACATGCCGACCCCCATGATGGCCATGCCTTTCTCGCTCATCACGGTCTTCACATCCGCAAAGTCGACGTTCACGTGGCCGGACGACACGATCAGGTCGGATATGCTTCGCACTGCGTAGAGGAGCACCTCGTCTGCCCGGAGGAAAGCATCCTTGATGGTCATATGCTTGCCGCCGATGGAAAGGAGCCGTTGATTGGGGATGGTAATGAGGGTATCTACATGGGTTTTCAGCTTGGCCAGGCCGTCCTCAGCCTGGAGGTTTCGCATCTTGCCTTCGAAGGCAAAGGGCTTCGTCACCACCGCAACGGTGAGGGCGCCCAGCTCTTTCGATACCTCTGCGACAACGGGGGATGCACCCGTGCCCGTTCCGCCTCCGAGGCCGCACGTGATGAAGACCATGTCAGCGCCCCTCAGCTGCTCGGCGATCTGTTCCCTGTCCTCGAGGGCCGCCTGTCTGCCTGTCTCAGGATTCGCTCCCGCCCCGAGCCCCCTCGTCACCTTCGTGCCTATCTGGATCTTAACGGGCGCATTGTTGGAGGCAAGGGATTGGATGTCCGTGTTTACCGCGACGAACTCGACCCCCTGGAGACCGCCTTCGACCATGTTGTTGATGGCGTTGCAGCCCCCGCCGCCTATTCCGACGACCTTCAGCTTTGCAGAGAACCCATTGCTTTCATCCATGTAGAACATTTTGTGCCCCCTCAGAAGATTTCTTTGAACAGCTCCTTGACCTTTTTCAATACCCGCTGATCGAGCAGCTTCTTGAGCGATTCCCGCCTCTCGAAGCCGCCTTTTCGCCACTTATTCTCTTGAAATCCGTGCAGGATAAGGCCGACTCCCGTAGCGTATATGGGATTGTTCACCACGTCGACAAGGCCCCCTATTCCCATGGGGTAGCCCTTCCTCACCGGCAGGCTGAATAGACCTTCCGCCAGCTCGACGAGGCCCTCAAGATTGGCACACCCGCCCGTGAGCACAACCCCAGACGCAAGAAGCTTCTCGTAACCGGATTTCTTGATTTCTTCGTGGACCAGGGCGATGATCTCATCCACCCTGGGCTCTATTATATCCGCAAGGGTCTTGCGCATCAAGGTTCTCGGTTTCCTGCCTCCCACCGTGGGCACCTCGATAGTCTCGTTGACGCCTACCATCTTTGAAAGAGCGCAGCCGTATTTCTTTTTTATCTTCTCCGCTTCTTCGATGGGCGTCCGCAAGCCTATGGCGATATCGTTCGTGATGTGGTTGCCACCCAACGGCAGTATGGAGGTGTACCTGATGCTTCCGTTGGCGTAGACGGCGATATCGCTCGTCCCGCCCCCAATATCGACCACCGCAACGCCGATCTCTTTTTCCTCCGGCGTGAGAGTGGCCTCGGCAGAGGCAAGCTGGCCGAGAATGAGGTCATCCACCGAAAGCCCCGCGAGGTAGCAGCACTTGACGATATTCTGGGCGGACGTGATGGAGCCGGTGACGATGTGCACCTTGACCTCGAGCCTGACCCCGCTCATTCCCACAGGGTCCTTTATGCCATCCTGGTCATCCACGATGTATTCCTGCGGGATCACATGGATTAGGTCTCTGTCCGCTGGGATAGCCACTGCCTTTGCAGCGTCGATGGCCCTGGAAATGTCTTCCTTCCGTACTTCCTTCTCTTTTACCGCAACCACACCGTTGCTGTTGAAGCTCCTGATATGTGCCCCGGCGATGCCTGCCAGACAGCCTGAGATCTTGATCCCCGCCATCAACTCCGCTTCTTCCAAGGCCTTCTTTATGGAATTGACCGTACTGTCTATGTTGACGACGACCCCTTTGCGCAACCCGGTGGACGGATGGGAGCCTATGCCCGCGATATTAACCTTGTCGTCGACAATCTTCGCGACCACCACGCATATCTTGGTGCTGCCCACGTCTAGGCCGACCAGAAATGTCCCCGCTTCTGCCATGTTACCCTTTCCTCTCTTTCACTATGGCGCCTTTTTCAAATCGTGCGTCGATGCATTTTATGACAAGCCCCCTTTTCTTCGCGTCATCGAGGACGGCGACGGCCCGCTTGAGCCGCTCTCCCTGGTCCTCTTTCCCCAGTATGATCTCGACTCCGTCCTCCTGGCTGAAAAGGGTCATGTCACCCTCGTGATAGACCACTTCCGAGATGGCATCTTTCTCCAGGATACCCTCCCGGTTCCAGCCCAGTACCTCCCGGTATATGCTGCGTGCTTCGTTCTCCCGGCCGCCATTGATGATAAAGAGGCCCTTTGCCACGCCTCTCATGAGCTTCCTGTATGCCAGGCCTTCCTCGTCCAAAACGTATATGTCACCGGCCGGTCCGACCCAGAGGGCAGAAGGGACCCTCTCTTTGATATCTATGAGGATCGAGAAGGGATAAGTCCTCTTTACCCGCACATCTCTCACGAACGGATGGGCCGCGATCGCCTCCTTGACCTTTCCCATATCGGTTTCGAAGATGCTGCCGCGAAGATACGGATAGATCCTTGTGAGGATCTCCGACTCCTTAAGCTGGCTGGCGCCCTTGATCTTGATATTCTTCAGGAGAAAGACCGGCTCCGTGCGCGAGAAAAGATACATGACGGTGAGCACCGAAAGGAGGCATACCGGAATCAAGAAAAGAAGATAGAGGCCCCGTTTCATGCCTTCAGACCCGCTCCTTGGAGGATTTCCTCGACCAGCTCATCGAAGGTTCTGCCGAGGTGCTCCCACGCCTTTGGCACGAGCGATGTCTCGGTCATGCCGGGAGACGTGTTCACGTCTATCACCTGAGGGACTGATCCGTGATCCACTATCATGTCGATCCTTGCGCATCCCGCAAGATCGAAACGGCGCCATATCTCAAGGGCCTCTTCCTTCGCCGCCCGTTCGACATCGGACGTGATCTCGGCCGGGACGACATAGTCCGTCATGCCCTTCGTATACTTGGAAGTGAAATCGTAGACCCCCGACCGCGGTCTCACTTCTACAATGGGCAAGGCATTGCCGTTCACGATGCCCACGGTGATCTCTCTGCCCTCGACATATTTCTCGATGAGGACTTTTGTCCCGTACGCGAAGGCGGTCTCCACAGCCGGCCCTGCCTCCGACTCCGCACGCACGATCGATATGCCAACACTCGATCCTTCGCGGGCCGGCTTTATCACGAAGGGGAGGGGGAACGAGCAATCCTCCCTGGACGAGCTTATCTTGTACGCGGGCGTAGGTATGGCGAGACTCTCCATGAGCACCTTGCAGAGGCACTTATCCATGGCCAGGGCGGATGCGAGCACGCCCGATCCCGTATACGGTATGGCCATCATCTCGAGAAGTCCCTGAACAACACCATCCTCTCCCCACCTTCCGTGAAGCGCGATAAAGGCGACCTCTATCCGTTCCTCCTTGAGCGGCTCATAGAGACTGCGGTCCACATCGATGGGCACTGCCTGGTATCCCCGCCTTCCAAGGCCCGCCAGGACAGCCTGCCCGCTCCGGAGCGATATCTCACGCTCGGAGGAGAGACCGCCCATGAGGACCGCCACTCTCTTTCGAAGAAGGTCGGGCCTATCGTCCATCGAACCCCCACATTTCCACTTCTTCTTCCAGGACGACTCCGAGGGCTTCTCTTACGCCTTTTTTTGCGGCGTCGATCAAGCCCACCACGTCAGAGGCTGTCGCGTTTCCCGTGTTGACGATGAAATTGGGGTGTTTCTCCGAGATGCACGCGCCTCCGATCCTCAAGCCCCTCAAGCCCGCTTGATCCACGTACTTCCAGCTCGGATTGCCGTTCTTGTTTTTGAATATGGAGCCGGCAGAAGGCAGATCCATGGGGTGCTTTTCCAGACGCTCGTGCCAGACGCGCTCCATCTCGGCCTTTATCAGCGCCGGATCGGCGTCGGTCAGCTCGAAGACCGCCGACAGTATGGATTGACCCGTCCCGATGGATGAGGTTCTGTATCCGAACTCCACGTCCTTTCTGTCCACTGAGCTGATACTCCCGTTCCGGTTCGTCAGGCGCATCGACCTTAAGGAATCGGAGATGGAGGCGGCGAAGCTTCCCGCGTTCATCTTGATCGCCCCGCCGACCGTTCCCGGGATGCCATAGAGCTTCTCGAGACCGGAAAGCCCGCGGTCGCATGCTTCCCTGATGAGGCTTGCCAGGGGAAGACCGCCGGATGCCTCGACGAGGGTGGACCCCCCGGTCCGCACGAAGCTCAAATGCCGGATTCGCGTGATGCGAATGACTCCTCCCTTCATCCCCTCATCCGCGACTATGACGTTCGTTCCGTTCCCCAGGAACCGGAAAGGGTGGTCCTTGTCCCGGAACCATGCAACAGCGGCGGTCACGTCCTCCTCGTCCTCAGGGTAGAGCAGGTAAGCCACCCGTCCCCCTACCCGCATGGATGTGTATCGCTTCATCGAAGCATCCCTCACGACCTGTCCCTTTATGATGCTCGGCTCCACAGTCCTGTGAGCTCCTCTCCCACCTTGTATATATCGCCCGCCCCGAGCGTAACGACCATGTCTCCCGGCCGGGCTTGCTCTGCCACGGCCCTGACCACCTCCTCTTTGGTGGCCAGGAATTGCACGTTCCCGTGACCCCCGGAGCGGACCCTGTCGGCGAGCAGCCTGCCGCTGACCCCCTCTATGCGCTCTTCCGACGCTGCATAGATTTCCGTCACGATAAGGACGTCGGCGTCATTGAAAGAGGCGACGAACTCATCGAGGAGGGCCTTTGTCCTCGTGTAACGGTGCGGCTGAAAGGCAACAATGATCCTCCCTTTCCACATGGACCGGATGGCGGACAAGGTCGCCCTTATCTCCGTCGGGTGGTGGCCGTAGTCGTCGATAAGCTTTATCCCGTTGTTCCACTTCAGCTCGAGCCTTCTGTGTATGCCCGAGAATTCCTCGAGGGCCTCTCTCATGGTCGCGAAGGGTACGTCGAGCTCCAGCCCGACTGCCACGGCCGCGAGGGCATTGACCACGTTGTGGACACCCGGCGTGGAAAGGTTGACGTCACCGAGCGTAAGGCCCTGGTGCACCACGCCGAAGCGCGTATTGAAGCCCTCGTGGCGGAGGTCGACTGCCCTGAGATCGGCTTTCTCGGAGAGGCCGTAGGTCGTGTACCTTCGCTTCAGCGAGGGGATGAGACTCGCGAGGTTCTCGTTGTCGATACAGAGGATGACAAGCCCGAAAAAGGGCACTTTATTGACGAACGCGAGAAAGGCCGCCTTGATCTCGTCGATGTCCTTGTAAAAGTCGAGATGCTCAAGATCGATGTTGGTCACGACAGCGATCGTGGGGAAGAGTATCAGGAAGGTGCCGTCGCTTTCGTCCGCTTCCGCGACAAGATACTGGCTCGATCCAAGCTTGGCGTTTGTGCCGAGGCTGTTGAGCCTGCCTCCGATCACGCACGTGGGATCGAGCCCCGCCTTTCTCAGGATGGAGGCCACGAGCGACGTGGTGGTGGTCTTTCCGTGCGCCCCTGCCACGGCCACGCTGTACTTCATCCTCATCAGCTCGCCGAGCATCTCCGCCCTCTGAATGACAGGTATGAGACGTCGTTTCGCCTCCTGCACCTCAGGATTGTCCGATCTTACTGCGGAAGAAACGACGACCACATGGACGTCCCGCACGTTCTCCGATCGATGCCCGTAAAAAATCTGCGCCCCCAATCCCTCCAGCCTCACCGAGATATCCGATTTTCTGAGATCGGACCCTGTGACAGTGAAGCCTAGGTTGAGGAGCACTTCGGCGATCCCGCTCATCCCAATGCCGCCGATGCCGACAAAATGTATCTTTTTGATCTTATGAAACACCCGCTTCTATCCCCCTCACAACCTTCAGCTCGGCATCCTCGACATAGATGGAGCGGATAGCCTCTCTCATGCGGCTCAGCTCGTCCGGATGCTCCCTCAGCTCGGTGATGGCCGTATAGAACCTTTCACCGGAGACCTCGCCGTTCCCTATCACATAGGCGCCCCCGGCTTTTTCGACGGCCGACGCGTTCTTCCACTGATGTCCACCTGCGGCGAAAGGATACGGAACCAGGATGGCTGGCTTCCCGAAATAGGAAAGCTCGAAGATGGTTGAAGCCCCTGCCCTGGAGACGACGATGTCTGCCAGATTGTAGTATTTTTCCATTTCGTTCGTAAAGGGGAAGACTTCGTGAATCGTGCTCGACCCCCGGTAGCCCTCCGATACCCGATTGAAATCATCGGACCCGGCCTGATGGTAAATTGCCGTCTGCTTGTATGCTTCGAGATAGGGTAGAAGCTCGAGGACCCCGTCGTTGATCGTTTTTGCCCCTCTGCTTCCGCCAAAAACGAAAATGTTGAAATTCACGTCCCCTTTTTGCGTCGCCTTTCCCCGCATGCTTTTCCTGATGGGGTTACCCGTGTGGACTACTTTCCGGGCCCTCAGGTATTGGCTTGTCTCCGCAAAGCTCACAAAGGCGGCCTTTACCCACCGGGCGAGCAGCCTGTTCGCCATACCGGGATAGACGTTCTGTTCGTGGATGAAGCAGGGAACCCTTTCAAAGAGACCGGCAAGAACAACGGGCACGGATGCGAACCCGCCCATGCCGAGGATCGCGTCGGGCTTCTCCGACCCGATGAGCCGGCGGGCCTGGGAAAGGCCTTTTGCAAGGGCGAAGAGGGTTCCTGCCTTCGCCATGGGGCCCCGGCCGAGAAAGGGCCTCGCCGTTATCTTTACGAGCCTAAAGCCGTAGGAGGGGACAAGCCTCTCCTCCAGGCCGTATGGCGTGCCGGCAAAGAAGACTTCATTCTCCTTTGTCGATGCGAATGCCTCTGCCACGGATACACCCGGAAATATGTGGCCTCCCGTCCCTCCTGCTGCTATGAGAAGCTTCATGGCTTGTCACTCCCCCCTTTCAGGGCCATCCCCACGATGGGACTTACGACAAAAAGCGCGAGCACGGGTTGTTGGAGGAGGATCCCCCTGAGCCTGAATCCTACAGACATGAGGAGGTCGATCGAGACGAAGAGAACACCAAAAAAAACGAGGACATTGATGAAATCGGGCCGCTTCACGAAGCCCACGAAACCTATGAGCAGGAGGGCGAAGGCGGTGCCCAGAAGGACATACCGCTCCGCCGTATTCGGCCAGGGCACGCCTCCGAGCAGTGGCACACCCGAGATCTCGAGGGCAACGACGGCGAGAAGGGTGAACCCGGCCGCGAACGGCATCATCCGGGCCCTGTTGGCGATGAACAGAAAGAGGAGCACGGAGACGGACAGAGGGAGAAACAGCTCGAAATGGCGCGTCAGTAGGAGATTGATAAAGGCAGCCCCGTAGAGAACGGAAAGGCCAACAACCTCCATGTAGTGCTTCTTGCTCTTCTCATCCAGCGTGACGAGGAAAAGGGCGATGCTGTAAAAGGCCAGGAGCACCGCCCCCGCAGCAGCCATGAGATGGGTCCTGACTCCCGGGTAGAGGATGAGAGCGGGACTGGCTGCGAGGGAGAGCACGATGAAGGGGTACTTTGCCCCTGCGAGGTATTTCGACGGTATTCTCGATATGAGGTACGCAAAGCCAAAAACAGCGCACAGCATAACAAGCTTGAGGAGCGTCACGTCCCGCAAGAGGCAATAGAGGAAGAGAGAAGAGGTGCAAAGGATGAGCGCCTTTCTCACATTGCCTCCACGATCTGTTTGAATGCGTCGCCCCGTGCCCTGTAGTTCTCGAACATGTCGAAGCTCGAGCACATGGGGGAGAAGAGCACTGCATCCCCTTTGCGGGCAAGGTGAAAGGCCCTGCTCACCGCCGCATCCAGGCTCGCCTCCCCGTATGTGGGAACAAAGGGTCCCAGCTCCGCCTCAATCCTCGCAGCCGCTTCTCCTATGAGGACAAGGCTCCTGATTTTTTCGGCCAAACCGGTGACAAAGCGGTAGCTCCCCCCCTTGTCCTTTCCGCCCGCGATGAGGACGATGTCTCCCTTCATGCTTTCGATGGCCCGCCTGGTGGCATCCACATTCGTTGCCTTGGAGTCGTTGTAGAATCTCACGCCCCCGATCTCACGCACAAACTCCACCCTGTGGGCCAGCCCTTTGAAAGTCCGTATCCCGTCCTCGATGACCTCCCTGTCAATCCCATAGAGGTGGCTCGCCAGAAGGACAGAGAGGAGGTTTTCGCTGTTGTGGACGCCCACGAGGGAGGACATGTCGCGCCGGTACGCGAAATGTCTATTCCCGAGACGAACGTGGAGAAGATCACCCTCGAGAAAAGCCCCTTCGTCCAGACTCTTCCCGGTGGAGAAGTAGTATTTCCGTGCGTCGATCTTGCCGGACACCGGGATATCGTCGCGCAGGAGAGCCTGATCCTCCGGCGTTTGGTTCTCGAAGATCCTCATCTTTGCGGCAGCGTAGTCGGCAAATGACGCATACCGGTCGAGGTGGTCCTCGGTTATGTTGAGGAGAATGGACGTATGGGGCCTGAATGTCTCGATGGTCTCCAACTGGAAGCTGCTTATCTCTGCGATCACATAGCGTGCGCCTTGCCCCTCCGTCACGTAGTCGATGAGGGGATCGCCGATGTTCCCGCCCACGAAAACTGCGTCGAAGGCGGCTCTGAAGACGTGACCGAGGAGCGAGGTCGTGGTCGTCTTCCCGTTGGTTCCGGTGATCGCGATGATCGGCTCTTCGATGAAGGTCGACGCAAGCTCGATTTCCCCTATCACCCTCGCTCCATTCCCACGTGCCTCCTGAAGAAACGGGTGATCGCTCGCGATGCCGGGGCTGACGACAATCAGCTCGTGGTCGAGGAAGTCCTTCCGCTCGTGGCCGCCGAACCGGCCCGAGTAGGACGTTCCGTCGAGGGCCCGCAGGAATGGCAACAGGGCCCCCTCGTCCTTCGCATCGGTGACGGTGACCTTCTTTCCAAGCCCGGCAAGGAAGCGGACACACGAGGCACCGCTCGCCCCAAGGCCGACAACGAGAACCCTGTCGG
>Ga0335078_10011538_pt1 | contig 13108 bp, 12 predicted proteins | sample Lox_Sample_32_FD_206711 | JGI IMG/M metagenome (GOLD analysis project Ga0335078, IMG submission 206711) | Soil microbial communities from Loxahatchee National Wildlife Refuge, Florida, United States - Lox_Sample_3.2 | ecosystem: Environmental > Terrestrial > Soil > Wetlands | place: USA... | reverse complement strand
GCAATTCCGCGATTCTCTCATGCCAGACGGCCTTCGCGGGGACACTCTAGGGCAGCTCAGGCACGGGACCGGACCAGCCCGGCGCGGCAGTCTCCGGTCAGCGACCTGCGCGGGCCACCACGGCGGCCCATGCGGACCCTTGGATTCCCGGCAGTCTCCGGTCAGCGACCTGCGCGGGCCACCACGGCGGCCCATTCATCCAACAGCCCCTGGGCCGCGTCGCCGTCCGCGCCCTCGGCCCACAGGTGCGTGACCGCGTCCGACGGGTCGGGGAGGACCAGTATCCAGCCCACGTCGGGTTCCTCCACCCGCACCCCGTCCGTGGTGTCGACCTTCCGGTCCCCGGCCGCCTCGACCACCGTCCGCATCACGCTCCCCTTGGCGGCCCACGGGGTCGGCATCGAGCGCCGCAGCAGGTGCGAGACCGGGATCCTGGCGTCGATCTGGCTGAGCGTAAGCCGGGTCCGCGCGACCAGCCCGAGCAGGCGGGCGAACGCCGCGATCCCGTCGATGGAGCGGGAGAACTCGGGCATCACGAACCCGCCCCGGCCGTCGGCGCCGAAGATCACGTCGTCCGCGGCAGTGGCCTCGTAGAGGCCGTGCAGCGACGTCGGCGTCCAGTCCACTTCGACCGCGTGGAATCGCGATACCCGCTCGGCGACCCGGGTGGTCGTCACCGGCAGCGCGACCCGCCCGGTCCGCCGCTCGGCCGCGATCAGGTCCAGCACCACGAGCAGCGCCCGCTCGTCACTGACCAGGGCCCCCTTGTCATCCACGAGCGTGATCCGCTCCCCGACCGGGTCGAACCGCACGCCGAACGCCGCCCGCGACGAGGAGACCAGCTCGGCCAGCCGGTGCATGCCGGCCCGGATCTGGGCCAGCGACTGCGTGGGCGACACCTCGTCCAGCCGGTTGTTGACGGTCAGCACGTCCACCCCGATCCGGCCGAGCAGGCCGGGCAGCACCAGCGAGGCGGTGCCGCCCGCGCAGTCGGCGACCACCTTCAGGCCGGCGCCCCTGACCCCGTTCATGTCGATGCCGCGCAGCAGCGCGTGGGTGTACGCCTCGACCACGCGCGGCGGGTAGGTCAGCTCCGCGATCTCGCCGGGGAACGCCCGCCGGTATTCCTGCCGCGAGAACACCCGCTCCAGCCTGCGCTGCGCCGCCTGCGACATGTCAGCGCCATCCGAGTCCAGGAAGATGATGTCGATCGACTGCGGGTCGCCGGGCGTGGTGCGCAGCGCGATACCGCCGCTGTACTCGCTGCTGCGCGCGGTCTCGAACCTGGCCACCGGCAGCGGCTGGGCCTCCAGGTCGACGACGTTGATCGCGCTCGCGTTGAGCGCGCCGTGCACCGCCCGCTTGAGGGCCCGGGCGGCCCGGGACACGTCGCGTGAGGTGGTGACCGTCGTGCCTTTCTTCAGCGTCGTGGCGTAGGCGCTGGCCAGCCGGACGCACAGCTCGGGGGTGATCTCGACGTTGACCAGGCCGGACACGCCGCGAGGGCCGAACAGCGTCCGCTGCCCCCTCGATTCCCAGATCACGCTGGTGTTCACGACCGCGCCGGCCTCGATGGTCTTGAACGGGTAGACCTTGACGCCGGCGGACAGGTACGCCTCGGGCTCGATCACGCACTCGTCCCCGACGACGGCATTCTCCTCGATCCGGGCCGACCGCATGACGTCCGTGTTCTTGCCGACCACGCAGCCGCGCAGGGTGGCGCCGATGCCGACGTAGACGTTGCTGTGCACCACCGCGCGGTGCAGGAACGCGCCCTCCTTGACCACCACGTTGCTGCCGACCACGGTGAACTCGCGCAGCGTAGCGCCGCCCTCGATCTTGGCGTAGTCCCCGATGGCCAGCGGCCCGGACAGGGCGGCGTCCGGGTCGACCTCGGCCCCCTCAGCGACCCAGACGCCCGGCGACATCTCGAACCCGGCGATCTCCGCCTGCACCCGGCCGGCCAGCACGTCAGCCTGGACCTTGAGGTAGCTCTCGTGGGTGCCGACGTCCTCCCAGTAGCCCTCGGCGATCCAGCCGTACAGCGGCGCGCCCCGCTTCAGCAGCCGGGGGAAGATGTCACCGGACCAGTCGGCGACCTCGCCCAGCGCGAACTCCGACAGCACCTCGGGCTCCATCACGTAGATGCCCGTATTGACCGTGTCCGAGAACACCTGCCCCCAGGTCGGCTTCTCCAGGAAGCGCTGGATCCGGCCGTCATCGTCCACGATGATGATCCCGAACTCCAGCGGGTCGGGGACCCGGGCGAGCCCGACGGTGACCAGGGCGCCCTTGTCCTTGTGGAACCGGACCAGCTCGGACAGGTCGATATCGGTGAGCGCGTCGCCCGAGATGACCAGGAACGGCTGATCGCGCAGCGCGTCCTCGGCGTTCTTCACGCTGCCCGCGGTGCCCAGCGGGGTCTCCTCGGTCGCGTACTGCAGGCTCATCCCGAAGTCCTCGCCGTCGCCGAAGTAGTTGCGCACCATCGACGCGAGGAACTGCACGGTCACCACGGTCTCGTCGAAGCCGTGCCGCCGCAGCAGCCGCAGCACGTGCTCCATGATCGGCCGGTTGACCACCGGCAGCATCGGCTTGGGCTGGTTCGCGGTCATCGGGCGCAACCGGGTCCCCTCGCCCCCTGCCATCACGACAGCCTTCACCGCGGCCCAGCCTCCCTGTCTCCCGGTGTCGTCCCGGCCTGGCGCCCCCCCGCATCCCCCTGCGGCGCGGGGACGGGCGGGCGGCCGTCAGCATCCCCCGGCCGTATCCGCTCGGGGGCGCGACCACCCGTATCCCCCCGGACCAGCCCTTGTGCCTGCTGCACGTACAGCAGGGCCGCCCACCAATACAGTGCACTTCCCCAGATAGCGAACGCCCAACCGGCGATCCTGGCGGCCTCGGAGTAGCTCGCCGTGTGCGCACCGAGGAACAGCAGCGGAAACGCGTAGAGCAGGGCCAGCGTGGCCGCCTTGCCCACGAAGCTGACCTGCAGCGGGCCGTAGCCGTGCCGGCGCAGCACCAGCAGCACCACGCCGAGCAGCAGTTCCCTGGCGGCCAGCAGCCCCACCAGCCACCAGGGGATGATCGCCCGGATGGCCAGGGCCGCCACCGTGGCCACGATGTACAGCCGGTCCGCGGCCGGGTCGAGCACCTGGCCGAGCCGGCTCTGCTGGTTCAGCGCGCGGGCGATCTTGCCGTCCAGCCAGTCCGACAGCCCGGCCGCGATCAGCAGCCCGACCGCCCACCAGTCCCCGGCCTGGCTGCGCGGGCCGAGGACCAGCCACAAGAACACCGGGACGCCCGCCAGGCGGGCCACGCTGATCGCATTGGGGATGGTCACGACCCGCGCCTGCGGATCGCCCCCAGCCACGTCACGCGCCGCTGACTTTGCCATCCCGCCTCGCTGCACCCCTGCCGGCTCTGTCACCCGGGCGCTCCGCCCAGGATACGAGGGGCCTATGCCGCCTCCCACAAGGTGGCGATGCCCTGGCCGACGCCGATGCACATGGTCGCGGCCCCCCGGCGGCCGGCCCGCCGGCGCAGCTCGTGCAGCAGCGTGGTGGTGATCCGGGCGCCCGAGCAGCCGAGCGGGTGACCGATGGCGATCGCTCCCCCGTTCACGTTGACCAGCTCCGGGTCCAGCTTGAGCTCGTCGATGACCGCGACGGCCTGGGCCGCGAAGGCCTCGTTGACCTCCGCGAGGTCGAGGTCGTCCGCCCGCCAGCCGGCCCGGGCCAGCAGCCGGGTCATCGCCGGCACCGGGCCGATCCCCATGAAGTCGGGGTGCACCCCGGCCGCGGCGGTGCCGACATACCGGGCGATCGGCTCGACCCCGGCGGACGCCGCCGCCCGCTCGGACATCAGCAGCAGGCCGGCCGCGCCGTCGTTCAGCGGAGAGGAATTGCCCCCGGTGACCGTGCCGTCCGGGCGGAACGCGGGCTTCCTTGCGGCCAGGTCGTCCAGGGTCAGGTCCGGCCTGATCCCCTCGTCGGCCGTCACCGGGCCGGCCGGGGCGTCCACCGGGACGATCTCCTCGGCCAGCGTCCCGGACGCGGCGGCCTGTGCGGCCCGCTGATGGCTGCGCAGCGCGAACCGGTCCTGCCGGTCCCGGTCCACCCGGTAGCGTTCGGCCACGTTCTCGGCCGTCTCGCCGAGGGTGATCGGCGGGTAGAGCTGCTGCATCAGCGGGCTCACCAGCCGCCAGCCGAGCCGGGTGTCGGCCGCCCCGAGGTCGCGCGGGAACGGCCCGTCGGCCCGGGGCAGCACGAACGGCGCCCGGGTCATCGACTCGGTCCCGCCGGCCAGGCAGATGTCGGCGTCGCCGGCCGCGATCGCCCGCGCCGCGCCGGCGATCGCCTCCATGCCCGACCCGCAGAGCCGGTTGACCGTGGCCCCGGGGATCTCCACCGGCAGCCCGGCCAGCAGCACGCCCATCCGCGCGACGTTCCGGTTGTCCTCGCCGGCCTGGTTGGCCGCGCCCCAGTACACGTCGTCGACCCGGGCCGGGTCCAGCCAGGGGCTGCGCGCCACCAGGGCGCGGATCACCTCCGCTGTCAGGTGGTCGGGGCGCACGCCGCAGAGCGCGCCCTTGATCTTGCCCACGGGGGTCCGGCACGCGTCGACCGCGAAGACGCCGCTCATGCTGATGAATGTACCGTTCGCCGGGTTACCGGCGGCCGGGCGGTACGCCGATCACGCGCTCCGTTCCCCGATGAACGCGGCCAGCGTGGCCAGTGAGGCCAGTGAGTCGAGGTTGAGGTCCTCGCCCGCGACATCCACGCCGAACCGCCGGTGCACCTCGCGCAGCAGCAGCGTGCCGGTCAGGGAGTCGAGTCCCACCCCGGGGCCGAACAGCGGCTGCCGCTCGTCGACCTCGCGCAGTTCCTCCCGCCCCGTCGCCCGGGCCAGGATGTCCCGCAGCTCGCCGATCACGCCAGGCGCCGTGCCGCCGCCCATCAGGCCTCCGGGGCGCTCACCCAGCCGGGCAGCCCGGGCGGCGGCCCGGTCACCGGCCGGGAGAACACGGCGGCGGGCTCGTCTGGCGAGCCGCCCTCCGCGGCGCGGAAGCCGGACGCGGCCAGCGCGAGCTGCAGCGGCATGTTGCGCGGGCTGACCCGGCAGGGCACGGCTAGCGCCGCCGCCCCGCCCCGCCTGGCCGACCGGGCCAGCCAGGCCAGCAGCGCCTCCATCACCCCGCGGCCCATGGCCCGGCACGACATCATGAGCAGCGTCACCGTCCACGCCCCGTCCGGGCCGGCCTCCACCACGCACCCGCCGACGAGGCCGTCGTCACCGAACTTGTCGCGCAGGCGCACCACGGTGACCCGGTGGGACGGCGAGCCGACCAGCGCGCGCAGCGCGGGCTCGGCGATGGCCTCGCCGGAGCTGTTGAACTGGTGTGTCCGCACCGACAGCTCGTGCAGCCGGGGCACGTCCGCGGCGGTCGCGGGCGCGATCGTCACCTCGGTCTCGCTGTACCGCAGGAACTCGTCCCGGGACCCGGCGAACGCCCGGGCCTCGGCGAGCCTGCGCCGCCGCTCCGCGTACATCTCGCCGCGGCGCCGTGCCTCGGCCGTCACCACGCCGGGGCTGAACTCAGGCCAGCCGACGGCGTCGGACATGTCCTCCGGGGACAGCACGAGCGCCTCCGGCACCGCGAACGAGACCTCCGCCCGCTCGTAGAGGTCGTCGTCCACGAACGCGATCGCGTCGGGCGCGATGTCCAGGTCCGCGATGATCTGCCGGATCGCGTCTGACTTGCGGCCCCAGCCGCACTCGGCAGCCGCGAACTCCAGGCCGGTGACCCGCGCCGCGTACTGCGCCGCCTCGGGCGGGTTCCGGCTGGCGATCGCGTGCAGGATGCCCCGGTCACGCAGCTGCGCCGCGGCCGAGACCATGTCCGGGTCGGCGCCCGGGGGCCGCGACGTCGACTCCAGGTACACCCCGTCCAGCAGCGTGTTGTCGAGATCCCAGATCACGCACTTCACCATCACGCCGGGTCACCGTCCCCCGTCCTGGCCCGCCCGCTGCCCGCGCCCGCCTCCGGGATCCGCCGCTCCATCGTGACGTGGGTCGCCTCGAACCCGAACTTCCGGTACAGCGCGCGCATGCCGAGGTTGCGCGCGTGGACCTTGCCGGTTAGCTGGCGCAGCCCGGCGTCGGAGGCGGCCCGCAGCACCGCGGCGAGCAGCAGCTCTCCGATCTGGCTCCGGTCGTCCACATCGGCCACCGCCAGCGACCGGAAATTCCCGTACCGCGCCCCGGTGAGCGAGTTCGTCCGGCCCGACAGCCAGGCCCAGCCGAGCGGGCGGCCCGGCGCGTCCCGCGCCGCCGCCACGAGGGTGACCTCACCCGGCTTGCCGAGCGCGCCCGCGACCCGCCGCCGGTGCAGCCCGGCGTCAGTGATGGCCTCGTCCCCGAACGACACCCGGGCGATCTCCACCTCGAACCCGGCGATCGCGTCGAGATCGCCGGCCGTGGCCGGGCGGATCAGGTAGCCGGGCCGCCCGGCGGCCCCGGGCGGCGCGGTCATGACGCCCCCGGGCCCGGCCGCGCCTGGCGGGGCATCGGCCGGAACACCGTGCCGCCGCACTGGGGGCAGCCGGCCTCCTGCAGCGCGGCGATCCGCGGCCAGCGGCGGCCCGGGCCGACCTGGTGCACCGCCCGGCAGCCCGCGCACCGGTACGGCCGGGTGGCCGGCGGGCGGGTCTGCGCCGTGTAAAGGGGCCCGGTGAACTCGCCCTCGACCAGCGGCCGGGCGGTCGCGGTGCTGCGCAGGTGATAGAGGTGGCTGGTGCCGGCCAGGATCCCGGCGCCGAGGTAGGTGTTGAACCCCGGCCACAGGCCGCGGATGGCCAGCCCCATCGCGCCGATCAGCTCCTGGGCCCGTAGCGTCTCATCCGGCCGGCGCGCGCCGAACGAGAAGAAAACGTGCCGGCCGGGCCCGGCGGCCAGGCCGTCGACCGCGCGGGACAAGAACAGCTCGGCCCCGGCGACCGTGTACGGCGGGTCGGTGCAGGCCACGTCGAACGTCCCGGCCAGGTGGGCGGGCAGCGGGCGGCGCAGGTCGTGCTCGACCAGCTCGGCGGCCACCCCGGTACCCGAGATCTGCTCCCCGGCCCAGGCCAGCACCTCGGGATCGGAGTCCACCACCGTCAGCCGCTCGACGCCGGCGGCGAGACCGCCCGGTCCCACCGCGGCCGCGATCGCCACCGAGATCAGGTCGTCGTCGCCGAGGAGCAGGATCCGGCGCCCGGCCAGCGCCCCGGCCTCGTGCATCCGCAGCACCCGGCGGATCTTGGTGTCGACGGTGCAGTGCGTCTGGTCCAGCTCCGGCTTGGCCCCGGGCGCCCCAGCCGCGGCGCGCTCGAGCCGGGCCTGCAGCCCGGCCAGGGCCCCGGGCACCCGCAGCCCGGTGCCGCCGCAGTCCGGGCAGGCCGCGCTCGGCTCCGGGTGCTGGCCGGCCAGCAGCGCCCGGGCCGCCGGGGTGAGCCGCACCGGCCGGGCCCGGTCGACGACGCCGCGCTGCCGCAGCTCGTTGCAGACCGCCGCGACGATCGGGACGGGGAGCTCGACCATCCGGCTTACCTCGCGCACGGCCACGGGCTCGCTGCGGGCGATCGCCCGCAGCACGTCGCTCACCCCCGAGCGCCCCTCGGCCAGCCCGACGGCCAGCGCGACGTCGGCGATGACTGCGTCCATGTCCATAGGCGTGATGACGGTGCGAGTGAGTCGGGGCGGGCGGGGGGCCGCCCGCCGGCCAGCGAAGATCGGCGGGGGCCCTGAGAGCGTACGGTATCCTCCCACATCATGCCCGGCATGGAGGCGGCCAGCAGGTACGCGCGGCTGCGTCGGCAGGAAGCGCTGGCGCCGAAGCTCCTGTATGCCGTGGACGCCAGGCTCACCCCGGGCTCGCCGGTGACCGACGTGGCCGCTCTCGCCGCCGCGGCCGTCGCGGCCGGCCGCGGCCACGTGCTGGACACCAGCCAGGTGACGTTCCCGAACGGAGCGGTCACGCTGGTGCTCATCCTGGCCGAGTCGCACCTGAGCGTGCACACCTGGCCGGAAGAGGACCTGATCGCGATCGACCTGTTCAGCTGCGGCGCCATCGACGGCGAGGCCGTGATCTCCGCGCTGGCCCGCTCGCTGCGGCTGGAGGCGGTGTCGGTGCGCCGGCTGCCCCGCGGCCCGCGGCCGGACGGGGCGGGCCAGGCGGGGTAAACCAGCTGGTCAAGCGGTCCGACGAGCCGTCAGCCCGGCCGGCCTGACCTGTCACCGGGCGGCCAGGGACGCGCTTCGCGCGCTGTAGCGCACGAACCCGGGCAGCGCCGCGCAGGTCACGGCGACCGCGCCCACGCACAGCAGCCCGCCCGACCAGAGCGAGAACCGGGGCGAGGTGACGCTCGCCACCGCGCCGGCCCGCAGCTGGCCGGCCGAGGGGCCCAGGCCGTAGCTGAGCAGCTCGATGCCGGCCAGCCGGCCGCGCAGCGAATCCGGGATGGTCTGGTTCCACAGCGTGGCCCGGAAGATGCCGCTCAGCATGTCCGCCGCCCCGGCCACGGCCAGCAGCGCCAGCGCCGCGCCGATGTCCGGGGCCAGGCCGAGCCCGGTGATCGCCAGCCCCCAGCCCGCCGCGGCCAGGGCGATCGCGCGGCCGTGCCGGTGCACCCGGCCGGTCCAGCCGCTGGCCGCGGACACGGCCAGCGCCCCGGCCGAGGGCGCCGAGAACATCAGCCCCACCGCCCACGGCGCGTGCAGGCTGACCGCGAGGAACGGGAACAGCGCGTTGGGATAGCTGAACGTCATCGCGGCCAGGTCGGCCAGGTAGGAGCCGACGAGCTCGGGACGCCCGCGGGCGTACCGCAGCCCGGAGGCCAGGCTGCGCAGCCCGCCGGGCCTCGCGTCGCCGGCCTTCGGGGGCGCGGGCAGCGGCCCGAGCCAGCGCAGGAACGCCAGGGAGACGGCGAAGGTCACGGCGTCCAGGAGGTACACGGCCCGGGGGCCGGGCCAGGCGGCGAGCAGCCCGCCGAGCGCGGTGCCGACAATGAAGCTGGCGTTCGACGACAGCGACAGCAGCGCCGAGGCGGCGGTCAGCTGGCTGCGGGGGACGACCCGGGGCACCGACGCGTCCAGCGACGGCCGCTGCAGCGCGGCCAGCGCCATCATGACCCCGGCGATGAGGTACAGCGGCCAGACCAGCGGCTGCCGCAGCGAGGCGTTGATCACCAGGAGCACCGCGCAGCCGCCCAGGCCCGCCTCGCACCACCGGATCAGCCTCCGGCGGTCCAGCCGGTCGGCCAGGGTCCCGCCGTACAGGCCGAACACCACCAGCGGCACGAGCTCGACCGCGCCGAGCAGGCCCACCGCGACGGCCGACCCGGTGAGCTGCCGGGCCTGCACGAGCAGCGCGACCTCGCTGGCCTGGCTGCCGAACAGGGTCACCGTCCGGCTGGCGAACACCAGGCGGAAGTCGCGCGAGGTGCGCAGCGGCGCCAGGTCCGCCACCAGCGCGCGCAGCCCGCGCCCGGCGCCTGCGCCGGCGCGCTCCGGGCCGCCCGGCCGGGCCGGAGCTCCCGGCTCCCCCGGATTCCGGGGCGGCGGCTCGGCGCGGCCGGCATCACCACGTTCGTTCACGATCATTTCGGTCTCTCCGGTGCGAGCGGGCAGGACGGGCGCATGCGGGCGCCGCGAAGGAACCGGAGGGTGACTGACCGATGGTGACCAGCGCGGAGGTGGCTGAGCGTTCAGGAAACGTCGGCGCCGGGGCGCCTGGCGCCAGATCGGCTACGCGGGACCGTCACCCTGCGGTGACGCGAGGGTGAAGAGCTCGGCCCCCGGCCCGGCCTGGGTGAGCCCGGCGCGAAGCGGCCGGAGGCCTGCGATGATCGGCGTTCTGGCTGGCACGACTCCACCGTAACAGCGGGCGCAACCGAAATACCCGCCGCGGCGCGGGCCGCGGCGGGCATGCCCGGTGCGATCAGCCCCAGACCTCGGCCGCGGTCTCCACGATCAGCCGCAGCTTGGCCGCCTGCTCGTCGCGGGTCAGCACGTTGCCCTCGACCGTGGAGGAGAAGCCGCACTGCGGGGACAGGCAGAGCTGGTCGAGCGGCACGTACTTGGCCGCCTCGTCGATCCGCCGCTTCAGCGTGTCCTTGCTCTCCAGCTCGCCGCGCTTGGTGGTGACCAGGCCGAGGACGACCATCTTGCCCGCGGGCACGAACCGCAGCGGCTCGAAGCTGCCCGAGCGCTCGTCGTCGTACTCCAGGAAGAACCCGTCCACCGCCAGCTCGCCGAACAGCGCCTCGGCCACGAAGTCGTAGCCGCCCTCGGCCGCCCACGAGGACCGGAAGTTGCCCCGGCACATGTGCGTGGTCACGGCCAGGCCGTCGGGCCGGCCCGCGATCGCGGCGTTGACCTGCTGGATGTAGCGCAGGTGCAGGTGATCGGCGTCCTCGCCTCGCCCGGCGATCTCGGCCCGCTGCGCCGGGTCGTTCAGGTAGGCCAGGCTGGTGTCGTCCAGCTGCAGGTAGGTGCAGCCGAGGCCGGCCAGGCGCCGGACCTCCTCGGCGTAGGCCGCCGCCAGGTCGGCCCAGAAGCCCTCCATGTCCGGGTACACGGCCTGGTCGATGGCGGCCGGGCCGCCGCGGTAGTGCACCATGTTCGGTGACGGGATCGTGAGCTTGGGCGTGGCCGACGTGACCACCGACCGCAGGTAGCCGAAATCGCTTTCGAAGATCGTCTGGTCCAGCCGGATCTTGCCGTCCACGTGCAGCGCGGCCGGGGTGAACTCGATGTTGCCCTCGGCGTTGCGGAACTTCACGGCCAGGTGGCCGGGGGCCTTGCTGACCCCGCCCAGCTGGTAGATGAAGTCCATGTGCCAGGAAGCGCGGCGGAACTCGCCGTCGGTGGCGGACTGCAGGCCGATCTCCTCCTGCATCGCCACCACGTCACGGATCGCGTCGTCCTCGACGGCCCGCAACTGGTCCGCGTCGATGCGGCCCGCGGCGAAATCGTCCCGGGCCGCGAGGAGCTGCGGGGGACGGAGCAAACTGCCGACGTGGTCGGCACGGAACGGTGGCGTGTTACGCATAACGGTCATCGTGGTGCGGCCAGCGCCCGCGCGTCAATGCCGGGCCGCCCAAATGCCCGGCCGTGCGGGTGGTGGCCGGGCCCAACCCGCGAGCCGGCCACCGGGCGGGCCGCGCGGTAAGTTGGGCGCATCGGGCGCGCACCGGGCGCGCTGGCGGGGACGGGAGGATCGTGAGCGTCGGCAGCCTGGTCAGCACCGGGCCGCTCATCCTGGCCGTGCCGGTCGCGGCGGCCGCGGGAGCGGTCACGTTCCTGTCGCCGTGCTGCCTGCCGCTGGTCCCCGGCTACCTCTCGTACGTCACCGGCATGTCCGGGGCCGGGGCGCAGCAGGCCAGCGCGGAGCAGCCCGAGGCCCAGCCGCAGCCGGTCGGCGCCCGGCCCGCCGACGGCCGCCCGGCGAGCGGCCCGGGCCAGCCCCAACTGGCCGCGGCCGGCGCCGCGCCCGCGGTGGCGGCGGGCGCACCGCCGCGCAGCCGCGTGGTCGCGGGCACCGCGCTGTTCGTGCTCGGGTTCTCCGCCTTGTACACCTCGTACGGGCTGGCCCTCGGCCGGCTCGGCACCACGCTGAAGTCGCACGAGGACGTCCTGACGGTGGTGCTGGGCGCGCTGACGATCGCGCTGGGCCTGCTGTTCGCGGGCGTGCTCGACCGCTTCTCGTTCGCCGGGCGGATCATGCGGCCGTCGCTGCGGCCCCGGGCCGGCCTGGCCGGCGCGCCGCTGCTCGGCCTGATGTTCGGGCTGAGCTGGAGCCCCTGCATCGGCCCCACGCTGACGGCGGTGCTGGCCCTGGCCTACACCTCGGGCACCGCGGCCCGGGGCGCGTTCCTGGCCTTCATCTACTGCCTCGGCCTCGGCATCCCGTTCCTGATCGTGGCGATGGCGTTCCAGCGCGGCATGCGGGTGTTCGGCTTCGCCCGGCGGCACGCGCGGCTGATCACCGGCATCGGCGGCGGGATGCTGGTGCTGGTGGGCGTGCTCGAGGTGACCGGCGCGTGGACCGCGGCCATTACCTGGATGCAGCTCCACTGGTTCCAGGGATACAGCTCGCCCATCTAGGACACGGACCGGATAGCCGCCACCGCAGCCCGGCCGCCACCGCGGCCGCGGCCCCGGTGTCGAGGAGGACCAGATGCGGTTCAGTATCCCCGTGCGGCCGTGGCGCGCGTCGCTGCGCGACCTGGCCGGGCAGATCGCGCAGGCCCGCTGCTCGGCCCGCGACAAGCTGCGCGGACGCGGCCAGGCGGGCCTGCGGCGGGTGATCGGCGGGGTCTCGGACACCAGGCTGGAGCAGATCTTCGGCACCAGCCAGGCCCAGCGCGCCGCGTTCGCGATGATGACCCGGCACTTCGATCCGTCCCGGGCCGCGGGCTTCGAGGGCGCGATCGTCTACGACCTCGGGCTGGCCGACGGCACCCGGCGGCCCTGGTCCATCGAGGTGCATGACGGGCAGGCCCGGGTCCGGCCGGGCGAGGCCGCGGCCGCGGCGCTGACGATCCGCGTCCCGCTGGCCGCCTTCATCCGGGTGCTCACCAGCGGTGACAGTCTCCACCCGCTGATCCTGGACGGCCGGCTGACCATGCACGGCGATACCGGGCTGGCCAGCCGCGTGGCCGAGATGTTCGGCACCCGCCCGGCCCGCTGACGGCGCGCATGTTGCGCACGGCAGCTTGCCGCCCGCGTGATGCCGGGCCTCTGGGCGGGCCGGAGCGTCAGGCGGCCGCCGCCCGCTCGCTGGCCGCTGCCCGCAACTCCTCGAAGATCCGCAGGTCCTCGCCGTCCTCGGGATGCCACCGCATCCCGATCGCGAACCGGTGCCCGTCCAGTTCGACCGCCGCGACGGCCTCATCGTCGGTCCAGGCCACGGCGGCGAGGCCCTCCCCGATCCGGTCCACGGCCTGGTAGCGGCCGCCGGGCCCGGCCGCCGGGACGGCCATGCGAGGCCCGAGGAGCCGGCCGAGCCTGCTGTCCGGGCTGATCCGCACCTCACAGGCGGAGCGCGGGGAGTGCCCGGCGCCGT
>Ga0335078_10011537_pt1 | contig 13109 bp, 12 predicted proteins | sample Lox_Sample_32_FD_206711 | JGI IMG/M metagenome (GOLD analysis project Ga0335078, IMG submission 206711) | Soil microbial communities from Loxahatchee National Wildlife Refuge, Florida, United States - Lox_Sample_3.2 | ecosystem: Environmental > Terrestrial > Soil > Wetlands | place: USA... | reverse complement strand
TTGTAGTTTGCGGATAGGAACTTAAACGGCTCCCTGGCGGAAGCCCCAGCATTGGCAGAGGGGGAACTCACCTGTCAGGGGCTCACGAAGATCTATCAGGATTCCGGGGGCAAGAAGGCCCTCGACGGCGTGACCCTGAGCGTCCAGACCAGGGGAATCTTCTCCCTGATAGGGATGAACGGGGCGGGGAAGACGACGCTCATCCGCATCCTGGCCACCCAACTCGAGCCCACCAACGGAGAGGCCCGGATTCGGGGGATAGACGTGGTAAAGGAGGCAAAGAAGTTACGGGAAATGATAGCCTCGATCCCCCAGGAGGCGAGGTGTATCCCGTGGATGACGCCGATGCAAACCATTTCTTCATACCTGCTGTGGCGCGGAATCCCCCACACGGAAGCAAAGAGCAAGGCCGCCGAGGCGCTCGCCAAGTTCGGCATCGAGAAACAACGCGACTCGCTGAACAGGAAGCTGTCGGGAGGGCAGCGCAGGAAGGTAATGGTCGCGGCGGTCCTCGCTGCGGACGCAGACGTCACCTTCTTGGATGAGCCTACAACGGGCCTCGACCCCATATCCAGGAAAGACTTCTGGAAGACACTGAAGGAGCTTTCAACCAAGCACTTCCTCATACTCACCACCCACTATCTGGAGGAGGCCGAGCAGCTGGCCGACTCGATTGGGATACTAGACCGCGGGAAGCTGGTGGGCATCGGCACCCTGGACCAGCTGAGGAATATGGTCAAACACCAGTACAGCATCAGGCTCCCGGCGGACGCCCAGGTACCGGAAGTGAAGGTCGGGACCGTGATGCGCGGGAAGGAGGGCCAGATCCAGATACTTACCGACGAAGAGGAAGCCTACGCCCTTTCCGGGGAACTCCTACGAAGCGGGGTGAGGATTTCAGTCAGCCGAATCTCGCTCGACGACATATTCTTCCATTTCGTCGGGGAGCAGGGGGAGAGCTAGATGGCTGGGCGCCTGGCACGGCAGGTCTGGGCTTCGGTGCTCGTGAATGCCATCTATGCGATGCAGAACTACCCTGTCGTCCTGATCAACACGGTCCTCGCTCCAATCTCTTTCCTCCTGGTCGTCAACTTCGTGAGCAAGGGGGTCCTGCTGTCTCAGGCAATAGAGGGGGCCTTCATCATGAGCATGTTCTCGAGCGGGATGGGGTTGCAGTCGGACCTCTCCCATCTGAAGAACGATTTCAAGATCCAGGACATGGTGGTCGCGTCCCCGACCTCTCCAGTGGCTTTCGTGCTGGGGATGGCGCTGTCCGAGGTCGTCTACTCGATCCCGGCACTGGCCACCCTATCGGTATTGATGGCCGTCTTCGTCCATCCGGCCGCAGCCCAGGCGCTGGAGCTCTTCGCGGTTATCCTGATGATGTTCACGACCTCGGTCACCATAGGCTTCACCCTTTCCACCTTCAGCAGCGACATCGTGCAGAGCTTCGCCTTCTCGGGGCTGATTTCCATCCTCTTCACCACCCTGCCCCCGGTGTACTACCCCATCACCTACATCCCTCTCCCATATAGGTACCTGGCCTACCTTTCCCCGACCACCTATGCCGCGGAGATAGCCCAGTCTACCAGCGGGCTGCTGCAGCTTTCGACGCTCTCCTTCGCCCTGGCCTGGCTGGTCCTGATAGCGGTCACCATAGTGTTCGCGGTGCTAGCCGTGACCAAGGCGAGATGGAGAGAAGTCTAGCCCTTTCAACGGGCGCCGTCGCTTCAGGGCACTGTAAATAGAGGCGCCCCAGCCCCTCCCAAACGTTGGGCGCCGAGGACGATGGTCCGCCAAGGGTTTTCAGACGCCTATCGATACTGGTCATCGCGCTTGTAGCCGTAGTGGCGGTCCTGGCTGTCCTCTGGATTGTGCTGCAGTGGTCCATCGCCGAGCACGTCTACTCGCTGAAGGCGGGGCTCAACTGGTTCGGGATCACCTTCTATCACGACTACACCTTCGTCGCTGCGGCCATATTCGCCCTCCTTCTGATCTATCCCCGCCCAGGCGGGAGCGATCTCTGGCGTCTCGGCACGGTCGCGGTCCGACTGATGAGGCCCTACGACGAGGCCGAGCGGAGGCCCAGCGAGAAGATGAACGTCTGGCTCTGGGGGCTTTGGCAGGTCGTGAAGTGGGCTTTGGGTTTCTACATCTTCGTCGCTACCGGCGGCTTCCTCATCCTCGGACCAATCATGAACCCCATAATGATGATGTCTCAGGGCCTCGGAAACTGGGGGTCCATCCCGAGCATCTTGGCCCTTCCGCTGACGTCTGCGACTGGGACTGGGTGGGTCAGCCTTATGCCTGCTCTGACCATCCAGTACGCAGTCCTCTCCTACGTCGCGTCGGCCGTCATACTCGTTTTGGTCATACGGGTCTTCCTGCGGCTTTTCGCCAACATCGCCATCAGGCAGAGCGACGTCCCCGTAAGGAATGTTCTGACGCTGATTGGGCTGATACTTCTCAACGTCATAATCGGCGCCCCCTACTGGCTGATGAACATCGCCACCCCGTACGTCTATGGCATCGTCTGGACTGCCTTCCTCCTCACCCTGGTGGGGGCCTTCTACCTCTACAGGAGGACGCTGGAGGACTCCAGGCGGGTGATCTTCAAGGGGCTCGCCGTTGTGCTTGCGATTCTCCTGATTGTGCAGGTGGGCATAGGGGCGTTCTACTACTTCAACTGGAACAACAACTACCTCTCGTACCAATGGTATCCGCAGACGCAGAAGCAGATCACAGTGACGAGGTGGGCTGCCGGCCTTGACGACATCCAGGCCCAGAACATCTCTAGCCTCCCCACCAGCAACCCCGCGACGACCCTTAACCTCGTCAGGCAGTGGGACCAGCAGGCCGCCACTGTCATCAACACTAAGGAGATAGGCGCCTACAACTGGATGCAGCTAGCCAGCTCCGAGATAGTGTTCTACAATGGGACCGAGTACTGGGTCTCCCCGACCACGCCTTCCTTCCCTTCCACTGACTGGATTAGTGAGCACCTCATCTACACCCACGCCTCCGAGGTGCTCGTCATCAATACGCACAACGGGACCGTGGTCCCGGTGACGAGCGCATTCGGATTGGCCTCGCAGCCCCTCATCTACTACGGCGAAGGGGCAGGGTTCGGCGGAAGCGTCTATGTGCAAGTCCCCGGCTACGACGAGGTCCAGAACGTCTCTTACAATGGTGCGGTTGACTACAGCTTGAGCGGGTGGCAGAAGGCGATGTGGTTCACCTTCGCCGAGGGGCAGCTCGGATTTGCCTTCTCCGGCCAGTCCATCAATATGCTCTGGAACAGGAACATCTTCTCCAGGGTAGGGAGCATCCTCATCCCCGGTCTCCAGATGGACCCATCAGCCTACATCGTGTCCGACGGGAAGAACCTGTACTACGCCGTCCAGGTGTACATCGATTATCCCCTCGAGTCTGGGTACTCCGCAAGCCCCTACCTGAGGTTCTTCGGGGTGGTCCTGGTGAACATCGTCGATGGCTCGATGCAGGGGTACACAGTGTCGAACCTGATCGGGACCAACTCCTCCGACTTCCTAACTCAGTTCTACCAGAACTACTACTCCAGCTGGGGGGCTCCGCCCGCCTGGCTCGTCCCGCAGCTCAGGTACCCGGAGCAGCTTCTGGGCACCCCCACCGTCCCAGGGCAGCTGGATTACGACTTCGTCTACCATGTGAGCGACCCGTTCGTGTTCAGGTCCGGGACCCAGTTCTACGAGAGGGCGGCCAACAGCACGGTGCAGTACATCCCCTTCGCGGTTGGGGACAGCACCTTCTTCGTTGGCCTGCAACTCGTCCAGTACCAAGGGGTGGTAAGCAAGAACCTCGGCGCCCTGTACGTCGCCTACGGCGGGAGCAGGCTTGGCCAGATTGACATCTACCAGAACCCGTCCACGTCGTCCCTGATCATCGGGCCATCGGCCGCTGAGAACGCCCTTTCGACCAACCAGCAGGTGAGGACCCAGGAGACCCTCCTTCCCAACTACAGGCTCGGCTCCTACCTCCTCTATTCGGTCGGGGGGCAGCTCACTTACTTCATTGCGGTCTACACCAACCCAGGCTCCTCGGGGGTGGTGACCCAGCTGCCATTCATGACGGCCGTCAACCCGTCCACTGGGGTTGTTGGAATCGGGTCCGACGCGACGGCGGCCTTCGAGGACCTGGGCATCTCGAACGTCACGACTAGCTCGACCCCGACATTCGTCGCCGTCGTCCACCAGATCGACTCGCTGGTCACATCGCAGGGGTATGCCCTGGTGAACGCGACGACGGTGAACCCCACGGTCTGGATAAACGAAGGAAGCGTCTCTCTGGAAGCCGCGGGGGCGAACGGTACGGTCGCCACGGTGGCCAACCTCCTCCGGAACTACGGGCCGGGGAGCGCTGGAAACACGGTATATGCCTGGAAGGACTCGTCTGGTAACCTGAACTATGGCGTGATCAGGGTACCCACCCCCGGCGTGGCCGAACTATACTACGTCACGATTGAGGGATAGGTAAACTACCGCGCTGCAAGGACGATCACCACGACCAAGATTACGGCAGCCAGAGCCAGGACGACGAACCTGAGCGTCCCATTCCTCTCCGCGATCATGAAGTTGGCGCTGATCAGGTCAAAGGGGCTCCTCGAGTTGAGCAGCTTTACCAATCTCACGGCGTCCTCGTAGACGAACTTTCCGCCGTCCACAACGACGATGTTGTCCCCCCTTAGGACGAAGGTGTGCCCCTTCACCCCCAGAGGAAGGTTCGACCTCCTGCTGACCCACTGCTGGAACTGCTCCTCGCTCATGGTAAGATCTTCGGGGTCTGGCGGGAAGATTAAACGTTGTTCGTAGTCTGTCGCTTCAGCCGGGCTTCGGTTTGGCCACGAACCGACTGTCTGCCGTGGCTGGCCACTCCCCCATTATCTTCGCTCCGGAGCTCGTCCCGATTCTGTCGGCCCCAGCCGCGATCATCGAAAGTGCCTTCTCTAGCGAACCAATCCCGCCAGCCGCCTTGATCCTGGTCTTGGAGAGCAGGGCCCTCCTCAGCAGTGCGACGTCCTCCACAGTCGCACCTCCTGTCCCCATGCCGGTCGAGGTCTTGACGAAGTCGGCGCTCGCGAGCTCCGCGAGTCTCGCCGCCTTCACTTTTTCTTCGTCAGTAAGGTAGCAGCATTCGACGATGACCTTGAGGAGCTTCGAGCGGGTGTGGCAGAACTGGGCGAGGCTGTTGATCTCGTTGAACACCAGGTCGTGGTCTCCGGATTTGAATGCACCGATATTCATCACCATGTCGATCTCGTCAGCCCCGTCCTCCACTGCCTTCACTGCCTCAGCGAGCTTGATGCTTGCCGTGTCAGACCCGAGAGGGAACCCCACGACGGCGCAGACCTTCACGTCGCTCCCTTCCAAGAGTTCCCTTGCGCGCTTTACATAGCAGGGCGCGACGCAGGCGCTCCAAAAGTCGAAGCGCAGAGCCTCTTCGCAGAGCTGGTCGATGTCTGTCACCGTTGCGGTCGCCTTCAACAAGGTGTGGTCTACCCGTCGGGCGAACTCCGTCCTGCTCAGCGACTGGCCCTTGCCTGCCACCAGCTCCGCTGCCATGGCGACGAAGTTTGTCTGCCCTTAGATAATGGGCAGCCACGTTTTTCATTACTGAGAACGTCTGCGCTGGCTGAGCTTTGGCCTTCAGCCGTATGACGGGTACCTGAGCTTTAGGAGTCTGCGCATCTCTGACGAGAGTCTGTCATCCATCTCCTTCTGGCTCTTGGAGAGGTTGACCTCTCCCGGTCCTGTCAGCACAAGGGGGCCCTCGGCGTAGGCTCTTCCTGTCTCCGGAGCGACGGGTTCCGACTTCATCACTGAAAGCAGTTCTGCCAGCGTCCGCTCCCTTGGGCCCGCCTCTTCGCCTCCCATGATCTGGAGAGCGAGTTCTGGCGGGAGCGCCCTGTAGCCGTAGGAGAACGGTCCCCTCGGCCTTCTCGGGAAGGCCTCGACCTCCGAGCCGATTACGATGGGGGACGGCTTGAACAGAGTGTCCAGCTTGATCATCCAGTTCACGTCAGGTCCCGACACCGCCGCGTCGAAGAAACCGAACCTCGGCGACGGAGAAAGGACGAAGCTCCACCCCTTCGGGCTCCTAGAGTAGCTCTCCATCATCCGCCTCTTCAGGTCCTTCCCTTCCAGGAACTCCATGCTTCTCAGAACCCCCACGGCTCGAAGTCGTATAAACGCCTTGGGTCGCGAGCCCTTGGGCTAACATAAATCGTCCGAGCCGGTCTGGACCCAGTTGGCCCTCCACTCCTTCCAGGTCGCCCTCGGCCTGCTCTGGCTGGTCTGGGCGGGGTACTGGATCGCCGCGGTCGCCTACGAAGGCGCCACGAACAGGACGAAGGAGACTGAGCGGAGGGTAGGCGGGACGGGGTTTCTTTTCATCATACTCCTCTTCGTCATGCTCCCACCATTCGGGGACAACGGGGTGCTGGGGGTGCTGCACTTCGTCCCACCGGAGTTGCTGAAGGCTCTGAGCCTGATCATAGTCGCCGCAGGGGTGACCCTCGCCATCTGGGCCCGCCGGCACCTGGGGACGAACTGGAGCGGGGTCCCGTCCCTGAAGAAGGGGCACGAGCTGGTGACCACCGGGCCATACTTGGCGGTCAGACACCCCATATACACCGGCATCATGTTCGGGGTGCTGGGGTCCACGCTGGTGCTCGGGACCGTCGGGAGCCTTGCGGTGCTGATACTGGCGTCACTGGTGGTGGTGGTCAGAGTGCGCCAGGAGGAAGTGCTGATGGTCTCCCAGTTCGGAGAGGCTTACGAAGAATACCGGAAGAAAACCAAGACGATAATCCCTTGGATATTCTGAACTCTCGCTAGCCACTGCCTTTGGCGGCAGCCAATCCGGCAAGATAGCCGAACGTTATGCATGGGCCCAACGTGGCCCCGCTTCCTGCGTAGCCCGGTCCCATCATGCTGGCCGCATTGTTCCCCACGGCGTATAGACCGGGGATGGCGGCCCCCTGGCCGTCCAAGGCTCGGCCGACGGCATCGGTCGTTATCCCGCCCTTCGTCCCTATGTCCCCCGCGAGCACCCGCACGCCGTAGAAAGGTGGCTCCTGCATGGGGCCAAGGGTCGGGTTCGGTGCCGTAGGGTCCCCCCAGTGCCTGTCGTAGGCGCTCTCGCCCCTGTGGAACTCGGGATCTTTGCCTGCCAGTGCGTTCCTGTTGAAGTCGTCTACGGTCCTTAGCAGGGTTGGCCCATTGACTCCAAGCTTCTTCGCTAGTTCCGCGAGGGACTCCCCATGCACCAGCCACTTCTTCGCCGCCTCGCCCTTGTCCTTGGCGACCGGGTACTTCGAGAGATAGGCGGAGTCGAAGATCAGGTAGGCGGGGACGTTGTCGAAGGAATAGGTGGCCGGGTCGTAGGCGAGCATCGCCCGGGTCAGGTCAACGTAGTTCTGGGCTTCGTCTGCGAAACGCCTCCCCTCCGAGTTGACCATCATCGACCCCGGCAGCGTCCTCTCGCTGGTGCTGAGCCACCCTCTCTTCTCTCCAGGTTTCAGGATGAGGGTGAACCACCAGGCCTCGTCCATCAGGGACGTCGCCGCCCCTGCCCCGATCCCCATGGCTATGCCGTCTCCAGTGTCGGTCAGGCACCCGGACGAATTTTCCGAGGGCGCGGAAAGGTATGTCTTCCTCATCTCGAGGTTCCAGTCGAACCCGCCTGCGGCCAGGATGACCCCGCGCTTGGCTCGGATCCGTCTCTTCCCCTTCGGGGTCCGAACTTCGACCCCTGCGACCCGCCCGCCGTCCATGATGAGTCTCGTCGCCCTATGTGACAGGAGGAGCGGCACGCCCGCGTCGACGAGTCCCTTCCTGAGACCTCCGACGAGGGCCTCTCCAAGCGCCAGCATGCTGGGCCTCCGCTCCTTGAGCCCAGTGACCTCCTCCCCGCGCATCAACGTCTCGAACTCGAGGGAAGTGGTGTGCAGCCCTCCCGGGAGGTGGTACTGCGGGTTGTGAAGGATGGTCCGGTACTCTTCACCAAGGGACCTCCCGTCGAACAGGCCCGGGTCGATGGTGCGACCGCCCTTCAGGCCTCCCTCCCATTCCGGGTGATAGTCAGGCAGGTGGTCCCTCAGAGCGAACCGGAGCGGGGTCTTCTTCACGATGAAGTTCAGGGCTTTCGGGGAGTTCGTCACGAACGAGTCGACAAGAGATTCGTCCACCCTTCCCCTGGCCAGCCTGGTCAGGTACTTCATGGCCATCGCCTCAGAGTCTCTGACTCCTGCCCCCTTCTGATACCTGTTGTTGGGGATCCAGAGCTGCCCGCCGGAGAGCGAAGTAGAGCCCCCGAATTTGCTCCCCTTTTCCAAGACTGCGACTTCGGCTCCAGCAGAAGACGCGGCCTGGGCTGCCGTCAGTCCAGCCGCACCGGACCCTACAACAACGACGTCGAAGGACGACAGGTGCGACATATTGTTCACCGGCGAGGCCGCCAAGGTCATTCAATTAAGCGCCATGGGAATGTTTCCGAAGGATCGCGGGCATCTTTCTTTCCAGGCATTCTTCCCTCTCTCTTTTCGAATCTTGTCTTCTGCAATTTTGAACCTGCCAAGGGTATAATCAACGCCGTGCCGAAAATGACGCATGCACTTCCTGCAACTGGTCGGGGTCCTGTGGACCGCGAAGGCGGGGAGTTCGTAAAAGGTCCCCGAAGATAATCGAGGGCACAGGTCGGCGCCAGAAAATTTGCCAGATCCCAGAGCGCGAGCCGGAATTCTATGCACGGGTCCCCAGGGACCTGACCGGGAGGACTGGCAAGTATGATGGGTCCGGGACAATACCCGCTGAGGCGCTAGGGCTGCCTTTCTTTACAGAATCGACAGCGCACCACATGCGACCATAACAAGGAGAGTAGTGGCAGCGAACAACATCATCCACTTCGCTTTCCTGATGTAACCTGTCTTCTCAGTTATCCTTCTAGAAAGGAAGTGGGCCTGCCTCAAGGCGTCATCGGTCTCGCTCACGAGCAGTGCAGGGCTGGAGTTCCCGAACGTCGCCAGCCAGGTGGCAAGATCCTTCCGCGCTATGCTCCTGAAGAAATGCATCGATTCCATCGCGTCCGTGGAAATCCTCTCCCCCCGTCCTCCACGGGGGGTGTAAAGTCTAGGGCTCATCGCCTCTAGCATCAGGACCGTGCCTATGACCAGAAAGACCATGTAAACCACGAACAGGGTTGTCACGAGGTCGACCCCCGTCGAACTGATCCGTATGCTATTGGTCACGAAGGCCGAGAAGGTGACTGCAGCAGCGACGGTGAGGAAGGACGTCGAATACAGCAGGCGGGTGACCTTGTCATCTTCATGGTCAGAACTCCTCACGACGTCGTCGAGGATGGACTTCGCCAGAACGGCCTTTCTCTGCAGGTCCTCGACGTCCGCGGCGGACAACTGGCATTCGTCGAAGGAGCGGGGTAGTTAAGCTGCGCCGTTCTCCACGATCGAGCCGTCACAGATCCTCCGCGTGTCGCGGTCCACTCCGCCGCGTTTCATCTAAAGGCTTTTCTCCTGCGACGTTGCCTCTTCGCTAATGTTCTCAGACTCCGAAGCCAAGTTCCTGAAGTCCCAGTGGGTTTGCAGGATTGCTACCGCGTCATCGGACGGATGGCCGCACAATACCCCCGTCGGATTCGTGTTCGACGGGAAGTCGTTCTACATGACGAGCGACCCTGGAGCAAAGAAGCTGAGGAACATGGCTGAAAACAACCGGGTCTGCATGATCATCGACGTGCCAGAAAAGCCCAGGAGGGCGGTCATGGTGCAGGGGTTGGCGACCTTGGTCGAACATGGGGACGAATTTGAGAGGATCAGCGAGCTCATCTACAAACAGTGGGGCGGGAAGAAATGGAAAGAGGGAGAGCAGGTCGCGGTGAGAATCGATCCAACCAAGAAGGTGAGTTGGGGCGTCTGAAGCAAAGGTCCTTGTCAATCTCGGCCCCATGAGCGCGCGTTCATCGTTTGATTCTGAGGCGACAATCTCTAAATAATGGCTGAAAGGAAAAGTCGTGTGCGCTCTTCGCGGAGTGCCATCTCCAGAACGGCTACGGTTATCGTCGTCATCGTAATCCTAGCGGTCGCGGCCGGTGCAGTCTACTTTGTGAGCACCGGGACCCCGAAGTCGACGCAGGCTTCCACGACCACCACGGGGACCGCGCCAGCCCGAACTTCACTGACGGTCGAAGAAGAAGACCAGCCCGACTCGCTGGACCCAGCCGTCACCTACGTGACCCCAGGATGGGAGGTCGTCGACCAAATCTATCAGGGGCTCATCACCTACAACGGCTCCAGCATCACCCAGTATGAGGGGGTCCTGGCCAACAGCTGGTCCATCTCGAGCGACGGGATGAACTACACGTTCTACCTCAGGAACGGGGTCACCTTCAGCAATGGGGACCCGTTCAACGCCTACGTCATGTGGTACTCGGTGTACAGGACCATCGTCATGCAGCAGTCCCCGTACTGGATCCTCGCCCAGAACCTCGCCGCCGGGAACGGGGTGGGCTTCAATGTGACCGACGCGATGCTCAACTCGATCAACTACGTGAACCCGTCGGCCGCCAACCTCACCGTGATGACGAACCCTGAGCAGTCGGTCCAGGTCATCAACGAGTCCGAGATCCAGTTCAACCTCGGCTACGGCACCAACGGGGCCGTCCCTTATTCGCAGTTCCTCGCCACCCTGCAGACCCCCATGGCGATGGCCGTGGACCCGACCTACGTGCTGGCCCACGGCGGGGTCGTGAACGGTACGAAGAACGGGTGGATGACGACCAACGCCCTGGGGACCGGGTTCTACGAGCTACAGTCGTGGGTCCCCAGCCAGAGCGTCAGCCTGGTCAAGAACCCAAGCTATTGGGCGGACAGTCTTCCGGCGTCGGAGCTCAACAACGCCATCGCCCCCGCCATACTGAACAACATCATAATCAACTTCAAACCGTCCGCGGCCAGCATCGCCGACCTGCAGTCGGGGAAGGCACAGATGATCCTCGCCCCGGTCACCTACTACAACGTCACCCACAAAATCTCCGGAGTGACAACGACGATACTCGGCCCCGCCTTCGGGTCGGCCGAGGCGACTTCGTATGTGTACATGGACCCGCTGGCGTTCCAACCCTTAAACAACACCCTTGTCAGGGAGGCGATATCCTACGCCATCGACTACCAGGCGATCATAAGCGACGTCTTCGCAGGGAACGCAATCCAGTGGGTGGGACCTGTCCCCCCCGGCTTCCAGGACTACAACCAGTCCATTGCAGGGCTGAGCCCATACCAGTTCAACGCCACCAAAGCGGCCGAGCTGCTGGCTCAGGCTGGCTACGTCTCGAAGCTCCCCGACGGGACGAAGCTGAACTCTGGCGGAACCCCCTTCCCATCTGTCGGCTTCCTCTATGATTCTGACTCCCCCACAGACACGGAAGCCGCTGAGATCATCGCGACCAACCTCGCTTCGGTCGGGATAACCGTGAACCTCTCCCCGCTTCCCTACGAGACGTACACCAGCGTGATCTACTCTGGCTCCACAAACTCCACCCAGTACCCCATGGGGATAGGGTTCTACACCGAAGACTACACCGCGAGCATCGACTACGTGTACTACTTCACCTCTGACAACTACATCGGGACCTCGAACTACAACGATCCCAGCGCAATCAACTGGACCCTCAACGCCTCCGCGTCGTCCAACAACCAGCTGGTGATCTCCGACTTCGCCAACATCACCAAGGACATGTACTACAACTACACTGACATCTGGCTCTACGTCGGCGATTTCATGACGGTCAACCAGAGCGGGGTCACCGGGATGATACCCAACCCCGCTGGGAGCTGCGCGGGGTATTTCCTGTACTTCAACACTGTCGAGTATACGAGCTGAAAGTGAACGGTCTCTCTAAGGGACTTCGGGGTCTACCTCGGGAAGAGGCTCGTCGGCTCCCTCTTCGTGCTGCTGGGGGTGTCGATCATCGTCTTCTTCATCTCGCGTGTCCTGAGCCCCAACCCCGCCCTCCTCTGGGCAGGACCGAAGGCACGCCCCGAGACCGTCCAAGCTGTGGCCACGGAATACCACCTGAACGCTCCCCTGTGGACCCAGCTCTACTACTACTTCCAAGGGCTGCTCACCGGCAACTTCGGGCTCGACCCCCAGACCGGGCGCTCCATACTCTCCGAGATCCTCTTCTACGCCCCCAACACCCTCGAGCTGGTCCTCGCCGCCATGGTGATCATAGTCATCGCCGGCGTGGGGCTGGGGTACGTCTCGGGGATGAGGTTCGGGACCAAGATTGACTCCGGGATCAGAATATTCTATCTTCTTACCTGGTCGACCCCGTACTATCTGGGGGCCCTGGCCGCGGTCCTCGTCTTCTCGAGCTACATCCCCCTCTTCCCCTCGGGGGGGAACGGGTCGGTGGGGGTCGCATACACCTCCATCACAGGGATCTTCGTCCTGGATACGCTCCTGGAGGCAAACTGGTCCGCGTTCGTGTCCGGGCTCTACCACCTCATCCTCCCGGCCACGACCCTCGCCCTGCTCAGCTTCGGGATAGTTCCTAGAATAATGAGGTCGTCCATACTCGACACGAGGTGGTCCACCCACGTGAAGGCCGCCAAGGCGCGGGGGCTGGACGAAGGGGAGGTGAGGAGGAAGCACATCCTGAGGAACGCCCTGATCGACACCACCACTGTGGTCGCGACCACCTTCGGGTGGCTCTTTTCGGGGACGATAATCGTCGAGCAGATCTTCTCCTGGCCCGGCATCGGGCAGTTCTCCTACAACGCGATCATATCGGCCAACTATCCTGTGCTGGTTGCCTGCGTACTGGTGTTCACCCTCGGGGTGATCATAGCCAATTTCATCGCCGACATTCTCTACACCGTCCTCGACCCGAGGATAACGTTGGGGGAGGGAGGATGAGCAGCGAGCCAAGACGGCTTCTGAAGCTCCTGATGAGCAACCCGCTCTCCCTTTTCGGGCTGGTGACTGCCACGCTCTTCGTCGTCATCGCCCTGGTCGAAGGGGTGACCTCGGGTGCGATCACCCCCTACAACCCTTACG
>Ga0335078_10011535_pt1 | contig 13111 bp, 8 predicted proteins | sample Lox_Sample_32_FD_206711 | JGI IMG/M metagenome (GOLD analysis project Ga0335078, IMG submission 206711) | Soil microbial communities from Loxahatchee National Wildlife Refuge, Florida, United States - Lox_Sample_3.2 | ecosystem: Environmental > Terrestrial > Soil > Wetlands | place: USA: Florida... | reverse complement strand
CGGAGCGGTCAGAGGCGGCGTCAAGCCGCCGCACTCCAAGGCGCTTCGCGAAATCTTGTGCCCTCCGGCGTGGACGTCAACGGGCGGGCACGGCTGCCCTCGAAGCGTTGCCAGATCACCCGATTAATAGTGGAACCGGTAGCGGATCTCCACATAAATCTGCCGTGGCTCGTTCCAGTGAAATCCGCCGAATGTCAGGCTGTTATCCAGTTGCACACGGTGGTCAGCCACATTCAAGGCATTCACGGAAATGGTGAAGTTCTCTGCGAAGGTTTTCCCCACCGCCAGATCAAAGGTGGTGTGGCCAGGCAGATACGGGCCGGGATATTGCGAGTCCGGCGTTCCGTACAAGCCATTCGTGAAGCCGGAACCATAGTAAACGTTGGCCGAAGCATAGCTCCGCCAGGGAAGAGCCGTATTGTAGCCGAAGCTCAGCGTGTTCCTTTGATCGTGGTCCACGGGCGAGAATCCCGGCTCTGTCTCGAGGCCACAGTCCGCCGTCGCGGGGCTGGGACAGATCAGGCCCCCGGTAATCGGCGCCGTTGCTTCCGCGATTTGATTCGCATAGGCAAGGTGGAACCGGCCGCGGCGCCACAGGTTTGGCGACCGCAGCGTGAGTTCCCAGCCGTTGATCACGGCCGCATCCCAGGTGATCGGCCAGAAAAGATTCGATTCGCCGATATTATTGTGGTCCAGCCAATTCGTGGCCTTGGTTCGAAAGTTATCGGCGTCCAGAGTCCAGCCGCGATAGGGAATCATGACGCCAAACTGGTACTCATGATCCCGCTCACCCCGCAAAGGGGCGAAGGCAACGTTCTGGCTGTTGGCGAAGCCCAGGAGAGCGCCGGTCGCCGTCTCGAGCGGCGGAGCTTGATAGTAGTGGCCGTAGAAGCCGCGAAAGGTCCAATCCAGGCGCGGAACCTTTACGGCAAAGCCTACGCGTGGGTCCGTCACATTCTCCGTGATCGAGCTATTGAATTCCGTCTGGCGGAGGCCAGCGATGAAGGTCAGCCAAGGGGTCATTTTGAATTTCTCGTTTACGAATTCGGCAGCCACGCCTCCATTTACGCCGATGGAAGAGGCGGGGAAGTTCTGGGTGCCGTCCGTAAAGCGGTTTTCGAAGTAACTATACTGGTGTTGAGCGAACCCGTACACCCCTGCTTGCAAGTCATTTCTTCTTGAATTTGCGCTGAGTTCCGCCTCGAGGCCTGCGTAATTGGCTTTCTGGTTCACGGTGGAGCTTACCGGATAATCGTTCGCGCCCCCGCGATAATCCGCGGCGTTGTAGTGATAGAAGGGAGAAATCGTAAGCAGCAAATTGGAATTGAAGGTGTGAACCCAGGAGACGGCGACGTAGCCGTCGGGTTCGCGTTCCGCATCGCGCAGCGCGTAGCTGGGGGACTCGCCGCTATCTAACAGGATCTTATTTCCCACCGAGTTGGGGTCGGGATCGATGGGGACCTGGTAATAATCCTGCCGCAACGAAGTAACCAGCCGAAGTTGGTTCTTGGCGTCGGGGTTGAAGATGAAGGTGGCAAATCCGCCGTAACCATTTTCCGCATCGTGAACGGCGCGTGGGATGGGAGTCTCGAGCCCGTAGTCGCTGCGGTTTCCGTTCAAGCTGACATAGTAAGCAAAGCGCTCCGAATGACCACCGCAACTGACCTGGTTGTCAGTTTGATAGAAATTCCCGAAGCTCACGGCGAGGTCGCAGTTGTTATTGAACTCAAATCCTGTCCGCGGCACGACGTTGAAGATTCCGTACGTACGGTCTCCGTAATCAGCGTCGTAGCTGCCCCGAAGGACTTCGAGTTCGTCGATGTCCTTAGGGTCGATCTGCGGCCCGAGGTTGCTGGCGATGTTGGTGTTGGGGATGGGGATCCCGTCAATCAGCCATTCCACCTGGTGGCCGCCTCGGATATGCAGCATATCGTGCGCCAAGTACGCGGCGGGCACATAATCCGTGATCATTTGTAGGCCGTTGGTGCGGTCCGCTCCGGGAGTTTTCTCGATGCCTTCGCGGCTCAGCATGGTCGTCGGTGTGACACTCTGAGTGACTGCCTCCACGGGAGTTCCCAAGACGTTGACGGCTTCCTTCACGCCCGCCACAGCTAACGGGAAGTGCAACACCGGGCTCGTGTCCGACTGAACAATCGCCTCCTGCTGCAATGTCTCGAATCCCTGCGACGTGACGGTGACGGTGTAATTCCCGATGGGCACCGAGATAAATTTGAACTCGCCGTTATCGTCCGAATCCTGGGACTCAGTCCAGTCCGAGTTTTGTGCTTTGAGCGTAACCTGCGCGCCCGGAATGGGCCGGTGCTGAGGATCGTGAACTACGCCGCGCACAGAACCGAAAATCGTAGCAAATGCGGCGCCGTCCAAAAGGAGGACAGCAACCGCCAAGCTCAGGGCTTGTCTCATGAGACCTCTCCTCTGCATTAGCTGGGTCCGATGAACGCTTCTACCGAGCGCATGGCGGTGCACCCGGCAACAACGTCCGAAAAGAACTGCGGAACGGGTGGACAAGTGCTCGCGATCCGCCGCCGGGGTAGAACGTCGGCGGTACCCGCTTGGGGAAACGGCGTGGAGCTTTATCTACCGGGCCCCGCAGTCCGGAATCGAGCGGCTGACGATGGACGGTTAGCTCAACCGGCAATCATCAATCGAAGATTGACAATTATGAGAGGAAAGGGCGAGGAGGCTGATCTGGAATCCGCGCGTGGGAGGGCAGCAGGATTAACTCGGCGGAGTTGTAGCTGAAACTCCAAACCGCAACGGGATTCCGCCATGGGTGTTCGGTAGGTACATAAACAAGGGCGCTGAGAATAGTGCTGATGTAGCTGTCGGGCGATTGCATTCCACACTGCCCGCCCATGCCCATGCAGCACGCCGGAAGCCGGCCGGAACCGTGGTGGTGGCCTACGCAGGTGCAAGCTCCGGTGGGGCATCCGCAGGGGTCAGCCGCGGCGTTGGGCAAGGCCCACCGCACGCTGGGAGCAAGCAGCGCCGCCATCGTCAGAATTGCCAGAATCCTTGCGAAATAGCGCATGTGACTTGTCGGGAATGCCCAGACTTCCAGTATAGCAGATTCGGTCGTAACCATCGTAGTAGTCTTATGTGCCGAAGACGCCTTGGAGTGCGGCGGCTTGACGCCGGCTTGTGACGCGACAGTATGTGGACGATCTGGGCGCCAGACTTAGCGGACTGAGGGTCAGTATGCAGCATCCGGGTCAGCGTCGTGACAAGGGCGGGTGTTGCGTTTTGCCACACTAGAATCGGTGCAACCTTTCCCCGCTTGGAATCCGAAGGCGATGTAATTCAGCGGGTTAACAGGGTAATCAGCCCGTGCAAGGTCCTGGCGGCGAGTGAAAACGGTACCTAAGGACGAAAAGTCGAAAACCTGTAGCATTTTGACACACTTAAGCGGTCAAGCCAGCGTTTAACGCCATCAGCAATTGCTCATTGACTGATTCAACTTGTTTATTATGAGCTTGTTACATAAGTTGCTTACCCAATGGCATTCGTCTTGCCATGATATTACATGCAGAAGTATCTGGAGTGTATGCGCTGTGAGTAGAATTCTTGTAGTTGACGACGACGCGGAAAGCCGTGATCTTTTGTCCGAGGTCTTGCAAGCCAACGGGTATCCCCAGGTAGAAACTGTCGCCGACGGGTTGGCCGCGCGAGAGGCTTTGGCGCGGGACAACGACTGCCCCATCATCATCGCCGATTTGCATATGCCCATCGAGTCGGGCTTAGATCTGCTTCGACATCTCAGAAATCAGAATGCCAGACACGAAATCGTTCTCATGTCTTCCTTCTTTAGTCACACGGAAAGGAAGTTAGCCCAGGACCTGGGCGCTTACGCCCTTATCGACAAGCCCTTTCGGATTTCCGAGTTGCTGGAGATTGTCTCCCAACTTGCGGAAAGGAACTCGATCGGCATTTCCACTTAGGTGCACCGGCGAAGCCGGTCACGAGGAGCAGAAATGGATACAACCCAGAAAGTAATTGAGATCATTGCTCGAGAACAGCATCTTGACCCGGGCAAAATCACCATCGATTCGAAGTTCGCGGAATTAGGAATAGACTCGCTCGACGGAGTCAATATCCTCTTTGCGCTGGAAGAGGAATTCAAGATCGATATTCCGGACGCGGTGGCGCAGAACATGAAGTCGGTCCGCCAGGTGGTGGATAGCCTGACGCGAGTCTTGGAAGGCAAGGACATTTCCGATCTGGTGGCATTAGCGAAGGGCGAGTCTCCTGCGGCCACTGCCAATTGAGATTACAAGGGTGAAACGTGCGAAGAGTCGTCATTACCGGAGTTGGCGTCTTTGCTTCCATGGGCAAGAACGCGCAGAGCTTTTTCAAGAACCTGCTGGAAGCCCGGTCGGCGGTCCGCCGCATTTGCCAATTTGATCCCTCTGCGCTGACGGTTCAGATTGCCGCAGAAGTTCCGGACTACACGCCTACCGATTACTTTCCCGCCAAGCGGCTGGATTTACTGGATCGCTTCAGCCAGTTTGGTCTGCTGGCGGCGAAGGAAGCCATGACCTCGAGCGGAATCGAAGTGCGGGAAGAAGAGCGCCCGCGCTTCGGTGTTGTGACGGGCAGCGGCATGGCGGGCGCCAATACCCTGGATAACGGCTACTTCAACCTCTACGCCAACCAGGCGACACGGCTGCATCCATTTACCATTCCCCGCATGATGCACAACGCAGCCACTTCTCAAATCTGCATGGAATTTGGCGCGCAGGGGCCCTCGTTTACAACGGCCACGGCCTGCTCCTCCTCTGGCCATGCGATTGGCGAAGCCTTTCACATGATCAAGTATGGGATGGCCGATCTGATGTTGACCGGGGGGTGCGAGGCGCCGATTACCGTCGGCATGATACGTTCCTGGGAGTCGGTTCGGGTCCTGGCCACGGGGAACGGCGATCCCAGCCGGGCCTGCCGGCCCTTCTCGGCGGACCGCGAGGGCTTCGTCATGGGCGAAGGGGCCGCCCTGCTGCTGCTTGAGGAACTTGAGCATGCGAAAAAGCGCGGGGCCAAAATCTTCGCCGAAATCTCCGGCTATGGCCTGAGTTCAGACGCCGGTCATATCACGCAACCCTCGATCGAGGGGCCGGCCCGGGCGGTGCACATGGCGCTCGAAGAAGCCGGGGTTGCCCCGGAGGAAGTGGATTACATCAACGCCCATGGCACCGGCACGCGGCTGAACGATGCCACCGAAACACAGGTGATCAAGAAGGTGTTCGGCGAGCATGCTCGCAAGCTGGCCATTAGCTCCACAAAGTCCATGCATGGTCACACCATGGGGGCCACCGGGGCAATCGAACTGGCGGCAACGGCGCTGGCCATCGAATGCGCTGCCATTCCCCCCACCGCGAATTACGCCGCGCCGGACCCCGAGTGCGACCTGGACTACGTCCCAAATCAAGCTCGAGAAAAGCGTGTGACGGTGGCTGTCTCCAATTCCTTCGCCTTCGGGGGCCTCAACGCGGTGCTGTTGGTGCGAAGATTCCAGTAAAGATGGAAACCGGAAAATGGAAAATAGAAAGGCGAAACTGGGAACTGGTAGGACCAGGAAGCGATCAATGGCTCGACCGCCGGCCCTCGACCGCCGTCACGACTCGCTTTCGCTAGCGTGTTTCCGCGTTTACAGTTCTGCCCTCCCATTTGACAATACCCATTTTCCATTTTCCTGTTTCTATTTTCCATTTTCCAGTTTCCCAGGTTCTTAGTGAACTCTAAGCGTATCTTTCTATTGACCCTGAGTGTCGGTACCGGGCATGTCCGCGCGGCGGAAGTACTCCAGAGGGCGCTGTACGATTGCATTGACCCTGTCGAAGTCCACCTCCTCGATGCCCTGAAGGTGGCGCGTTCCTGGTTCCTGATGCTCTACGTTCGCCCCTACTGGTGGATGCTGCGTCGCGCTCCACGTGTTTGGCGATGGCTCTACGAGCGCCGCCAGAAGAAACTCCATCGCTCCACGGCTCCTCGCTGGCTCTTTCGGGGCGGATGCAAGAAAGTTTTCGAGCAGCTCAAGACGTTCGCTCCCCATTTGGTGATCGCCAATGAAATCGGCGCGGTCGAGATCGCTGCTTTGGGAAGGCGCGAAGGCTGGTTTCATGCCCCCATCCTGGCCGTGCAGACGGATTTCCAGACAGAGCCGCCCTGGGTACAGACGGAAGTCGATGTTTATTGCGTGGGCAGCGAAGAGGCGCGAACGCAGCTTGTGCATTGGGGAACTTCGCCGAACCGAATTCTGGTTTGCGGCATCCCGGTGGATCCCGTATTTTCGCTTCCCCAGGATCGGAAAGAACTCCGGGAAGCCCTGGGTTTGGAAGCTCACCGGCCCGTTGTGCTGGTGATGGGCGGTGGCATGGGTCCTGCGCCTCTCGACGCCATTGTCAAAAGGCTGGAACTGTGCAGGTTTCCTCTTCAGGTGTTGGTGGTGGCCGGGCACGACCGCGTCGTCAAGCAAGCCCTGGAACAGTTGAAGGGCAGGATCACACTTGACCTGCACATCTTCGGCTGGACAGACACCATACCGCAGCTGATGGCGGCGGCTGATCTTCTGATCACCAAACCGGGCGGACTGACCACGGCGGAAGCGCTCTCGGCCGGTCTGCCCATGATCGTGACCCATCCTATTCCGGGACCGGAAGAGCGGCACGTTCGATACCTTGTACAGCAAGGTGTGGCAGTGAAGGTCGACACCCTCGGGGAGATTCCCCGGGCCGTAACCCAAATGCTCAGCAATCCGGAAAGCCTGGCAGAAATGAGCCGCCGCCAGAAGGATTTGTCCCGGCCTGACTCCGCCCATGCCATCGCGCAAGTGGGCCAGGCGCTGCTCGAAAAAAACACTTATATCGACTTGCTGGCAACCCCGCCCGCGCGTTCCGGAGAGTCGACGTATGTGATGTAAGACGTCCGTGGTCCGTTGTCAGTTGTTCCCACGTGGTAAGGTTTTGTGCAACGGACGACTGACTACGGACAGCGGACCAGGAACCAGAAACGCTTCCAAATGTTGAGTAGCGCTCGCAAATTGTTCGAACGAGCCGTGATCGGCGAATCAGTCCCGAGCCTGGTGCGCTGGGGGAAGTACGTGCCTCGTGCGCTGATCGGGGGCATCCAACGCGATTCCTTTTGCGAGCTGGTGCGCTACGCGGCGGAGCGGCAATCTTTCTTCAAGCGCAAACTACGGGAGAGCGGCATCAACCCGCGCAGCGTCCGCCGCCCGGAGGACCTCGGTGGCATTTTCACTACGCCCGAGGACTTGCGTAACCTGCCCGCGGAAGACTTCCTGTGCCGTGAGCCGCAACTCGTGTTTGAAACCACCGGCACCTCCGGAGGCCCCAAGCGCGTCTACTTCAATTACGAGGAGCTGGAGTTCACGGCGCGCTACGAAGCGGCGGCCATGTGGGAGAATGGCGTCCGACCGGGCGACCGGGTGGTCTGCACGTTCGACGCGGGGTATTGGATCAGCAGTTGGGTCACGTTTCTCGCTTGCAAACGCATGCAGGTTTTCTGTTCTGCGACCGGCAAGCCCCTTCCGCGCGAAATCTATTCCCGCATGCCGGTCTACAAATACAACGTCATCGCCGCCGACCCAACCTGGCTCGTGAGCCTGAGTGAGATTGCGGAGCAGGAGGGCGTCTTCCCGCTCAAATTGATCGTTGCTGCCGGCGACCGCATGACGGAGGTTTATCGTAGCTACGTGGAGCGCATCTGGAAATGCCCTGTCGTTTTGGGCTATGGATCCACCGAGCAGGGCGGCGGCACGGCGATGGAGTGCCTCAGGCGCGAAGGCTATCACCTGGACGAATACAACTACTTTATCGAAATCCTGGACCCCGATCCGGAAGGCTTCGGCGAACTCGTGGTGACCACGCTTGCGCGGCGCACCATGCCGCTGGTTCGTTACCGGGTGCGCGATGTCACACGCTTCATCAATGAGCCTTGCCCCTGCGGCGCCACCATACGGCGTATGGCCAAAATTCGTGGCCGGCTTGACGAAATGGTGGTGATGGGGGCCGGCAACATGTACCCGGAAATCTTCGAGCGCGTGCTCCACGATGTCGAGGGGATTTCCGAGAATTGGCAGGTGGCGGTTCGGCAGGAGGGCCTCCACGATATCCTCGAGTTCCGGCTCGAGTTGACGAACGGCACGAGCCCCGCAACTGTCGAGAACGCCGTGCGCAAAAATCTCGAAACGCGCTACCCGGATGTATGGGCAAACCAGGCCTGCGGGATGTACCGGCTGGAGTTTCAAATTCTCCCACCGGGAAAGCTGACGCAGGGGAGGAAGCCTCGGCGGCTGGTCGACGAAAGAAAGGGGTAAACAGCCAAGAGCTTTCCGAATGGCAAATGGCAAAGTGCAAATGGCGAATGTTAAACCCGTCGTTTTTACGGATTTTGACGGAACGATAACTCAACGCGATGTAACAGACGAAATCCTGGCGCAACTGGCGCACCCTTCATGGCGTGAAGTGGAGCTCGAGTGGACGCGCGGATTGATCGGCTCGCGCGAATGCCTGGAGCGGCAGATCGCGCTCGTAGACACCTCCGTGGACGACCTCGACGCCTTAATTGATGCGGTTCCCATTGACCCCGCCTTCGCCTCCTTTTACCGCTTCACGCACCAGCGAGGCGTTCCACTCTATGTTTTGAGCGAAGGATTCGACTACGTGATCGCTCGAGTCCTGAAGCGCGCCGGAATGCTTGACCCGGTTCGAAACGGCATGCAGGTGTTCTCGAGCGCGCTGCGGATCGATGGCCGCCGCCTGATACCCTCTTTCCCCCATTCCTCCCCGCCCTGTGAGCATGGGTGCGGCACCTGCAAAGCGGCGCTGCTTCGGCGCCTCGGCGAAGGAAACCATCCGGTCATCTTTGTGGGCGACGGGCTCTCCGACCGCTTCGCCGTGGATGAGGCCGACGTAGTGTTTGCCAAACGGCAACTGCTCGCCTATTGCCAGGAGCACGGAAAAGCGTTCCGCCCGTTCAGCACCTTCGCGGATGTCGAGGAAGCCGTTTCCGCCATGCTGTAGGGGCGGCCCGTGTGGCCGCCCTGGCCAACCACAAGGGTTGCCCCTACGAAGTTCATTGTGGAGGCAATAATCCTTTGGCCGTTTCTGGCGCAAGTACGACTGAGTAGCGCGGACCCCCGGTTTGGGGTCCGCGGGTTTTCTCTGGACCGGCGACAAGCCGCGGACCCCAAAACCGGGGGTCCGCGCTACCCGGTCAGCCTGGGAGGCAAGAATCGTTGATGAGTAATAATACTCAAGAACTGCTCGAGCTTGAACGAAAGTACTGTTCCTTTGGCGATACGGTCCATTACCTCGAGCCGCCGAAGGTTTTTGTGGATTGTGAAGGCAGCTACCTTTACGACGAGCAAGGCACTCCTTATCTCGACCTCCAGATGTGGTATTCGGCAGCGAGCTTCGGGTACAAAAATCGCCGGCTGGGCGAGGCTTTGAAACGGCAAGTGGACCGGCTTCCGCAGCTTGCCTGCCAGTACCTGCACGCAGAGAAGGTGGAAGTGGCGGCGCGCATCGCCCAATACTGCGAGAAGCGATTCGGAGTGAAGGGGCGGGTGCAATTCAACGTGGGCGGCTCGCAGGCCATCGAGGACTCGCTGAAGCTGGTGCGAAATTACACCGGCAAGAGCCTGATGTTCGCCTTTATGGGCGGGTATCACGGGCGGACTCTGGGCGCATCCGCCATCACCTCGAGTTTCCGCTATCGCCGGCGCTACGGCCACTTCGGCGAGCGCGCCCAGTTTGTGTTTTATCCCTACTGCTTCCGCTGCATTTACGGGCTCAAGCCTGAAACCTGCAACTTGTATTGTGAGGACCAGTTCGCGCACCTGTTCGACAACGAATATCACGGAGTGTGGGACGCGAAGGCGCAAAGCGCGGAATACGGCGCTTTCTATGTTGAAGCCGTGCAAGGAACCGGCGGCTACGTGATTCCGCCGCGCTCGTATTTCCAACGCCTCAAAGAAACCTGCGACCAGCGCAAGATCCTGATTGTCGATGACGAAATTCAGATGGGCTTTTATCGCACCGGAAAGTTCTGGGCTATCGAGAATTTCGGAATTACCCCGGATATTATTGTCTTCGGCAAGGCGCTCACCAATGGCCTAAATCCAATCTCCGGCATCTGGGCGCGCGAAGAACTGATTACGCCGGAACTGTTCCCTCCAGGTTCGACGCATTCGACTTTCTCGTCCAATACCCTCGGCACAGCAGTGGCGCTTGAGACGCTCAAGATGCTCGAGGAAGAGGACTACGAGAAGCTGGTGAACGAAAAAGGCGCCTATTTCCTCGCTGGCCTTAAAGACCTGCAAAGCCGCTTCCCCGGCATTATCGGAAACGTGGACGGACTGGGACTAGCCCTGCGCATCGAGGTCTGCACAGAGGATGGCGTGACGCCTGACCGCGACCTCGTGGACCGCATATTTGGAGAGGGCCTGAAAGGCGACCTCGACGTTGCCGGCCGCAAGTACGGCTTGGTGCTCGATGTGGGCGGCTACTACAAGAATGTCTTCACCCTCGCCCCCTCCTTCACCATCACGCGCGAAGAGACCGAGCTGGCGCTTGAGCTGCTCTTGCAACTCTTCCGCCGGTGTCGCGCGTAACACCAACCACGGTGCCATTCCGAGCGCTGCGAGGAATCCCCCTCTTGCTTCGATGGCGGTGAGAGATGAAGAACCTCGTCTGCCAACTTCCTGACGAAGAGGGCTGGCGCAGAGCGAAGTTTTGCGTTTTGGCGTATTCATAATCCCTGAAAATCGCAGAGCTTCGCTCTGCACCAGCCGCGATAACGTACAACCGGCTACGGGGCGAAACCCCGGTTTTGCATGTTGCAGGCAAATGGGGGTATGCTGATAGTCGGAAATAATGATTTAAACAGTCTGGCATTTGGGCGCCTGTTACCAGCGCATTGACGCTCTTGGAATGTTGAGCGCCCACCCGCTCATTTTCGGAAAAGGAGGGCCGTCTATGGGAATGTACAAACCTGTCCGTCGACTGATTTTCATTGTTCTGTTCCTACTTGTCGTCGGAGTGATGATGGTGTTGCCGCGCCACGCTCGTGCTCAAGATCCTCCCGGAAGGGTGGCGCGATTGAACTTCTCTCAGGGCTCGGTGTCAATGCAACCCGCCGGAACACAGGATTGGGTTGATGCCAACCCCAATCGTCCGCTTACAACGGGCGATAACCTGTGGTCGGGCGATGACGGTCGCGGCGAGCTGCATATTGGAAGCACCTCGGTGCGATTGTCAAACGACACTGGAATTTCCTTCTTGAACCTGAACGACCAGGCGGTTCAGATACAACTTGCCCAAGGCTCGATGAACATTCGTTTGAGGCAGTTGGACGCGAGCGAGGCGTACGAGGTTGACACACCCAATCTGGCCTTCTCGCTTCTCCGCGAGGGTGAATACCGCATTAACGTTGATCCGAACGGCGGAACGACGGCCATCACGGTCATGAGCGGTTCCGGCCAGGTGACCGGCGGGGGAAGCGCCTACGCATTGGATCCTGGTCAGCAGGGTATATTTTCCGGGACGTCGCCATTGTCGTTCGACAACGAGTATGCTCCGGCGCCTGATGACTTCGATAATTGGTGCTCGTCCCGCGATCAACGCGAAGACCGGTCGATGTCCGCAAGGTATATCTCGAGAGACGTGACGGGTTACGACGATCTCGATCAGTATGGCAACTGGCAGAACGACCCCACTTACGGGCCCGTCTGGGCGCCTTCCAGCGTTCCTTCCGGCTGGGCGCCCTATCACCAGGGACACTGGGCTTACGTTGCACCCTGGGGCTGGACATGGGTGGACGACATGCCGTGGGGCTTTGCTCCATTTCATTATGGACGCTGGGCCTACGCACGCGAACGTTGGGTGTGGGTTCCTGGCTCCGTGGCTGTTGTCGTCGGGCGTCCCCACGTAAGGCCAATGTACGCACCCGCTCTCGTGGCCTTTGTCGGAGGCGGCGGGTTCAGCGTGTCGATTGGTCTTGGCGGAGGCATGGCCGGCGTAGCGTGGTTCCCACTCGGGCCGCGCGACGTGTGGGTTCCCAGTTACCACTGCAGTCCGCGTTACGTGCAGGACGTGAACATCTCGAATTCAACGGTAATTAACCGGACGCAGATTACAAATGTCTATAACACCACAACCATAAACAACATCAATGTCACAAAGATCACTTACATGAACCAAAACGCTCCGGGCGCGGTCACTGCGGTGCCCAGGGATGCGTTCACAAACGGCAGGCCGGTGCAGTCGGCTGTCGTCAAGGTGTCTCCTCAGCAGATCCAGCACCCCCAGATCGTGCAACGAACGGTGGTTGCGCCACCCAGGAATCTGGTGCCAATGGCCGCGAAGACGGCTTCCGTGAGACCGCCGGCGACGCTCGCGAACCGGACTATTGTCACCAAAATGAAGCCGTCGCCACAGGTGGTTCCCATCGGGCAGCGTACCGCAATCGCAAGCTCCCATCTCGTCAAGGCGGCGCCACCCGCACCTGCGGTGAAAAAGCTCCCGCCGCCCAACCCGGCAAACCGGCCGGCTGCTGCCGCTCCCGCGAGGCCCGTCCCCGGCGCCGCGAGGCCGGCTACTCCGGCAACGAACCGGCCTTTCACGCCGCCACCCGGCAAGGCAGCGACCCCCCCGGCTAACAAGCCGGTTACGCCACCGGCCGGCAAAGAGGCGACAGCGCCGACGAGGCCGTTCGCGCCGCCACCCAAGGCCGCCGAGCCCAGGCCGAACGCTCCGGCCAACAGGCCTTATACCCCGCCGCCCGCTAAGGAGGCAACACCACCGCCCAGCCGGCCGTTCAATCCCCCGCCCAAAGCCGCCGAGCCCAGGCCGAACACTCCGGCCACCAGGCCTCGTACCCCGCCGGCCGCTAAGGAGGCAACACCACCGCCCAACCGGCCGTTCAATCCCCCACCCAAAGCCGCCGAGCCCAGGCCGAACGCCTCGCAGAGCCGGCCTTACACGCCGCCTCCAAACAGGGAGGCGACGAAACCGGCCAACAAACCGTTCACTCCGCCACCCAACAGGACGGCGACGCCGCCCCCAAAGAAGGCTGA
>Ga0335078_10011534_pt1 | contig 13111 bp, 14 predicted proteins | sample Lox_Sample_32_FD_206711 | JGI IMG/M metagenome (GOLD analysis project Ga0335078, IMG submission 206711) | Soil microbial communities from Loxahatchee National Wildlife Refuge, Florida, United States - Lox_Sample_3.2 | ecosystem: Environmental > Terrestrial > Soil > Wetlands | place: USA... | reverse complement strand
GCCGCCAGTAAGGGTGCGGTTGGAAGCGTTCCGTGAGCAGGGTCATCAGCAGACCGATCAGGAACGAGCCGGTCACGTTGATCACCATCGTTCCCAGCGGGAAGCGGCCGCCGAAGCGCGCCATGACCGCCAGGCCAGCCGCGTAGCGGGCCAGCGAGCCGGCTCCGCCGCCCAGAACAATCAGAAGGTACCGCACGCTCCTAAGCCGGTTGCAGGCACTCGGCGATCTCTTTGTCGCCGATGGTACCGGCCTTAATGAGCTTCCAGGAAGGCTCCGTGATATCCACCGTGGTAGCGCCTTCGCCGGTACAGACGCCGCCATCGAGCACCAGGTTCACGCGCCCGTCCATCATGCCGAACACGTCGATGCCGCTGCGGCACGTAGGATGCCCGGAAATATTGGCACTGGTGGCAATCAGCGGTTGGTTGAGCAGGCCGATCAACTGGTCGGCAATTTTGCAGCGCGGACGCCGCAGCGCCAGGCGGCCGGTATTGCCGGTGACCTTGAGCGGGACCTTCGCCGAGGCCGGCACGATGATGGTGAGCGGCCCGGGCCAGAAGTGCCGCGCCAGTATGTAAAAGCGGTTGCTCAGCTCGCTGGCCAGTTCTTCGGCCATAATCACGTCACCCACCAGCAGCGGGAGGGAACGGTGGGCCTCACGCCCCTTCGCGCGGAAGACGCCGGTTACGGCGCCCAGATTGAACGGGTCCGCCACCAATGTGTATAGCGCGTCGGTGGGAATCGCCACGACTTCGCCGCGCCGCACGCTGGCGGCCGCGCGCTCGAGCACGTCCGTTTCGGGATGATCGGGATTGATCTCAACCAGGTCGGTGGCCATTCGATTCACTCTATTGTGAGCGGGAGCCGATGGCTTCGGCAACTTCCACCGCGAGCTGGTAGCGGCCGAAGGGCGCGCTCAATTGGACCCCCTGGACGATCTGGCGAACCTGCGACACCATTTCCTGGGCGATGGCCACGCCTTCCTGACGCGCTTTGTCGCCGCTATCGGCCAGGCGCATGCGCTCTAGAAACGGTTCGGGCACGGGCACGCGCAACTCGTTCACCATAAATTCCGCATTGCGAAAACTGGTGAGCGGCCAAATGCCGCAAATCACCGGAATTCTTACGTGCTCGATACGGCGCAGGAAGTTTTCGAGCAGGTCCAGGTCGAAAACCGGCTGCGTAATGACGTATTCGGCGCCGGCCTCGACCTTCCACTCGAAACGGCGGATTTCTTCGTCGAGGTTGAGCGCGCCCGGGTTGGCTCCGACGCCGATCAGCAGCGCCGTCTGCGAGCCCATGGGATTGCCGGCCAGATCGAGGCCGCGGTTCAGGTTGCGTACCATGTGCACCAGTCCGATGGCATCCACGTCGAAAACGGCCGTGGCTTCGGGGTAGATTCCCATGCGCGGCGGATCGCCGGTAATGCACAGCAAATTGCGAATGCCCACAGCGTGCGCGCCCAAGAGCTCCGACTGAATGCCCAGCAGGTTGCGGTCGCGGCAGCAGAAATGATCCACCGCTTCGATCCCTGCCTCCTGCTGAATCAACTGGCAGGTCACCTGGGCGCTCATGCGCGCGCTGGCGCGAGGGCCATCCGGCACGTTGATGCAATCGATTCCGGCGGCGGCGCACAGCCGCGCACCCTCGATTTCGCGCGAGGCATCCACGCCGCGCGGCGGCAGAATCTCTACCATGGCAACGAATTTTCCCGCCGCCAGCTTGGCGCCCAGTTTCGATCTCTTCGCGGCGGGAATCGCCGCCAGCGCCTGTGCCTGTGCCTCCGGCTCTTCCACCGTGACGCTGCGCCGCGCCACCATCGGCTGGACCGATCGCGTTTCGGAGCGGATCTCTTTGATGTGCTCGGGCGTTGTCCCGCAGCATCCGCCGATGATCTTCACACCCGCCAGCAGCATGCGGCGCGCGTACTGCGCCATATATTCGGGCGAGCAGAGGTAAATGTTGCGGCCTTCCACGCGCGCGGGCAGGCCGGCGTTGGGCATCGCGCTCAGCGGTTTCCCGGCCACGGCGACCATGCGCTCGATGGCTTCGAGGGTGGTCTTCGGGCCGACCGAACAGTTGATGCCGATGACATCGGCGGGCCACGCGTTCATCTCGCGCGTGAAAGCTTCGGGCGTGGCGCCGCTGGCCAGATTTCCGAAATCGTCGATGGTGACCTGGGCGATGATGACCGGGTCTTTCCCCGCGGCTTCGCGCGCCGCTAGCACGGCTTCGCGCAGTTCGCTCAAATCCGAGAACGTTTCGAGGATGAGCAGGTCGGCTCCGGCCGCCAGCAGCGCTTCGGCCTGCTCGCGAAAGATCGCGCGCGCTTCCGCAAACGAAGTCGGCCCCAGAGGTTCGATGCGAACGCCCAGCGGCCCCATAGCGCCGGCAATGAACGGCCCTGCTTGCGCGGCTTCCCGCGCCAGCCGTACGCCGGCTTCGTTGATGGCTTGCAGCTTATCAGCCAAGCCGAATGCCGAAAGGCGCGCCCGGTTAGCTCCGAAGGTGTTGGTCTCCAGAATCTCGGCGCCGGCTTCCGCGTAGGCCCGGTGAATGCGGCTCACCAGGTCAGGACTGGATAAGCTGAGCTCGTCGAAGCAGCGGTTGATGAACACACCGCGCGCGTAGAGCATGGTCCCCATGGCGCCATCGGCCACCAAGATACGGCGCGATGCCTGTTCGCGGAATTCGAGCGCGCGGGTGGCGAGGGTGGTACTCATCGAGGCGGCGCTTCGATTGTAGCGCGCTTCCGCGAGCGCGGTTGTCTACACGAATCGCAGCCGCCAGGAGGAAAGGCTGGCTGCTGGCCGGTTACTGCCCGGGCGCGAGCATTTGGACCGACGTAAACACCTGACCGCTGAAACGCAGGCCCAGCCCGGTGATCGGCACAGAGACGCTCGTGAAGTTGACCGTTCCGTTAATCCCCGCACTGGAAGGGAATTGGGTGTTGAGTGCGAAGGCTTGCTGGCCCTGCGGCGGTACGTTGATAACACCGCCCCCCACCACGTTACCCGATTGATCATAGATCGTGATCTGCACCACCGCGGTGGTGGCGGGATCCGGATTCACCAGCGCCAGCGAGGTCGCGAAACCGGTCCGGTTATCGAACGGCAGGATCAGCACGTTGCCGGCAGGCCGGGTGATCGGTACCGACGCTTCCGACACCTCCTGACCAGGATTAGCCTGGCGGAAAATGGTAGTGCCGCCGATCGAATTGGAGGTAACCAACTGGCCCCATCCCTGCGAAAATGCGCCGCCGGCATCCCCGGGTGTTTCGATGGTCACCGAACCGTTCACCGGAATGGTCCCCGTAATTTGCGGCAGGCTCCCTTGCGCATTCGTGGGCAAAGTGAGCGGCGTCCCGTCGCCGTGCCAGAAATTGAGAGTGTAATTCGCCGGCACGGTATCGGTATTTACCAGAACCATGGTTGTCTTCCATCCGGCGCCGTCGGCTATCTGAGAGATCGCTTGGGAAGAAATCGGCACGGTATCGGCGTGGGCCAAGCTGGTGGCCAGCCGGGAATTGAAGATGGAGGAGACCGAACCGTTTCCGACGCTCTGGCCAAATGCTTGCGCGGCCCACAATCCCAGAGCGAAGAATACGGCCTTCGGAGTAACTCCCTCGACGAGCATCATACCTGCGATTGTAAGTGCGGAAGTGTGTCGAACTAAGTCGCTAAGGTCACTAAAAGGCGGGAATTAACACGAAAATGCGCAATTTAACATGTGCGTCCCGGGAACCTGTTCACGCTTGTAAAGCAGTAGCGCCGGCGGTCGGTTTTTGCCGCCGGTGCATTGGTTGCGCCGCAAGCGCCGGCGACAAGATCGCCAGCGCTACCATCACCTGCCGCCCGAACGCCAGTTTTCCGCTGCGCTGAACTGCGCTGCAGCAGCGTACCCTGTGGCGCATTCTGTGGCGTATCCTGTACCCAGGAGTCCCTTTCATTTGCAGACGAATCTTGCCCGCCTCGACCACGTGTCCGGGGCCGTTCACCTCGACGCGGATCGCTACCGCGAAGCCTTCCTCCACGCGCAACCCTTTAAGCACGTCATCATCGAGGATTTTTTTGAGCCCTCCTTCGCCGACCGGCTCCTCGAAGATTTTCCCAGCTTCGATCCCAAGCTCGCCATCAATGAAGCCGGGCAGGTTGGTAAGAAGGGCGTCAACACCAACATCAAGGAGATCAGCCCCACCTATAAGGAGCTCTACGAGGCTCTCGGCTCGGCGCCGTTTCTCGAGCTGGTCAGCCAACTCTCGGGAATTCCCGACCTGATCCTCGACCCCCACATGTACGGCGGCGGCACGCACGATAACCACCACGGGCAGGAGCTCGATCCGCATGTCGATTTCAATTACGACATCACCATGCAACTCCACCGGCGCCTGAACCTGATCGTCTACATGAACCAGGAGTGGCGCACCGAGTGGGGCGGCGCCATCGAAATCCACTCCAACCCGCGAAAACCGTTTGAGAACCAGGTGCGCGCATACGATCCGCTATTCAACCGCGCGGTAATGTTCGAGACCAACGAATATTCGTGGCACGGTTTTCCGCGCATCAACCTGCCGCCCGACAAGCGCCATCTATCGCGCAAATCGATTTCGATTTACCTGTACACCAAGGAACGTCCGGCGCAGGAGATCGCACCCCTGCACGGCACCTTTTATGTGCAGCGCTTCCTTCCCGAGCGAATCCGCGCCGGCTATACGCTCACCGCGGAAGATTTCGACGAGCTACAGCGGCTCTTGCTCCGCCGCGATGGTTGGATCGAGCTCTACCAGAAAATGGAGCTGGACAAGAACCGCGAGATCGCCGAGAAGAACGCTCTCATTCAGAATTCCCCCAACCGGGTCCGGGTACGCCTGACTGGTTACGCCGTCCAGGCGGAGGAATCGGTCGGGATATACGCCGACGATTGGGTCTCCTCGCACGCCGAGCTCGCCATCCAGCCGGTGGCGGCGGTTTCCGGCCTGACGCTGCGCGGCTGGCGGCCGGAGGATGCACCGCAAGCCCGCATGCGTTTGGCGGTCGGCGATTCGGCGACGGAGCAGTCCCTCGGCGGCGGCGCGTTCACCGTAGACGTGCGGCTGCCGCATGCAACGTCAGAGACGTTCCGGCTGAAGATCGACGTCGAGGCGTCCGGAAAATCGGCCCGTGGCACCGATTCCCGCGACCTGGCTTTCATTCTCGCCGAACTGCGCGCACACCATCCGATGGCGCAGACGCTCGCCATGAGGCTTCGCTAATCGATGCGCATCGCCATCCGGCGCGTGCATCCTAACGCAGTCCTGCCCACTTACGCGCACGGACCGCAAGAAGACGCCGGCATGGATCTGCACGCCGTTGCCAGCGTGACGCTCGATCCCGGCCTGCCGCAAGTGGTGCCCACCGGCATTGCCATCGAGCTGCCGCCGGGATACGAGGCGCAGGTGCGTCCGCGCAGCGGCCTGGCTTTGAAGCACGGCATCACCTTGCCCAACGCGCCGGCCACGATCGACCCCGGATACCGCGGCGAGATTCGCGTCATCCTGCTCAACCTGGGCCCGCAACCGTACACCATTGAAGCCGGAGATCGCATCGCGCAGATGATCGTGGCGCGCTACGAAGCGGTGGAGTGGGCTGAGAGCGAACTTACAGAATCGCGACGCGGCGCGGGCGGATTCGGCTCCTCGGGGCGATAAACTAGCGGTTATGAGTCTGGCCGAAAAGCATTGCATTCCATGCCGCGGCGGTGTGCCTCCGCTGGCTGGCGAGGCGTTGGACAAACTGAAATCCCAGGTGAACGGCTGGGAGGTGGTCAACGGCCACCACTTAAAGAAGAGCTACGCTTTCCCCGATTTCCTAAAGGCGCTCGAGTTTGTGAACCGCGCCGGCGCTATCGCCGAGCAGGAAGGCCATCACCCGGACCTCCATCTTTCGTGGGGCAACGTCGGCGTCGAGATCTGGACTCATAAGATCGACGGCCTCACCGAGAGCGATTTCATTCTGGCCGCGAAGATCGACGCGGTGCCGCGAGGGTGATCTTCGATCTCGCCAGCGCTACGTAATGCCGGCGGTCTTCGCCGCCCGTGAGGCACTGCCAGCTAGCGCGCCGGCGGCAGCGGGAACATCTTGCGATCGGGTGGCAGGTGCTGGTCGGCTGCGTGCAGCATGATGGCCGCCATGGCGTAATCGCCCATCACCGCGGCCATCTCGATCACCCCCTGCTTTCCAAACAGTTGCACCGCCTTGGCGTAGAGGTCGGAACTGAGCTTGTGCTCGCGGAAGAGTTGCCGGCCGTAGCGGATGATCACGCTATCCTTTTCCGCCAGACCGCCGACGTCCTTACCGCTCCGAATCACGTCGATGATGGATTGATCCACGCCGTTATTCAGCGCGGCCTGTACATGCCCGGACCATTCGTAGACCTGGTCGAACTCGCGTGCCGCCACCAGAATGGCCACTTCCGTGTCGCGGCGGCCGAGCACGCCGCCGAACCGCAAATAATCGTTGAGCATGCGCATGGCCTCGGCCACCTTCGGGCTGTAGAGCGAGACCGCGACGGGGCCGGTGGCAGGCGCGGTCTTGTTGGGCGCGGCCACCATGTCGTAGATCTTCTGGCCGCTCTCGTCCAGATCCTCGCGGTGGACGAGTGGCAGGCGCGAGTACGATTGCGGATCGACATCGGCCGGTAGCTTGTCGGACTGGGCGGCGGCCACGGTGGCCAGAAGCGCGGCGCAAAGGAGTATTCGCATTCCTGCCAGCATACATCAATAGCCCAAATGGATCGGTGTCTTCGAGGCTCCGTTTTGCTAGACTCTGCGCCGGGATGGTGGACAGATGAAAAATTGGGGCGCCTGCAGCGTTTTGGGAATCGCGATGAGCTGGGGTGTAACGGGAGCGGCGCATGCGGCGGACCTCATGCCGGCCGCGCAGGAAGCCGCCGTGGTGCAGAAATACTGCGCCGGTTGCCACAGCGATGCGCTGATGTATGGCGGTCTTTCCGTTCAACACTTCGATGCCGTTCATCCCGACCCGACCCTGGCCGCCATGTTGCTGAGCAAGATTACCAACGGACACACACCGAAGGATGTCGGGGCCGCCGATCCAGCCGCCATTGCGAAAATGATGAAGCAGTCCGCTATGGGAGCCGCAGGGATCGCTGAGCCGGATGAACCGGCGCAAGTGGCGTTTGCCAGCACTCTTGCCCAGCAGGCTAAGGGCGCGTATGAATGGAACGCCACGCGGGACAACGGCGGCGGCCCGCAAGACCGCACGGTGGTCGCTTCGATCTTGAGGGAAAAGGCTGCCACGAAACCGGAGCTGGCAGGCATCACCGACTCCTACCGGGTGATCGTCACATGCCGCACGGGCAGCGGCGCGGGTGAGATCGAAGTCGCGTGGGCCAACGCCGCACCGCTTGAAGGAACGATGATGTCCGTCGCTGTCGATGGCGGCGCGCCCATTTCGTATCGGTTGGACGGCGGCCGCGCGCAGGGCAACGGCAGTGGTGGTCCGGGAGCCACCGTGTTGAAGATTCCGCTGCCACTCGAGAGCCTAACGATCAGTAGTCTGTTCTCCGAAGGCAACGTCGTGTTTCCCTTTGGCGCATTGGACGCGGCGACGCGACGAGACTTGGCCGCCTGCTTCCCCGCACGCGCACCGGCGTATTGAGTCAACGGGTCAGGCCGGCCAGTAACTTCTCATACGCATCCGTTACCGCGTCCCAGGAGTAGTGTGCGCGCACGCGTTCCATAGCTCTATTGCGGAGCGCATCGCGTTCTTGGCCGCTCATTTCCAGCGCCAGGCGCAGCTTCGCTGCCAGTTCCTCGGGTTCGAAGGCGATCCCCGCGTCGCCGGCCACTTCCGCGTTCTCCGGCGTGTTGCGATAGATGACCAAAGCTCCGCGGCCCATGGCTTCGATCAGCGCCGGATGCGTGCCGCCCACTTCCGTCGCGTGGATATATGCAAAGCAATGCGATTGCAATTCGTGGTAGCCCTGGCCGTAGATGGCCCCCGGCGCCAACACGCGCGCATCCAGCGTCTCCCGCACGCGGCGGATGTACTCGTGCGCATAGGGCGCATCGCCGATGAGCGCCAACCGCAAAGGCGTGCTCACGGTTTCGAACGCCTGCCGCACTTCCAAGGCCCGATTCTCCGGCTCCATACGGCTCACGTACAGGAAATACTGCCGCGGCTCCAAGCCCAACGGCAGGAGTGCCTCGGTGGTTTCCACCGGGCCGATTTCGGCGCCATAGGGGATGAAGACGCTGGTCTTTCCGTAACGTTCGCGATAGTAGTCTTGAATCGCGCGGGCATCGGTGACCACCAACGTGGGACAAAAGGTGGATAAGCGCTCGGAAACGAGATACCACGCCCTGGCCATCCAGTTCCACTTTTTCCGCTTGCGTTCAATGCCGTCGACGTTGAGCGCTACTGGTACTCCGATGATACGCGGCCAAATCGTGAAAATTGCGTTAGCGCCGTTGCAGTAGAGCGCCACGTCGAAGCGATACCCAACCAGGCGATATCCCACGAGGTGCAGCGTGGAGAGAAAGGTGTGCGCGATTGTGTCGAGGTACTTGTGGCGAATGGTGGGCAGATACTGGAGATGCACACGGCGGTATGGGTTCTCCGGCGAAGGCTCGCGGCAGTAGACCGTAACCTCGTGGCCGCGCGCCACCAGACGCGTGGAAAGCTCTTCGGCGAAGGTTTCGAAACCGCCGTACCGGGCAGGGATACCGCGCGTCCCGAGCAGGGCGATGCGCACGGCTACATGGCGCCGGATGTTTTCGCGGCTTCCGATTGCGGCTGCAAGCGCGCCATTTTCTTGGGCGCTTTCTTGGTCACAGGGACATACTGAAACCAACTGGCCATGTATTCATCATCCACGCGGCGGCGCGCCTGGATCAAGCGCCGCTTCTCCAGAACGCGCTTCCAATTCTTAGCTAGAAACCAGAAGGCCTTGAGCGAAGTATGCTCGCGCAGGAGACAGCACGAGATCACCGTGAGATCGCGCGCCGTAATGGAAAACCAGTTTCGCCGGTAAAGCTCGCCGTCGATGTTTTTCAACCGCATCAGGAAGCGGTTCTTCACCGAATGCATATTGATTTCGGGCGGCAGGGCGCGCCGGTTCCCGGGCAGAACCTTGCGCACGTGGTAACCGCGGGCATAGGGAACATACAGGCACTTCCAACCCATCAGTTGCGCGCGCCATGCCACGTCGGCATCTTCGCGGTACACGAAGAAATCGGCGTCGAAGAATTCGCCATCGAGCGAGATGTCTTCGATCATCGCGCGGCGATAGAGCGCGGCCGCGGCCGTAGCGCCAAACACATATTCGTAGCGGAGGTAGTGGCCGTTGTCCACTTCCTGGCTGCCGCGATCCAAGTGGCGCAACATGGGCGTGAAATACATTCCGGTGGAGTCCACTCGCGGCTTAGGGGGAATTTCGAACTGGGCCGACATGGTGAGCAGCTTCCCGCAGACGGCGCCGATTTCCGAATCGAAGCGTCCCGCATCCACCAGCGATTGAATGAATCCAGGCAGAAGCAGCACGTCGGGATTGAGCGTTAGAACCCAATCGCCGCTCGACAAGCCGATGGCCTGATTTTGCGCCGCCGCGAAGCCGACATTCTCCGTGTTGTAAACGACGCGGCAGCGTTGTTCGAACTGTTTCAGAATGGCGGGAGTGCTGTCGGCGGAGGCGTTGTCGATGACAATCACTTCCAGCCGGGCATAGTCCTGCGCCAGCACTGATTCGAGGCAACGCTGGATAAACCGGCCGCTATTGTAAGTAACTATTGTGACGGATACGGAGTCGTTATGCGCCATGAACCTGAACCTGAGAGGCTGAACTTTCTGTACATCCGTTTACCCTTTGAGATTGAGGACGGACGGAAAAGCACCGACCTCGTGACCGAAGAAAACCCGGCCGGCCAGCCGCACAACGCTGCCATACGTTGTTATGGGCCGCAAGCTTTTTTCGAGCGCCGATTCCAGGACGGCGCGCCAGCACGACCCAACGATCACCGCCAAACATACCATTCGGGCACCCAGAGGGCGAAAATGCTTGGCGGAATATCTTAGTAAACTACGATACCAGTAAATACGCCGCATCTCCAGTGTTACGGCTGAAAATGAATGCCCGCCTGTATGTTTGGCAACAGCTTGCGGCTCGTAGTGAAAGGAATACCCCTCATCCGCCGCGCGCCGGCAAAAGTCGACATCCTCAAACCACACGGGCCAGAACGTTTCATCGAAGCCGCCAAGCTGCTGCCACACGTCCCGGCGGATCATCAGAAAAGCGCCCGCCGGTTGTTCCACCATTTGCGACCGAGAATAATCGAGTGCCAAGCCACGGTACTTTCGATTGACGGGGTTGCCGGGCCAGACCCGATTTAGCAAGCAGACTTCCAAAATCAGCGCGGCCGGTGTGGGCAACTGCCGAACCATGAAACCAACTTGCGGCTTGCCACCGGCACCCAAGAGGCGGCCACCCGCGCCAGCCGATCGAGGCCGATCGCACGCCTCGCGAAGCGGCTCGATACTGCCGGCGAGGACTGCGTCGGGATTCAGCAACAGCAGGTAACGGCAATTCAATTCCGCGCACCCCTGATTGACCGCGGCGGCGAATCCGCGATTGGTAGAATTGGCGATCAGACGGACGCCGCGCCGCTCCACCTCCGCCCGCGTCTCATCCGTTGAGGCATTATCCACCACGACGATCTCGGCTCCCGCGCTCATCGCGCTGTCGAGACATGCGCCAGCGGCGGCAGCGGAATTATAGGTAACCACCACGATGCCGATTTCCGACATGTGTCACTTTGTCCCACCGCTGGTGAGTAGAAAGTACATCTTCCAGTACCAGTGCCAGCCCGCAGCGCGCTCCGCCGCGCGAATCGTCTGTTCGTTCGCACGCAGCCATTGGTCGAACCGCGCGCTGTCGGAAAAGTCACCGTGCCGGCGGAAGCGAGGAAAATTCCGGAGACCCTCCAGTTTCCCACGCAGCCATGCCCTTCCTCGACCGCGACGGCATGCCACGGCTCCCCACAACGCTTGACCCACCAGGATGGCCCAGGCGTAGCGCAGCGGGTAATGCATGGCCACTACGTAACACTGGTTTCGCGCGATCCGGCGCACCGTATCGGGATGCCACTGGCCCAGCGCCGCGCTGCCCTGGTGCCAGGCGACGGCCTCAGGCACGTACAAGCCCGAGATGCCGCGGAGCGCGCAGCGGATGCCGAACTCCACATCTTCCAGGTACGATTCGAAGGCTTCGTTCAGCAATCCGACGCGCGCGAAGACTTCCGCGCGGAACAACACGGCGGTCCAGGGCGGCGACCATATCGCGCGACCTTTGGAAAAAGGCAGCCCATCGGCGGCGCCAGCGCCCACACGTACCGCGCAGCCGCTGCGCGCCACCGCATCGAACGTGCCGTCGATCCGGCCGGGTGAGGACGCGGACAGAATCTTCCCGGTGGCAAACGGCGCTCCGGCGCGGCACAGCGTGGCCAAATAATCGTGCGCCAGTTCTACATCGCTATTCAACACAGCCACCCATTCGGTTCCACTTTCTTGGATGCCCCGATTTACCGCGGCCGCAAAGCCCATGTTGCGCCCCAACGCAAGGACGCGCGCTCCATGCTCGCGAGCCAGTTCGGGAGCGCCGTCGGTCGAGCCGTTATCCACCACGAGCAGCTCGCTGGCGGGCTCGGTTTGCTTTTCCAGGCTGGCCAGCAGACGCGCCAGATAGTCCCGGCCGTTCCACACGGGCACGATCGCGGTGAGACTCATCGAAAGAAGCGCTTCTTGACCAGAAAGGACAGATTGCGGAAACCGTCGCGCCACGCGTCTAATTTGGTTTCGCCGATACGTGACGTGTATTGAATGGAGATTTCGCGAAAGCGGATCCGCGGGCTGCGCAGCGCTTCCACCTTGATCTCCTCGGAAAAGGCCATGCCGTCGGACTCGAGTTTCATCTCTTTGAGGATCGAGCGGCGGAAGACCCACATGCCCGACTGCGAATCGCGCACCCAGTGCAGGAATAGAAGCGACATGGCGGCGGAAAGCACCAGGTTGCCGACCTTGTTCTTGAAGCTCATGGCGTGCGCGTCCTGCACGGGAAATCGCGAGGCATTGAGGAAGTCGACATCCAGGTGCCGGAAGGCCTCAATCAGGTAGGAGATTGCGTCTACCGGATAGCTGTGATCACCGTCCAGGGTGATGATGAGGTCGCCGGTGGCCATGGAGAATCCGCGCTTATAACTGCGACCGTAGCCGCGCACGTCTTCACGAATCACCTTGGCGCCCAGGGACGCCGCCACCTCCGAGGTGCGGTCGGTGGAGTTGTTGTCCACCACGATCACCTCGTCGACAAAGTCCGGCATGGCGCGCAGCACGCTCTCGATGCCCTGTTCTTCGTTGAGACAGGGAATTATTACGGTGATCGATTGGTCTTTATACATGGCCAAAAACGTCCATTGATATGATGGGACCAATGAAGCGTTTTTTCCTTCTCCTCTGCGGTTCCGGCATGCTGCTCTGCGGCGCCGAACTGGAGGGCGTCCATTCGGTGTACGTGCTGCCGATGGCTCGTGGCTTGGACCAGTACCTGGCGAATCGCCTGGCCGGCGAGCACCTGTTCCAGGTGGTGACCGACCCGAAGCGGGCGGACGCAATTTTCACCGATCGTATCGGCGAGAGCTTCGAAGAAAAGCTGGCGGACATACTACGTTCGCCGGAACCGGTCAGCAAGCCGGCAGCCAGCGCCCCTGAGGAATCCGACGACCAACCTCCCAGACGCACGCTCCCCACCGAGACGGTCAACAAACTGACGAATCCCGCATCGACCTCCGGCTTCGGCGGCGCCAAGGGGACCGTGTTCCTGGTCGACCCGAAATCGCACGAAGTCTTGTGGTCGGTATACCAGCCGTCCAAGAGCTCCAACAGTTCGGAAATGGATCGCACCGCCTCCGACATTGTAAGCCGTCTCAAACGGGCGATGAAACCGAAGTAGGAGTGGGGCGAGGCCAGGCCCTGGCCAACTGCCCGGAATCTCGTTAAGCTAGCAAATCAACCAACAACCTCGCTGCGTGGGTTCTTTCCCGTAGTGATCGGCGGCGTT
>Ga0335078_10011532_pt1 | contig 13112 bp, 11 predicted proteins | sample Lox_Sample_32_FD_206711 | JGI IMG/M metagenome (GOLD analysis project Ga0335078, IMG submission 206711) | Soil microbial communities from Loxahatchee National Wildlife Refuge, Florida, United States - Lox_Sample_3.2 | ecosystem: Environmental > Terrestrial > Soil > Wetlands | place: USA... | reverse complement strand
TGCCGAAAAATGGCTGGCCGACCGGAACGCCCTCGATCCGGATATCGTCGGCGCGGTGCTCGGCGTCGCGGCGCGCAACGGCGGCGAGCCGTTCTTCAAACAATTGGTGGCGGCTTTGGCAACCACCCAGGACCGCCAACAGCGCGATCTGCTCTTCAGCGCCTTGGGCTCTTTCCGCGACCCAGCCCTCGCCCGCGCCGCCATGGAGCTGGTGCTCAAGCCCGAGTTCGATCCCCGCGAGTCGCTCCCTCTCCTGTTCGGACCCTTGTCCGCCGCCGAGACGCGCAATCTGCCGTTCGAGTTCGTGCAGAAAAACTACGAAGCGATCGTCGCCCGCATTTCGACTGGCTCGACCTTCGGCGCCGGCGAGTTCCTGCCCTTTGTCGGCGGAGCCCTGTGCGACGAGAAATCCCGCGAAGAACTGGCGCGCTTCTTCGAGCCCAAGGTGGACCGTTTCCCCGGAACCCGCCGCAACCTCGCGCAGGCTTTGGAGAGCATCCGGATCTGTATCGCTTACAAGGCCGCGCAGCAGGAGAGCGTCGCCGCTTTTCTGCGCAAGTATTAGATGCGATTTCCTGCGTAAGTTCAACGAACTATGGGTGGCAAAGGTCGAGGGCACGGCGGGTTTCCTCGATGCGTCCATGGCCGAGGCGCTCCCGGATTTCGAGCGCGGCGGTGAGGCGTTGGCGGGCCAACTCGCGCTCGCCGAGTCGCAGGTGGGCCATGCCGCAGAAGTGCAGGCCGTCGGCCTTTCCCCAGGCATATTGGCAGTCCGGGTGCACGGAGCGGTCGAGCGCTTCGCGGGCATTTTGGAGGGCTTTGTGAGGATCGCCGGCGGCGAGGTACGTTTCGGCGAGGGCCAGGCGGAGGTCGATAGAGAATGCCCCGAAGCCGCAGGTGTCTGCCAGGAGGACGCCGGCTTCAGCTTCTGCGATGGATTGTGGGTAATCGCGGAGGTGGCGCTGGAGTTCGCAGGCGGCTGGGAAGCAGCGGAGTTGGAGTTCAACGTGGCCGGAGCGGTTGGCGAACGCGCGGGCGTCTTGGAGATGATGGGCAGCTTGGGCGGGATCGTCGGATAGAAGGAGCCGGGCGATCAGAGCGTTGCAGCAGCAGAGGTCGTCGTTCATCTCGTACTGGACGCAGGTCTCGCGATTGGCCTGCGTCTGGCTGAGCGCTCCTACCCGGTCGCCGAGAAGCAGCTTGCACTCGGCCTGGCTGACGCCACGGAGCGCGAGCTTCAGGTTGCCGGTCGGACTTCAGTCCGCCCTTGGCAGGCGAAGCGCTTGCGCGACAGGGGGGCGCGCCCGCCGGCGTCCGCCACTTTTGTTACAAAATGCTTTCACGCCCCGCAAATCCCAGCGATAATGACTAGTTGACTGGTGTAGGCTGGATTTGAGGCTCGCGGGGGGCAGACTATGGCCGGGGACCCTACTGTTGCCGGGAACCAAGTGGTTCGAGAAGACCCATTGCTCTACCTGCCGCGAAAACCCTTGACCCAATACCGGCGCGGCCAGATCGTCTTCGATCGGCATCAACCGTGCGATGGCCTCCACCTGGTGGTTCGCGGCCGCGTGAAAGTGTCTTCGGCGGTGGATGGCGGTTCGCTGACCGTAATCGACATCTACACGGCGGACGACTTCTTCGGCGAGTCCGGATTGCTGAGCCTCGCCACGCGCGGCCAGACCGCGGCGGCGATCGAGAGCGCCTCGCTGATGTCGTGGACTACCGCCGAAGTGGAAGCCGAGATCGACCGTCAGCCCAGGCTGGGGGTGGCGCTCGTGCAGACCATGGTCGCGCGCTGCCTGGACTTCGAAGAACGATTGCAGGTCTTTGCCTTGGAAAAAACCGGCGCTCGCGTCGCGCGCAGCCTGTTGCGTTTCGCCGACCGGCACGGCGAGCCGCAGGCCGACGGCTCCCAGCGCATCCCGCCGCTCACCCACCAGATGCTGGCCGAGTATGTAGGCACCTCCCGCGAAATCGTCACCTTTCAGATGAACCATCTCCGCCAGCAGGGTTATCTGATCTATTCGCGCAAAGGCATACAGGTCCGCACGGGCGCTCTGCGCGAGCACCTGCAGCGCGAAACACAGTAGCCCGGCGGATCCCTGAAGCGCCTCGCCCCGCCTCCGCGTCTCTTCCCGCCGCCAGCGGCTGTGGCCGCGCCGGATCCCGGCACAGCCCGTCCCACGCGCGCGAGCCGGCGCCTGCGATGCCGGCCCGGCCCGCATTCCGCCTGCGGCTGTATCATGGGGAGATGAGCAGCGTCCCCGAACCCGCGCCTGGTTTGTCCGCCGCCGCGGTCATCGATCTGGAGCGCCAGTACGTGCTCCAGAGCTACAGCCGCTATCCGCTGGTCGTGCATCGCGGAAAGGGCTGCCACGTTTACGACACGCAGGGCGCCCGGTACCTCGATTTCATTGCCGGCATCGGCGTCAATGCGCTCGGCCACGCGCATCCCCGCATCGTAAAAGTGATCCGCGAGCAGGCCGCGCTGCTGATCCACTCGTCGAATCTCTACTATCACCAATACCAGGGACCCCTGGCCCGGAAGCTCGCCGAGGTAAGCGGCCTCCAGCGGTCGTTTTTCACCAATAGCGGCGCCGAAGCGATGGAAGGCGCCCTCAAAATGATCCGGTCGCACGGCCATAAAACATCCGTTGCGGGCAAGCATGAGATCATCTCGCTCGAGAATTCGTTTCACGGCCGCACGCTGGGCGCCCTCTCGATTACCGGTCAACCCAAATACCGCGCCGATTTCGAGCCGCTGCTGCCGGGCGTGAAGTACGTTCCGGCAAACAACGTCCCGGCGTTGGAAGCGGCTTTCAGCGACTCCACCGCCGGCATGGTGCTCGAACTGATCCAGGGTGAAGGCGGCATCGTTCCCATCACTCCGGAATTCGCGCGCAAGGCCCGCGAACTGGCCGACCGCTTCAACGCGCTGCTGGTATTCGACGAGATCCAGTGCGGCGTGGGCCGCCCCGGAACGTATTTTGCCTATCAACGCACCAAGCCGGAAGTCCTGCCGGATATCCTGGTGGCGGCCAAACCGCTGGCGTGCGGCCTGCCTCTGGGCGTCATCGTGGCGAACGAAAAAGCGGCGGCCACTATCGGGCTCGGTATGCACGGCACTACATTCGGCGGTAGCGCGCTCGCCTGCCGCGTGGCGCTCGAATTCTTCGACATCCTCGAGGGCCTGCTGCCCGCGATCCAACGCGTCGGCGGGTATTTGCACCTCATGCTGAACGAGCTGGCGCGCAAGCATGGCTTCGTCAAAGAAGTGCGCGGGTTCGGCTTGATGATCGGACTGGATATGGAGATCCCCGGGAAGCAGATGGTGCTGGACGCCATGGCGGACGGCTTGCTGATCAATTGCACGCACGATACGGTCCTGCGCTTCCTGCCCCCTTACATCGTCACCGAGCGCGAGGTCGATACCGCGGTAAAGGTGCTCGGCAGGATCTTCGCCAAACAGAAAGGATCGCCGGCGTGAAGCTTGCGTGCCGTTTGTGGATCGCGCTGGCGGCGGCTTCGGTGGCCTTCCCGGCCCCGGCGGACTGGATCGTTCTTTTCGACGGCAAGACCATGGCCGGTTGGGAAGATCCGCGCCAAAAGGTCCCTCCCGGAGATGCCTGGACGATCGACGATGGCTGCCTGAAGGCCACTCGCAGACCGCACATCACCGAAGATCTGTTCAGCAAGGAGCTGTACCGCGATTTCGAGCTGGCCTTCGAATGGCGGGTGGCCTCCGGCGCCAACAGCGGAGTCAAGTATCGTATCCAGGACCGCGTATTTCTCGCGCGGCGTCCCATGGCGCGATTCGAGGACCTGGTCAATTTTTCCCTGCAAAATCGCCCGGCGGTCCGGCCCGATCGCGGCCAGGAATACGTCGTGGGGTTCGAATACCAGGTGCTCGACAATACCCGCAACTCCGACGCGCGCAACGGGACCGACCACCAGGCCGCGGCGCTTTACGACATCGTGGGTCCCCCGCGGGACGTGACCAGGCCCGTCGGCGAATTCAACGAGTCGCGGCTGGTGGTGAAGGGCAATCACGTCGAACACTGGCTGAACGGCGTGAAGGTGGTGGACACCGATCTGGATTCCACGCACGCGGCGGAGCGCATCGCGCACCGCTGGGGCCAGGATACGCCCGTGACCGCACAACTCACCAGGCAGCCCCGGAAGGACTGCCCCATCTCGCTCCAGAACCACGGAGACGAAGCCTGGTTTCGAAACATCCGAATCCGCAAGTTGGAGTAGCGCAAGCTTCAGCTTGCCGCGACGAACTTCAGTTCGCCGTGCGCGCCCCGGGGTACCGCTCCACCCACGGTCGCGGCTCTGTAAGTGGTTTGCGAAATCGAGGCTCCGTTTCAGAGCCGCGCGCGTCAGCAAGCCGCTTTGTCCCTGCGGGACATTCGGAGCGGTCCCGCCGCGCGGCGAATTTCAGTCCTCCGTCCGGCCAGCGGAAGCCGCGGGCAGGCGCTCGCCCCATGTCTGGCGCCACTCGAATTCACCCAGCCTTACCACGCGCGATCGAGTCCGCCAGCCCCCCACGCGGCCAAACACGCAACGGCACAGTTACCGAAGTAAGTATCCCGCGCCCCCGCCGCATGCGCGGGTCCGCCAATCCGCATGCGCGGGTTCATTATAATGAAAAGACTCCCATGCACCAGAAACTAACCGAGCGTGTTGTCGACTTGAACCCGCGGGAAACCGCGGAATGGATGGAGGCGCTGCATCAGGTATTGGAAGACGAGGGCCCCGATCGTGCTTCCTATTTGCTTGAACACCTCTCCGCCAAAGCGCGCAGCGCCGGCGCCGATCTCCCCGTCCATCTGAATACGCCGTACGTCAACACCATCCCGGTGGAGGCCGAGGCCTCCTATCCCGGCGACCGCGCCATGGAGCGCCGCATCAAGAGCCTCACCCGCTGGAACGCCATGGCCATGGTCGTGCGCCAGAATAAGTACGATCCCGGAATCGGCGGACACATTTCCACCTACGCCTCGCTGGCGACGCTGCTCGAAGTGGGCTTCAATCATTTCTTTCACGCGCAATATGGGGATCAGCCGGGCGATCTGATTTATTTCCAGGGCCACGCTTCGCCCGGCATCTACGCGCGCGCGTTCCTTGAAGGCCGCCTCACCGCGGAACACCTCAAGAACTTCCGGCATGAATTGCGCGATCATCCCGGGCTGCCCTCGTATCCGCACCCCTGGCTGATGCCCGATTTCTGGCGCTTCCCGACCGTTTCCATGGGCCTCGGCCCGATCAACGCCATCTACCAGGCGCGCTTCATGCGCTACCTCGAGAATCGCGGCATGATCCCGCCCACGCCCCGCAAGATCTGGGCCTTCCTCGGCGACGGCGAAATGGACGAACCCGAATCCATGGGCTCGCTCACCCTGGGCTCCCGCGAAAAGCTCGACAACCTCATCTTCGTCATCAACTGCAACCTGCAGCGGCTCGACGGCCCCGTGCGCGGCAACGGCAAAATCATCCAGGAGCTGGAAGCGGCTTTCCGCGGCGCGGGCTGGTACGTCATCAAAGTCATCTGGGGCGAGGATTGGGATCCGCTCCTGGCGCGCGACGCCACCGGACTCCTCGAACGCCGCATGAACGAAGTCGTCGACGGCGAATGGCAGACCTACGTCACCAAGGACGGCGCCTACTTCCGCAAAAATTTCTTCGGCAAGTATCCCGAGCTGCTCGACTTGGTGGGCCATCTCAGCGACGAGCAACTGCTGCGTCTGCGGCGCGGCGGCCACGATCCGAAGAAGGTGTTCAACGCTTATAAAGCGGCGGTCGAGAATACCGGCTCGCCCACCTTGATCCTGGCGCAAACCATCAAAGGCTACGGCCTCGGCGAGGCCGGCGAGGGCCGCAACATCACGCACCAGCAGAAAAAACTGAACGAACAGGAAATCGCGCACTTCCGCTCCCGCTTCGAGATCCCGATTCCCGACGAGGCGGCGCGCAACGCTTCCTTCTACCGTCCCCCCGATGACAGTCCCGAGATCGGCTACCTGCACGAGCGCCGGCGCCAGTTGGGCGGCTACATGCCGCACCGCAGCCTCCCCGCCAGCAAGGTGGAAGCGCCTCCCCTCGAATATCTGGGCGAATCCCTGGCGGGATCGCAGGGCCGCGAAGTCTCCACCACCATGGCCTTCGTCCGCGTGTTGACGCTGCTGCTCAAGAATCCGGCGATCGGCAAACGCGTCGTCCCCATTATTCCCGACGAGGCGCGCACCTTCGGCATGGAATCCCTGTTCCGCCAGTTCGGCATCTATGCCAGCAAGGGCCAGCTCTATAAGCCGCACGACGCGGAAATGTTCCTGTACTACAAGGAATCCAAGGACGGCCAAATTCTGGAAGAAGGCATCACCGAAGCGGGCTCCATGGCGTCGTTCACCGCGGCCGGCGCCGCTTACACCAACTACTGCGTCGAGATGATTCCGTTCTTCACCTATTACTCCATGTTCGGCTTCCAGCGTGTCGGCGACCTGATCTGGGCCTTTGCCGACGCCCGCGGCAAAGGCTTCCTCATGGGCGGCACCGCCGGCCGCACCACCCTCGCCGGAGAAGGCTTGCAGCACCAGGATGGCCACAGCATCGTGCTCGCCAGCACCGTGCCCACTTGCGCGGCCTACGATCCGGCCTACGCTTACGAGATCGCCGCCATCGTCCGCGACGGCATCCGCAGGATGTATCAGGAACAGGAAGATCTGTTCTATTACGTGACCCTGTACAACGAGAACTACGCCATGCCGCCAATGCCGGAAGGCGTTGTGGAAGGCATCCTGAAAGGCATTTACCGGTTCCAGGCCGCGGCGAACGGCCCGGCCCAGGTGCAGCTCTTCGGCAGCGGCCCGATCCTGAACGAAGCCCTGCGAGCGCAGAAGATCCTGGCGGAGAACTACGGCGTGGCCGCGGACGTCTGGAGCGTCACCAGTTACAACGAGCTGCGCCGCGATGCCCTGCGCATCGAGCGCTGGAACCGCCTGCACCCCGGCGAACCCCCGCGGCAGCCTTATATCCAGCAGGCGCTGGCCGGCGCCCAAGGACCCATCGTGGCGGCGACCGATTACATGAAGGTGGTGCCGGACCAGGTCGCTCCCTGGCTGCCCGGCCGTATGGAGACCCTCGGCACCGACGGCTTCGGCCGCAGCGAGAACCGTGAGTATCTCCGCCGCCATTTCGAAGTCAACGCCGAGTCCATCGCCGCAACCGCCCTCTCGCGGCTGGCGCGCGACGGCCGCTTCCCGCTCGACCGCGCCATCGCGGCGTTCGCCGAATTAGGCGTGGATACCGAGAAAATCGACGCGGCGCGGGCCTGAGCTTTTCGTGGCGCAGCCTTCAGCGTGCCGCGGTGAGCTTCAGCTCGCCGGATTTCCGCATCGTCGGCACCCGCCGGATGTGCGCGGCACCCGTGGCGCACGCTTCAGCGTGCCGCGGTGACTTCAGCTCACCGGCTTTTCCGCATCGTCGGCACTCGCCGGATGTGCGCGGCCCCCGTGGCGCGATCGCGGGGCCGTCCCGCCTACGGCCCCTCCGGCGGCAGCCGACGCACATTCACCGCCTCCGGTTTTAACAGAGGATCCAGCGTCGTCTCCACCGAAACCCGATCGCCCGCCTTGATCTCCTCCCGCTTGATCTTCTTTGAGCCGGCGAAATACCGCGTCTTCCGCGTACACAATATGTCAAGATCGTCCTGCTCAGGCCTCGCCAGCGTGATGGCGCCGGCCTCGATTCGCCGTACCGTCCCCGTGAAACTGGCCAGCGGCGCCGCGGCTTCTTGCGCCCATGCCATCGCCGCGACGGCCCAAAAGACAACGGTCGGAAGCTTCATTGCCGGATACCAACGATTTTACCGCCAGCCGCGGCCGGTGCTACCCTAGCCCTTTGGACCTCGCCGCCTACCTGGAACGCATCGGCTACCACGGACCGCTCGGCCCCTCCCTCGATACCCTCCGCGGCCTGCACCTCGCGCATCTTTATACGGTCCCGTTCGAAAACCTCGATATCCAGTTGGGCCGTCCCATCGCGCTCGACGACGCCGCCCTGTTCGCCAAAATCGTCACCCGCCGCCGCGGCGGATTCTGTTACGAGTTGAACGGCCTGTTCTGCGCCCTGCTGCGCGAACTAGGCTTTCGCGTGACCATGCTCTCGGCCGAGGTCGCGCGCCCCGCCGGCGGATTCAGCCCCCCGTTCGACCACCTGGCACTGTCGGTCGAATTGGATCGGCCCTGGCTTGCCGACGTCGGCTTCGGCGAAGGATTCCGCCTGCCCCTCGCGCTGAACGAGCCCGCCGATCAGGTGCAGGACGGCTGCGCCTATCTCCTGATCGCCGACGGCGATTACCGCATCCTGCTTTGCCGCGATCCGGCCGGTGACTGGACGCCGCGCTACCGCTTCACCCTCCGGCCCCACACCCTCGCCGATTTCGCCGGCCGCTGCCGCTTCCACCAGACCTCGCCGGAATCCCACTTCACCCGCAACCGGATTTGCACGCGGGCTACCCCGGACGGACGCGTCAGCATCAGCGGCATGCGCCTGCTCGTCACGACCGGCGCCGGAAAGACGGAACAGGCGCTCGACAGCGAGGCGATATTCGCCGCTACGCTTCGCGAGCGTTTCGCGATGGTAGAATAACGGTCTAGGAGAGGGCGCGTGGCGGCATTCATCCAAAACCAGTTTGAAAAGAACTTCATCACCACATCGGTCGATTACGTGTTCAACTGGGCGCGCAAGTCCGCGCTGTGGCCGCTCACCTTCGGCTTGGCCTGTTGCGCCATCGAGATGATCGCCTCCAGTACGTCGCGCTTCGACATCGCGCGCTTCGGAGCCGAAGTGTTCCGCCCCAGTCCTCGGCAGTCGGACCTCATGATCGTGGCCGGCACCGTCACGCTCAAGATGGCGCCGGTCCTCAAACGCATCTGGGATCAGATGCCCGATCCGAAATGGTGCATCTCCATGGGCGCCTGCTCGAGCGTCGGCGGCCCGTTCAACACCTATGCCGTCCTGCAGGGAGTCGATAAGATCGTGCCCGTGGACGTCTACGTGACCGGCTGTCCGCCGCGTCCCGAGAACCTGTTCTACGCCCTGCTCAAACTCCAGGACAAGATCGATCGCATGACCACGCTGGTGAAAAGGCCCACCGAAATCCGGCTGGACGAATCCATGCTGGCGCAATTCAAAGAACAGGTCATGATCGCCCAGATTCAGAATCCCGCCTAGTGTTTTACCGGGACCCGCACAACGTCTACCGCGCGCGGCCGCTCGAACGCTTCGCTTGGTTGGAGCACGGCTTCGGTACGCGCCATTCGGCGGATCCGGCCCTATCCGCTCCGCTCGCCACCTTGCACCAGGTCCATTCAACGATCTGTGTCGCGGCGCGCGGCCGCACCGGCAACTTGGGCGACGGCGACGCTCTGCTCGAAAACACGCCCGGACACCTGGTGGCCGTCAAAACCGCCGACTGCCTTCCCATTTTGCTGATCGACGAAGAACACCGCGCGGTCGCCGCCGTGCACGCCGGTTGGCGGGGCACTGCCGGTGGCATCGTACGGCAGGCCCTGAGCCGCATGCGCGAGGAGTTCGGCGCCCAGCCCGCGCGGGTTCACGCTGCCATCGGACCTGGCATTGGAAAATGTTGCTACGAAGTGGGGCCCGAGGTGGCCGCGCAATTCGGCGAAACCGGCCGCCGCCACATCGACCTGCTGGAAGCCAACCGCCGCCAGTTGATCGATACCGGCGTCCCCGCTCCGCGGATTTACGCCGCGGGACTTTGCACCATGTGCGGCGCCGCGGATTTCCACTCCTACCGCCGCGACCGGGAACAGTCCGGCCGCATGCTATCGGCCGTCGGCGTGAAGTGAACGCGCGCCCATGACCCCGCGGCGGCCGCGCCCCCCAGCTCCTTCGACCACAACATCGAGTGGATCGCACCCCGCGGGGTCTACTTACCGCCGGAGCGCGGCAAGGCAAATCGGAAGGGGCCGGTGTCTTCCAGGTCGTGAATGAGACCTGCGAGTTCCACACCTTCGAGCCGCGCGACCGTATTTTGCGGTCACGCGAGCAACACCAGCGCTCCGCCCAGCATCAGCGCGCCGGCCGTCGAAAACGCCGCCTGCGGAGAGACCTGCGTCCAAAGCATGCCGGCCAGCGCGCTGGCCGCCAGGTCGCCCACGCCGTTCACGGTGCCCAACAAACCGTACGCCCCGCCGCGTGCGTCCACCGGCGCCAGGTCCGCGGTCAGGGCCCCCTCGATCGGCTTCTCCACGCCGAGGCATAGCCCCGCCCACGCGAACACCAGCGCCAGCAGCGGAAGGCTCGCGGTGCGCCAAACAAACAGCGCCGCCACGCCGAAGCCGGTGACCGCTCCCATGGCGTAGCCGATGGCGAGCAGCGCCCGCTTCTCCATGCGATCCGCCAGCGCCCCGGCCGGAAACGCCGCCGCGGCGTACGCGCCATTGTGCAACGCATAGAGCAGCGCCGCGATCTCTGCGGCCCGCGCCGCGCCGTGCGCCGGAGTCAGCAGTTGCACCGCCGCCAGAATCAGCAGTGTGTGCGAAAAGTCTCCCAACCCGAATAAACCTGCTCCCCGCAGCAGGCGAAAGAAGCCTCGCGGCAGGCCCCGCACCGATCCCCGAAAAGACGTCTTGGGATGGGCCTCGCGCGGCTTCTCCCGCACCAGCAGAAGCATGCATGCGGCTGCCGCAAGTCCCGGAACCAGCGAGATCAGAAAAATGCAGCGATAGGGCGCCGCCGCGGTTGGGCGCGGCAGAACCGATAACAGCCAGACTCCCAGCAGCGGCCCCAGCACCGCGCCCGTGGTGTCGCCCGCGCGATGCAGCCCGAACGCCTTGCCCCGGCCTTCTGGAGGAGCCGCGTCCGAGAGCATAGCATCGCGCAAAGGGCCGCGTATCCCTTTGCCGAACCACGCCAGCAACCGGCCCAGCAAAATCAGCGGCCACGACGCGGCCCCTGCCAGCATCGACAGCGCCGTGCCGGATAGCAGGTAGCCGGCGGTGACCACCCCCTTCCGGTGGCCGCCGCGGTCCGCATACCAGCCCGAACCCAGCTTGACGAAACTCGCCAGCGCGTCGGCGCCGCCCTCGATCCAACCCAGCGCCCCCGCCGCCACTCCGATCGTCGCCGTAAAGCCGGGGAGCACCGCCAGCACCATCTCGTAACACACATCCGCGCACAAGCTGGTGATGCTCATGCCGGCCACGTTGCGATTCAGCCAGGATGACTCGGCTGGCATTGCTCACTCCAGCCGCGAAGAACAGCCGTCCCGCGTGGCCGCCTCGGTCATATTGCCCGCATCCGCCGCATGCGTCAGTTCTTGATGCGCCCGAGCATCTGGTAAATCCACAGCAGCGCCGTGTTCATGATTTGCTCGCCTGCGCCTACCGCTACCGGCGAGACCGCATTGTCCGCGCCGTAACCGCCTTCCGCCACCGCTTCGATGGTCGGGAAATACTGGTGATATCCGTTGGCGTAGCCGAAAAAGAACAACTGCTTCACCCGCGCGCGAGCCTTCAGCCGGATGGCGTGGTTGCTGAAGAACTCTCCCGAAACCCCTACCAGCGCCACGTCACCGTTGACCAGCGCCACCGTCAGCCGTGGACGAACGCCGTCCGCATATTCGTCGATATAGTTGGGCACCAGCTCGGGAAAGAACGCCTTTTCGTACGCCGCCCGGATTAGCGGATTCGCAAAATCCGTGCGCGCCGCGAATCGGAAGCGTTCTTCGCGGCACTCCAGCGAAGGATGCGCCGTCTCCTCCGGCGCCAGCGGCATCGCCAGCTTCACCGCTTCCCGCGCGAGCGCCTGGCCGAAGGCCTGGTAGCCCTTGTTCGGCCCCTCGTTCGCCGACTGATCGCCCGCCGCCCCCTGCATGAAGATCGCCGCCGCGCCGGTTTCTTTCGTGACTTCCGCTTTCAGCGCGCCTACGTAATCCGCCGAGAATCTAAGCGTGCGGCCCGGCAGCATAGTGGGATGCGCCGCGAAGTTCACCACGATCGCCAGCGGCTTGCCCGCGGCGTTGTCGAGCCGCATCACGGACAGTTCCCGATCGCTCGGCTTGGGTTCGATGTGGGTATGCCGGTTGCGATTGAAGCCTTCGAGCTGCATCGATCCCACCGCCATCCGCGCGGGCGCCAGCTTGGAATTCGCCTCCACAATCGCCGCCACGATGCCGGCTTCCATCTGGCCGTAATAGCGCAGCGCCGCGTCGAAACGTCCGCGCCCCTTGCCCTCCTGATCGCTGAGCTCCAGGACCGGCCCGTGGTGCGTGTGCGAACCGGCGATGATGGAATCCTCGATGCCGGCCTGCTCCTTGATGGCCCGGCGAATCCGCTGCAGGGACGCTTCGGCCGGCGCGCGCCCCAGGTCCAGCCCCACGATCGCGATCTTCTTGCCGCCGGCCTCGATCACCAGTGCGTCGGCGTACAGCGGGTCCAGCACGCCGTCGGAAAGCGCGTCATGCCGGTCGCCGTAACCCCACATGGGCAACGGCTCGCGAGGCGTGATGTCGCGCCGCGCCGTGCCCGCCTCAAAGGTCTGCCCGTAGGCTGCCAGGCTCCCGTACACAACCAGACGAAGCAGGAACGCGGCGGTCCATCGCAGCATGTGCATGAAAAGGGATTCTACCACCGCCGCGCAAACCACAAGGCCCGAAAAACCCGCGTCCGCCGTACCGGTGGTCCCGCAACCCGGCTACGTGATGTCGAGGCCCACCGGAACCCACCCGGCGTCCAGTCCGTCAGTAGCCCCCGACACCCGCTAAGAAGCCGCCCCCCGATCTTGACACCCGGACCGTACCAACCCCCAACCCCCGTCCCCGGCGAGCGCAGCGCGCAAAGCGAGCCCAGCAGACCCAACGGCATAGGCTTCGATCATCCAGAAAAAACAAAACCCCAACCCCCGTCCCCCGTCCCCCGCCCCCGGCGAGCGCAGCTCGCCTGTCCCCGGCGAGCGTAGCGCGCAAAGCGCGCCCAGCAGACCCAACGGCATAGGCTTCGATCATCCAGAAAAAACAAAACCCCGACCCCCCGCCCCCCCGCCCCCCCCCCCCCCCCGCCGCCCGCCCCCCCCCCCCCCCC
>Ga0335078_10011529_pt1 | contig 13114 bp, 9 predicted proteins | sample Lox_Sample_32_FD_206711 | JGI IMG/M metagenome (GOLD analysis project Ga0335078, IMG submission 206711) | Soil microbial communities from Loxahatchee National Wildlife Refuge, Florida, United States - Lox_Sample_3.2 | ecosystem: Environmental > Terrestrial > Soil > Wetlands | place: USA: Florida... | reverse complement strand
GCGCGGATGACCAGCTGCCCGCCGGGGAGATCATCGACCTGACCGCGGCGCTGGTGGACAAGTCCTTGCTCGTGGTCGAGCCGGAAGTGCTCGGCCAGGCGCGCTACCGGCTGCTGGACAGCATCCGGGCCTATGCCGCCCAGCGGCTCGCGGATGCGGGCGAGTCCGCGGCCGTCCAGCGCCGGCTGCGGGACTACACGCTGACCGTGGTGGAGCGGGGCGAGGCGGTGGGACTGGCCATCATCCCGGCCGGCTGGCGGGCCGCGGTCGACGTGTTCCGCCGCTATGACGTGGACGCCGCCAACCTGCGCCAGGTTCTCAGCCGGTGCCTGGCCACCGGGGATGTGGAGAGCGGACTGCGGCTGGCCACGTCGGTCCGGCCGTGCTGGATCGTCCGCGGTCACTTCGCCGAGGGCGAGGAGTGGTTCGCCCGCTTCCTGGCGCTGGACCGAAGCCGGCTGCCGGCGCCGGTGTACGGCGCCGGGCTCGTCGGCCGGGCCCAGCTGATCATGCCGAACGACCCGGCCAAGGCGCTGGCCTGGGGCCAGGAAGGACTGGCGCTCTGCTCGGCCGCGGGCCAGCTCACCTGGGCCGCTACCGCGCTCAACGTACTCGCCGAGGCCAGTCTGCACGCGGGCCAGCTGGCCGAGGCCGACGAGTACGTGGCCCGCGCGCGGGCCACGGCGCTGGCGGCCGGGAACCGGTGGAACGAGGGCTATGCGCTCGGCACCCAGGCCACCCTGGCGGCGGCCCACGGCAAGCTGCCGGAGGCCCGGCGGCTCGGCGAGGCCGCGCTGGGGGTGATGCGCGGCATCGACCAGCAGTGGGGGGTGGCGCGCACCCTGCTCGGCCTGGGTGCGCTGGCCCGGCTGCGGGGCGATCCGGCGGGTGCGATCGACTGCTTCCGGGCGGCCCTGCCGGCCCTGCGCGAGATCGACTCCCGGCCGGACATCGCCCGCGCCCTGGCCGGCATCGGCCGGGTTGCACTGGATCAGGGCGACCTGGGCCTCGCCCGTGAGCACCTGGCCGAGAGCCTGCGGCTGAGCCGGCTTACCGGGGCCCGGATCGGCATGGCCCGCGGCCTGGAGGCGTTCGCCACGCTAGCCGCCCGGGAAGGGCACGCCGGCCTGCCCGTGCTGCTCATCGCGGCGGCCTCGGCGCTGCGCGCCGCGGCGGGCCTGCCTCAGCTGCCCACCGAACGCACCCGGCGGCAGCTGGAGCCGGGCCGGAGCCTGGGCCAGGACGCTTTCGGCCAGCTCTGGCGGCGAGGCCACGGCCTGACCCCGGACGCCGCGGTAACGCTCGCGCTGCGGTCGGCCCGCGAGGCGGGGGCGGACCAGGCAGGAAACGGAGCTGCGCCGGCGCGGCGCGAACCTGCTCCGCCGTCGGTCCTGACCCCACGGGAACAGGAAATCGCCACCCTGATCGCCGATGGCTACAGCAACCGGGCCATCGCCGACGAGCTGGTGATTAGCCCGGCTACCGCTGCCCGGCACGTTGCGAATATCCTGGCCAAGCTGGGCTTCACCTCGCGGGCCCAGATCGCCGCCTGGGCTGCGGGGAACGGGTCAATCCAGCCAGCAGCTACGCGCGTTCCGGGCAGCGTCATTCGCTGACGCCCCCTACGATGGGTCCCTGGCTGGCCACCACTGGCACCATTCATAGGACGGAAAATGGGCAAGGCAACCAGGATCAAGCGGGAGACCGCCCGCGAGAAGATTGCCGCGCAGCGGGCGGCGGCCCGGAAGGCGGAGATCCGCAACCGGATATTCATCACCGGCGGGAGCATCCTCGGGGTCCTGGTGATCCTGGCTGCCTTCCTGATCTTCAAGGCCTTCAGCGGCTCGAATGGGGCGGGCACGCCGAACTCGGCCACCGGCGCCGCGCTGCCCGCGAGTGTCACCAGGGACCTCACGGTCCCGGCGGCCACCCTGAACGCCGTGGGGACAGGTTCCACCGCGTCCAAGCCGACCACCGCGATCACCGGTACCCCGCTGACCTCAGCGGGCAAGCCCGAGGTGCTGTACATCGGGGCTGAGTACTGCCCGTACTGCGCCACCGAGCGATGGGCCATGGCGGTGGCGCTCAGCCGCTTCGGAACCTTCTCCGGGCTGCGTGGCATCCACTCCTCCAGCAGCGACGCGTACCCGAGCACACCGACGCTGACCTTCTACAAGTCCGCCTACCGCAGCAAGTACCTGGCGTTCGATCCGGTCGAGACCACCACCGAGAACAGGAACGTCACGCTGCAGACGCCCAGCGCGCAGCAGAATCAGGTCTGGCGGAAATATGATCCGCAGGGGAACATCCCGTTCATCGACTTCGGGAACAAGTACCTGATCAATGGGGTCACGTTCAACCCGCAGGTGCTCCAGGGCAAGACCTGGAGCCAGGTGGCCACCGCGCTGAACGATAAGTCCAGCGCGATCGCCCAGGGCGCGGACGGTTCGGCGAACGTCATCACGGCCGCGATCTGCAAGCTGACCAACGATCAGCCCGGCAATGTCTGCACCGCGCAGATCAAGAGCCTGCAGAGCCGGCTCTGATGGCGGGCCCCAAGCAGGCCCGAAGTGCCGCCGCCGTCCCCAGCCGCGGCGGGGCCAAGCGCGACAAGGGCACCCGTGGCGGCCGGCCGGAGGCGGCCCGGCCAGCGGCGGACCGGGGCGCCCCGGCCCGCCGGCCCACGGGCCAGCCGGGGCCGCGCGGATCGCGCCCGGGTGGCCGGGGGGCCGGCGCCCCCGCGGCGGCCCCGGCCGGCCCGCCCGGGCCCGCGACCCGGATCGCGCCGCTGTGGTTCCAGCTGACCACCTGGGCGCTGGCCATCCTGGGCCTCGGCGTGTCCGTCTACCTCACGGTCGCGCACTACACCAGCTCGTCGATCCTGGCCTGCTCGGACAAGGGCCCGGTGAACTGCGCGCTGGTTACCACGAGCCCGCAGTCCGTGGTGTTCGGTGTCTTCCCGGTCGCCGTGCTCGGCCTGGCCTTCTTCGTCTTCCTGGCCGCGGTCACCTCGCCCTGGGCCTGGCGGCTGCGCTACCCGGTGGTGGCGTGGGCCCGGCTGGCCTCGGTGATCATCGGCATCGTCTTCGTGCTCTACCTCGTCTACACCGAGCTGTTCACGCTCAACTCCATCTGCCTGTGGTGCACCAGCGTGCACGTGATCACGTTCCTGCTGTTCGCGCTGATCGTGACCAGCGCAGCCATGGGCTACGGGTTGCGCGACCCGGAACTGGCCCGCTGATACGGCCGCGGCTCGTCGATCGGCCGACGCCAGGTTCGGCCCGCCGCTGATGCCGGGGGCGCCCCGGGCTCGTACAGCGCCCTGTTGGGTGCACCGCAACCGGCCCGGCGCGCCGCTCGCCCTGCTCGGCGCCGCGTTCGTGCTGGGTAATGCGGCCAGCGCCCGCCGATCCGAATCCGCGGTTGCGGTAGCCGCGGCCCACCAGGCGGAACGCACCCGGATCGCCCGTGAGCTGCACGATCTGGTGGCGCATCAGCTGTCCGCCATAACGGTCCAGGCCGGCGCGGCCCGGATGGCGGCCCGTGGCCCGGCCGACCCGCTGATCGCCACCGTGGAGCAGCTGTCCCGTGCGGCGCTGGCCGAACTGAACCAGCTGCCCGGCGCGCTGCGCCAGGAACCGGACGGCAGCGTTCCCCGCTCACCCGCGCCGATTCTGGCCGGCCTGGATGGCCTGGTCGCGGCCAGCCGGGAGACCGGGACCGCGGCCCGCCCGGCGGTCATCGGCCGGGCACGGCCGCTGCCACCGGGGTGGAGCTGTCCGGCTACACGTGGTCTACGGCTACGAGCACGGCCTGGTCGAGCCGGGCGGCTGGGGCTGAGCATTGCGTGCCGGTCAGCCCGGCAGGCTGGCGCGCAGGGCGAGCACCCGGCGGACCGCGGCCTGGAAGGATGAGCGGCTGAGCAGCCCATCCTGATAGCCGGCCTGCAGGCCGCGGCGGGCCTGCTCGCCCTGGCTCACCGTCTCGCCCGAGCACAGCAGCAGATCCATCCCGGCCAGCGCGGCCAGCTGGCCCCGGCGGCTCACCGGGCCGAACGCGCGCAGCGCGCCCGCTCCCAGCGCGTCGGTGATCGTTACCCCCGGAAAGCCCAGCCGCCGCCGCAGCTGGCCCTGCACCACCGCGCGTGACAGCCCGGCCGGGTGCGCCGGGTCCAGCGCGGGGTACACCGCCCACGACAGCATGACCAGCCGCACCCCGGCGCTGATCGCCGCCTGGTAGGGCAGCTCGTCGACCCGGCGCAGGGTGACCGCCGGCACGTTGAGCGTGACCGGGACGCGGTCGGTGTCCTGGCCGCGGGCGGCCGAGCCGAGCCCCGGGAAATGCTTGGCCGTGGCGGGCACCCCGCCGGACTGCTCGGCCTGGATGAAGCCCGCGCCGAGCGTGGCCACCTGGCCCGGGTCGCGGCTGTATGACCGCCCGTACTGGTCGATGAAGCCGCCCGCGGCCCGGTAGACGTCGAGCACCGGCGCCAGGTTCACGGTCAGGCCGGCCCGGCGCAGGGTGACGGCGGCCGAGGCGCCCGCCTCCCGCGCGGCCGCCGCCGGATCCGCCGACTGGCCGACCTGCCGCTCCGACAGCTCAGGCGCCCCGGGCAGGCGGCGCACCACGCCGCCTTCCTGGTCGGTCATCAGCAGCAGCGGCGTGCGCACCGGGTTCTGCGGGCTCCTGCTGGCCTGCTGCAGCCGCCGCGCCACCGCCGCCAGCTGGGCCGGGCTGGAGATGTTGGCCGGGAAGAAGATCACCCCAGCCGCCTCGCCGCGGCGGATCAGCTGGAGCAGGGCAGGCGGCGGGGTAAGTCCCGGGTAGCTGTAGATCACCCGCTGGCCGGCCAGCTGCGCGGCGCTCAGCCAGCTGACCAGCGGCGGGCTGGCCGGCGGGGGGCTGGCCAGCGCCGGGCGGGCGGCCGGCCGGGGGCTTCCCGGATGCCGCACGGCCGCCGCGATCAGCCCCCCGGCCACGGCCAGCACGACGATCACCGCGATCACCACGCTGACGACCACGGCCGGCCTCCGCAGCCGCGGCTGGCTGGCTTGGTGCGGCACGGCGGCCCCCTGGATGGATAACCGGCTGCTGCGCAGCGCACGGCGGGTATCACACGGCCTGGCCGGGATGAACCGGCGTCCGCCGGTTGTTAGACTAGCTAACTGTGAGCGGAGCGCACCAAGCATCCGGGGAAGCCGACGTCGCCGCGGCGGTGCTGGCCATCCTCCGGCTGTACCGCGGGCTGGAGTGCGTCGACGCCGGGCTGACCCCATCCCAGTACCGGATCATGAAGCTGGCGGCGGCGGGCGGTGAGCGGTCCACCCGGCTCGCGCAGCGGCTGGCGGTGGCCAAGCCCACGCTGACCGCGATCGCGGACGGCCTGGTCGCGGCCGGCTACGCCAGCCGGGCCCCGGAGCCAGGCGACCGCCGGGTCGTCCGGCTGTCGCTGACCCCGGCCGGCCGGGAGGCACTGGACCGGGCTGACGCGGCCTACACCGCCTGGCTCGGTCGGCTGCTGGCGGAGACCGGCGAGCCCGCCGCGGTGCTCAGTGCGCTCGGCCAGCTGGCCGAGGCGCACCGGGCCGGGTACCACCGGGACGGAAGGGAACAAGGTCACGAACACGCAGCAGCACCCCAGCCGGGCAGCGTTCCGCCGCAGCAGGGCGGTAACTAGGCGTGGCGGGCCAGACCGCCGCCGCGCGGGCGCGGAGCCCGCAGGAGCAGGCTGGCTGCGCCGGCTGATCCGCTACTGCTGGCGTTACCCGCGCAACGCGGCGCTGGCTCTGGGGGGCACCCTGATCGTGACCACGGTCGCGGCGGGCATCCCGCTGATCCAGCGGCAGATCGTGGACGATCTCGTGGGGCACGGGCACCAGGCGGTGTGGCCGCTGGCGGTGGCGCTGCTCGCGGCCGCGCTGGCCAGCTTCGGCGGTCTGTACCTGCGCCGGTACCGCGGCGGCCAGGTGTCCCTGGACGTGCAGCACGATCTGCGGACCGATATGTTCCGCTCGCTGTCCCGGCTGGACGGCGTGCGGCAGGACCAGCTGCACACCGGCCAGGTCGTCAGCCGGTCAATCTCGGACCTGAACATGGTGCAGGCCCTGCTCAGCATGGTGCCGATGCTGATGGGCAGCGCGGTGCTGTTCGCCGTCTCGCTGGTCATCATGGCCGTGCTCTCCCCGGTGCTGACCCTGATCGCGCTGGCCGTCGGGCCCGCCCTGTGGTTCATCTCGGTCGCCTCCCGCCGGATGCTGTTCCCGGCCAGCTGGGCGGCACAGCAGCAGTCCGCGGCGGTGGCCGGGGTGGTGGACGGCGCGGTCACCGGGGTGCGCGTGGTCAAGGGATTCGGCCAGGAGGAACAGGAGATCGGCCGCCTGGAACGGGCCAGCAGCCGGCTGTACGCGTGCCGGGTGCGCGCGGTGCGGCTGATGGCCCGGTACAACCCGGCGCTGCAGTCGGTGCCCGCGCTGGGCCAGGTCGGGGTGCTGGCGCTGGGTGGCTGGCTGGCCATCCAGGGCTCGATCACGCTGGGCACCTTCGTGGCCTTCTCCTCGTACCTGATGCAGATGGTGGGGCCGGTGCGCGCGCTGGCCAGCCTGGTGACCATGGGCCAGGAAGCGCGGGCCAGCGTTATCCGGGTGTTCGAGGTGATCGACTCCCGGCCGGCGATCACCGACCGGGCCGGCGCGGCGCCGCTCGGGCCCGGGCCGGCCGGTGTGCAGCTGGATAACGTCAGCTTCGGCTACCAGCCGGACCAGCCGGTGCTGCGCGGGCTGTCGCTGCACATCCCGGCGGGTGAGACCGTCGCCCTGGTCGGCCCGTCCGGCTCGGGCAAGTCGACCATCGCGCAGCTGCTGCCGCGCTTCTACGACGTGACCGGGGGCAGCCTGCGGGTCGGCGGGCAGGACGTCCGCGACCTGACCCAGGAGTCGCTGCGCGCAGCGATCGGCCTGGTCAGCGAAGACAGCTTCCTGTTCTCCGACAGCGTCAGCGCGAACATCGGGTACGGCCGGCCGACCGCCACCCAGGAGCAGATCGCCGCCGCCGCGGAGGCGGCCGAGGCGGGCGGGTTCATCGCCGACCTGCCGCACGGCTACCAGACCGTCATCGGCGAGCAGGGGCTGACGCTGTCCGGTGGCCAGCGGCAGCGGGTGTCGCTGGCCCGCGCGCTGCTCACCGACCCGCGCATCCTGGTGCTGGACGACGCGACCTCGGCGGTCGACCCGAAGATCGAGGCGGGCATCCATGCCCGGCTGCGCCGGGTGATGGCCGGCCGGACCACCGTGCTCATCGCGCACCGCCGGTCAACGCTGCAGCTCGCGGACCGGATCGCGGTGCTCGACGAAGGCCGCCTGGTCGACTGCGGCAGGCACGATGAGCTAGCGGAACGCTGCCCGCTGTACCGGCAGCTGATCACTGGCCCGGATGACGACGCCGAGGGCACCGACGCGGCGGAACTGGCGTTCGGGCCTCCCGCCCCGCACGCTGACGGGCCGGAGCCTGCTGGCCGGGCGCCGGCCGGGGCAGTCCAGCTGGCCGGGCTCGGGGCGCTGCCGGGGGCGCCGCGGGCCGCCGGGCGGGTCGGGGCGCGGGGCCGGACCGGTGGCCGGGGCGGTGGTGGCGGCGCGATCACCAGCATGATGGCTGGCATCCCGGCGTCACCGGAGCTGCTGGCCCGGGTGGACGCGCTGCCGCCGGCTACCGACCAGCCGCGGGTGAACCTGGGCTGGGCGCGGGCCGCGGCCCCGCGTTTCAGCCTCCGCCAGGTGCTCCGCCCGTTCGCGGTCGGCCTGCTGGCCGGCCTGGTGCTGGATGCGCTCGACGCGCTGGCCAGCCTGGCCATGCCGGCGCTGGTCCGGGGGGGCATCGACCACGGGGTGGAGACCGGCGTGCTGGGCGCCGTGCTGCTGGTCGCGGGCATCGCGCTGGCCATCGTGGCCGCGGACTGGGTCATCAACGCGGTCCAGACCGTGGTGGTCGGGCGGAACGGGGAGCGTGTGCTCTACACGCTGCGGGTCAAGATCTTCGCCCAGCTCCAGCGGCTCGGCCTGGACTTCTACGAGCGGGAGATGTCCGGCCGGATCATGACCCGGATGACCACGGACGTGGACGCGCTGTCGTCGTTCCTGCAGACCGGGCTCATCACCATGGTCAACTCCGGGCTTTCCTTCCTCGGCGTGATGATCGCCCTGCTGATCATCAACCTCCAGCTCGGGCTGACCGTGCTGACCCTCGTTCCGCTGGTGGTGCTGGCCACCGCGCTGTTCCGGGTGGCCTCGTCCCGGGCCTACAGCGACGCGCGGGAAAAGGTCTCGACGGTCAACGCGGATCTGCAGGAGAACGTGGCTGGGCTGCGGGTCACCCAGGCGTTCCGGCGCGAGGCGCACAACCTGGCCGCCTTCACCGGCCTGAGTGACGCCTACCGGCGGTCCCGGCTGCGGGCCCAGCGTTACATCGCGGTGTACTTCCCGTTCGTGCAGTCGCTGTCCACCGCGGCCAGCGCGCTGGTCCTGCTGGTCGCGGCGGGCCAGATGCGCAGCGGCCTGCTCAGCGCGGGCGCGCTGGTGGCCTATCTGCTCTACATCGACATGCTGTTCTCCCCGGTGCAGCAGCTGTCCCAGGTGTTCGACGGCTACCAGCAGGCCGCGGTCGGGCTGCGCCGGATCGGCGCGCTGCTCCGCACGCCGACCAGCACGCCGGAAGCGGCCGATCCCCGCCCCGCCGGGCGGGCCAGCGCGCGGATCGAGTTCCGCGAGGTGAGTTTCGGCTACGCGCCGGGCGAGCGCCCGGCGCTGACCGGGGTGGATCTGGTGGTGGCGCCCGGTGAGACGGTGGCGCTGGTCGGGGAGACTGGCGCGGGCAAGTCGACCATCGTCAAGCTGGTGGCCCGGTTCTACGACGTGACCAGCGGCACGGTGCTGGTGGACGGGGTGGATGTGCGGGACTACGACCTGGCCAGCTACCGGCGGCGGCTGGGGGTGGTCCCGCAGGAGCCGTACCTGTTCGCGGGCACGGTCCGGGACGCGATCGCCTACGGCCGGCCGGCCGCCACCGACACCGAGGTGGCGGCGGCGGCCCGCGCGGTCGGCGCGCTGGGCATGATCAGCCGGCTGCCCGGCGGGTTCGGGCACGAGGTCAGCGAGCGCGGCCGGAACCTGTCGGCCGGGCAGCGCCAGCTGATCGCGCTGGCCCGGGCCTACCTGATCGACCCGGACATCCTGCTGCTCGACGAGGCAACGGCCGCGCTCGACCTGGCGGCCGAGGCCGCGGTGATCGAGGCGACCGAGCGGCTCACCGCCCGGCGGACCACGCTGCTCGTGGCGCACCGGCTCACCACGGCGGCCCGCGCGGACCGGATCGCCGTGATCGACCAGGGCCGCGTGGTCGAGCAGGGCACGCATGATGAGCTGCTGGCCGCCGACGGCGCGTACGCGTCGCTGTGGGCGGCGTTCACCGGCAGCGCCCTGGTCGCTTAGGCCGCGGCACGGCCGGGAAGGGAGCCCCGTGAACGACCCAGCTGGCAGCCAGCCCTCGATCGCCTCTGTCGCCGCGCTGATCCGCCGGTACGTGCGCTGCACCCCGGTGCTCAGCACCGACCGGGCGGATTTCGGCCTGGATCCCGGGCCGCTGGTGCTGAAGCTGGAGCACCTGCAGCACTCCGGCTCGTTCAAGGTCCGGGGTGCGTTCGCCAACCTGCTGCTGCGCAGCGTGCCGGAAGCCGGGGTGGCGGCCGCGTCAGGTGGCAACCATGGCGCGGCGGTGGCCTACGCGGCCCGCGCCCTCGGCCTGCCCGCCCGGATCTTCGTGCCCGAGGTCTCTTCCCCGGCCAAGATCGCCCGGATCCGCGGGTACGGCGCCGACCTGGTCGTCGGCGGGGCCAGCTACGCCGAGGCGCTGGTGGCCTGCGACGCCTGGGTGGCCGCGTCCGGCGCGCTGCCGGTGCCTGCCTTCGACCAGCCGGAGACGGTGCTGGGGGCCGGCTCGCTCGGCGCCGAGCTGCAGCGCCAGGCCCCGCACGCGTCGGCCGTGCTGGCCAGCGTGGGTGGCGGCGGGCTGCTGGCCGGGATCTGCGCCGCGTACCAGGACACCGGTGACGAAGCCGCGGCGGCCGGCGGGCGGGCGGCCATCGTGGGAGTGGAGCCGGCCGGCGCGCCCACGCTGACCCGGGCGCTGGCCGCGGGCCGGCCGGTCGACGCGGAGGTGGGCAGCGTGGCCATTGACTCGCTGGCGCCCCGCCGGGTCGGCGAGCATACGTTCGCGGTCATCTCGGCGGCCGTCCGGCAGGTGGTGCTGGTCACTGACGAGGACATCGGCCGCGCGCAGGAACTGCTCTGGGACCGGCTCCGCCTGGTGGCCGAGCCCGGTGGCTGCGCCGCGCTCGCCGCGGTTCTCTCCGGCCGGTACGCGCCCGGCCGCCGCGACGTGGTCACGGTGGTGATCAGCGGGGCTAATACCACCGCGGTGGACTTCAGCCGCTGAGCTGGAGGGGGCGACGAGCCGAGTCCCCGGGGGGGTTGGGACCCGGCCCGCCGCGCCACACCCGCCGTGCGACGTGACGGCGGGTGGTCAGGGGGCGGCTGCTGGCTGTCCCTCCGCGCTACCGGCCACCAATATCCTCACTCCATACCTCGGGGTAACGCTCCTGGAACTCCCGCATGACGGCCATGCAGCGCTCATCGTCCAGCAGCGTCACCGAGATTCCGTGCTCGGCCAGGAAGTTCAGGTCACCGGCGAACGTCTCGGCTTCGCCGACGACCACCCGGGGAATCTGAAACAGCAGGATGGCCCCTGTGCACATCTGGCAGGGAGACAGCGTCGTGTACAGCGTCATCTGCCGGTAGGACGGCTGACGCCCCGCATTGCGCAGGCAGGCGATCTCGCCGTGCGCCACCGGGTCGCCGAGCTGGACCCGCTCATTGTGCCCGGCGGCGATGACATCCGGGCCGCTGGCCAGCACCGCGCCGACCGGCACGCCCCCCGCGGCCAGGCTGGCCTCCGCTTGCGCCAGGGCCGCCGTCATCATCGCCTGGTCCACACCCGCCTGCCCGACCGTCATGCGGACGAGCGTACCGGGCTCAGCGCAGCGTCGCGTAGACCAGGTAGCCGTTCAGGATCACGATCATGCCGGTGACCAGGGCGGCCGCCACCGTCGTGATCCTCCGGTTGACCAGCGCGCCCATCACGTCCGCCCGGCGGGTGAGCAGGACCAGCGGTATCAGCGCGAACGGGATGCCGAAGGACAGCACGACCTGGGAGATGACCAGGCTGCCGGTGGTGGGCAGGCCGAGCTCCAGGACCAGCAGCGCGGGCAGCATGGTCAGCGCGCGGCGCAGGAACAGCGGGATGCGGCGGTTGATGAAGCCCTGCATGACCACCTGGCCGGCGTAGGTGCCCACGCTGGAGGAGGACAGGCCAGAGGCGAGCAGCGCGGCCGCGAAGGCGAGCGCCGCGCCCCCGCCGACCAGCTGGCCCAGGCCGGCGTGCGCCGCAGAGATCGAGGCCAGGGGCAGACCGCCGTCCTGGCTGGCCATGGCCGCCGCCACCAGCAGCATGGACAGGTTGATCAGCCCGGCCGCGCCCAGCGCGATGATCACATCGAGCCGCTGGAAGCGCAGCAGTTCGCGCCGCTCGCCGTCACCGTTGCAGGACACCCGCGACTTGGTGAGTGCTGAGTGCAGGTAGATCACGTGCGGCATGACCGTCGCCCCGATGATGCCCGCGACCAGCAGCGGGCTGCCCGGCCCGGCGAACCCCGGGACCAGCCCGCGGGCCAGCGCGGACCGGTCCACGTGCACCGCGACCAGGTCGTAGACGAAGCCCAGGAAGACCACGCCGAGCAGGCCGGCGATGGCCAGCTCGAAGCGCCGGTAGCCGCGCTGCTGCATGGCCAGGATGCCGAAGGCGACCAGCGCGGTGAGCGGCCCGGCGGCCCGCAGCGGCACGTGGAACAGCAGGTTCAGGCCGAGCGCGGCGCCGACGAACTCAGCCAGGTCGGTGGCCATGGCGATGACCTCGGCCTGGACCCACAGGCCGAGGGACACCCCCCGGGGCAGCCGGGCGCGGCACAGCTCGGGCAGGTCCAGGCCGGTGGCCACGCCAACCTTGGCCGACAGGTACTGGACCAGCATGGCGATCAGGTTGGCCGCGATGATCACCCAGGCCAGCGCGTACCCGAACGCCGCCCCGGCGCTGACGTTGGTGGCGAAGTTACCCGGGTCGACGTAGGCGACCGACGCGACGAAGGCGGGCCCGAGCAGCGCCACCATGCCGCGCACCCGGCCGCGCGCGCGCAGCCGCCGCAGCCCGCTCTGCACCTGCGCGGGCTCGGGCGAACCGGCCAGTGGCAGCGCGGGATCTGCCGCCATCGGCCGCTGCCCTAGGCCGTGTCCCGTAGATCTTCAGCCTGCTGCGCGCCGCCCAGGCAGGCACCTCGCCGCGTTGTCGTCGTCGCGAATAGTTCCACTATTCGCTCCTCCTCCGCCTTGCGACGCACCCACCTGGACGTCGCTCGCGACGGCCAAGATCTACGGGACACGGCCTAGCCGACCGACGGCCCGAGGCCGAGCGACTGTGGCGTGCTGGAATCGGGCGACGGCTGGTTCAGGCCCTCATCCAGCGGGCCGTACTCCGTCATCAGCGCGGGGCTGCCGCCCCACGGGGTCTGTTCCTCGGCCACCAGCGTGTTCGTGGTGAGCAGCAGCCCGGCCACCGAGGCCCCGTTCTGCAGCGCAGAGCGGGCCACCCGGAGCGGATCGATGATGCCCATATCGATCATGTTCCCATACCGGCCCTGCAGTGCGTCGAACCCCTCATCGGGGGCGAGCTGGGCCAGCCGGGCCACGACTTCCTCGCCCGAGTAGCCCGCGTTGTGCGCGATCAGGAACGCGGGCGCGGTCAGCACCCGGCGCACGATCTCCACCCCGGTGGCGTAGTCGTCCTTGACCTGCAGGTCATCCAGGGCCCCCTGGGCGTGCAGCAGGGCGGCGCCGCCGCCGGCCACGATGCCCTCGGCCATCGCGGCCCGGGTCGCGGCCAGCGCGTCTTCGACCCGGTGCTGCAGTTCCTTGAGTTCCGCCGGGGTCGGCGCGCCGACCTTGATCACCGCTACCTT
>Ga0335078_10011528_pt1 | contig 13115 bp, 8 predicted proteins | sample Lox_Sample_32_FD_206711 | JGI IMG/M metagenome (GOLD analysis project Ga0335078, IMG submission 206711) | Soil microbial communities from Loxahatchee National Wildlife Refuge, Florida, United States - Lox_Sample_3.2 | ecosystem: Environmental > Terrestrial > Soil > Wetlands | place: USA: Florida... | reverse complement strand
CGACGACGTGCCCCGATCCCGTCGCGGGCGTGCATTGTCTCGAGACAGCGCCGCTGCGCTTCGTCGTCGACGACGTCGATCGCGTTCACCCGCTCGTCGCGGATCGATCGCTCCGCGCGGAGGTGGGCGGCGCGATCGTCGTGCGATCCGGCGGACGCAAGCAAGCGATTCGCGTGCTCGGTCCGCGATCGGACGTGCCGGGTCTCGGTGGACGATTTCGCGCGCGCGTCCGCACGTTCGTCCTGCGCGCGACGCCCGGCGGCGCGCCCGCGATTGGCGGCAACGACGCCGGTGCGATCGCGATGATGCGCGCCGAGCTCGCGCTCGCCTCCGCGACGTGGGGACAGTGCGGCATCAGCTTCGGCGAAGCGTCGAAGCTCGACGTCAACGTGTTCGACCCGCCGCCGCGACACCTCCTTTCCATCGGCGACGATCTCGGTTTGCCCGCGAGCGGAGGCGAGGTGAAGCTGCGCGTCGACGGGAAACCGATCGACGTCGTCGTGCCGCGCGGCGCGAGCGTCGACCGCGCCGCGCACGAAATCGCCGCCGCGATCACGCACGCCGGATTCGTCGTGACGATCTCGTCGAACGCGCGCATCGTGCCCGGCGCGGAAGGCAGCGTCGATCTCTCCGTGCGCCGCTCGACGGGCGCGCTCGCTTCCATCGACGCCCCGCGCGCGCCGACCAACGACGCGACGCTCGCCGTGCGCATCGGCGCGGTCGATCCGTCGGACGGCATCGAGCACTTCGGCGACATGGACTCGATGGCGGGCACGCTCGAAGAGCGAACGCTCGTGAAGGCGATCGACGATCGCGATCCGACCACGGTCGACGTCGTCGTGGTTCCGTTCTTCGCGGGCAGCGGACGCATCGGCGAGTCGTTCATCACGGGCGAGTCGCCGTCGATGCGCAACGTCGTGCTCCTCGATCGCGGCGGGATCCGCGCGCGCCGATCGAGCTTCACGCTCGCGCACGAAATCGGTCACGTCCTCTTGGAGGCCCCGGGACATCCCGACGACTTCGCCGTCGACACGCCGACGCTCTTGATGGACTCGGACGCGTCCGACGCGTCGCCGTTCGGCCCGCGGCGGCTCACCGTCGCCGAGTGCGCGCGCGTGATTCGCCAATCGGGCCCGACGTCGCGCACGCCGATCTTGCAAGCGTGGCCCATCGCGCCGCTCTCGCTGCGGTGATGTTCGCGCTCAAAGAAATCGTGCCGCGGTGGTGACTTGATCTAATCTGTCATCGTGAGCTTCGATCGCTTGCCGCTCGTCGTCGCGCTCGCGTCGCTCGCAGGATGCGCGTCGCTCAGCGGTCTCGATCAGCTCGACGTGTGCGACGCGTGCAGCAGCGGTGACGACGCGACGATCGTCGACGGTGGCCAGCAAGGGGACACGGCGACGACGCCGGACACCTCGACGCCCGTCGACGCGTCACACGATACCTCGACGCCCCCGCAAACCGACGCGAGCGACGCGGGGCTCCCCGTGGAGGTCTCGTGCTTTCAAACCAAGTGCCAAGCGGGCCAATTGTGCTGCCTCAACGCGAACGGGACGTCGGCGACGTGTCACTCGACGTGCGAAGCGGGCACCTACGAGCTCGATTGCACGCTCCCGTCGGATTGCCCGAACACTCATTGCTGCGCGAAGATGCCCGAAGAGCAGGTGACGGGCGCGTCGTGCCTGGCGCAATGCGAGAACATCATCTGCGTCGGAGCAGGAGGCGACTCGGGTTGCCCGTCGGAAGACACGTGCACGCCCATGGGCAACCTGCCGCCGGGCTACGGAATCTGTTTCTGATCGATCAGAAGAAGTTTCCGATCGTGAACTCGAAGTCGTACGGCTGCTCGTAGCTCAAACGATAGAGCGGGAATCCCCACTCGAAGCGCAGCGGGCCGAGCGGCGAGAACCAGCGGATGCCGACGCCGGTCGACGTGCGGAGCAGCGCGAGGCTCGCCGCCGAGAAGCACGGTTGAATGAGCGGATCGAGCTGCGGCGCGGGCGTCGTCCGGCAGAACTGATCCTCGGTGTTCCACGCGTTGCCCGCGTCGAAGAACACGACGCCGCGGATGCCGACCTTGTCCAAGATCGGAAACTCGAGCTCGAGGTTCATGAACGCTTCGAGGTTTCCGCCGATCGGCGATCCGTTCGCGATCGGCGGCGAGTTCGGATCGAGCGACTGATTGAGCGGAAGGCGCGGGCCGATCGAGCGCAAGAGGAACCCGCGGATGTCGAGGATGCCGCCGAGGAAGAAGCGCTGATAAATCGGAACGCCGTTCGGCGAAGGCGACGAGATGTACCCGAGCTCCGTGTTGAGCTTGATGACGAAGCCGCTCCCCGGTTGTCCCGGCGTCGCGCCGCCGAGGTTGTAATAGAAGCGACCGACGAAGCGGTGACGCCAGTACTCGACTTCGCTTCCGAACGTCGCGCTCGCGAGCTCGGTGGACGCCTGCAAGTACACGCCGGACGTCGGAAACAAACGGTTGTCGCGCGTGTCGAGCACGAGCGTCGGACGCAGCGACACCGTGAGGCCCGCGTTGAACAAATTCGCGAGCGGCAATTTCTGGAACAAGCCGGTGTACGCGGTGTTCTGCGCGCCGAACGCGCCGAAGAACGTCTGCGTCGAGTTGTCGACTGTGTCTTCTTCGACCGTTCCGGTGAGCGACAGACGCAGCCACGGTTGCACGAGCGCGTAACCGAACGTGAGCGATCCGCCGAGCGAGCGCCGCGCGAAGTTCGGGAAGATGTAGAGCTGATCGTAAGCCTCCGCGCTCATCGACCAATCGGTGTCGAAGAAGTACGGCTCGAAATAGCGAAGGCTGATGATCTGACGAAGTCCCGAGACCTGCGCTTGCAGCGCGAGCGACGTTCCGTTGCCGAACAAGTTCGCTTGCTGCACTTGCGCGGTCGCGATGAACGACTCGATCGAGCTGAAGCCGGCGCCGATTTGGAACGTCCCCGTCGGTCGCTCGCCGATCTCGAAATAGATGACGACTTTGTCGGGTGACGATCCGATCTCTTTCGTCACGTCGACGCGCTCGAAGTAGCCGAGCGCCATCACGCGCTTGCGCGAGAGCTCGACGCCGGTCTCCGAATAGAGCTCGCCCTCCTGAATGTCGAGCTCGCGCCGAATCACTTTGTCGCGCGTCTTCGTGTTGCCTTTGATTTCGATCCGTTCGATTCGCACCGGAGGTCCCCGGTGAATCGGGATGATGATGTCGACTTGCGCGTTCGGCGTGTCGACCTCGGTCTCGGGCTCGGCTTCGACGGTGTAGTAACCCGCGTCTTTGTAGAGCGTTCGAACGGCTTCGAGGTCCTTCACGATCTCGGCGCGGTTGAACCAGTCGCCCGAGTGCGCGTGCACCATCTCGCGCAGCTTCTTGCGCCCGCCGAGCGGGTCGACGTCTTTGCCGTCGTCGCCCTTCTCGTAGACTTTGAGCTGCCGGATTTTGAAGCGCGGGCCCTCGTGGATCAAGATCGTGATCTCGATGCCTTCGCGATCGGTGGTCAGCATCACGCGCGGCGTGCCGACCTGCACGTTCATGTACCCTTTGTCGTAATAGAGTGCGTTGATGAGGAGGATGTCGCGCTCGAGGACGTCCTGCTTGTACGAGCCGCCGCCACCGAAATCGAAGAAGCTCCCGTTGCCCGTTTGCATCACCTCGCGGAGCTCGCCGTCGGAGATGTGCTCGTTGCCGATGAACGTCACGCGACGCACCGTGACTTCTTTGTGCTCGACGATCTTGAAGCGGACGATGACCTCGTTGTCGCGCTGCTGATCGATCACTTTGTCGACGTCGGCGAGGAAGTAACCTTTCTCCGCGTAGGCGTCCTTGATCTTCTGTACCGAGCGGCGCACGGCGGGGAGGTTCAGGATTTGGTTCGCCTTCACCTCGACGATCTCGTTGAGCTTGTCGTTGTCGAGCTCGTCGTTGCCTTCGAACTCGACGCCTTTCACGTTCGGGCGCTCGGTGACCTTGAAGCGCAGTCGGACGCCGCGCGAGACCTGCGAGAGATCGACCTGCACGTCTTCGAAGTTGCCCGAGTCCCACAGCGAGCGAACGTCCGCGGCGAGCGCTTCGACTTTGAACGGCGAGTTCAGCTTCTCGTGGATGTACGGGAGGATGTCGTCGATCCCGATGCGCCGGTTGTCTTCGATCTCGATGCCGACGATCGGATCGCCCTCCGCCTTTTCGGCGGGGGTCTGCGGCATGTTGATCTGCGGGGGGCCTTGCTGCGCTTGGGGTTGGGGCGCACCGGCGTCGATCGCGTTCGTGGGCGCGCCCGCGTCACCCGCCGCAAGCGAGCGGCGCGCGAAAAACAGCAACACCGCGGCCACGAGCAGGCCGACAAACAAGCCAAGCCCGCGTAACGTCGCGGAGGGTCGATGAAATCGGGTCAAGAACGCGTACGCTCGTAGCTCACCTTCGCGGTGACGGTCAACGACAGGTTCCTCACCGGCCGCCGCCCGAAACCGTGCGCGCGCTCGCTTTGTTCCCGAACCAAATCACGCCGCTCGCGAGAATCGCGGCGGGAAGCAGCAACATGCCCGTTCGCATCGTCGCGTGGTCGGCGATCGCGCCGACGAGCGGCGGGCTCCACAAATCGCCGAACATGTGAATCGCGAAGACGCTCAGCGCCATCGCGCTCGTGCGCAGCTCGATCGGGACCGACTGGAGGATCGCGGCGTTGATCGGCGACGTCGACAGAAACAGCCCGCACTCGCATACGAAGATGAACGCGAAAAAACCGAACGGCGTGTTCGAGAGGACGCACGCGAGCGCGAACGGCGCGCCAAGAAGCGCCGAGATGCCGCACACGCGCAGATGCGAGATCGCCGCGGGCGTGCGCTCGAGCCCGAGCGCGCGTCGATCCGCCCACGCGCCGCCGATCCCCGTCCCGACGATCCCCGCGACGACGAGAATGACCCCGAACACGTAGTTCGCGCGATCGAGATCCATGGCGTAGCGGTCGTGGATGTACTTTGGCGCCCAGTACGAGAAGCCGCCGAGCGCGAAGGTCTGCGCGCAATACCCGAGCACGCCGCGCACGTAGACGCGCTGGCGGAGGAGCGGCGCGAGCATCGCGAGGAGCGGCGTGCGCGGTTTGGGTTTGGCGCTCCGCGCGCCGCGATCTTCGACGAGCAAGCACGAGAGCGCGAGCACGGCGCCGGGAATTCCCACGGCGTAAAACGCGCCGCGCCAGTTGAATTGCGTTTCGAGAAATCCGCCGAGCAAATATCCGAGCGCCGAGCCCACCGGGATCGCGAGGTAAAAGATCGCGAGCTTCTTTCCCTTCTCGTCCGCGCCGGACACATCGTCGATGAGCGTCGGCGCGACCGCCGAGTAGCTCGCCTCGCCGACGCCGACGAGAGCCCGCGCGCCGAGCATCGACCAAAATCCGACGGCGCGGCCCGAGAGGAACGTCGCGAGGCTCCACACGAGCACGCCGATCGTCATCAAGCGAGTGCGGAGGCGCGGCGCGCGGTCGGCGAGCGTCCCGAAAAAAGGGCTCGTCGCGAAATACCCGATGAGGAACGCCGTCGCGAGCGCCCCACCGTGAAAATCGTCGAGCGTGAGCGCCGTCTGCACGCGCGGGAGGACCGCCGCGAGGACCGTGCGGTCCATGTAATTGAGCAGATTCAGACCGGTGAGGATCGCGAGGATGAACGCGGGCCGCCGGATCACGGAGTCACGCTAGCGGAGATCGTTCGGATCCGAACGATCTCCCCGCGACGCCGGCTTGACATCCGTTCACTGAACGGGATAGGCGTAGAAAATATGGCTGAAAAACCGGCACGGCGAACGACCGCGGAGGCGATGGGGGCGAAGCAGCGCGACATCTCCGTCTCCGAGTTCTTCACCAAGAATCGCCACCTCCTCGGCTTCGACAACCCGGCCAAAGCGCTCCTCACCACTGTTAAGGAAGCGGTCGACAACTCGCTCGACGCTTGTGAGGAGGCGGGCATCCTTCCCGAGCTGCTCGTGGAGATCGTCGAGCTCCGTGGAGGCGCCGCAGCGCAAGAAGGCGAGACGAAGAAGGTCATCCCCGAGTCGCGCTTCCGCGTGATCATCGAGGACAACGGGCCGGGGATCGTCAAACCGCAGATCCCGAAAATCTTCGCGAAGCTTTTGTACGGGTCGAAGTTCCACCGCTTGCGCCAATCGCGCGGACAGCAGGGCATCGGCATCAGCGCGGCGGGTCTCTATGCGCAGCTCACGACGGGCAAGCCCGTCGTCATCACGTCGAAGACGGGAAAAGGCCGTCCCGCGTTTCGCATGGGCATCCGCATCGACACGAAGCGCAACCAACCCGACATCGTCAAAGAAGAACAAATCGAGTGGGAGCGCGATCACGGAACGCGCGTCGAGATGGAGCTCGTCGCGGCGTACCGCGGCGGACGCACCGGCGTGCAGGAGTACCTCGAGCAAACGGCCGTCGCGAACCCGCACCTCGGTCTCGAGTTTCGTCCGCCCAAAGGCGAGCCGCTTCTTTATCCGCGCGTCTCCGACGCGCTTCCGCGCGAGCCGCAGGAAATCAAACCGCACCCGCACGGCATCGAGCTCGGCATGCTCCTCACGATGCTCCACGACTCGCCGGGCAAATCGGTGAAGCAAGTGCTCGTGAGCGATTTCTCCCGCGTGAGCCCCGCGATCGCGGACGAGATCTGCAAGCTGGCGAACATCAAGCCGACGTTGAAGGCAACCGACGTGCATGGCGACGTGATCGATCGTCTGCACCGCGCGCTCGGCCAAGTGAAGGTGATGGCGCCGCCCGCGACGAGCGTCGTGCCGATCGGCGAAGAGCTTTTGATCGAAGGGTTGAAGCGAAGATTTCCGGCCGCGGAGTTCTACATTTCGACGACGCGCCCGCCGAGCGTGTACCGCGGCAATCCGTTCGTCGTCGAAGTGGGCCTCGCGTACGGCGGGGATCTGCCGGGCGACGAGCCCGCCGAGATCATGCGCTTCGCGAACCGCGTCCCGCTGCAATACCAACCGAAGGCGTGCGCGATTTCCGAGAGCGTCTACGACACGAACTGGAAATCGTACAACCTGCCGCAGCCGAAGGGCTCGCTGCCGGTCGGGCCGCTCGCGATCGCCGTTCACCTCGCGAGCGTGTGGGTTCCGTTCACGAGCGAAGCGAAGGAAGCCGTCGCGCACTACGACGAGCTCCTCCGCGAGATGAAGCTCGCGCTCCAAGAGTGCGGACGCAAGCTCGGCTCGCACTTGCGCGCGCGCGACCGCGCGATGGGTGAGCAGAAGCGCTTGTCGCTCTTTCAGCGATACATCCCGGAGGTCGCGCAGGCGATGAGCGAGATCCTCGGCTCGGACAAAGAGAAGATCGAGAAGAGCTTCTACAAGGCGCTCCCGAATTTCGTGAAGGTCGACACCGACGACGATGGCGGCGCGCCTCCGCCCGCGCCGGACGGCGCACCCGCCGCGGAGAAATCGGAAGCCGCCGCGCCCGCCGCGCCTTCGCCGAAATCGAAGAAGAAACCCGAGAGCAAGAAGACGCCGCCGCCGTCGAGCAAGAAAAAGCGCGGCGAGCAGCTCACGCTCCTTCACTGAGGTAACGCATGGCCGCGAAGAAAAAATCGGCGCCCTCTCCGTCGACGGGCAAAGGCACGACCAAAGAAACCGACGCGAAGACGCTCTCGAAGATCCAGAAGCTCGCGAACGAGGTCTATCGCGTCGTATCGAAGGGCTCGAACCCGGCGATCGAGATCCGCGTGCGCGCGCTGTCGAACGTCGCGTTCAACGAGAAGCGCCGCATCATCGAGCTCGGCGACAAGACGCAGTCGCGCGAGTTCTTCAACACGGCGATGGCGCGAAAGTTCATGCAGACGATGATCGTCGCCAACGGTTGCAAGACGCTGATCGACGCCGGCAAGACGATCAGCATCCGCCAGATGTATTACATGTCGAAGCACACCGTCGCCGGCTCGAACGAGAACACGTTCGAGGAGCAGAACGAGAGCGATCCGGTGATCGAAGATCTCGAGGTCTCCACGGACTCGCTGCGCGAGGAGCTTCACCTCTTCGCGAACCGGAAGGGCGCGTGCGTCGGGAACCTCGTCATCAACGACGCGGGCGACGAGATCGATCTCGCGCGCCTCGGGTCCGGCGGTTGGGCGATCCCGAGCATCTGCGAGCCGAGCACGGTGCGCTTCGTGCGCAACAAGGCCGAGTACGTTTTGTTCGTCGAGAAAGAAGCGATGTTCAGCCGCTTCAACGAGGACAAATTCTGGCGCTCGCAGAACTGCATCTTGATGACGTCGAGTGGACAAGCGACGCGCGGCGCGCGCCGTCTTCTCCAGCGCATGGCGAACGAGCTCAAGATCCCCGTGTACGTCGTCGTCGACAACGATCCGTGGGGTCTCTACATCTACTCCGTTCTCAAGCAGGGCTCGATCTCGCTCGCGTACGAATCGATGCGCCTCGCGGTGCCCGGCGTGCGCTTCGTCGGCATGAGCGCGCTCGATTACAAGAAGTTCAAGCTCTCGAAGTCGGTCGAGATCAAGCTCAACGACAAAGACATCGCGCGCGCGAAAGAGATGAAGGCGTACCCGTGGTTCGCCGACAAGAAGTGGCAGCGCGAAATCGACGAGACGCTCTCGAACGGGTTCAAGATGGAGGTCGACAGCTTCCTCACGAAGGGCGTCAGCTTCATCTCCGAGGAGTATCTTCCGAAGAAGCTCAAAGACCGCGACTGGTTAACGTGAGCTGAAAAAATTCTTCGACGCCGGAATGTCGCGCCTCATCGCGAGATTTTTCGCGTGGCGTTGCGAATGGATCGATCTGGATCCAAGCGAAATTTAGCCGTTTCCGCTGCATTTCACCGAGCGGGAACCTCGCGCGTGAGGTAAAGAACTCATTGGGCCGGGTGCGCGGTTCTTTCGGAACGACGGAAGCTGCGCGCGACGGCCATGCTCGTCAAGAGAGGTCCCCACATGCGTCCGTTGCACATCCTCGCTTTCGCTTCGCTGCTCGCCGTGCCGTTCTTCAACGCGTGCGGCGGCAATCACTGCTCGGGGTTTGGGGGAGACAACTGCGAAGACAACGACAGCGGCGTGAAATACAACGACGCGGGTCAGCCCATCGACGACGCGGGCAACCCGATCGGGTTCGACGGCGGTTGCGCGTTCTGCGGTGTGGACTCGGGTGACGGGAGCACGTCCGGCGGCTGCAATCCGAACCCGGCGAACTTCGACGTTCCCGGCAACAACTGCGACGACGACGGCGACGGCATCGTCGACAACCCGCAGGGCACGTGCGACACGGGCTTGCCGGCCAACCCGAGCGCGGCGCAGCTCGCGAAGGCGATCGGCATCTGCCCGGCGACGGGCGACACGTGGGGCGTCACCTCGGCGACGTTCTCGCAGGGTTACAACAAGACGACTCCCGCTCCTGCCGCGAAGCAAGCTGGCGCGCTCGCGACCTTCGGCACCAACGTGAAGGCGCGACAAGGTTCGGCGCTCGGCATCATCTCGTCGGGTTACGCAGCACCGCAAGATTGCGCGGGCGGCAACTTCAACGGATCCGTCGACTGCGCTGGAACGGGCGCGGGCACCGCGCCGCCTGGTTACCCGAAGACGGTCACGGGTTGCACCATCGCCAGCAACGTCAACAACGTCATCAACGTGACGCTGCAAGTGAAGGTCCCCGCGAACGCGCAGGGCTTCTCGTTCGATTTCAACTTCTACTCGGGTGAGTGGCCCGACTTCGTGTGCACGACCTACAACGACTCGTTCGTCGCGTGGCTCACGTCGACGGCGTGGAAAGGCAACGGCACCGACTACAACATCTCGTTCGACTCGAACAAGAATCCCATCAACGTGAACAACGGGTTCTTCCAAGCGTGTTACCCCGCCGGCACGGATTGCCCGAACATGCAGTCCGCGGCGACGTGCACGCTCGGCGAGAGCGAGCTCATCGGAACGGGCTTCGACGACAAACAAGACTACTGCGGCAACGGCAACTCGACGGGCGGCGGCGCGACGGGTTGGTTGACGACGACCGCGCCCGTCACGCCAGGCGAGACCATCACCCTCCAGTTCATGGTTTGGAACACGGGCGACGACGAATACGATTCGCTCGCGCTCCTCGACAATTGGCAGTGGGTTGCGACGCAGACGAGCGTGACGACGACGCGTCCGCCGAACTGACCAACTGAGCCGCACGAGCGCGACATCGAGCCGCGAGCGCGCGTGCAAACCCATCCACGCTGTCCCGATTTTCAGATGCGTCGCGATCGCGGAGACCCGATTTTTCTGGGCGTGGCGCGACGCATGCTAGGTTCGTCGTGCTCCATGCGTCGGCTCCTTCCGTTCGTTCTCCTCGCTTGCGCCGCGTGTCGTCATGAAGCTGCGGCCGCTGAAAACACCGAGGCCCCGCCGGGCCAAGCGTGGCTCACCGAAGCTCAGATTCGCGACGCGAAGATCCTCGTCGCGCCCGTCGACGAACAAGACGTCGACGACACGATCCTCACGAGTGGCAAAGTCACGTTCGACGACACGCGCGTCGCGCACGTCGTGTCGCCCGTCTCGGGTCGCGTCACGCGCATCGACGCGGCGCTCGGCGAGCGCGTGAAGGCGGGCGCGCCGCTCGCGATCATCGATTCGCCGGACATCGGCATCGCGTCGAGCGACGTCGGCAAGGCGATGGCGGATCTCACCGCGGCCGAGCACGACTACCACCGCAAGAAAGATCTCTTCGATCAGCACGCGGTCTCTCAAGCCGACTACGAAGCCGCGGAGGACAATTACGCGAAGGCGAAGGCGGAGCTCGATCGCGCGCGCCAAAAGCTGCGCACGCTGCACGGCGGCGGGAGCTCCGTGACGCAAGGCTTCGCGCTCACCGCGCCGTTCGAAGGCGAGGTCATCGCGCGCTCCGTGTCGCCGGGCACGGAGGTGCAAGGTCAGTACGGCGGCGGCACGGCGGTCGAGCTCTTCACGATCGGCGAGCTCGATCGCGTGTGGGTGATCGCGGACGTCTACGAGATGGATCTCGCGCGCGTGAAGATCGGCTCACCGGTTCAAGTCAACGTCGTCGCGTATCCGAACAAAATCTTCGAGAGCAAGGTCGACTGGATCAGCGGCACGCTCAACGAAGCGACGCGCACGGTGCAAGTGCGCGCGACGTTCGACAACGCCGATCGATTGCTCAAGCCGAACATGTACGCGACGGTCTCGCTCTCCGTCGATCAGAAGAAGGCGCTCGCGCTCCCGCACGACGCGATCATCCGCATGGGCGATCAGACGGTCGTGTTCGTCGAGGTCGGCAAGACGCCCGACGGTCGCGTCAAGTTCGAGCGAAGGCCGATCGCGGTCGACGAAGGCGAGGGGAGCAAGTGGGTTCCCGTCGAGCACGGCATCGACAAGGGCGCGCAGATCGTCGTGAGCGGAGGGATTCTCCTCTCGGGCATGATGTAACCGATTATTTTCCCGGGCGCGTCCAGATGCCGAACACGTAGGCGCCTTTGCCTTCGCCCTTCACCTTCACGTCGAACGAGTAGGCGCCGTCGTCGGTCGGGCAAAACGGATCTTTGCCTTGGATGATCGCCACCGGCTGCGTCATGTCGTCGGTGCCGAGGATCGCGCCGTTGCGCAGGATGACGATGTCGATGTCGTGGATGGTCGAGTCCGCGACGGCGAAGAGTCGATAGCACGCGCCTTTGTTCATCGCGACGGTGAAGCTGTCGACCGCGTCCTTGATGTGGTGGAGCTTGCCGCTTTGCGGCTTGACGTACTCGAGCATTCCCGTCGGCGTTCCGCATGCGGCGATGAGCGCGGGAAAATCTTTTTCGGCGCTGCCCGAGAAGCCGACGGTCTTCCAACAATCGCCGTCGCTCGTCTTCGGTTTCGGATACGCGGACTTCGGCGTCGTCTTCGTGACGAGCGGTTGCATCACGATCGGCGCGCTCGACTCGTTCGGATCGTCGTACACGTCGTCGGGCGCGGCGGACGCGCTCGGCGCGGCGGACGCGACGATCGGCGCGCTCGTCGCGGTGGACGCGCTCGACGCGTTCGTCGTCGGCGTCGCCGCGTTCGACCCTCCGCCGCCGCACGCACAAACCAGGACCACCCCCGCCGCCAAGCTCAGTTCCCTCATGCGCGCGACTCTAGCAAAGTCTGCTACACAACTGCGCGATGAAGTTCTCGAAGGTGCTCGTCGCGAACCGCGGAGAAATCGCGCGGCGCGTGATGCGAACATGCAAGAGGCTCGGGCTCGGGACCGTCGCGATTTACTCGGAGGCCGATCGCGCGAGCCCGCACGTCGAAGACGCGGACGACGCGGTGCTCGTCGGACCGGCGCAGGCGAAGGAATCGTATTTGAACATCGCGGCCGTGATCGACGCGCTGAAGAAAACGGGCGCGAACGTCGTTCACCCGGGCTACGGATTTTTGAGCGAGAAATCCGATTTCGCGCGCGCCGTGAAGGGCGCCGGCGCGATCTTCGTCGGACCTCCGCCCGACGTGCTCGACGCGTTCGGCGACAAGATGAAAGCGCGCCACGTCGCGCTCGCGGCGGGAACGTCGCCGACGCCCGGCACGAACGAGCCCATCCCGATCGACACGCCGGAGGATCTCGCGCGTGCGCGCGTCGAGGCGGAGCGCATCGGGCTTCCGATCGTCGTCAAAGCGGTCGGCGGCGGCGGCGGAATCGGAATGCAGATCGTCCGCGACATGAGCCAGCTCGATCGCGCGCTCAAGAGCTGCAGCGATCGCGGCAAGGCGTCGTTCGCCGACGCGCGCGTCTACATGGAGCGATACGCGAGCGAGCCACGACACATCGAGGTTCAAATCTTCGCCGACATGCACGGGAATTTCTACGCGCTCGGCGAGCGCGAGTGCAGCGTGCAGCGGCGTCATCAGAAGATCATCGAAGAGACGCCGTCGGTCGCGCCGTTTTTCGCGGGCGAGGCGGGCGACAAACGCCGGCGCGATTTGCACGCCGCCGCGATCCGCGTCGTGAAGCAAGCGGGGTACCTCGGCGCGGGCACGTGCGAGTTCATCGCGAACGCCGACGGCGATCTCTATTTCCTCGAGGTCAACGCGCGCCTTCAGGTCGAGCACCCCGTGACCGAGATGGTGACCGGCCTCGATCTCGTCGAAGC
>Ga0335078_10011527_pt1 | contig 13115 bp, 9 predicted proteins | sample Lox_Sample_32_FD_206711 | JGI IMG/M metagenome (GOLD analysis project Ga0335078, IMG submission 206711) | Soil microbial communities from Loxahatchee National Wildlife Refuge, Florida, United States - Lox_Sample_3.2 | ecosystem: Environmental > Terrestrial > Soil > Wetlands | place: USA: Florida... | reverse complement strand
AGAGGTGCTATCGCATCTTGGCGATGCCGCCGTAGAGCAGCGTGTGCGCAAACAGGTCGCGGAGATCGCAGCGCGCTTTCCTATTTACGAATCGCGGGTGCGCGGAACCGCCCGCATCGAGCACGCCCGCGTTTAACGCCAGCATGAAGCAAGACATCCTGCAAGCGACAGCGGAGTTCGAGAAGTGGTTGGGTGGGCACGTTCCCATCGTCAGGCAAGACCTGCGGCTGAAGCATCAGTCGATGGCCGAAGCAGCCTTTCCCTTCTTCCGCGCAACCTTCTACCGCTGGCTGCAGCTTTGGCCAGAAGTTTGCGATGACCTGGCGAAAGCGCCGAAGGTTTTGGCGGTCGGCGACCTGCACGTCGAAAACTTCGGCACCTGGCGGGACCTGGAGGGCCGGCTCATCTGGGGCGTGAATGACCTCGACGAAGTTTTCCCTTCGTCGTATGCCATGGACTTGGTGCGCCTGACGGCCAGTGCTTACCTGGCGATTCTTGGAGAGCATCTGGGCATTCCACGCCGCGAAGCTTCCGAGGCCATCGAGGAAGGCTACCGCGACGCTTTGTCCGCCGGCGGGAAACCGTTCATTCTGGCAGAAGATCATCAATGGCTGAGGTTGATGGCGCTCAGCAAGCTGCGCGATCCCGTGCATTTCTGGGACAAGTTGACGCATCTGCCGCCCTTCACCGCAAAGCCGCCGCAGGAAGTGCGCGACTTGTTGCAAGAGTCGCTTCCACCAAATAGCCCGTACCAGTTGAAGCGGCGCGTGGCGGGGTTGGGCAGTTTGGGGCACCCGCGGATTCTCGCGCTCTCTGCGGATCGCGGCGCATTCATTGCGCGGGAAGCGAAGGCGATTCGGCCCTCTGCGTGGGTCTGGGCAAAAAAGGATCCTAAGTGGGTTCTATACGGAGCGAAGCTGGCGACGTGCTGCTTGCGCGTGCAGGATCCGTTCGTGCGCTTTCACGGCCGGTGGCTGGTGCGCCGCCTGGCTCCCGATTGCTCGCGCATTGAGCTGGCTTCTCTAGCCGCCGAACGCGACGAGGCGCGTCTGCTTTACTCGATGGGCTGGGAGACCGCCAATATGCACTTTGGCTCGCCGCAGGCCATTGCGCAGGTCAAGCGCGACTTGGGGCAGCGAAAGAACCGCTGGCTGCACAAAGCGGCAAAAGCAATGTCGAAAGCCACGATGAAAGATTGGGAAGATTGGCGCAAAGGCTGGAAGAAGCTGGCCAAATAGCGCCGCCTTAACTTTGCCGAATCCCCGAGAAAGCCGCGGAAATCGCGGGAATTTTCCTCCTGTCCTTCCGAGATTCAAGCCCATCGCCGGTTCGGCTGAACCAAGACTGTCCCACGGGTCAGTAGATTCTGCAGAAGAGGACGCGTACGTTCATGAAGGACTGGGATGGGAACCCGAAACGCGATACCGCTCTTCGCTGCACCGAACACCACCTGGGTGCGCGCGACATTTCCTTGGGCGCTTTCGCAGTGGTCAACCCGGCCAACCCACTGCCCCGGTGCGCTGTCTTCTCCTGACATCCAGTGCTCGCCAGGTTCCCTGCTTCCCGGGGTGTTCTATTCCACCAAGAGCCGGCTGATTCCGCGTCGGAGGGGTGAATCATGATGGATACGGAAGCATTCCGCGAATTCAAAACAGGGTTGACGCTGCTGCGGGACAACTACGCCAGTAAAGCTCTGCCGCACATGAAGCGCGCGGTGGACCTGGACAAGAACAATCCGTATTACATGTCGTACCTCGGCGTGGTGCTAGCCCGCTCCGAGCAAAAATGGGGCGAGGCGGAGCGGCTGTGCGACACGGCGGTGCGCATGAAGCGCAATCAGGCGCAGCTCTATCTGAATCTGGCGGAAGTCTATGCGACGGCGGGGCGGCGGGACGAAGCAGTGGAAGCCTTGCAGTCGGGACTGAAGTTTGCGCGGCGGGACGTGCGGTTGACGATTGCCATGAACCGCCTCGCCGAGCGGCGGCGCCCGGTGCTGAGCTTCCTCGAGCGCAAGCATCCGCTTAACAGGCAGCTCGGGCTGCTGCGTCATAAGACGCTAAGGATGTTCGGTCAGGAATAGTTTCCGGTTTCTCTCCAACCCCCCAATAGCAGGAAAGGGCGGGTGGCTTCTTCGCCATCCGCCCTTTCTTGTGTTTGAGTATCGGAATTTGCGGCGCTACGGTTACTTGCCAAAAACGGTGTAGCCGTACACCGGGCTCTGTTGCATGCCCATCTCCATGAGAATTTTCAGGCCAACGCCGAACATGCCGGTCGGCAGAGGATCTCTGCGGACGACTTCCGCGAGGAATTCGCGATTCAAGGACATCGGATTCTGGGAATACGGCAAGGTCACAAAAAGCCGCATCCCGATTTCGTAGGCCGGTTCACTGGTCTGAAAGTAGACGCCGCTGCGGGAAACACTGAGCGTGCCCCGCATGTCGTCGAAATGTTCCTTCTCCGGATCGGACGGACGAATACGCATAAGCTGCGTAATTTTGCAGCGGCGGCTGCCGCGGCGTTCCTTGGCGGCGGGCTTCGCGCCGCTGGTGGTGCTGGGTGTCTTTCCCATAATCTGTTGCTGGGTCTCCATGTAGCCTTCGCTCTCCCCCAGAAAACTTCTTTGAGAAGAGTGTAAGGCCCGCGAAAACCAAAACCCATAGCGAAAAGGTACCTGATCCGCCGTAGGACGCTGCCAGGGGATGATAGTACGGAAGTACTAAGAAAGGAAGAGAGTGCGGCGAGGCGGAAGGCGGACAAGGACAGGCGTCAAAAGGGGTTAAAGAAAAGAATCCCAAGGTGAGGTCCGGGATGGGCATTGGTACCGATCTGGGACTTCCCTTCTCTAGGCGTCGAGCCTGCCTGCGGAACTCTAAAACGTGGGAAATGTGAAAGATATGGCCTCTGGCAACGTCTCGGCAGAATTCTTTCGTGCGGCTGTTAAATTGCAAAAACGGCTGGCACTCGACCGCGCCGGTGTTCTGGAATCCTTGGCAAGGCGCGGAAGATTTCTGGAGGCCAACGCTTATGAATACCGCCGCGCGTCGAAGCATCAATTTGCCTGCTGGAGATGATCCGCATGGCGGGTACGTGCGCGGCAGGCATAAGGGCCATGGGACAGCGGTCCTTCAAACGGCGTCGACTGAGCGAGTGGCCGCCGCTGCCGACACGACACGGGTGTACGTTGCCGCGCAAAACCGGCTGCTGCGCGAAGCGCTTTCGCGCATGCTCGCAAGGCGCGGGGATATTGACGTGGTGAAAGCAGATGCGATGGAGTGTTTTCGCCCGGAAGCCTTGCTGGATGAAACCGCCGAGATCCTGTTGCCGACGGCGCAGGGAAATCTCTCGGAAGATATTTCCGTTATCCGGGCAGTGCGCGCCGCAGCTCCAGCCGTGCGGATCCTCGTGGTGGCAAGGACCCAGGAAACAACCCGGGATGAGACGGAGTTTTTTCAATATGTGCGCGCAGGGATTCAAGGGTATCTTCCGCGAGACGCGTCCACCGAAGACGTAATCGCCGCCATCCGCGCGGTCCAAAACGGTGAAGCGGTTTGTCCCGCCGCGCTGTGTGCCTCGCTCTTCCGCTTTTTTGAACGCGAAGCCACCTCGCTGCCTTCCGCCAGCGTGCACTACAAACTCGGGTTGACGCGGCGCGAGCAGCAAATCGTTCCGCTGATCGCGCAAGGACTCACGAACAAGGAGATCGCCAATCAGTTCTGCTTGTCGGAGCAGACCATCAAGAATCACCTCTATCGCATGAAGCACAAGAGAGGAGCACCGGACCGGCTCGGAATTGTGCAGCTCTGCCGCACGCAGGGCTTCCTGGTCTAGAGTTCGGCGCATAGGCGCATACTCGAAATAGATTCCTCCTCGAATCCGCGATCGTTTCGCCCATTTGGATGAATCTTTCTCTGCTTTGTGAGATTCTCTTGCCCAATCAATTTTGGGGAGCACGGATGCTCAAGAAATTTAAGGATCTTTCGGAGAGAGAAATTCTTGCCTTGGCCATCTCTTCGGAAGAAGAAGACGGTCGCATTTATGGGGAATTTGCCGATGCATTGCGGGAGACGTATCCCTCAACTGCGCAGATGTTCGAGGAAATGCGTGAAGAAGAGGCTGTGCATCGCGACCGTTTGCTGGCCATGTTCCGTGAGCGCTTCGGCGATCACATCCCACTGATTCGCCGGGAAAACGTGAAAGGTTTTCTCCAGCGGAGACCCACGTGGCTGGTCCGCCCACTGGGCGTCAACGTTGCCCGGAAACAGGCCAGAATCATGGAAATGGAAGCGGTGCGCTTCTACGGCCGCGCCGCAAGCCGCGTCACCGACGCTCCGACACGCGAACTCCTGAACAAACTCGCCGATGAAGAACGAAAGCATGTGGTCACTGCCGACGATCTCGAGCAAAAGCACCTGACCGGGGCAGCGCGCGCCGCAGAGGACGAGTCGCATCGAAAATTATTTCTACTACAGATTGTTCAGCCCGGGCTGGCGGGCTTGATGGACGGTTCGGTGTCGACCCTGGCACCGCTGTTTGCGGCGGCGTTTGCTACGCACAAAAGCTGGGACGCCTTTTTGGTGGGCCTGGCGGCCTCGATTGGCGCGGGAATTTCCATGGCCTTTTCCGAGGGCTTGTCCGACGACGGATCGCTGACGGGGCGTGGTTCGCCCTGGCTGAGAGGTTCCGTGACCGGAGCGATGACTACGGCGGGTGGTTTGGGCCATACCCTGCCGTTTATCATTAGCAATTTCCACCTCGCCACCGTCATCGCCATAATCGTGGTAGGCGTCGAACTGGCGGTTATCAGCTACATTCGGCACCGCTACATGGACACGCCATTCCTCCAGGCGGCTTTTCAAGTTATCGTGGGTGGTGTACTGGTCTTTTTCACCGGCTATCTGATCGGCAGCTCGTGAAGACGCAAGCCTGATCAATCGAGACTCGTTCGCGCGTCGCGGACTGCGAGGCTAATCGGTTGCCGCGCCAAGCGGAGCTGGCGCCTGGCGATGCGCTGGGGAGCCCAGGAGCCAGGTCTGTAGCCGGTCCATGTAGATGTAGACGATCGGTGTCGTAAACAGAGTCAACATCTGGCTCACAATGAGCCCCCCTATGATGGTGACTCCCAACGGCCGACGCAATTCGGAGCCTACGCCGGTTCCCAACGCCAACGGCAGCGCCCCAAACAATGCCGCCATGGTGGTCATCAGAATCGGCCGGAAGCGCAGCAGGCAAGCCTTGTAAATGGCCTGCAGGGGGGGGATCTTCTCTTCGCGTTCGACCTGCACCGCAAAATCAATCATCAGAATGGCGTTCTTCTTTACGATGCCGATCAGCAGGATGATGCCGATCAACGCAATCATGTTCAGATCCGTGTTGGCGAACTTGATGGCGAGAATGGCTCCGATGCCCGCGGAAGGAATCGTGGAAAGAATGGTGATTGGATGGATGAAACTCTCGTAGAGAATGCCCAGCACAATGTACACCGCGAGGAGTGCCGTAATGACGAGAAAAAGTTGCGACGAGCGCGAATCCTGGAAGGCCTGCGCAGTGCCCTGGAAGCTGGCATGTACGGTGGGCGGCATACCGCTCTGGCGCGTGGCCTCCTGAATATGCTGCACGGCAGGTCCCAAAGAAGCGCCGGGCGCCAGATTGAAGGACAGCGTGATAGCGGGAAAGACGCCCTGGTGATTTACCGAGAGTGCTGTATTGGAATGTTCGTAATGCGCCACGGCGCTTAGCGGGATCAGCTTGCCGCCCGCGCCAGGCAAGTAGATGGATTTCAGCGCTTCTGGATCCTGTTGCGCGCTGGGCATCACTTCCAGCACGACGTGATACTGATTCAGCCCTTTATAAATGTTGGAGACCTGGCGCTGGCCAAAAGCGTCGCTCAGGGTGTTGTCAATGGCCTGCATGGAGACGCCGAGGCGCGAGGCGGTGTCTCGGTCGATCACCACAGAAGATTGCAGCCCATGCAGTTGTTGGTCGGAATTCACATCGCGCAACTCGGGGATCCGCGCGAGCCTTTGCTGCAGGATGGGAGCCCAATGGGTGAGATCGGCGAGATTGTCCGCCTGCAACGTGTACTGATATTGCGCCGCGCTGCCGCGGCCGCCCATAGAAAGATCCTGCACGGCCTGCACGTAGAGGATTGCGCCGGGGACTTTCGCAGTGGCTTTCCGCAGGCGCGCGATCACTTCGTCGACGCTCAATTTCCGTTCGCTGAGAGGCTTGAGCTGACCGAACATGCGCGCGGTGCTGCCTCCACTGCCGCCGCCGGTGAACGCCGTAAGCGTGTCAACCGCAGGATCCTTCAGCACAATCGCCGAGAACGCGCGCATCTTCTGGGCCATAGCGGCGAAAGAGAGATCCTGATCTCCTTGAACGATGCCGCTAATGCGGCCGGTGTCCTGCTGCGGGAAAAACCCGGAGTTGACGTGAAAGAACAAGTAGGCGCAGACGATGGCCGTGAGGAAAGTCATGCCGAGGATCAGCAGCTGACGGCGCAGCACCCACCTGAGGGAAACATCGTAGAGCCCCAGCAGTCCCTCAAATGCTCTCTCGAACAACTTGTAGATCCAATTGTGTTTTAGTCCGGCCTGATGCTTGAGGAAGCGCGCACACATCATTGGCGTGGTCGTCAAGGAGACGAAGAGCGATACGGCAATGGCCACACTCAACACAACGGCAAACTCCCGGAAGAGGCGTCCCACGATGCCGGGCATCATCAGAATGGGAATGAAAACCGCCACCAGCGAGGTGCTCATGGAGAGCACCGTGAAGCCGATTTCGCTGGCTCCCTTCATGGCCGCCTCGAAAGGCTTCATGCCGTTTTCCATATGGCGGGTGATGTTCTCAATGACCACGATGGCGTCGTCCACGACGAAGCCTGTGCAAATGGTCAAGGCCATGAGCGAAAGATTGTCCAGGCTATAGCCGAACAGATACATAACGCCAAACGTGCCGATCAGCGAGAGGGGAACGGCAACGCTGGGAATGATGGTGGCCCACGTGCTCCGCAGAAAAGCGAACACCACGAGAATGACCAACGTGATGGAAATGATGAGCGTAATTTCGACGTCGTGCACAGAAGCACGGATGGTAGTGCTGCGATCCACAGCCACACTAAGATGCAGCGAGGGAGAGATCGAGGCGCGCAGGACCGGAAGGATGGCCATAATGCGATCGACGGTGTCGATCATGTTGGCGGCGGGCTGGCGGAAGATGGCCAGGAGCACGGAACGCCGGCCGCCGGAGAGCCCCAGGTTGCGCGTGTCTGCCACGGAGTCGACCACTTCGGCGACGTCCCGCAAGCGCACGGGAGCACCCGCATGACCGCCGATGATCAGCGGCTGGTATTCGTAGGCCTTGAAAAGCTGGTCGCTGTCTGCCACGTTCCAGGCCTTCTCGGAGTCGGCCAGTGAGCCTTTCGCCAGATTGGCATTGGCCGCTTGCAGCGAACCGCGAACGGTCTCCAGGCTGATTCCGTAGCTGTTCAGCTGGTAAGGATTGGCTTCCACGCGTACTGCCGGGCTCGCACTGCCCCAGGTGAACACCTGACCGACGCCCTCGACCTGAGCGATTTTCTGCGCCAGGATGGAATCCGCAGCGTCGTAAATCTCCGCCGGGGGAATATTGTCCGAGGTCAAGGCCAAAATCAGAATCGGAGCGTCCGCCGGATTGACCTTGCGATAGTTAGGCTGCCCGGGCAAATCCGCCGGCAGGTTGCTGCGCGCCGCGTTGATGGCCGCTTGCACGTCGCGCGCGGCGGCGTTGATATCGCGATTCAAATCAAACTGGAGCGTGATGTTTGTCGAGCCCAGTCCGCTGGACGAGGTCATCTGCGTCACGCCCGCGATGCGCCCGAACATTCTCTCCAAGGGCGTGGCCACCGCGGAGGCCATGGTTTCCGGGCTCGCGCCCGGCAGGTTTGCCCCAACAGAAATCGTCGGAAAATCGACTTGCGGCAACGGCGACACCGGCAAAATCCGGAAAGCGACCACGCCGGAAAGAAAAATCGCGATAGTAATGAGCGATGTCGCCACCGGCCGGCGTATAAAGGGCGCCGAGAAATTTGTCGAGGAGGTCATGGCCTAATTCCCGTTTTTAATCCCCATGTGCCGGCTCTTCAATCGTCTTCCCGGCGTTAAACGCGAAGCGGTGCGCGAGCCAGTCAAACGCCAGGTAAACGACCGGCGTGGTGTACAGCGTCAGCAACTGGCTCAGCAGCAGACCTCCGACAATGGTGATGCCCAGCGGACGCCGCAGCTCGGAGCCCACGCCGGTGCCGACGGCCAGCGGCAAAGCGCCCAACAGCGCGGCCATGGTCGTCATCATGATGGGCCGGAATCTCAGCAAGCACGCCTCATAAATCGCATCCAGCGGCGCCTTCCCTTCCTTGCGTTCCGCTTCCAGCGCGAAGTCAATCATCATGATGGCGTTCTTTTTCACGATGCCGATCAAAAGAATGATTCCGATCAGCGCAATGACACTGAATTCCATTTTGAACAGCAGCAGCGCGAGGATCGCTCCCACGCCCGCGGACGGCAGCGTTGAGAGGATCGTAACAGGGTGGATGTAGCTCTCGTACAGCACGCCTAGAACGATATACACCGTAACTAGCGCAGCGAGGATCAGGATGGGCTCGTTGGCCAGCGAGTTCAGGAACGCCGCCGCCGTGCCCTGGAACGTCGCCTGCACGCTCTGCGGCATGTTCAATTCGCCCTTGGCTTGGTTGATGGCGTTCACCGCGTCTCCGAGGGCCGCTCCAGCAGCCAGGTTGAAGGACACGGTAACCACTGGGAACTGCCCTTGATGGTTCAGCGCCAGAGCGGTGGCTCCCGGCTCGAAGCGCGTAAATGCGCTCAGCGGAACCTGTGCGTTCGGCGTTGTGCTCACGCTCGTCTGCGCGTTGTTCGTGATGTTGGCCGTCGAGCCGCTGAAGGCTTGCACCGGACTGGAGGATGCAACGTAGATATTCTTGAGCGAGTCGGGATTCTGCTGGAACTGCGGGTCCACTTCCAGAATGACGCGGTACTGGTTGAGTTGGGTGTAGATGGTGGAGACCTGGCGTTGCCCAAACGCGTCGTACAAGGTGTTGTCAATCGCGGCCGGAAGAATGCCCAGCCGCGAGGCGGTATCGCGGTCAATGGTAAGCGACGCCAGCAGCCCCTCGTTGAGCTGGTCGCTGGCCACATCGCGAACCACGGGAATGGACCGGAGTTTGTCCATGAACCGCGGCACCCAATACGCCAGTTCTTTCGGGTCCACATCTTCCAGGCTGTACTGAAATTCCGTGCGGCTGACGCGGTCTTCAACGGTCAGATCCTGCACCGGCTGCATGAACAGCGAAATCCCGTCCACTTTCGCGAGTTCCGGCTGCAGCCGCAGAATCACGTCGGAGGCCGAAATGTTGCGCTGCGCCAGCGGCTTCAGATTGATCTGGATTCGCCCTGTGTTCAGCGTGGTGTTGGTGCCGTCAATGCCGATAAACGAAGAAAGGCTCTCCACCGCGGGATCTTTGAGGATCACCTCCGCCAACGCCCGCTGATGCTTGGCCATGGAATCGAAGGAGATGTTCTGCGCCGCGTCGGACACGCCCAGAATGATTCCCGTATCCTGCACCGGGAAAAATCCCTTGGGAACGTAGATGTACAGAAGAATAGTGCCCACCAACGTGCCGACGGTTACTAGCAGCGTGATTTTCTGGTAGCGCAGGACAAACTGCAGCGTCCGCCCATAGAAAGCGATCACCGAATTGAACACGTGTTCCGATTTGCGATAGAACCACCCCTGTTCTTCCTCTTTCTGATGCCGGAGGATCTGCGCGCACATCATGGGCGTGAGCGTCAGAGAGACAAACGCGGAAATCAGGATGGTGATCGCCAGCGTGATGGCGAACTCGCGGAACAGCCGACCCACGATGTCGCCCATGAACAGGAGCGGGATTAGCACCGCGATCAGCGAAACCGTCAGCGAAATAATCGTGAAGCCAATCTGTTCCGAGCCCTTGAGCGCCGCGTCCAGCGGCGAGTCCCCTTCCTCGATGTAGCGGCTTATGTTCTCGATCATCACGATGGCGTCATCCACCACAAAGCCGGTAGAAATAGTTAACGCCATCAGCGACAAGTTGTTCAGGCTGTAGCCGCATAAGTACATGACGCCGAACGTTCCGACGATGGACAGGGGCACTGCCAGCGCCGGAATAACGGTCGCGCGCAAGCTGCGTAAGAACAGGAAAATGACCATGACCACCAGCGCGATGGTCAAAATCAACGTGAACTGCACGTCCTCGACGGAGGCGCGAATGGTCGTCGTGCGATCCGTCAAGGTGTCGAGCTTCACCGAAGCGGGCATCGCCGCCTGCAACTGCGGAAGGAGCTTTTTAATGCGGTCCACCACCGCGATGATGTTCGCCCCCGGCTGGCGTTGGATGTTCAGAATGACGGCAGGCTTGGTATTGGCCCAGGCAGCCTGTTTGACGTTTTCCACGCCGTCGAAGACTTTGGCTACATCCTTCAAGCGCACCGGCGCGCCGTTGCGGTACGCCACAATGATCGGATTGTAGGCGCCGCTGGAAATGAGTTGATCGTTCGCGCCAATGGTATAGGACTGATGTGCGCCGTCGAAGGTCCCCTTGGCCTGATCCACGTTGGCCGCCGAGAGGGCGGTCCGCAAATCCTCCAAGCTCATGCCGTAGGAGGCCAGCGCCGTTGGATTGGCCTGCACGCGCACCGCCGGCCGCTGCCCGCCACTGATGCCCACCAGCCCGACGCCCGTCAGCTGCGAGATCTTCTGCGCCAGCATGGTGTCAGCCAGATCTTCAACCTTCGAGAGCGGCAGCGCGTCGGAGGTCAGTGACAGCGTCAGGATGGGCGCGTCGGCGGGATTAATTTTGTTGTAGATGGGTGGATTCGGGAGTCCCTGTGGCAGCAGGTTCGAGGCGCCATTGATCGACGCCTGAACTTCTTGCTCGGCGACGTCAATGTTGAGATCGAGGTTGAACTGCAGCGTGATGGTCGAGCTCCCAAAGGAACTGGACGAAGTCATTTGGTTCAGGCCGGGGATTTGCCCGAACTGCCGCTCCAGTGGCGCTGTAACCGAGGAGGCCATCACATCCGGGCTGGCGCCGGGATAGAAGGTCTGTATCTGAATTGTCGGGTAGTCCACCTGCGGAAGCGCGGAGACCGGCAATTGCCGGTAGGCCACAAACCCCACCAACAACACGCCCACCATCAAAAGCGTCGTCGCGACAGGCCGCAAAATGAACGGCCGAGACGGGCTCATCGAGGCGAGCCTCCCGTCGGATTACCGGGCTGGCTGGATTGCCCCTTCCCTTTGCTCCCTGGCCGAGCCGGAGCCTCACTTGGCGAAGTACTTGGCGCCGGATTGCCCGTTGGCGTCCCGTATCCCGCGCCGCCCTGGCCGGACGGCCCTGCCTGGCCGCCCCTGCCGGTGGTTTGCCCGGTTGGGGACGTACTCGTCGTGACTTTGCTGCCGTCCTGCAATTTGTCCTGACCGTCGATCACCACCACGTCACCGGGATTCAATCCCGAGCTGACGCCCACGTTATTTCCGGTGGCCTGGGCGATGCTGACGGGCCGAATATTCACCGTCGTGCCGTCCGAAACTACGTAGACATAGGTGCCCTGCGGGCCGCGCTGGATGGCGGCCGCGGGCACGATCATCAAATCGTGCTTCACGTCCACCAGCATGTGCATGTTCACAAACTGATTCGGAAACAGAATGTTTTTGTCATTCTCGAAAACGGCTTTCAGCTTGTAGGTCCCGGTCGTGGGGTCAATCTGGTTGTCAATCGTGAGCAGCCTGCCGTCCGCGATTTTGGCGCTGTCGTCGCGATTGTAGGCCTCCACGGAAAGGGACTTGGAGCCGTACAGCTTGCCCAGCACCTGCTGAAGTTGGTCCTGCGGCAAAGTGAAGATCACGGCAATCGGCTGCACCTGCGTGATAACCAACAACCCGTTCGTGTCGGAGGCGTGCACAATGTTTCCCATGTCCACCAGACGTAATCCGATGCGGCCGCTGATCGGAGCAGTGATGTGGCAATACACGAGCTGGAGTTTTGCGTTGTCAATAGTCGCCTGGTCCGCTTTTATCGCGCCCTGGTATTGTCCGACTTGCGCCTGCTGCGTATCCACCTGCTGCTTCGGAATGACTCCTTCATTGAATAGCAGTGTATAGCGCTCAAAATCGACTTGGACGTCGTGGAGTTGCGCCTGATCTTTGGCCAGTTGCCCTTCGGCCTGCTCGAGCATTACCTGGTAAGGTCGCGGGTCTATCTCAATCAACGAATCGCCCTGCCGCACGTACTGCCCTTCGGTGAAATTCACCTTCATGATCTGGCCGTCCACGCGGGTGTGGACGGTGACGGTGTTAAAGGCGGTGACCGTACCAAGTCCCTCGAGATAAACGGGAAAGTCGCCCTTTTGGGCCGTGGCCACCACCACCGGTACCACCATTGCGCCGTAGCCGCCGCCCTTGCCTTTTCCGCCGCCTCCACCGGGCGCTGCATTACTGTCCGCTTCGCTCGTGGAGCGTCCGTGGAAATACCAGAAGCCGAGGCCGGCAACAACCAGAATGACGACCCAAAACCACCAGCGGCTCTTCGTGGGAGGCGCGGTGGACGCATCCTGTGCGTGGGAATCGTGAAGCTCCATGGACTTGGGGTTGCCCATCCGTTCTCTCCTATGGCCAGAGCAATTGTGGTGACTGTGTCTGCCGGGATCGACGCAGCTCCCAGAAGTAAAGTTTCTTTAATGTCGATCCGCCGCCTGGAGTCGTCGCGTGGCTCGGGAGCCCCGCCGACATCTCCGAGCCTACCGGGAAACATGGCCTGCGCATACATAGGACGGCTTTTAGAGCAGAATGGTTACGAAGCCATTCAAGCCGCCCCCTTTGAGACGGCGCAACAGGAGGCTTGGTTGCTGCCGATGTTCCCCCGAACTAGAGCCGCCAGTCAAGTTACCGGTAAACCGGGTAGCGTCTCAGTTTGAAATATCCGCCTTGGGTGGAAAGTAGACCTCTGGTTATTGGTCACACCGACTGGCGACGCGCAGATCGTGTCCAACCTCACTTCCGAGCAACGTCGGCTTTAAGCTATG
>Ga0335078_10011526_pt1 | contig 13116 bp, 12 predicted proteins | sample Lox_Sample_32_FD_206711 | JGI IMG/M metagenome (GOLD analysis project Ga0335078, IMG submission 206711) | Soil microbial communities from Loxahatchee National Wildlife Refuge, Florida, United States - Lox_Sample_3.2 | ecosystem: Environmental > Terrestrial > Soil > Wetlands | place: USA... | reverse complement strand
CGGTGAACGAATCGCAGTCGAAAAGAAACAGCCGCCAAGGCCGCGACGTGGCGGTAGAATAGGAATCGGGGAACCCCAATACCAGAGAAGAGCGGCGGTCCGCCCTGACCATGATCGCAGGGGGACAGCCGCAACGGAAGGAGGAAAGATATGAGTCTTCCAGGATTTAATGCCGAAATTTCGCTATACCGAATTGAACCTGGCGATCGCCAGACCGGGACGCACAGACTCATGCGAAGGGTGGGAGCGGTGGTGCCGCAGAGGGAGAATGGTGACCCACGGTGCGGCGAGTGCTCTGGCATTATTCTCGGGACACAGTGGTGCTGCGAGGGGGATATCCAACCCATTTGCTCGGAGCAGATCTGTGGGATTGCAGTGTCGATAGCGCGTGCCCTGGGGGGCATCTTCTAGCAAGCTCTTAGTGCGGACCGCCGCATTGGCGGTCCGCGTCTCTTAATTTCTGCGGGCCGACTCAGAGCCCTAGCTTTTGGGCCGTGCGATATCTCTGGGTAGTTCCCATCGCAGAACTGGGCTCGGTCGGCGCCAGCCGGCCCACCCCTCATCCCCAACGAACTCAATCCCCCCCGCATGGTTCTGCGGATTGATATCGGTGTGTGTCAAGGCGCTGTTGACTATTATGTTGGTCAGCGGTAGCCTGCAAAACATAATGGCCAATCCCCAAACAGGAGTCCGCAGGTCGAAGCGCCACCCCATCCGGATGGCGGTCGTACTTCTGATGGCCCCCCATGACACTAGGACGCAATGCGAAGGATTCACGGTGGATATCTCCCAGCACGGGTGCCGGATCGAAGGCTCTGCCTCTCTCGGACAGGGGCAAATCATTCAGTTAACTCCTCAGGACGCTCCCGAAACCCCCATCATGGGCCGAGTCATCTGGGTCGGTGAGCCCGCCTCGGATCTGGCGGGTGAAGCGGGGATTGAATTCCTCCAGCCCCTCTCGACGGTTGCCTAGCAGGCCGGCCTCAGAGGAAAGGACCACGAGCGTCGTAGAAGATACCCAGGGCGGAGAGCGCCGGGCAAACCGGCGACTGCGTGATCCGCAGCCGAAGTTGGTCCGCGGTCACCGGCTCCGGGGTGCGGATCAATCTACAGTTCCCTACGCTGGTGGCCGCTGCCACCTTGCGCCAATTCTGGCCAGTCTTCACATCAAGCTCGAGGGATTCCACCCGTTGGCCCAAGCGTATATATTCGCGCAGGCAGACGATATTGAAGGTTACCGGCTGGGGGAACTCCAGCCTCAGCTCGGGCGTGGTCACGGAATCGTCGGTTGCCCAGTAGGTGGAGGGGTCTCCATCCAAAAGGTTTTCAGGAGCATGCCGGGCGCTGCCGCCACGGACGTTGGTGGGTTTCAGCCTGGCCTGGCGAGCCAGATTGTTGGCGAAGGTCGCTTTCCACCATTCGCCGAATCCTCGCAGGGAAATCAGGTCGGCCTCATTGAGACGGCCCCGGCGGTCGGGGGGAACGTTCAACAAAAGGCTGGCGCCACGCCCAACCGATTTGAAGTAAAGGTCTGCCAAGGCAGAGGGAGGTTTGACCTTGCTGTTCTCTTTTTCGTGCCAGAACCACCCTGGCCGGATCGAGACGTCGCACTCGGCCGGAAGCCACTGCTTTCCGTGACATGTGCCAATCCCGGAAAGCCTGGTGTCAACGTTTCCTACTGTCGCCGGTTCGCCGTTCTCTCCCACGGGGTCGTAAGTCGCCCAGGAGGTTTCGCCCGCGATGCCGTCTTCGTTTCCCACCCAACGCACGTCCGGTCCCACGTCACTGAAGATCACGGCGTCAGGTTGCAAGCGCCGCGCCAACGCCCACGTCTGGGGCCAATCGTAATAGGTGGCCCGGTCGATGACGCGCTTCTCGCGGGCGCCGCCGTAATATCCCGTCCCGCCGTTTGCGCCGTCGAACCAGATTTCACAGATGGGTCCGTATTGGGTGAGCAACTCCGTCAACTGCGTGCGGTAGATTCCGATGTACTCCGGTTTGCCGTACGCGGCGTTGTTGCGGTCCCACGGTGAAAGATAAACGCCGAACTTCAAACCCTGTCGCGACGCGGCCTGGGAAACCTCCCGCACGACATCGCCCCTGCCGTCCCTCCAGGAACTGTTCCGGATACAGTGCTCCGTAGTCCGCGTGGGCCAGAGGCAGAAGCCGTCGTGGTGCTTGGCCGTCAGAATCACCGCCTTCAGGCCCGCGGTCTTTAAGCCGGACACGATGGCATCAGGGTCAAAATCCGTAGGGTTGAAGACCTTGGGATCTTCATCGCCTTCACCCCACTCGCGATCGGTAAAGGTATTCACGGTAAAGTGGATGAATCCGTATGTCTCAAGTTCATGCCAGCGTAACTGCCGCGCGGACGGCAATGCTCCGTAGGGAGGAGGCTCAGACTCGGAACCCCACGTCATGGAGGCCATCGTTGCGGCGAGAGGGGCCATCAGGAAGGATCTTCGTTTCACAATACCTCTAATCTCCCGTGGGAATTTTCTTCGGATCTCGCATGCTGCGGAAAAACTCGCAGCGGCGGGTTTAGCCCGCCATCTCCGCGTTGCTCCTATTGGCCTTGTGGCGACGTAGAGTCGCCGCTACGCCAGTCTGCCGGCAGTAGGACTTAGAGCACGAAATCGATCGCAATCGGGTCGTGATCGGAAAGGGGTTCGCCGTAGGCGCGGGCCAGGTCGTGCGCCACGGTGGGGTCTTCGGCGCGCAGGCCGCGCACCGCGAACCAATCCAGCTTGAGCGGGCAGCGCCCGCCGTGGTTGCGCAGCGACCATTGGATAAAGGCGAAACACCACGCCGGCACCCACTCGTTCAGGTTGCGCCGGGCACGGATATCACCGATATCGTAATAGACAGTCGGCGCCCCGGGAACATTGGCGCTGCGATAATCGAAGCCCTGCTTTTCGAGTTGCCGGAACAGGTCGCGCTCAAACCAGCGGTCCGGGTAGAGGTAGTGATTCCGGATGACGTGGTCCACCCCCATCATCACGCGACGCCAGAATCCCAGGATGGCCCATAGCGCATGGGACGAATCGTAGGTGCTGGTGTTCCAGTCTCCCCCGATGACGGTGGGCAATGAGGGGTCGAGTTGGTCGAGCACCACTTGCATCTGTCGGAACCGGTGGCGTTGGGTGGATTGCGCGTCGAGGTGGAGAGACACGGCCTGCAGGGGACGGCCCGGAATATCCACCGTAGCCACCACGGCGGCCTGGCGGCCCAGCCGTTTTTCGCGGTGGGCCATCTTGTCGACGCCGTTGGGCAGGGCGATGGCGCGCGCGTCACGGATAGGATATCGGCTGAGCAGGGCATTGCCGTGCAGGCCGAAGCGGTTGGCGCCCGTGGCGTCGCGCTCCGCGCCGGAGCCCTTACCGAGCGCCAGGTAGCACGGTGCGAAAACCTGCGCCATCCCCAGGGCGCGCGCCAGTTCCTCCGCCACCATGCGATTGCCGGACCGCGCCATTCCGGCGTCAGCTTCGGTTACGAGGAGAAGGTCGCAGCCCGAGATGCGCGGGTCACGCTGGAGAGCGTCAACCTGCTTGGCAAAGCGGGTGCCGCGTTCAACGTTCCACGCCACGGCTCGGTAGCGCGGTCGAGGGGGCGCATCGCATGGGCGGAAATCCGACTGATGGACATGATTGAGAAGGCCCTCGATGCGCGGGGCCAGCGAGCGGTAGAGCGGGTCCGCCTGCACTTCCGTCAGGTTCCGGCGGAGGGCCAGGGGCGTGACTACCGGCAGCAGCTTTTCGGCCTCGGCGTAAGCTTCACCCGCGGCTCTGATGGAGGGTTCGGGGTGCATGATTCCGGCGTAAGCTTCAATAGTAGCATGGTACCGGAGACAGAGCGCGTCAGCTTGCTCGGAAAAGAAGCGGACCCGTCGGCTGACGGGTCCGCGAGACTCGTTAAACACCAACCACTATCCATTAACCGCTAGTCACTAACCACTGCCTTATGCCAGGTCGTAGCGGTCAAGGTTCATCACCTTGCTCCACGCCGCGACAAAGTCTTTCACAAACTTCTCCTTTGAGTCGGCACTGCCATAGACCTCCGCGAGGGCGCGGAGCTGGGAGTTGGAGCCGAAGATCAAGTCGACGCGAGTGCCGGTCCACTTGATTTTACCTGTCTTGCGGTCACGTCCCTCGTACACGCCATCCGAACCATTAGACGGTTGCCATTCGGTCCCCATGTCGAGCAGGTTGACGAAGAAATCATTGGTCAGCGTCCCGGTCCGTTTGGTGAAGACGCCGTGAGCAGACTTCCCGTGATTTGCACCCAAGACGCGGAGGCCGCCGACGAGAACCGTCATCTCCGGCGCGGTCAGCGTCAACAGTTGCGCTTTGTCGATCAGCAGTTCTTCCGCAGATATGCTGAACTTGGCCCTGAGGTAGTTGCGGAACCCGTCCGCGACCGGTTCGAGGTAGCCGAAGGACTCCACGTCAGTTTGCTTTTGCGATGCATCCGTGCGCCCCGGCGTGAAGGGAACCGAAACCTTGTGCCCGGCCTTCTTCGCCGCTTCCTCGACAGCCGCACAGCCGCCCAGCACGATCACGTCAGCCAGTGAAACCTTCTTCCCGCCCTTCAGCGATTTGTTGAAGTCGTTTTGAATCGCCTCCAGCTTTTTCAGGGTCTTCGCCAGTGCGGCCGGCTGGTTCACTTCCCAATTCTTTTGCGGCTCCAGGCGGATGCGCGCGCCGTTGGCTCCCCCACGCTTATCGGAACCGCGGAACGTTGACGCCGACGCCCAGGCCGTTGTGACCAGGTTGGAAATCGAGAGTCCCGAGGCGAGGATCTTGGCCTTCAGGGCCGCAATTTCCTTCGCCCCGATCAGCTTGTGATCGACCGCTGGAACGGGGTCTTGCCAGATCAGTTCTTCCGCGGGCACCTCCGGGCCGAGATAGCGCGCCCGGGGGCCCATATCGCGGTGCGTGAGCTTGAACCACGCGCGCGCAAACGCGTCGGCAAACTCATCCGGATGCTCGAGGAAGCGCCGCGATATCTTCTCGTAGGCCGGATCGACCCGCAAAGCGAGGTCCGTGACCAGCATGGTTGGCGCGCGATGCTTCGAGGGGTCGAAGGCATCCGGAATTGGATTGGCGCCATTTTTCGCTTGAAATTGGTAGGCGCCAGCCGGGCTCTTGGTCAGCTCCCATTCGTAGCCGAACAAGTTCTCGAAGAAGTAGTTGCTCCACTTCGTGGGCGTCTGGCTCCACGTGACTTCCGGGCCGCCGGTGATCGCGTCTTTGCCTTTGCCCGTACCATAACGGCTCTTCCAGCCAAGGCCCATCTCCTCGATGGGCGCCGCCTCGGGCTCGGGGCCGACAAGCTTCGGATCGCCGGCGCCGTGGGTTTTGCCAAAACTATGGCCGCCGGCAATCAGTGCGACCGTTTCCTCGTCGTTCATCGCCATACGGCGGAACGTTTCGCGAATATCCGTGGCCGCAGCGAGGGGATCCGGTTTGCCGTTCGGCCCTTCGGGATTCACATAAATGAGACCCATCTGAACGGCCGCGAGCGGATTCTCGAGGTCCCGGACGCCCGTATAGCGCTTGTCGCCGAGCCAGGTGTCCTCCTTGCCCCAGTACACGGCCTCGTCAGGTTCAAATACATCGGAGCGCCCGCCACCAAAACCGAAGGTTTTGAACCCCATCGACTCCAGGGCGACGTTACCGGCCAGAACCATGAGGTCGCCCCAGGAGACCTTGCGGCCATACTTCTGCTTGATCGGCCAAAGCAGCCGGCGCGCCTTGTCGAGACTCGCGTTATCCGGCCAGGAGTTGAGCGGCGCGAAACGCTGTTGGCCGGCGCCGGCGCCACCGCGTCCGTCGCCGATGCGGTAGGTACCCGCGGCGTGCCACGCCATGCGAATCATGAGGCCCCCATAGTGGCCGAAATCCGCCGGCCACCAGTCCTGGCTGTCTGTCATCAGCGCCTCAAGGTCTTTCTTCAGCGCTTTATAATCGAGCTTCTTGAACTCTTCGGCGTAGTTGAAAGCCTCGCCCAGCGGGTTGGATTGGGACGAGTTCTGGTGGAGAATCCTGAGGTTTAGCTGGTTCGGCCACCAGTCGCTGTTCGATCTCATTCCGACATTCGTGGTGCCGTGAACGACAGGGCACTTTGCCTCGGTTGGTGTGGCTTGCTCATGACGTGCGGGAACATGCGCTCCCGCCGGAGTAGTCAGTTCGTTACCCATGGGTGCATCCTCCTTGAGTTTTTATTTCCCTGATCGCCGCCGGCCCTGCTGGCCGCGACGCGCCAATAATCGAAATCCAAACACTTACCATGCGGCACGTGAACCGTTCCGCGAAGCGCACTTCGCGCAAAAGCCCCGAAAAATGAGTTCGCACTCGCGAAGAATCCTCGTGCCGAGCGAGCCGGAGTGAGGCTGCGGTACGTCGTACCACTCCATGTCCTCAACCTTGCCGCAGCGGTCACAGATAAAGTGGTGATGCCGCATGCCTCGGGCATCGAACCGCGCGGCACGGCCCTCCGCGGCCACTTCCCGCACCAGTCCCACCCGCACCAGGTCCCGCAGATTGTTGTAGGTCGTGGCCCGGGAACAACGCGGATCGGCACGATTCACAGCAGCGAAGATTTCCGCCGCCGTGGGATGACAGCCGTCTTCCATCAGAAAGGCCATCACGGCAAAGCGTTGCGGAGTGCACCGCAGCCCCCGGCCCTCCAGGTTCTTTTTGATCGCCTCTGCGCTCAAGAGGAGTTTAGATTAAATCTAATCTGCTGTTTCGTCAAGACCGACGTTCTGCGATCACCACGCCACCATCGCCTCCTCGAAGAGCCTGGCAAGGCCGTCGGGGCCGGCAGGCCGGGGCGAGAGTTTGGTGACTCGATGCTGGGGCAGCGTGCCTTCCACCAAATTTGGGATGTCCGCGGTAGCGTAACCCAGAGCGCGCAGTCCGTTGGGGAGGTGCATGTCCTGCATGATCCGGATAACCCGGTCCGCGAGAATCTTGCCCGCGTCGTCTGTTGACGCGCCGTTGACCTTGGCCCCCAGGATCTCCGCGGCCTTCAGAAGCCGTTCCGGGCAGGCGGAGGAAATGAACCGGTACACGGGCGGCGCGTTGAGGATCACCGAGATTCCATGCGGCACCAGCGCATGATCAACCGCATAACCCGGGGCGCGGTACTCCCGCACCAGGCCCGAAACCGGATACGACATTCCGTGGGGCAGGTGCACGCCGGCGTTGCCGAACCCGATTCCCGCGTAGGCGGCTGCCAACATCATGGAAGCCCGCGCCTCGTCGTCGGAAGGGTCCTGCACGGCGCGTTGCAGATCCAGAGACAGCAGGCGCAACGATTCCAGGCTCCAGACATCGCTGATGGGGTTTGAGCCCTGGTAGGCGGGCCGCAAGATGGGGCGCTCGGGAAGCGGGCGGTGTTGGAAAGGCAAGGCCGTGTAGGATTCGATCGCGTGGCTCAGCACATCCAGGCCTGCAGAAGCCGCGACGGCCGGCGGCTGAGTGCGGGTGTTCTCCGGATCGATAAGCCCCAGAGTCGGCTTCAGGCGCCGGTGGGCAATGCCGGTTTTCGCGCGCATGGGGATGTAATCGAAGATGGCGACGCCCGTGGTCTCACTTCCCGTGCCGGCCGTGGTGGGAATCGCAATCAGCGGCTTCAGCGGGCCAGGCACGGGCAGTCCCCTGCCGATAGGAGGATTGACGTAATCGAGCAGGTCGGCGGGATAGCAATGGTAGAGGTTCGCAGCTTTGGCTGTGTCAATGGTCGAGCCGCCGCCCAAGGCCACGAAGGCGTCAAAATCCCCCGCCTGCGCCGCCGCGGTGGCCTGGCGAAACGATTCGTCGGTGGGCTCAACGTGAATGCGGTCGAAAACCGAGAACCTGATCCGGTTCTGCTCCAGCGACTCCTGCACCGTGGCCAGCGGCGGCAGGCCGCGCAGATTAGGATCGGCAAAAACCAGAACGTGGCGTTTGCCGAGGTCGGCCAGTTCCGCTCCTACTTCGCGAGTGACGCCGAACCCAAACCGGATGGCGGCGGTGGCAATCTCCACAGCGTATTCAAGGGACACAGGATTCTCCCGGAAAGTGAAGGTTTGACGCGCGCCCTGCCCAATTATTTTAGCCCATTCGAAGGAGACGATGACAATTTTGGGGCAAGGTTGCGCCACGCCGCATAGCCCGCCACAGACTCGGAACGGCCGTATGTCCGGGTGACGCAATCACCCAATCTTGACGGGTTTCCCCTCCCGCACCGATTGATAGATGGCCTCCATGACCACCACATCGCGCCAGCCTTCGGTGCCGTTCGGTTCCGGTTCGCGGTTGCGCCGAATGCAATCGGCCAGGCCATCAAGCTCCAGCGCGAGTTCGTTAATGACCTTATATTTCTTTTGGAACGGTCGCCCGCCAATGCGGCCGTACAAATGCCGCACTTCATCGTACTGATAGGCAGGAGCGAGCGTGGCCCAGCCCTTTTCGCCAACGATTTGCAGATAGGATTCCTCCGCTCCACCCCAACTTGCAATCGCCTGCATGACCAGACCCTCGGGGAACTTGAGGGTGAAGGCGATATTCTCGTCCACGTCCTTGAAGATCTTCGGCTCGACGGTCCACTGGTAAGCCGTCGCTTCCACCGGATCCTTACCTGTCACAAAGCGCGCGGTGTTCACACAATAGACCCCCACGTCGGGAAGCGCCCCACCGCCGGCCAGCTGGCGGTCAAAGTGCCAGGAGGGCCTGCCATCGCCCGGGCGCATGAAGATCGAGAAGGCCGATTGGATAAACTTCAGCCGCCCCAGCTTGCCGCTCTCGACCAGCCGTTTCAGATCCAGCGACGCGGGCTCGAAATACTTGCGATAGGCGATCATCAGGCGGACATGGTTGGCGCGGCAGGCGTCGATCATCTGGAGGCACTCGGACGCGCTGGCCGCCATGGGTTTTTCGCACAACACGTGTTTCCCCGCGGCCGCCGCCTGCAAGGTAAACTGCGCGTGCGAACCGTTGTTTGTGACAACATAAACCGCCTCCACCTGCGGATTCGCCAGGCATTGCGCATAACTTTCGTAGGTGTAACAGTCCGTGGCGCCGAACTTCTTCGCCAGGCGTCGCGCCTTGCGTTCGTCGCCACTCACCAGCGTCACCAGGTGAGCTTTGCGGCTGTCACGGAAACCCGGGAGTACCACGTATTCGGCAAAACGACCCAATCCCACCACGGCATACCCGACCCGATCCGAAGTTCCCATGTGAGTTCTCCCTCTAGAATGAGATATAAGGAGAACTTGCTTTGATTGTCGAGGTTTGTCAAGTGGATGACGAACGAGAGGACGACGAACGAAGCTTGAGAAGTAACGCCGGGTATAATAAGATGCGTCTATAATTTCGGCCGCGAACCCGACGAGGTTCGTGGCAAAGGTATGGTTACTTGTCCGAATTGCCGGGTCGGTATTCCCGAAGGCATGCGCTTCTGCCTTCAGTGCGGCCATTCCATTGATCCCCCTCCCGCTCCGGAAGTGGGCCCCGTGGAGGCGGAACCGCCGATACCGGAGCGTTCATGGGCTCCGCCGGCCCCAGAGGCCGCGCCTGAGCCACCCCCCCCCTGGAGCATCCCCCCACCACCGCCCAGAGGGCCGACCGTCCCGCTAAAGATCGCGCCCACGCCAGTGATAGCGCCACGCTCCGGAGCTTACTCACCACCGCCGCGTCCAAGCCTGGGCGATCCGATGTTGGATCTCGATGAAGAGATGCTGAGGAAATCTTTTGAGAAACCGGTTGCCCCCCCTGGAGTAGTGGTCTGCCGTTTCTGCAAAGGGCCATTGGATTTGGAGGGGGACTTCTGTGAGCAGTGCGGGGCGCCGGTGGTGGAGGCGGCCCCACCCGGGGCTTTAAGACCAAAACCGGAACCCGTCCCGGCGCCTGCGATGCCCACAGCATCGGCCTTTCCCCCAGGCACCGATTCCGATCCTACGCAATGGACCGGGCCCGACGCCTCTGCGCAACCCGCTTCGCCCCTACCGATGCCGGATGCCCCCGACTCAACGTCCACGCCCCCTGCTGCGGATGAACGCCAGGCAGGCTTGATGGGGCGTTTCAAGGGGCTCTTCAAAAAGAGCTAGAAGCCGCATTGGCCACACGTCCATTTCGACGCCCATTCCTATTACCCCTGCTACTCTTCGTTGTCACAGTGGTTCCTGTTCTGGCCTCGGACACTCCTGAGAACCCCAACGATGCGGACCGCCTAAACCTGATCAGCGCCGTCAAACACCTGGAAAGAAAACTGGGATTCCGGAAGACAAAGAACTTCCGTCACGAGTCCGCGGAATCCGCCGTGGCCTATCGCTGCTACTTCACCGGCCGTCTCGAACTTCCGGATTCCTACTCCGGGCTCCAACTGGTGGCGGGTACAAAGACCGGCTGTAGGGTGGACGCGCGGAAGTTTGACGTTTTCTTTTACCCCTTGGATGCCGTTGGAAGCGGCAAGAGCCCCGTCTCCACCTCTCTGGCACACGAGTCGACGGAGCGCCTTCTGGTCGTCGTTCCGCATGAGGACTTCCACGCGAATAAGGAGTTGCGTAAATTGCCCGAGACGCTGGGCGAGGCCTCGGCAACGCTCGTCGGGTTCCTCACTGCCATGGAGGTGGCGCGACAGAAGCTCGGCGAAAACTCGGAGGTGTATAAGAACCTCCAGCGCGAGCCGGGACTCTTCGCCCGCAAGGCGGAGATTGTGAATCGTTACCACGCGCAGTTGAGCAAGCTCTACGCCTCGGCGCAGGTGGGCCAGATTCCCGAAGTCGAGGCACTGGAGCAAAAAGAGCGCGTCTTCGCTGAATTGCTGAATGAATGCCGAGCCATCGACCCGGCCCCCCGATCCTTCAATCGATGCCTGGGCGCCAACAACAATGCCGGGCTGGCCTTCGATGCGACCTATACGAAGTATTATCCGCTCATGTATCGGGTCTATCTGGCGAAAGGTCGGGAGCTTGGGCCCACCCTGCAAGCGTTGCAGCAGGCGCTGAACGCCAGGACGGAAGACGAAGCGCTAGAGAACCTGAGAAGAACAGTGAAGAGTGATGAGTGAGTGGATTTTCGATTGAGCAACGACGACAACGCAAATTGGTGAGCCCGCAGGCCGATTATTCGGCAATCAACAATCGAAAATCGGCAATCGAAAATTCGCTCACTCTGCTCCCGTCATTGCCTGCGTCAAAACTACGTGCAACTCCTCCGCTGTGAGAACAAGTGGGTTCCCCTTCATACTGCTCGCCCGGGCTGCATCCAGCGTGAGCTGGGGGATGTCTTCTTGCCCCATCCCGTAAGCCTTGAGGGGTGCAATCGCCAGCTCCTTGCAAATCTGCCGCGTCCAAACAATTCCGTCCTCGGCACTGGCGTCGTCTCGGCCCGTGAGCATACGGGCGACCTCTTGATATCGGCCCACGGCAACGTTTTGGGGCTCGCGGGCCCGTAAGGCGCGCAGGTTGATCTCCATCCCAAAGGGCAGGATCGCCGCGCAAATGGCCCCGTGGGGGGCGTGCAGCCTTCCCCCCAGGGGAGCGGCGAATCCGTGCACGACACCCAAACCCGCGTTCGCGAGGGCCAACCCGCTCAGCAGCGCCGCCAGCGACATGTCGTGCCGCGCTGCCGCGTCATGTCCCTGGTGGAACGCCCGCCGGAGCGCCCGCCCCGCCAGTGGGATTCCCTGTTCGCAGAAGCCGTCGGTCAAGGGATTGGCACGGATCGAGACATAGGCCTCAATCAACTGTGTCAGCGCGTCGAGTCCGGTGCTGGCGGTAACCGCCGGCGGCAGATCGAAGGTGAGTTCCGGATCAACCACTGACAATCGAGGCAAGAGGAACAGGCTCCGCAGGCTGACTTTGACTTGCCGCTCCGGCACGCCCAGGACCGCGTTGCGGGTAACCTCCGCCCCCGTCCCCGCCGTGGTGGGAATGGCAACGAACGGTGCGCCGGGGTTTTGGAGAGGTTTGCCCTTGCCCACCACCTCCAGATAGTCCATCAAATCGCCGGGATTGTTGAGGAGGCCCGCAATGGCCTTGGCCGCGTCGATGGCGCTGCCTCCGCCCAGGGCGATGACCACGTCGCATTTTTCACGTCGCGCCAGCTCCACTCCACGGCAAACCAAGTCGACCGTAGGTTCGCCCTCAACCGCGAACGTGCAAGCGGATACTCCCTCCACAGATAGACCGGAGCGCAAAAACTCGGAATTTGCACCAGTCATTCCCGTAACGGTCAACGCACGGCGGCCCATCAGTCGGGCCGCGGGTGCAACCTGGCGCACGGCGCCCTCGCCGAAGACAATGCGGGTGGCGGTGCTGAATTCAAAACTCATAGGTTTCAGGTGTGAGGTGTCGGTTGTCAGGTTTCAGTTGTCAGGGCATTCGGCGGGGTTGGAGAACAAGCCCAGTAATGCCAGGAGCCTCTGGTCCCTGACCCCTGCCCTTCTCACCAGCCCTCCTCACCTGGGAACACGTTGGTGAACTTCACACTCGAGCGCGGCTCCGCCATCAGGGATTCCATCCGGTCGCGCCAAGCAGCGTAGTGGGCGGTCGCTTTATGAGCCGCAGTTGCCTCCACGCTCCGGTAGGCCTCGACGAGAATGAACCGCGCAGGATCGTCGTTTTGCTGCACCACATCGAAACGCGCGATTCCCGGTTCCATAAGGCTCGCGCGCGCATTCGCGATCGTTGCCTCCTTGAAGGCTTCGATGCAATCGGGTTTCACTCGCACGTGCACATGAACGACCAGCATGGCAAACCGTCCTTTCTACTTCAGGCCGAAACTCGCCAGTCGCCGCCACCTGCGCGGGTCGCCCTGGGTCCGGTAGAGGTGCAGGCTTCGCACTTTGAACCGGGTCTCTAGCCGGGGCCCCAGCTCGGCGATAACTTCTTCCTTAAAGCACCGCTGGAAATTCCCATAGAGGAGGCTGAGGTGGGGCATGAATGGCGGCTCGCGTCTTCGGGCCATGGCTTGGCAGGCGGCTTCGTGGGCGTTGCGCAGAGGCTCATTCAGAACGGCGTGAACGAACAAGCTGCGAAAGTACTCGTCGCGAAAGTCGATCTTCTCCAACCGAATCATAAAAGGCCGCAGCGTTGCGGCCACGCGCTGCGCCTGGCTGGCCAACTCC
>Ga0335078_10011525_pt1 | contig 13116 bp, 8 predicted proteins | sample Lox_Sample_32_FD_206711 | JGI IMG/M metagenome (GOLD analysis project Ga0335078, IMG submission 206711) | Soil microbial communities from Loxahatchee National Wildlife Refuge, Florida, United States - Lox_Sample_3.2 | ecosystem: Environmental > Terrestrial > Soil > Wetlands | place: USA: Florida... | reverse complement strand
CGTGTTGCCGGTCCCGATGATGAACGTGCTCAACGGCGGCAAGCACGCTGACTCCAGCGTCGACATGCAGGAGTTCATGATCGTGCCGCAAGGCGCGCCGACTTTCGCCGAATGCATCCGGGCGGGGGCGGAGGTGTTTCACGCGTTGGCGGCGGTCCTGAAGAAGCTGGGGCATTCGACCAACGTCGGCGACGAGGGCGGGTTCGCACCGAGTCTCGGCAGCAACGAAGAAGCGCTCACGCTCCTCCTGGAGGCGATTGCCAAAGCGGGCTACAAACCCGGCTCCGACGTTGCGATCGCGCTGGATCCCGCGTCGAGCGAGTTTCACGAAAACGGCAAGTACGTGTTCGCGCGCGGCGACAAGAGCGAGCGCGATGCGGCCGGGATGGTCAAGTTCTACTCGGACTGGCTGAGCAAGTATCCAATCGTCTCGATCGAAGACGGGCTTGCGGAGGAGGACTGGGATGGATGGAAGCTGCTCACGCGCGAGCTGGACTCTCGCGTACAACTCGTCGGCGATGACTTGTTCGTGACCAATCCGAAATTCCTCGAACGCGGCATCCGCGAGAAGACCGCCAACTCGATTCTCATCAAGCTCAACCAGATCGGCACGCTCAGCGAGACGCTCAGAACGATCGAGATGGCGCGGGCGGCCGGCTACACCTCGGTCATTTCACATCGATCCGGCGAGACCGAAGACACCACGATCTCCGACCTGGCAGTCGCGTCGGGCGCGGGCCAGATCAAGACCGGCTCGATGAGCCGCGGTGAGCGCACCGCGAAGTACAACCGCCTGATGAAGATCGCGGACGAGCTCGGCTCGCGCGCCGTCTACCCGGGCGTGAAGGCCTTCCAGCGCGGAGCTGCGCGATGAGCACGCGGCCGCCCGTTGTCGCGCTGATCATCTTCGACGGCTGGGGCATCCGCGCCGATCGCGAATCGAACGCGATCGCGATGGCACGAACTCCCGTCATGGATCGGTTGCTCAGGACCCAGGCGCACACGGAAGTGCAGGCATCGGGTGATGCGGTCGGGCTGCCGGCCGGCATCATGGGCAATTCCGAGGTTGGGCATCTTACGATAGGTTCCGGGCGCGTCATCTACCAGGACGTGATGCGCATCACGAAGGCGATCGAGCGCAGCGAGTTCGCGTCGAATCGCGTGCTGCTCGACATGATAGCGAAATCGCGCGGGCATACGTTGCACATCTGGGGGCTGCTTTCCGACGGCAGCGTCCACAGCCATATCGACCATCTGTTCGCGCTGCTCGACCTGGCGGCGAAGAACGGCGCCGACAAGATTGCGGTTCACGCCGTCCTTGATGGACGCGACAAACCGCCGCGTTCCGCCCTGCCCTTTGTCGATCAGCTCGAAGCGAGGCTGAAGCAGATCGGCTGCGGGCGAATCGCAACCGTGAGCGGACGCTACTACGCGATGGATCGAGACAAGCGATGGGATCGCACGGAGCGCGCATGGCGCGCGATCGTACAGAGTGAGGCGCCGCGGGTCACGTCAGCACGCGCTGCCGTTGAAGCCTCGTATACCGCCGACAAGGGTGATGAATTCGTCGAGCCGGTAGTGGTCGGCGATCCGATGCCGATCCAGGATGGCGACCAGGTCGTCTGCTACAACTTCCGCGCGGACCGCGCGCGGCAGTTGACCGCCGCGCTCACGCAGGCGGACTTCAATGGATTCGCGCGCCCGCGGATGCCCAAAATCGGCTACGTCTGCATGACCGAGTACGACCGCAGCTTCGGTCTGCCACTGGCATTCGGGCCGGAAGACATCCGGAACACGCTCGCCGAGGTGCTGGGCAAGGCCGGCATCACCAACCTGCGCGTGGCGGAGACCGAAAAATACGCGCACGTCACCTACTTCCTGAACGGCGGCGTGGAAAAGCCGTTCCCCGGCGAGGAGCGCGCGCTCATTCCGTCAGCAAAAGTCGCGACCTACGACCTCGAACCGACGATGCGCGCACAGGCGATCGCAGAGAGGGCCGCGACTGAAATTGCAGGGGGCAAGTTCGGCGTCGTCGTTATGAACTTCGCGAACCCCGACATGGTCGGACATACGGGCAAGCTCGAAGCCACGGTGACCGCAGTTGAAGCAACCGACGTTGCGTTGGGAGTGGTTATCGAAGCGCTCGCGAAGCGCGGAGGCGCGGCGCTGATAACCTCAGACCACGGCAACGCGGAATTCATGGCCGACCCCAAGACGGGCCAGCCGCACACCGCTCACACGACGTATCCGGTTCCGTTGATTCTGTTCGATGATTCCTACAAGGGACGTCTGCGTGCAGGCGGCACGCTGTCAGACGTCGCCCCGACTCTGCTGGGGATGCTGGGGTTGGAGAAGCCGGCGGAGATGACGGGGCGAGATCTGCGTGATCCGTCGCCTCGCTAGGAGGCCGGCATTGCGCCTCTCTCTTACCCTCCTCCTGGACAAGGGAGGAATCCGAGGCTACCAACGCACGACTTGTTCGTAGACCTTGGGGAGCTGGCGCGGCAGCGAAGTGATGTCCTCGATCACCAGGTAGCGCGAGGACTGGCACATCTGGCGCAGGTAGTCGTGGCCGGTCTTGTCCACCGTGATGCAGAACGGGAGAACGCCAGCCATCTCGAGCTCCTTCAGCGCGACCATCGTGTCCTGGATTCCGTACGCGTTCGACCTGCGGTCGTGGCCGTAGTCGAAGTCCTGCGGGAAGCCATCGCTCAGCAGGATGACGTGCTTGGCGCGTGACGTCACGTCCTTGAACTTCTCGCGCACGTGACGAATCGCCGCGCCCATCCGGGTCGATCGCTTGGGCTCCACGGCACCGACGCGCGCGCGCACGTCGTCCGACAATTCCTGGTCGAATTCCTTGATCACGTAGAATTCGACGTTGTCGCGTCCGTGACCCGAGAATCCCATGATCGCGTATTGGTCGCCGAGTTCCTCCAGCGACTGCGCCATGATGACCAGCGCTTCCTTGTTCACGTCGATGATCCGGCGGGGGCGCTGTGCGGCCTGCGGCCGTCGCTGCCATGCCTTCATCCAATCATCCGGGTCGTCATCGTCGTTGTACTTGCGTGGTTCGCGATGAATCGGCTCGTCGGTCGACGCCGACATGTCGAGCAGGAACAGCGTCGCGACATCCCGCGACTCTTTCTTGCGGGCCTTGTACACGCGCGGATCGGGTATCTCACCCATCCGCCGTGCCACGTGTGCCTCGATGCTGCGATCGAGATCGATTTCCTCGCCGTCTTCGAGTCCGCGCACCATCCGATACGACGCGGGCCGGATCCTCTGAAAATTACGGCGGATGACGGGCAGCAGCTCGGAATAGCGGGTCAGCGTGCTGTTGAAGAAATCGCCCTCATCGCCCGATAGCGGGATCTCGCGCAGGCGGCACCAGTTGCGACGGTAGTCGCCGAGCACGTAGTCCCACTCGTCGTAGGCGTAGTACGAATCCTGCCGGTTGCGCGCGAGCATCAGGCGCCCCTGCCCCGGCATCGAACCCACTTCCGCAAGCTGCTCGCGCATCTGCTCCAGCTCGCTCATCTGCTTGCCGGTAAGTTGCGTGAGATACATGCCGTCGCCGTCGACGTTGCCGTCGCCCTGCGATGGCCGAATCTCGGCACCCTGCTCGATGAGCTTCCGAAGTTCCTCCGGCGACAGCGCCCGCCCCTTGCTGCCTTTATTCTGCTGGCCGGACGTCTCCATGCTGAGTTTCTGGTCCGGTTCGCCGCCGCCATCGGCCTGCTCCCCGTCCTCGCCCATCGAGTCGTCGGCACCATCCGCGCCCTTCATGCGGCTGCTGATGAGGTCATTGCGCATGCGGTCGGCGTCGCCGGAGAGCGGATCGCCCTCGCCGGCTTCGCGCGCTCGTGCGATCAATTCTTCAATCCACTTGTACAGCGCCGAGGTCTGCCGCGCGGTCGTCAGCACTTCCGCGCCGCTCTCGCGCAGCGGCTCGAAGAAGGTCGCGGCCATCTGGGCGAAGCTCGGCACGATCTCGTCTTCGCCGAACAAGTCCAGCGCGCCGCGCAGCAACATCGTGCTGAGCGCGTCGGGCGGCATCGATTCGAGCAAGGCCTGGTTAACCTGCGCGATACGTGGCGCGAGGCCGCGATAGCGGCGCGCCAGCTCGGCATCGATACGGGCAGCCTCGCCCAGGCGCATCAGTGCGCCCGCCAGCGCGGGATCCTCGAACGACGACACGAAGCTGTCGATCGCCTCGACGCCGATCTCGGCGCGTTCCTCGAATCCGGGCAGGTCCGCGAGCTTGAGCTTGAAGGTCCCGAAGTCGTGCCGCGCCGCCAGATGGGCGGTCGTTACAAAATAGTAGTTGTACGCGCCGCCCGGCTTGCCGAACGGTTCCACCTTCTCGGGCAGGTAGATCATCTCGCCCGGCACCAGTGGATACTGGAACGGCAGCATCGGGCCGCTGTTCGCGATGGAGTCGATACGAAACTCGAGCGGAAACAGCATCCGCATGAATTTCGTGACGACCCCTTTAATCGCGTAGAGTTCCTGCGTCTTCTCGCTGCTTTCGGTCATCAGACGGTCCGCACTTGATTCTGACAGAGACTGATTCGCCGATGCAATTCGTCCACGAAAAGCGCCTGCGCAGTCAACGGCGGAAGGTTCCTTGACTTGTCGGCAACCGGCATCGTTAGATGACTGGTCGCCATGAAAATCTCCCCACGTAGTAGCCTTCGCGCGGCCGCAGCGATGCTCGCCGCGATGCTGTTCACCGTGCTCGCACCCTGGTCGGCCTCGGCCGGCATCGCCGATGCGGTCAAAACCAAAACTCTATCCAACGGAATCACGGTTCTGGTGTTGGAGAATCACAAGGCGCCCGTCGCGACCTTCAACGTTTTCTACCATGTCGGCTCGCGCAACGAGCAGTTCGGCAAGACCGGCATCTCGCATCTGCTGGAGCACCTGATGTTCCGCGGAACCAAGAAGTACGGCCCCGAAGAATTCTCCAACATCATCCAGGAAAACGGCGGGATGGATAACGCGTTCACGACCTCCGACTACACCGACTACTTCGAGGACATCAACAAAGACCACCTCGAGGTGCCGATCGCGCTGGAAGCGGACCGGATGGCCAATTTCGCACCACAGGGGTTCGATTCCGAGCGCGCGGTGGTGATGGAAGAGCGCCGCATGTCCACCGAAGACAAGCCCGAGGATGCCCTCGATGAGCAGATGCGGGCGGCGGCCTTCGTCGAGCATCCCTACCATTGGCCGGTGATCGGATGGATGCAGGACATCAAGCGGCTTACGCTCGACGACGTCAACGCCTATCACAGCATCTACTACTCGCCGCAGAATGCGGTGATCGTGACGGTCGGCGATTTCAACGGCGACCAGGTGATGAAGCAGATCGAAGAAGCGTTCTCGGGGATCGGGAACGGCCCCAAGGCTCCGCCGATGCCAATCGTCGAGCCGGAGCAGAAGGGCGAACGGCGCATCGAGCTGCGCCATGCCGCCGACCTGCCGTCGTTCGAGGAAGGTTTTCATGTGCCCAACCTGAAGGTCGGCGCGGATGCGTACGCGCTGGAGATCGCGGGCGAAATTCTGGCTGACGGGAAAAGCTCACGTCTGTACAGGCGATTGGTGATGGAAAAGCGGATGGTGATCGACGTCAATGCCGGCTTCGACATGACGTCGTTCGATCCGAGCCTGTTTATCTTCGCCGCACAGATGCGACCGGGCGTGAAGACCCAGGATGCGATGGCGGAAGTGGACAAGGAAATCGCCGCGCTGCGCGACCATCCGGTGAGCGCCGACGAGTTGCAGAAGGCGAAAAACCTCGAGCAAGCACAGTTCGTGTTCGGGCAGGATTCGGTTTTCCGCGAGGCGATGCTGCTCGGAATCTACCAACTGCTCGGCGACTACAAACAGGTCGATCAATACCTGCCCGGCATCGACAAGGTGACCGCGGCCGATGTTCAACGGGTGGCGCGGAAGTATCTCATCAACGAGAACCGGACGATCGGCGTGTTGATCCCCACCGGGATCCTGCCCAAGGGTGCGATGGGCGGCGGGCTGAGCGGCGGACAAGTCAGGCATATCGATGCGACGGCGGATGAGGTGGTGCGATGAGGCGGCACGCGCAGATTCTCAAGGTCCTTGCGATTGGCTGTCTCGCGCTGGCGGCGCTGGTTGTCGGAGTAACGCGGGCGCACGCGCTCGAAATTAAACGGATGACGATGTCCAACGGCGCGACTCTCCTCGTTTCGGAGGAGCATCAATTGCCGATGGTCACGGTGCTGATCGCATTCGATGCGGGAGCGCGGCACGACCCGGAGGGGAAGGCCGGGCTGGCTACGCTGACCGCTCAGTGCATCAACCAGGGAACCAGGGAGCTGAGCGCATCGGCTTTCGACGAGAAGGTCGACTTCATGGGAAGCTCGCTCTCCATCGGCGCAAGCCACGACTATGCGACCGCCGGTTTCACATCGCTAAAGAAGTACGAGAAGGACACGCTCGGACTGCTGGCCGGCATACTCACCAATCCCGGTCTGCGCGATGCCGACATCGAGCGCAAGCGCGCCGAACAGGTCGCGGGAATCAAGGCCGAGGAAGAAGAGCCCGGGTACGTCGCCGGGGTCGCGTTCGCGAAGGGTCTCTACGGCAACACTCCGTACGGCGATCCCACGGCAGGCACGTCCGATTCGGTAGCCAAGCTGACCGCGGACGACGTACGCAAGTTCTATCGCGACTACTACAAGCTCGGCAGCGCGGTCATCGCGGTGGCCGGCGATGTGCAGGCGGACGAAGTTAAAGCGTTGCTTGAGAAGGAGCTGCCCGGGCCCACCGGCACGGTCCCGGTGCAGGCGGAGCCGCAGGTCCCCACCCTGCCCGCCGGCCTCGACGTGAAGCTGGTCGACCGCAACGTTCAGCAGGCCAACGTGATGCTGGGATTCGTGGGAATCGAGCGCTCGAATCCCGACTTCTACAAAATTCAAGTAATGAATTATATTTTGGGAGGCGGCGTTTTCGCATCGCGGCTCATGAAAACCGTGCGGAGCAAGGCCGGTCTCGCCTACCACGTCTCCAGCGTCTTCGATGCGCGCAAATTCCCGGGCCCCTTCGCGGTCGTGCTCGGAACCAAGAACCAGAGCGCGAACGACGCCATCAAGATGGTGCTTCAGCAGATGCGCCAGATGCAGGAGAGCCCGGTGTCGGACGCCGAGCTGGACAACGCGCGTAAGTTCCTGGTCGGCAGCTTCCCTCTGAAGATCGACCGCCAGGGACAAAAAGCCTCGTTCATGCTGGAATTGGAGCTCTACGGCTTGGGCCTTGACTATGCGGATCGCTATCCGAAGCTGATCGAATCGGTGACCAAGCAAGATGTGCAGGACGTCGCGAAGAAGTACCTGCACCCGGACAATGCCTTGCTGGTAGTAGTGGCCGACCAGCACGTCGCCGCAATCAACACCGCGATGCTGTCGCAGACAGCGGCCGGCACAAGCGGCGGCAAGTAATCGAAGAGATCGAACCTCGAGAGGCGGCGCGATAATCTGGAGATGTGAGCGAATCATCGCCGCACATCTTCACCATCGGGCACTCGACCCATCCCATCGAGCGATTCCTCGAGTTGCTCGGGCAGCATGAGATCGCGTTGGTCGCTGATGTCCGGTCGTTTCCGTCTTCACGAAAATGGCCGCAGTTCAACCAGGCGGAGCTCGCGGAGTCGCTGCGACGCGCGAATGTCCAGTATCAATGGATGAAGAAGCTCGGTGGCCGCCGTCACTCCAAGCGCGAGGATTCGCCGCATACCGCGTGGACCCATCCGGCATTCCGCTCTTACGCTGACTACACTGAAACGCCCGATTTCGCGGAAGGGCTAAGCGCGTTGGCGGACATCGGCGGCGCGGCGCGCACCGCCTACATGTGCTCGGAAGGACTGTGGTGGCGATGCCACCGGCGCATCATCTCCGACCATCTCGCGATTCGCGGATGGCGCGTCGAGCACATCATGCCGGACGGCAAGGTGCGCCCGCATGAACTCGCATCGTTCGCACGCGTCGTCGATGGACAGATCGTCTATGACGTTGTCAGCGGATGAAGGGGCGGAGTCGGACGCCACGGCTTGTGGCTTCGGTACAATTCGAGCCGCGCGTACCGCTCGTTGTAGGTGCTGAGCAGCGTGTTGGGAGTAAGGTCGACCGACTTCTGCTGCCACTTGATGGCCTGGTCGAAATCGCCCGCCTCGGCATAGGCTGCCGCCAGCGTCCCGACGAAGTCAGGCTCCTCCCAGTTAGTCATCTGGCAGGCCTTGGTAGCCGCATCGATTGCTTTCTTGCCATCGCGCATGGGCGCATCGGGCGCAGTCGCCCATAGCCAGGCGCGCGCGTTGTAGCTCTCGGCCGAGCCGGGGTCCATCTGTTCTGCGCGATCGAAGTCCTGCTTCGCCGCTTCATCGTCTCCCGCGTACGCATAGGCGATTCCGCGCAGAAAACGATATTTCGCATCGTCGGGTTGCAGCGTCATGGCCTGGTTGAGATCAGCAATCGCGGACTTGTACTCGCCGTTATTCTCAAATGCCTGTGCGCGTTGCACATAGAACTTCGGATTGCGTGGCGATCGATTGATCGCCATCGTGAGGTCCTGGATCCTGTCCGACCTTGCGCTACTGTCCAGCGGCGACTGATGGAGCTGCACCCCGGGAGTGCATCCTGCCGCCGACATCAGAAGCGCGCACAGCGCTGCCACCCCCACCCTCTTCATCGCAATCTCTTTCTCCCAGTCTTCAGGCTGCCGCTTGATGGCGCAGAACTTCACGCAGAAATTGCCCGGTGTGCGAGCCCGCCGCCTCGGCAAGCTCCTCGGGCGTGCCCTTGGCCACGATCGTGCCGCCGCGATCTCCACCCTCGGGGCCCAGGTCGATTACGTAGTCGGCGGTCTTGATGACGTCGAGGTTGTGCTCGATGACGATGATCGTATTGCCGGAATCGGCCAGCCGTCCCAGCACCTCCAGCAGGCGCTTGATGTCATCGAAGTGCAGCCCCGTCGTGGGCTCGTCGAGGATGTAAAGGGTCCTGCCGGTCGCCCGCCGCGACAGCTCCTTGGCGAGCTTGATACGCTGGGCCTCGCCGCCTGACAGCGTCGTCGCCGATTGCCCGAGGTGGATGTAATCCAGGCCCACATCGCGCAGGGTCTCGAGCTTCTGCCGAATCGGCGGCACCGAGCCCATGAACTCGACCGCCTCTGCCACCGTCATGTTCAGGACCTCGGCGATGCTCTTGCCCTTGTATTGAATCTCCAGCGTATCCCGGTTGTAGCGCTGCCCGCCGCAGACCTCGCAGGTCACGTACACGTCGGGCAGAAAATGCATCTCGATCCTGATGATGCCGTCGCCCTCGCACGCCTCGCAGCGCCCACCCTTGACGTTGAAGGAGAAACGGCCGGGGCCATAGCCGCGCATGCGCGCATCGGGAAGTTGCGCGAACAGCTCGCGGATATGCGTGAACAGACCGGTGTAGGTCGCGGGATTCGAGCGCGGCGTGCGTCCGATCGGGCTCTGATCGACATGAATCACCTTGTCGAGATGCTCGACCCCGTCGATGCTCTTGTGTAGCCCCGCGTGTTCGCGCGAGCGATTCAGCTTCTGCGCCAGAGCGCGGTAGAGCGTATCGAGAATCAGGGTGGACTTGCCCGAACCGGAAACTCCCGTGATGCAAGTGAACACCCCGAGCGGAAACTGCACGGTCAGGTCGCGCAGGTTGTTCTCGCGCGCGCCTTTAACGGTAAGCCATCTACTTGCCAGCGGGCGACGGCGCGATGGCGTTTCGATTTCCAGCTCGCCCGACAGGTATTTGCCGGTGAGCGATGCCGGGTTCTTCATGATCTGGGCGGGGGTGCCCTGGGCAACGAGGTAACCGCCCTGTGCGCCCGCGCCGGGGCCCATGTCCACGATGTGGTCGGCTTCGAGCATCGTCTCGCGATCGTGCTCCACTACCAGCACCGTGTTGCCGAGCTCCTTGAGCCGCTTCAGCGTCGCCAGCAGGCGCTGATTGTCGCGCTGATGGAGCCCGATCGAAGGCTCATCGAGGATGTAGAGAACGCCGACCAGGCTGGAACCAATCTGCGTAGCGAGCCGGATACGCTGGCCCTCGCCACCCGACAGCGTGCCGGCAGTCCGTTCCAGGGTCAGGTAGTCAAGGCCGACGTCGGCCAGGAAATTGAGCCGCTCGCGAATTTCCTTGAGGATGAGCCGTCCGATCTCCGCTTCCTGCGCGGACAGCTTGGGCGCCGTGAAAAACTGCAACGCCTGCTTGATCGACATCGCGGTGACTTCGGAGATCGATTTGTTGTTGAAGCGGACGAACAGGCTCTCCTTCTTGAGCCGCGCGCCTTTGCACGAGGGGCAAGGACGCATGTTCATGTAGGCTTCAAGCCATTCCCGCACGCCCTCGGATTCCGTTTCCTTGTAGCGGCGATCGAGCCATTGCAGCACCCCTTCGAAGGCCTTGGCGTACTCGGCGCGATGATGCCCGCGCTGGTAGGCGAACTCGATTTCCTCTTCGCCCGACCCGTACAGAATCGCCTTGCGGACCTTGGCCGGGATGCTCTTCCACGGCTGGTCGAGGCTGATCTTGTAGTGCGCCGCGATGCCATCGAGCACCGGCTGCATGTAGTTGATCGTCGCCCACGGCGCGATCGCGCCATCGCTGATGCTCAAATCCTCGTCCTGCACCACCAGCTCGGGATCGAAATACATGATCGACCCGATGCCGGAGCATTCGGTGCACGCGCCGTGCGGGCTGTTGAACGAGAACATTCGCGGCGTGATCTCTGGATACGAAATGCCGCAATCGACGCAAGCGAACCGCTGACTGAAGTAGATCGCCTCTTCGCCGCCCTTCTTGTCGTCCAGGCGTTCGATTTTAAGCAGGTCCTGCCCGTACTTGAAGGCAACCTCCAGCGAGTCGCTCAGCCGCTTCTCGATACCACGGCGAATCGCCAGGCGATCGACCATCACCTCGATAGTGTGGCGCGTGTTCTTGTTGAGCGTCGGCTCTTCGCCCAGCTCGTAGAGCTTGCCGTCGATCCTGGCGCGCACGAAGCCGGCGCGCCGCAGGTCCGCCAGCTCCTTGCGATATTCCCCCTTGCGATCGCGCACGATGGGCGCGAGCACGTGGATTCGCGTGCCCTCAGGCCATGACATGATGCGGTCGCCGATCTGTTGCACGCTCTGCTGCGTGATCTCACGACCGCAGTTGTAGCAGAACGCGTGTCCTACCCGCGCAAACAGCAGGCGCAGGTAGTCGTAGATTTCGGTAATCGTGCCAACCGTCGATCGCGGGTTGTGCGAGGTGGTCTTCTGCTCGATCGAGATAGCCGGAGACAGCCCCTCGATCGAATCGACGTCCGGTTTCTCCATCTGCTCGAGGAACTGCCGCGCATACGCGGACAGCGACTCAACGTAGCGCCGCTGCCCTTCCGCATAGATCGTGTCGAATGCGAGCGAGGATTTGCCCGAGCCGCTCAGGCCGGTAATCACGACCAGGCGATCGCGCGGAATCTCGAGATCGACGTTCTTGAGATTGTGCTCGCGCGCTCCCTTGATGACTATCTTGTCGGCCATGATCCTTTATGCTGCCCGCCGTCCACGCCGCGAGTCTACCGCGCGCCACGCGTACTCGATCGCGGCGACCATGCTCGAAGGATTGGCGCGGCCGGTGCCCGCGATATCGAACGCGGTGCCGTGATCGGGCGATGTCCGGATGAAGGGCAATCCCAGGGTGACGTTCACCGCGCGATCAAACTCCAGAGTCTTCAACGGAATCAAGCCCTGATCGTGATACATTGCCACAGCCGCATCGAAGTTGAACCGTCCATTGCTGCGGATGAATGCGGTGTCGGGCGGCAGCGGCCCGAACGCATCGATTCCCGTCCGCCGCGCGGCGCGAATCGCCGGTTCGATGGCGCGAATTTCCTCGTCACCGAACAATCCGTTCTCCCCGGCGTGCGGATTAAACCCCAGAACCGCGATCCGTGGCCGTACGCGACCCGCACCTTCGCGGAGGTGGCTGTGGATAAGCCGAATGGTGTTGAGCACCCGGGTACGGGTCAGGGTCGAGCTGACCTGCCTGAGCCCCATATGCACGGTCACCAGGGCGAGCTTGAGCTGATCGCCCGCGAACATCATGCGCCATTCGCGCGCGCGCCCGATTTCCGCGACCAGCTCGGAGTGACCGGGATATTCATGGCCGGCACGGTACCATCCTTCCTTGCTGATGGGAGCGGTCACGAGCGCATCGACGTCCCCGCTCATTGCCATATGCGCGCCCCGCACCACGTACTGGAACGATGCGTCGCCGCCGGCCGGCGTTGGATGGCCGGGACGCCGCGAGCGCCCTGGCAGCTCCCCGGTAGGTATCACCGCGATGCCGCGGCGAAGGCCCGCATCGGAACTCCACGCATAAGGTGCGGGAACTCCGCGCAGGCGACGCGCCGTCTCGCGCATCACGTTTAAATCGCCGATAACCACCAATGAGGGCGCGCCACGGCGGCGCGCAATCGTGGCCGCGGCCTTGAGAACGATTTCCGGTCCAATCCCCGCCGGATCGCCCATGCTTATCGCGATCAGCGCGGGCGTCTGTCGGCGGACGGCCATGTGGCTAATAGAAGGTCTCGACGTCGTGCTGTTTAACCAGGTCGGTCTCGATCCAGGTTTGCAGTTGCGCGTTGGCCCGCTCGTTGATGAGCTCGTTGCGAATCTCCGACCTCACCTGGTCGAGCGGCTTCACCCCGGGAACCTGGTGGTCTTCGAGCTTCAGGATGTGAAAGCCGTGGCTGGTGCGGACGACCTGGGAGACATCGCCCGGCTTCAAATTTTTCACCGCGTTGTATACGGCGTCCATGATGTCGTTGGGCCCGAACCATCCGAGCTCGCCGCCGTTGTTTTTCGAGGAGTCGTCGGAATATTTGCGGGCCAAGTCGCCAAAATCCGCTCCAGCCGCGGCTTCCTTGCGGATTTTATCGGCTTTGATCTGGAGCAGGTTGATCTGTTGCGGGGTTGCGTTCTGCGGGACGCCGATCAGGATCTGCGCGATCCTCATCTTTTCGGTGGTGACCGTGAAATCCGCCTTGTGCGCGTCGTAGTAGGCCTGG
>Ga0335078_10011524_pt1 | contig 13116 bp, 8 predicted proteins | sample Lox_Sample_32_FD_206711 | JGI IMG/M metagenome (GOLD analysis project Ga0335078, IMG submission 206711) | Soil microbial communities from Loxahatchee National Wildlife Refuge, Florida, United States - Lox_Sample_3.2 | ecosystem: Environmental > Terrestrial > Soil > Wetlands | place: USA: Florida... | reverse complement strand
GTCAACGAAGAGGCGGGGAATTCTGAAATGCCAATTGATCCTCGCCGGTACACTCAGCAGGAAATCGACGAACTGATCGGCTGTGCCAAGATCGTCTCAGAACCGCCAAGACCCCGGATGAAACTGGATCGCGGGCACCTCCGGAATGACATGCGCCTTCGCTCGGCCGATGGCAAACTGGAATTTCGGGTATTCATGCGCCACAGCGAGGATCTGCCGGAAAACTTCTCAGTCGGCATGGTTTTCATGGCCAAGGACGGGACGGGCGAAATCGTGCTGTTGCGGTGTAACGGACCACACGGCGGCTACAATGATTCCTTCGACCCGGGTCACCCGCATTGGGATTACCATGTGCATCGGGCCAGCGCAGAGATGATTGAAGCGGGATTTCGGCCGAAAAGACAGCGGCAGTGAATACAGAATTTGCGTCTTATGAAGAGGCGATCCACTACTTCTTACGGGTGGCGAATGTGACTGACGCGGGGACCTACTTTGCCGACATCGCACAGCCTCGCTTGTTCCCCAAGGAGGAGCCAGGGCCATGATGGGATTGGAGCTACTGAAAGAGCAGTTCAACGGCCACGTGGCCTTCCGGGAACGCCGGCCAGGCATTCTCCAGGTGCTGGCGCCGCTGTTTCACGAAGACGGCGACATGGTGGACATCTTCCTGGACGAGCCGCGCAACGGGAACAAGATCCGCATCAGCGACCACGGCATGACGCTGATGCGGCTGACGTACAGCTACGACCTGGACACGGAAAACAAACAGCGGATTCTCACCCGCATACTGGCCGAGAACCGAATCCAGGAGCGGGATGGGAGGCTGTACATCGAAACGGAGCCGGAACGACTATATCCCGCAATTCTCCAGTTTGCACAGACCGTGGCCAAGGTCTCCAGCATGCAGTTCTTCAAGCGCGAGGTAATTCAGAGCCTGTTCTACGAACAACTGGCCGAGTTCATCGAAGAACGCCTCGCCGAATACGGCCCGCGCCCGCAGGCACTGCCGATACCCGAGCATGACGAATACGAAGTCGACTACCAATTCGACATCGGCCCCCGCCCCCTGTATCTGTTCGGGGTGAAGGATACGGACAAAGCACGGCTGGTGACGATTTCGTGCCTGGAGTTCCAGCGGCGCCGGCTTCCCTTCAAGAGCGTCATGGTCCACCAGGATTTCGAAAGCGGAATCACGAAGAAGGACCGCTTGCGGATCACCAGCGCGGCCGACAAGCAGTTTACGTCACTCGATGATTTTCGGGAGAACGGACCACCGTTCTTCGAACGCGAGCGCGTGGCATAGCGTCACCCGCGCCCCACAAACGGCATCTTCGTCGCCATCACGGTCATAAACAGGACATTGGCGTCCAGCGGCAGATTCGCCATGTACAACACCGCGTCCGCCACGTGCTGCACATTCATCACCGGCTCGGGTTTTCGCGAGCCATCGGCTTGCGGTACGCCGGCGGACATGCGCGCGGTCATGGGCGTTTCGGCGTTGCCGATGTCGATCTGCCCGCAGGCGATGTCATACTTGCGCCCGTCGAGCGCGATGCACTTAGTAAGTCCGGTGATGGCGTGCTTAGTCGCCGTATAAGGAGCCGAGTGAGGCCGCGGGGCATGCGCCGAAATTGAGCCATTGTTGATGATGCGCCCGCCGCGCGGCTCCTGCGCCTTCATCATGCGGATGGCTTCCTGCGCGCAGAGGAACGCGCCGGTGAGGTTGACGCCGACCACGCGGCTCCACTGTTCGCAGGTCAGATCTTCCATGGGGATGGCGGGAGCCGCGGTGCCGGCGTTGTTGAAGAGCACGTCCAGGCGCCCGAACACTTCCCGGGTCAGCCCAAATAGCGCTTTCACGGAGGCCGGGTCCGATACGTCCGTAGGCACCGCGAGCATCCGCCCGCCGCCTGGTTGGGCCTGCGCCGCGGTCTCCTCCAGTTGCGCGGCGCGGCGACCCGCCAACACGACCGAGTAGCCGGCGCCCTGCAACGCAATACTGACCGCGCGGCCGATGCCGCTGCCCGCGCCGGTCACCAGGGCAATCCGGTTTTGGATTGGTGCGCTCATCGCCCGTGCAGCGCGCCTTCCTGCGCCGCCAACAGCAGGAAGAACACGCCATTGTAGGCCGCGTGCATGATGGCGGCCGAGCGGGTCGATCCGGTGCGCTCGCGCATCCAGCCGAATGCCGCGCCCGCGCCCGTGATGAGCAGGGCATGCCGCCACGAATAACCGTATTCCTGCAAGTGCAGCAGGCCGAACGGCACCGCCGCCGCCAGGACGCCTAAGGACGCGCCGAACGACCGGACCAGCAGCGGTTGCAGGAATCCGCGAAACACAATCTCCTCGCACACCGGCGCCAGAGTAGTGCCCAGCACCGCGATCAGCACCACGGAGGTTGGGTCGGAAAGCAGATTCTTCATGGGGCTGTTGATATCCGGAGTCCGCATCAACACGCTGGCCAGCATAACGAGAATGGCCACGATGACGCCGCAGCCCGCTACAGCGCCGATGCCCATATTCGCCCGCACCCAGCGCAGCGATTCCCAGAAGGGCCGCCCGTAGTAGCGCCGGAAGATGATGGCCAGAGTCCCTAACACGAACCCGTAAAGCACAACCTGCGCGGGCAACAGGACGAAGATCTGCTTCACGTGCGTCGCGCCGATCAGCGCGCTCATGAGCAGCGATTCGGCCAGCATGCCGAGCAGGGCGATGAGGACGAACGCCAGCAGGTCTAAATAACCCCAGAACGGATAGCTTTCCGGCGGCGGGTTTTCGGCTGGGAGCTGCTCCGGCGCTGGCGCGGCGATATCCGGCGGTGGCGGCGGCGGTTCCGGGCTCATGGCTCCTTTTCGATCAGGCAGGCGGCCAGCAGCGGCACCAGCAGCTCGTGATGGCCCGTGAGCGCGTACCCGGCGCCGCCGGATTTGGCGTGCGGACGCTCCACCACGTTCAGCCGGGGCCGGTAGTGTTGCAGAAAGTCGAGGTTGACCGTCGTGAAGCCGGCCAGCGGATGGCCCAGGTTGCGCACCGCCGAAACAGCCTTCAGGAAGACTTCCGGCAGCACCACGGCCGATCCTACGTTCAGGTAGACGCCGCCATCGTTCAGCGCGGCCACCAAGGAGCACAGCAGGCGGAAATCGCGATGCGTGGCGCTGCCCAGCGCGGCCGCATCCACCGCCGGATGCGTGTGCGGCGTATCCGTCCCGATGGCCACATGCACCGTCACGGGCGTCGCCGCGCGCCAGGCTTCCAGCACCAGGCTGGCGGATGCGAATTCCGGCCGCGCGATTTCATCCAGCCGCCGGCCTAGCGATTCGCCCACTCCCAGACCCTCGCGAGCGCCCGCCGCGATGGCGCAATTCATCTCGCGCCCCGTTTCTTCGGCCGAGCCGAAGCGTCCATCAGGCAGCACGGCTTCCACGTCTTCACTGGTGTGTCCGGCGAGCGCGATCTCGAAATCGTGGATGGCCGCCGCGCCTACCATGGCGAATGCCGTGGCGTATCCGCGGCGCATCAAGTCCAGCAGCACGGGCGCCAGCCCGCACTTGATGACGTGCCCGCCCATTCCCCAGATGACGGCGCGGCCCCGCGCGCGTGCCGCCGCAATCGCCGCCACCACGGCGCGCAGCGAGTCGCCCGCCAGAATGTGAGGCAGCGAATCGAGCCACCCCCCCACGCCCGCGCCCTTCCGGTAAAGGGAGGCAAAATCCGCGGCGCGCACCTTCCCACCTCGCGCCGCCAGAGGGACCGTTTTCAATCCCGAAAAATCGATGGGCCGCACGGTGTACTTGCTCATATCACCCTGCGCAGCGCTTCAGCCGTGTAGCTGCTCTTCGAGCGAGCTACCTGCTCCGGCGTCCCCGCCACCACCAGCCGGCCGCCATATTCGCCGCCGTCCGGACCGAGGTCGATGACCCAATCCGCCGTCTTGACCACGTCCAGGTTATGCTCGATCACCACCACGGTGTTGCCCAGGTCCACCAGCCGCTGCAACACGTCGAGCAGCTTGCGCACATCATCGAAGTGCAAGCCGGTGGTCGGCTCGTCCAGCACATAGAACGTGCGGCCGGTCTGCCGCCGGCTCAGTTCCTTGGCCAGCTTGATGCGTTGCGCCTCGCCGCCGGAAAGCGTGGTGGACGACTGTCCCAGGTGAATGTAGCCCAGCCCGACATCATTCAACGTTTGCAGCTTCGGCCGGATCTGCGGGATGTTCTCCATCAGGGCCAGCGCTTCTTCCACCGTGGCGTCCAGCAGGTCCGCGATGGAATGGCCTTTGTACTTCACTTGCAGCGTCTCGTGATTGTATCTGCGCCCGCGGCACACATCGCAGGTTACGTACACGTCGGGGAGAAAGTTCATCTCGATGCGCTTCAGCCCGTCGCCCTGGCAGGCTTCGCAGCGTCCCCCTTTTACGTTGAAGCTGAAGCGCCCCGGCCGGTAGCCGCGCTCGCGCGATTCCGGCAGCATGGCGTACAGATCGCGAATGGGAGTGAACAGCCCGGTGTAGGTCGCGGGATTCGAGCGCGGCGTGCGGCCGATGGGCGATTGGTCGATGCGGATGACTTTATCCAGCAGATCCATGCCCTTGATCGCCGTGAATTTGCCTGGATTCTCGTGCGATCCGTAGATCTGCTGAGCCAGCGCGCGATAAACAATTTCGTTCACCAGGGTAGACTTTCCGCTGCCGGAGACGCCCGTCACCACGGTCAGGAGGCCCAGGGGAATGTCGACGTCAATCTCCTTCAGGTTGTGCTCGGCCGCGCCGATGACCGCCAGTTTCTTGCCGTTCTGGCGCCGGCGCGCTTCCGGCACGGGGATGCGGAGCGCCCCCGCCAGGTATTGGCCGGTCAGGGATGCGGGATTTTCGGCGATGCCCCGCGGTGTGCCCGAGGCCACCAGTCCCCCCCCCAGCCGTCCGGCGCCCGGCCCCAGGTCAATCACGTAATCGGCGCGCCCGATGGTTTCCGCGTCGTGCTCCACCACCAGCACCGTGTTTCCCATGTCGCGCAACTGCGCCAGCGTATCCAGCAGCCGCTCGTTGTCGCGCGGATGCAGCCCGATGGAAGGTTCATCCAGCACATACAGAACGCCGCGCAGCTTCGATCCGATCTGCGTCGCCAGCCGGATGCGCTGCGCTTCGCCGCCCGACAGCGTAGCGGCTGAGCGGTCCAGGCTCAAGTAATCCAGCCCCACCGCGGACAGAAATTCCAGCCGCCGCCGGATCTCATCCAGGATGCGGCCGGCGATCTGCATCTCGCGCTCGCCGAACTCCCAATTGCGCACCGTCACCAGCGCGCGCGAAACCGGCAGCGCGGTGAATTCGGCGATCGAGAAATTCTTCACCCGCACGGCCAAGCTGGAGGGCCGCAGCCGCTTGCCCTGACAGGCCGGGCACACGGCCGGCGACATGTACTCGGTGAGCCACTCGCGATAACCTTCGGAGGAATCCTCGAAGGTCCCCTCCAGGATCTTCAGAATTCCGGGGAATCCGTTGCCGCCATCGATGAGCGCGCTTTGCAGCTTCTTCGGAAACTGGTCGAAGGGTGTCTTCAGGTCGATGCGCATCTGTCTGGCGGCTTCCGCCAGGCGGTGCCGCATCTCGGCCGACCCCGCGCCCGGTCCCAGCCCGCCTTCCAGCAGCGGGCGCGAAAAATCCACGATCACCTTGGCCGGGTCGAACGTCCACTTGCTGCCCAGCCCGGTGCATTCCTCGCAAGCGCCGTACGGACTGTTGAACGAAAACGAGCGCGGCTCGAGCTGCGGGACGCTGGTGCCGCATTCCGTGCAGGCCAGTTTTTGCGAGTAGAGCCGCTCTTCGCCGTTCACCACCGCAATCAGCACCAGCCCGCCGGCGAGCTTGGTGGCCGTTTCGATGGATGCCTCGAGTCGCCGCTCGATGCCCGGCTTTACCAGCAGGCGGTCCACGACGACTTCGATGGTGTGGTTGCGGCGCCGGTCCAGGGGCACATCTTCATCGAGCGGCCGCAGCACGCCGTCGATGCGCGCGCGCACGAAGCCCTGCCGCGCCAGCTTCTCGAGATCCTTCTTGAATTCGCCCTTGCGCCCGCGGACGATGGGCGCCAGCACCATGATACGGTCGTCTGGGCGCAGCGCCAGCACGTGCTGCAGGATCTGCTCGGTGGTCTGACGGGAGATCTCGTTGCCACAGAGCGGGCAATGCGGCGTGCCGATCGAGGAATACAGCAGCCGCAGGTAATCGTAGATCTCGGTGATGGTCCCCACCGTCGACCGCGGACTGCGGCTGGTGGTCTTTTGCTCGATAGAGATGGCCGGGCTCAGCCCGTCAATCGAATCCACGTCCGGCCGCTCCATCTGGTCCAGGAACTGGCGGGCGTAGGTGGAAAGCGTTTCCACGTAGCGCCGCTGGCCTTCCGCATAGATCGTGTCGAAAGCCAGCGACGACTTCCCGGAACCGCTCAGGCCGGTGATCACGGTGAGCGTGTTGCGCGGGATTTCCACGTCGATATTCTTCAGATTATGCTGTCGCGCACCGTGCACGGAGATCTGTTCGAGCATAGGACAGGGGTCGAGAGGACTAGATCCTATTGTGCCGCGGTTGAGCTTTCGGCGCAAATTGTTGTATAAGGAGTCAAAGTGCTTTACTGTCCTAGTTGCGGGGGGCGACTGCGGCGCGTGCATCGTACTTTGCCGCAGAAACTACTGTACGCTGCAATGTACAAGTGCGGGCAGTGCCACCAGCGCAAGCCCGAGCCGCACTGGTTCGCGAGGCACTTGGGCGATTATCCCCGCTGTCCCCACTGCGGCACCTACCGTCTGCGGCGGCTGGCCCGGCGCGACAAGATCGATGCGATGGAAAAGGGGTTCGTCAACCTGATGCAACGCCTGTGGGGCGGGAACCTGTACCATTGCCGGTTCTGCCGGGTGCAGTTCTACGATGTGCGCAAGCCGGTGGCTCCGGAGATCCGGGAGTATCCAGCCGGCGCTCCGGCGGAAGCCGCCAATCGGCAAGCCGCGCAAGGCTAAACGATCCCCTGAATTCAGGTAGATCGGCCCACCTGTAGATTTTTCCGACAAGCAGGCCTTATAATGTGGTTTCAGAAGTAATTCACTCATCATTGAGGGGGAAGTTTTGAGCCAAGCATCCAGCATCACCAGGCCGAAGATCACTATCGACGGCAACGAAGCCGCCGCTTACACCGCTCACCAGATCAACGAAGTTATTGCCATCTATCCGATTACGCCATCCTCGCCCATGGGCGAGTGGGCGGACCAGTGGTCCGCGGAATCGAAGCCGAACATCTGGGGCACGGTGCCCTCGGTGATCGAAATGCAAAGCGAGGGTGGCGCCTCGGGCGCCATACACGGCTCGCTGCAAGCCGGGTCGCTATCCACTACTTTCACCGCGTCGCAGGGTCTCCTGCTGATGATCCCGAACATGTTCAAGATCGCCGGCGAGCTGACGCCCACCGTGTTCCACATTGCCGCGCGCACGGTGGCCGCACAGGCGCTTTCCATCTTCGGCGACCACAGCGACGTGATGGCCGCGCGCTCTACCGGCTTCGCCATGATGGCCTCCAACTCCATCCAGGAAGTGATGGATTTCGCGCTCATCGCGCAGGCCGCCAGCCTGGAGGCGCGTGTGCCGTTCCTGCACTTCTTCGACGGATTCCGCACTTCGCACGAGGAGGCCAAGGTCGAGCGGCTCCTGCCCGAGGACATGCGCGCTATGATTAGCGACGAACTCGTCCGCGCCCATCGCGCCCGTGCGCTCTCGCCCGATCATCCCATGATCCGCGGCACGGCGCAGAATCCGGATGTGTTCTTCCAGGCGCGCGAAGCCGTGAACCTCTTCTATCAGGCTTGCCCCGGTATCGTGCAGAAGGCCATGGACAAGTTCGCACAGGTGGTGGGCCGCCAGTATCGCCTGTTCGATTACGCCGGCGCGCCGGATGCCGATCGCGTGGTGGTCCTCATGGGTTCCGGCGCCGAAGTGGCCGACGAGGCAGTTGCCCATCTCAACAAGCTGGGTGAAAAGGTCGGCTTGATCAAGGTACGGCTCTACCGTCCATTCTCCATCGAGCATTTCGTGGCTGCCCTGCCGGCTTCGGTGAAGACCATCGCGGTGCTCGACCGCACCAAGGAACCGGGCGCCTCCGGCGAGCCGCTCTATCTGGACGTGGTCAATGCGCTCAACGAGGCCATGGTCGCAGGCAAACGCGTGATCGGCGGGCGCTACGGCCTGTCTTCCAAGGAATTCACGCCCGCCATGGTGAAGGGCGTTTTCGACGAGATGCTGAAGCCGAAGCCTAAGAACCACTTCACCATCGGCATCCTGGATGACGTGAGCCACACCAGCCTGGACTACGATCCGTCATTTTCGAGCGAAGTGCCGGACACCGTGCGCGCTCTTTTCTACGGCCTGGGCGCGGACGGCACGGTGGGCGCCAACAAGAATTCCATCAAGATCATCGGCGAGGAAACCGAGAACTACGCACAGGGCTATTTTGTTTACGATTCCAAGAAGTCCGGCGCCATTACGGTGTCGCACCTGCGTTTCGGCCCGCATCCGCTGCACTCCAGCTACCTGATTACGAGCGCGAATTTCGTGGCCTGCCACCAGTTCTCGTTCCTGGAGCGCATCGACATGCTGAAGGCCGCCGAGCCGGGCGCCACCTTTCTGCTGAACAGTCCTTACGGGCCAGACGAGGTTTGGGACCACCTTCCGCGCACCGTGCAGCGCCAGATCATCGACAAGAAGCTGCGTTTCTTCGTCATCGACGGTTACCAGGTGGCCAAAGACACCGGGATGGGCGCACGCGTCAACACCATCATGCAGACCTGCTTCTTCGCCATCAGCGGCGTGCTGCCGCGCGAGGAAGCCATCGCCGCCATCAAGCACGCCATTGAGAAAACTTACGGCAAGCGCGGCGAGTCGGTCGTGCGCAAGAATTTCGCGGCCGTGGACGAGGCCCTCAGCCACCTGTCGGAGGTCAAGGTGCCGGCGCAAGCTACCTCGGCCTTCGACATGCGGCCGCCGGTTCCCGCGGGCGCGCCCGAATTTGTCCAGAAGGTGACGGCGCGCATCATCGCTGGCGAAGGCGACGAGCTTCCCGTGAGCGCCATGCCCATCGACGGCACCTTCCCCACCGCTACCACGCAATGGGAGAAGCGCAACATCGCGCTCGAAATCCCGGAGTGGGATGAGATCCTCTGTATTCAGTGCGGCAAGTGCGTGCTGGTTTGCCCGCACGCCGTGATTCGCGCCAAGGTCTACGATGCCAGGCACGCCGAAGGCGCCCCCCCCACCTTCAAAGCCGTGCCCGCGCGCTGGAAAGATTTCAAGGAGAAGAAGTACACGCTGCAAGTCGCGCCCGAAGATTGCACCGGTTGCGGCCTGTGCGTGGCGATCTGCCCGGCCAAGAGCAAGAGCGAAGTGAAGCACAAGGCCATCAACATGGTGCCGCAGGCTCCCCTGCGCGAACCGGAAGCCGCCAATTGGGATTTCTTCCTGAAGATTCCGGATATCGACCGCAACCTGCTCAGCCAGACCCTGGTGAAAGACAACCAATTGCTCCAGCCGCTTTTCGAATTCTCGGGCGCCTGCGCGGGATGCGGCGAAACGCCCTACATCAAGCTGGTGAGCCAACTCTTCGGCGATCGCACGATCATCGCCAACGCCACCGGCTGCTCTTCCATCTACGGCGGCAACCTGCCGACCACGCCCTATTCGGTGAACGCCGAGGGTCTCGGGCCGGCCTGGTCCAACTCGCTCTTCGAAGACAATGCCGAGTTCGGTCTGGGCATGCGGCTGACGCTCGACAAACACAATGAATATGCGCGCGAGCTGGTGGAGCGGCTGCGCGGCGTCATCGGCGATGAGTTGGCCGATGGCCTGCTGCACGCCGACCAATCCAGCGAGCCGGGCATCTTCGAGCAGCGCGCCCGCGTTAAAGCTCTGAAGCAGAAACTGGCAGGCGCGGGGACGCTGGAAGCCCGCGACCTGGCCAGCGTCGCCGATGCGCTGGTCAAAAAGAGCGTCTGGATCGTTGGTGGCGACGGCTGGGCCTACGACATCGGTTACGGCGGCCTGGACCACGTGCTGGCGTCCGGCCGCAACGTGAACATCCTGGTGCTCGATACCGAAGTCTATTCCAACACCGGCGGCCAGATGTCCAAAGCCACGCCGCGCGGCGCGGTTGCCAAGTTCGCCGCCGGCGGCAAGCCCGCCGCCAAGAAGGACCTGGGCATGATGGCCATGAACTACGGCTATTGCTACGTGGCCAAAGTCGCCATGGGCGCCAACGACAGCCACACGATCAAAGCGTTCATGGAGGCTGAGTCCTACAACGGACCGTCCATCATCATCGCCTACAGCCACTGCATCGCGCACGGTTACGACATGGTCCACGGCCTCGATCAGCAGAAGAACGCCGTGCAAACCGGCTACTGGCCGTTGTTCCGCTACGATCCGCGGTTGGCGGCGCAAGGCAAGAATCCCTTCCAGCTCGATTCGCGCGCGCCCAGCATGAAGCTGAAGGATTACATTTACAACGAGACGCGCTACACCATGCTGGTCAAGAGCGCGCCCGAGGAAGCCCATCGCCTGCTGGAGCTGGCGCAACAGGACGTGCTCAGCCGCTGGAAGCTTTACGAGTACATGGCCCATATGCCCGGCAACGGCGAGAAGCCCGAAGAAGTGCCGGCCGCCCAGGAGGTAAAACAATGATCGACCTTTCCAAAACCATCGACCTTTCGACCACCTATCTGGGTTTGAAGCTGAAGAACCCGCTGGTGCCTTCGGCCAGCCCGATGTGCGAGGATGTTGGCAACATCCGGCGCATGGAGGATAACGGCGCGGCGGCCGTGGTGCTGCATTCGCTGTTCGAGGAGCAGATCGCGCTGGAGAGCAACGAGCTGGACCGCTTCATTTCCGCGGGCGAGGCGGTGGGGGCGGAAGCCGCTACCCAATTTCCCGATATGCTCGGCTACAACCGCGGTCCGGAAGGCTATCTCAAACACATCCGCAAGGTCAAGGAAGCGGTGCGCATTCCGGTGATCGCCAGCCTGAACGGCGTGTCCGTGGGCGGCTGGCTGCGTTTCGCCAAAGAGATGGAGCAGGCCGGTGCGGACGCGCTGGAGCTGAATATCTACTATATTCCCGTGGATCCGGATGTCACCGGCGAGCAGGTCGAGCGCAAGTATTGCGACCTGGTGCACGAAGTCAGGACCGCCGTGCGCATCCCCGTGGCCGTGAAACTGGGCCCGTATTTCAGTTCCATGGTCAACATGGCCAGGCGGCTGGACGCGGCGGGCGCCGACGGGCTGGTGCTCTTCAACCGTTTTTACCAGCCCGACTTCGACCTGGAAGCGCTGGAAGTGGTGCCTAACCTGATTCTCAGTAACCAGTATGAGTTACTGCTGCGCCTGAACTGGATCGCGGTGCTCTATGGCAACGTGCGGCCGGACCTGGCGCTCACCGGCGGCGTCCACGCCGCCACCGACGTGGTGAAAGCCATGATGGCGGGCGCCAAGGTCGCCATGATGACCTCCGCGCTGCTGAAGAAAGGCATCACTTACCTGGACACCCTGCTGACCGAGTTACTCGTCTGGATGGGCGACCACGAGTATGATTCGATCCGCCAGATGCAAGGCAGTATGAGCCGCAACGCGGTTCCCCAGCCGCAGGCGTTCGAGCGCGCCAACTACATGAAGGTGATCAGCTCGTACGCGATGGGATAACGCTATCGCCAGTGGCCGCGTACCGCGCGCCAACCGTGCCGCGTGTGTACCCAACGATGCGGGACCCAAACAGCGCCGCGTCTCGGCGGGCGCCGCCAGCTTCCCGCGACCCATGCCCAGCGCCCGCCGCGCCAATCCCAAAAACCGTCAACCCAAACGAAGCCGGGTCCCGGCGCCACACCGACTACGCCGTAGCGTGGAGGAGGCGGCGGCACGCGAACATAATAGTAACCTCCACCACACGCGCCCAGCGCCAGTGAACCGAGAGTAAGTGTCAAAAGCAACGTAAGTTTTTGTCTCATGCCTGCGTCCCCTGCTCTTTCAAACGCGGCGAAGGGTGCGAAGGTTTCGGTATGCGGGTCAGCCTGAATGTGATTTAATGTGCGGTCCGCGCGAACTTTGTGACTGCTTGTACGGCGAGACCGTGAAGGCGTGGTTTAAGACGGCACCGCCAGGCCGCCGGTATGAGCCGGCTGTCTCTCCTGCACCTTTGCCGTATGCGCCATCACCACCCGCGCCGCCAGATACAGTAAGCCGCCGCCCAGCAGAGTCTCGGCCAAGCCGAGATAGATCGCACAAACCAAGGCTCCGACCGAGCCCAATACGCTGGCCGCGGCGTTGAGCGCCCACGCCCACCGCAGCGACGGCTCATGCCACTTTTCCAGCCGCTGCAGCCCGGCCGGGAAGGGCATCCCCATGAAGAAACCGGCGGGCGCGATTAGTGCCACCGTGACGGCGATTTTGACCTCGAGCGGCAGCCCCACGCCAGCCGCCAGCAGCGGTGTCACTACGGCAGCCAGCAGCGCCACCAGGAGCGCGACGAGAACCAGCACACGGTTCAGCTGCCGGTCATCCCCCCCCACCATTCGCCGGCTGCAGTAACTGCCCAGCCCACTCGATACCAGCATCGAAAAAATGACGACCGTGAGCGCATAAGTGGGATGTCCCAGAAACAGCACGAACTTCTGTATGAGCGCCACCTCGATCAGAATGTATCCGGCGCCGATGCATAGAAAGTACAGCAGGAAACGCAGCACTCCTTTGTGGCGCGGCAGACGCGTGCCCAGCACCACCGGGGGCAGCGCCAGGATGACGCCGGTTGCCATCACGCTGATCGCCAGCAGGGCGAAGAGCAGCGGTACGGCCTTGTTGATCTTGTAATCAGCCGTGCGGTTCGAAGCATGTTCCAGGAACGCCAGAATATCGCGGGGCTGCACGGTGTAGAAGAAGAACGGGCGGTTGTCGGTCACCGGCGAGATATCGTAAGAGTAGTCGCGCTCGTAAGTAGCCGGATGGGCGCTGCGAAGCAGATCGGTGAATTGTCCCGGAATGCGCTCGTCCGGCAGGTAGATGGCCCGCATGCCGGAGGCAGCCATGGCGGCGCGAGCACGC
>Ga0335078_10011523_pt1 | contig 13117 bp, 10 predicted proteins | sample Lox_Sample_32_FD_206711 | JGI IMG/M metagenome (GOLD analysis project Ga0335078, IMG submission 206711) | Soil microbial communities from Loxahatchee National Wildlife Refuge, Florida, United States - Lox_Sample_3.2 | ecosystem: Environmental > Terrestrial > Soil > Wetlands | place: USA... | reverse complement strand
TTAGGCTCGACTTTCTCGGCGGCCATCCCTGTCATCTATAGCGGCGTCGAAAGCGCCGCCAGGGAGCTCGATCTCAGCTACGATCCGCAGGGGATTCCCGTGCTGATCCTCGAGAATGCGGCGCAGGATATCTTGGTCTACCAGAAGTATCTGCATCAAACCGGGTTCTCGCCGATAATCGCCCGAAGTACCGCCGAGGCCCGCGACGCGCTGAAGCAGATTCGTCCGGCCGCGGTCATCATCGACATCATGCTCAAGGGCGAGAACAGCTGGACCTTCATGGCGGAGATCAAGCGCGATCCCAGGACCTCCGACCTCCCGGTAATGATCGTCAGCGCCGTCGACGATCAGCAAAAAGGTTTCGCCCTTGGCGCCGAGTACTACGCCATCAAGCCGCTGCAGAAGGAATGGCTGTTGGACAAGCTGCGCCGCGTATGCGGCAAGCGCGTCCCGCCGCACGTCCTGATCGTCGACGACGACGACATCAGCCGCTATCTGGTCAAGCACGCGCTCGCAGCATCCGAGGTCTATATCACGGAATGCAGCAACGGCGCCGACGCGCTCAAGCGCGCGCGCGAAGAGCACCCCCATGTGATCCTGCTGGACCTGGTGATGGCCGGGATGGACGGGGTTGAGGTGCTCGATCGTCTGAAGCAGGATCCCGACACCGCCGCAATTCCCGTGATCGTGATTACGTCGGAGCTGGTAGCCGAGGGAGATCATTCCGAATTGTCGAAAAAGGCTGTCGCGGTGGTCTCGAAGCGCGCCACTTTGCGCGAAAAGATCCCCGCCGCGATTGCTCAAGCGCTGGCCGAGTCGGGACTCGAATTGCAACCTTTCAGGAACGAAGGCGTCGATGCTGCTGCTAGTAGATGATAACCCGGCCTCGCTTTACGCGAAGGGCCGGATTTTGAGGCAGGCTTCCTTCGAAGTTGCCGAAGCTCGCAGCGGCCTGGAGGCTATAGCCGCGGTCAAAGCGCTCAAGCCCTCGGTCGTGATCCTGGATATCAAGCTTCCGGACATCGACGGCTATCAGGTCTGCCAGCGGATCAAATCCGATCCCGCCATCTCTTCGACCATGGTCCTGCAGATGTCGGCGACCTACGTTCGTCCGGTCGATACCGCCAAGGCGCTCGAGGCCGGCGCCGACGGATGCCTCACAGAACCGGTCGAGCCGGTGGTCCTCGTCGCCACCGTTCGCGCGCTGATGCGTCTGCGCGAAGCGTTACAGGCGGTCAACGCCTCGAACGCCGTCCTGCGCCAGGTGATCAGCTCCTCTCCCGCGGCGATCATCGTGCTCAACAGCGAGGGCAAGGTCGACACCTGGAATCCGGCGGCCGAGAAAATCTTCGGATGGACTGAAAAGGAGATCCTTGGACAGAACTCGCCGCTCGAATTCGCCGACCTGGCGCCTTCCCCTAACGGAAGTTCGGCAGGTAATCGGATCCTCGAGCACGAGACGCGGCTCAAGACCAAAGACGGCTCGGCGATCGACGTAACCATGTCGAGCACGCCATTTCGCATCGGCGGCGACAGTCCCGAAGGCCTGCTGATCATGTGCACCGATATTGCGGCGCGCAGACAAGCCGAGCGCGAACGCGAAGAGGCCTGGCAACGGGAGCGTGCCGCCCGCGAAGAGGCCGAGAAGGCCAACCGCGCCAAGGACGACTTCCTGGCGGTGTTGTCGCACGAGCTGCGCTCACCGCTCAACGCTATCGCTTCGTGGGCATGGCTGCTCCAGCATGCCGATCTGTCGCCGGAGAAGAGCGCGCAGGCTATCGACGCGATCCAGCGCAACTCGCTCGCGCAGACCCGGCTGATCAACGACCTGCTCGATATTTCGCGAATCATCGCGGGAAAACTGTCGCTCGAGTTTCGGCAGGTCGATCTCGGCTCCGTCGTCGATTCCGCGCTTGAGACCGTGCGCCCCATCGCCGAGAGCAAGAGCATCCAGATTGAAACCGATATCCAGCAGGCGACCCCTGCGCCCGGCGACGCGCTCAGGCTGCATCAGATCGTCCGCAACCTGCTCTCGAACGCAGCCAAGTTCACTCCTGAACGCGGTAAGATCTTTATCCAACTGCGACAGGACCAGTCGCACACCCAATTGGTCGTGAAGGATAACGGCGTCGGCATCGATTCCGCGCTGCTGCCGCACGTCTTCGAGCGCTTCCGCCAGGGCAATTCTTCCACCTCGCGCACTGAAGGAGGCCTCGGCCTCGGACTCGCGATCGCTCATCATCTGGCCGAGCTTCATGGCGGAACCTTGACCGCCGAAAGTCCCGGCAATGGTCTTGGCGCGTCCTTCACGCTTTCGCTGCCTCTCGATTGGGTCTCCTCGGCTTCAAGCAGCGCTCCTCTGCCGACCACGGTTTGGCAGGGTCACGATCTGGCCGATCCGCTGCGCGATTTGGAAATCCTCATCGTCGACGATGAACAGGATTCGCGCGAAGTGCTGGCGGTTTTGCTCGAGCAGAAGGGCGCGCATGTTCTTCAGGCGGGCTCGGTGCGCGAGGCGCTGGATGAACTCGATCGGATGACGCCCGACGTGATGCTGAGCGACATCGGCATGGCCGACGAGGATGGGTTCGCGCTGATTCGCAAAGTCCGCGAGCAGGAAGCCGAGGGTAGGCGCAAAATTCACGCGATCGCGGTGACCGGTTACGTCTCCTCCGACGATCGAGCGCGCGCGCTTAAAGAAGGTTACGACATGTACCTTTCGAAGCCGGTCGATCTCCAGGAGCTTCTACAGATACTTGGGCGCGCGGCGCGCCAGCGGCCTATTCTCCAGGAATAGATTTCGCCGCGAACTCGCGTTCTGCTGAGTGACGATGAAAAAACCCGAACGAACGTCTACCTGCTGGCGTTGCCGTCGGCTCCGCCGCTCACTGAACGATCGAATCCAGGAAGGATCGCCTGGATAAAGGCGTTCTTCAACACCTCGCCGATAGCTTGCCAGGTGCTGACGTCCGGGCTGGTGAGCTTTCCATTGAGATCGACATCGGTCGCGACCTGCTGCGTGCCGCGATTCTTGAATAGGTGCGCGGTCCCGCCGATCACCATTTCCTTCGCCTGATGCAGCACGCCCGTGTTCTTGTCTTTCGCATAACTGTAGACCTGCAGGTCCGAGAACATCGGCTTGACGTATCCGGTAATGTCGGCGTGCTTGACGTTGATCTGTGAAAACACCGAAAGTTTTCCTGCCGCCACGTCGAATCTGCCGTACGCGCGCAGCAGGTCATTGAGCAGTGTCAGATCCGTATTCTGAAGCGCGACGTTCATGTTAAACGCGGGTCCGCTATGGCTTGCGAGAAACGCCGCGGAAACCTTGGCGTTGCCGCTTCCCATGAACTTGCCCTCCAACGCAGCGTCCGCCTGCCCATGCTCCTGGTGATTGGAAAGGTTTTTAACCACGAGATTGGCGTCGTTGATGAAGAGATGATAATTCGGATCCTTGGTCTGGTCGGTGTACGAAAAAACGCTGTGAGTCACGTCGAACTCGCGCACCCTGATCTCAACCGCGCGCCGATTGTTTTGCTTCTCGATCTGATTTCCCGCCGCCTTTACCCGCTCGACTTCGGCCTGCTGAGTCGAAGGTTTATGCACGTAGCCGATTTTGACGCCGTCGATCGTCGCGTTATCGGCGTCGACTCGGGTTATTTTGGGCGAGTATTCAACCAGCCCGCGCGCTGACAACCTCCCTCCCGCGACATCCATATTGATCTGGCGGATCTCCGCATCGAACGCGCTCAGCGGCACATTCTGGATCTTGAATCGTGTTCGCGCTCCCGGAAACGGCTCCAGCAGGTAGTTGGCGTTGCCTTCGATTTCCGCTCTGCCCGTGTCGAAAATCACCACGGTCGCGTGAAACGACGACGGATAAACGTCTTGCGGCGAGTGAATATTGCGAATGTTATCGGTAGTGAAATTCAGCTTCGCGAGATGAAGCGGCGGACTCTTCGCATCCTGGATGTAAACCACGTCTCCGTCTTCAACTCGGAAGCGGTTGATCTTGAATGGATAGATGTTCTCGAGCGCCTGCTGCCATCCTTCCTGGCGCATCGGCACCTTGTGGTTCTTCTCCGCGACGAATTGCGTCTGATCGACGTGAATTCGCGGATGCCACAACAGCACGTTTGCGACCACGTGACCGGAAAAAAGCTCTCTCCACTGGATCCGGAATCGCATTTCGGGAAAATCGGCCACCGGTGGACGCGGATGCTGTTGCTGGATGATCGTCAGGTTCGAAAGCGTCAGCCCGCCGCTCAGTAGCTGCACGTGAGCGTGCTCCAGCGTCACGTGATAGCCCTTCAAACTCGCGTTCATAGCCGCTTCGGTGCGAGCGCGCACGATTCCGTCGAGAAAAAACGACGCGACGAATACCACGGCGACCAAGACTAGGATCGTTGCTCCGATCCAAAGGAGAATCCGATTTCTGCGCGGTGAGGTGGACGGAACCATAGGTAGAGCGATCGCCACGAACGAGCGGCGAATCGATTGAATTCAATTCAGCAAGCGACATGCCACGTCTGGGCGCCATGGTCGGTAACTTTAGCTTAGATTTTTCGGGAGTTAGGCCGGATCGCTCGAACTTCGGATACCGAATCTTATTGTCATCGGTATAAATTTCATGATCCCGTTGCGGCGCCTTCCAATTTGCAAAGCCCCATACAAAGGCGTACATCAAGGCGCATCAACCGCCATCGATGCTCTCCGCGTCGATTCAGCTTCGCGGCGAGCACAAGTCGAGGACTTCGATGCTAAAGCTTTTTTATGCTCTGAAGACCTGCGCGTTGGCTCCGCACATCGCGCTCGAGGAAGCCGGCGCCAATTACGAGGCCGTTCGCGTCGATTTCGCCTCGAACGCTCAGCGCAAACCTGAATATCTCGCGATCAATCCCAAAGGCCGGGTCCCGGCGCTGGTGACGGATAGGGGCATTCTGACCGAAACTCCCGCGATTCTAGCGTTCATCGCGCAGAGCTTTCCGCAGGCCCGATTGGCTCCTCTCGACGACCCGTTCGCTTTCGCGCGAGTCCAATCGTTCAACAGCTATCTTTGCGCCACGCTTCACGTCGCTCACGCTCACGGCCTCCGCGGCTATCGATGGGTCGATGCAGACGACATCGCTTCGCTGACGGCGATGAAGAAGAAGGTGCCGCAGTCGGTAGGCGAATGCTACGAATTGATCGAGCGCGAGATGCTGATCGGACCATGGGTGATGGGAACCGACTACACGGTCTGCGATGCGTATCTTTTCACTGTGTGCCAGTGGATGGAGGGTGATGGGCTTGATGTGGCGCGATTCCCAGGAGTCAATCAGCACCGCCAGCGCATGTCCGAACGACCCGCGGTGAAAACTGTCCTGGCTCAACAAAGCACCTGAAGAGAAATTTTCCGTTTCGGTTGCGCGCGGACGGCGGTACGATGGCCGCCGTCCGCTGACGCGTTCACCCGAGTTATTCGTATACCGCCGCGATCGCACGACGCCTTCCCCGGCGCGCCGCGCTCACAGCGTCCCGAGAAAATTCACGACTTCCTGCTGCTGCTGCGCGCTCAAATTTCCGAACGCTTGCGCTGCCGCCTTGCCCTGCCCGTCGTGAAGCGAAATCGCCGTCGGGATGTCGAGCGCGCGACCGTCATGCAGAAAAACCGACTTCGCGCGGATACCCCACAACGGAACCGTCCGCATCAGCGTCGGTCCCGCCGCACCGGACGTGATTCCATCACCCAGCGAACCCATGTCGTGCAGCAGAAAATCCGAATACGGACTGAACGTCTTGCTTGCCAAAGCCTGGTTCAGGCTCTGGCTGATTGCCACTCCGCCCGTAGTCGGAAAAATAAACGCCGCCGGATTCGAGGAGGTCGTGATGCTGGGCGTATGGCATCCGGCGCATCCCATGCTCTTGAACAGATTGCCGCCGGCGAGCGCAGAAGCGTTGGCGGGCAGCTTCGGCGGTGGTGCAAGCGCGCGCATAAAATCCGTAAATCGATCGATGTCCGCATGCTGAGTCGAGTCCACCGGGTCTTCGACTCCCGTATCCTGCAATTGTAATCCGTAGGCAACTGCGTTGATCGCGCAATCACTGACTTCCGTTTGATTGTCGGGATTGGTGATGCCCATTTCGTTCAGGTAGGCGTCGCCCGAAAATCCTCGCAGGCTCGAGTGGTCATCTTTCCATCCAAAACGCCCCACGTGCGCCACCGTGCTGAAGTTCTCGGTCACCATCTTCACGATCCCGCGAATGGACGAAGGTTCATTTTGCGCGATCTGCTGAAACGTGCTGTCAGCCACTGCTTCGACCATTCCATCGCCGAATGTCGGCAGCGAGGCGCGTCCCGCGACGCAATTTCCGCCGTTTTTGAAATTTGCACTTGACGTATCACAGGTAGGAAGATTGGTATTAAACGTGGTCTTCGACGCCTCTTCCTGCTGGCAGGCCGAGAGCTCGCATCCCGGCACGGTAATCTGGCATCCAAGCGGCTCCGCCTCGACACCCTCCGCGAAGATCACGTTGCTGCCCTGCGTCTGCGGCCCATTGCGCAGGAAGTTATCCACCGCGAAGATATGCACTGGGCCGGGCTGCGTGTTGTTGCGCACCCTGATCTCGTTGATAAACAATCCGCCGCCACCGATGGCAGGCTGCGCATGACATCCCGCACACGAGACTCCGTTCATCACCGGCCCGATCTGCGGCAGCGTCTCAATTTCTTTAAAATTGATTTGTCCGGTTGCGAAGGTGGTCAGGTCCGTAGAGTTTTGCGCAACCGCGGGAAGCGGTGCGCCGAAACCGCTCAAGATCACCGGCACATCAGGCAAGCGCTGGGCGCGCCGATTTGCCGGTCCGGCATATGCGGCTTGCGCGATCACGACCGAAGCAACACTCAATACTAATAGTCGATACTTACTCATATACTCGCTCCTGCAATTCATCCTGAACATGACGGGGCCGCCGTCTACCTCAGAATTCGGGACAGATCTCTACTGCTACGCTCTTCACGGTCCAAGGCGCTTCTACTCATTGAACGTGACTGACTATCGACTGGCTATAGTCGATCACGCGCAAGCGTCGATGTTATCTGTTATTCCTCCGCCACGGAGCGGGCCCAGACGCGCGGCGCACCTCCGCGAACCGGCACGCGATCGGCGCGGGCCCGGCTCGCCACCTAGCCGAACATTCCGTGGCGGAGCGTTGTCAGGACGGCGAGCCGCGCCCGCCGAACTTATGGATGGTGGTGTAGATAAACCGTGCCACGGGCATCCCGAGAGATTCGAGATCTCTTTTGCCGCTGTGGCAGAAGGATTTCGGCTGCTGATTCTGCATGTAGCACTTCCTTACTTGCAGTTTCAGACGTTTCAGAGAGCGCATTCTGCCTATCGAACACTGGAATTGCAAGCACCATCACGAAAAAAACGCGTGCAATTGTGCACACGTCGTTTGTCATCCGGATAAGATCTGGAGCCAACGCTTGCTGAGGTGGCGCCGCTTTTACGATGCCAATGCCGGATGGCGAATGAATAGGTATTCGTAAATGTCGAGTATGCCGAGGGCGATAGAAATCGTGCGGATGGTCGTTGATCGACAATACTCAGTGAGGCGAGGCAAACACTATCGTCGCGCGGCTCGCGCGTCGCATCCTGGATGAGATATATTTGCCGTGATGTCTAAGGTTCGCGAGGCTTTTGCCGCCGGCGCAGACACTTACGATCGGCCGCGCCGCAAACTGATTCCGTGCTTCGATGATTTCTATCGCGCGGCGACGGATTTGATGCCGTTTGCGGAAGACGCTCGAATTGAGGTTTTGGATCTTGGCGCCGGCACCGGCCTGCTTTCCGCGATGATCGCGGGAAAATTTCCCAAAGCGCAGCTCACGCTGTTCGACCTTACTCCGGAGATGCTCCTGATCGCGCGCCAGCGCTTGAAGCCACTGGGCAAACGCGTGCGTTTCGTGACCGCCGATTTCGCTGCGGCTGCGCCTTCGAAGTCCTACGATGCGGTCGTTTCAGCCCTCGCGATTCATCATCTGCCCGACAGCGGCAAGCGCCATCTATTCCGCGACATCTTCAAATACTTGAAGCCAGGCGGGACGTTCATCAACGCTGACCAGGTCGCCGGAGAAACCGCGAGCATCGATCAACGCGCGCATCGGATATGGATCGATCGCGCACGGGAACAAAAAGTCGCGAAGCGGGATCTCGACGCCGCGCTCGAACGGATGAAACAGGATCTGCCGGCGACGGTGGGTCAGCAGCTTGCGTGGATGCGCGAGTCGGGCTTCGTCGACGTCGCCTGCTCGTATCGCAACCTGGTATTCGCGGTGCTCTCAGGCACCAAACCGGCCGCAAGCGCGCAGGTGCACAATAGTCAGTAGAGAATTCTGCTTGTATCAAATCGCGCGAGAGCAATATCAACTCCGGCGCTATAATCACTCGTCCGTCGACTGTTTCTTGAGCGCGTGCCTGCGGTCGCGCGCCTGCGCCGCTGCCGATAGCGCAACCTACGCAGCCCTGGATTTACTCAAACGCTTGAGCGCCTGCGTCAACGGACGCTCGGCTTCAAAGTAGTCATCCCACGCGTCACTCTTGGCGATCAGATGGGGCGTGCTCACGATCGTGAATCGTGCTGGATCGAGCCCGAGCCTGAGCTGGGCCCATGTGAGCGGCATCGACACGGGCGCGCCTTCCCGAGCGCGCGGTGAGAGTGGCGCCACCGCGGTTGCCATTCGATCGTTGCGCAGGTAGTCGAGATAGATTTTTCCCGCACGCGCCTTTTTCGTCATTTTGATCAGATAGCGTGTTGGACTATCCGCCGCCATCTGGCTGCACAGCTCGCGCGCAAAAGCTTTGGCCGTGCGCCAATCCAATCTTTCGTTCGCCGATTCGGCAAGCGGCGTAACCACGTGCAGACCTTTGCCGCCGGTGGTTTTGCAAAATCCGATCAACCCGATCGCCGCCAGTCGTTCGCGAAGCTCGCGTGCGGCTTCTATCACCACGTCAAAATCAACGTCGGGTGCGGGATCGAGATCGAAGACCAGCCGTCCCGGGACTTCCGGATTTCCCGGCTGGCAGTTCCACGGATGCAACTCCAATCCGGCAATTTGTGCTACCGCCGCAAGCGCCTCGACTTGATCAATTTGTAAGTATGGTTCATCGACGCCGACGACCTTCGTCAACGTAAACAACTTCGAAGAGCCACGCATCGCATGGCGCTGGAAAAAATGCTCGCCGACGATTCCGTCGGGCGCGCGGATGATCGAGCATGGCCGGCCTTTCAGATGGCGAATCATCCACGGGCCAACCGCCTCATAATAATGCGCTAATTTAAGCTTGGTGATCGGATTGTCGCGGCCGTCGCCGGGCCAAAGTACCTTGTCTGGTTTCGAGATGGGGACGCCCATCACTTCGGCGCCATGATTCATCGAAGCGCTCGGCTGTTTGCCAATTTTTGTTCGCGAGGTGCGTTTGACGCGCCGCGTGGTCGGCTTATCGCGATTCGAGTTCCACACGTCGTCGGACTTCGCTGCCGCTTTGGATCTTCCGACGAACGGTTTCGGCGCGGGTCCTTTGCCCTCGGCGATCGACGCCATCGTGCGCCCCGACGCGATCGAACGATCTTCCCCGAGCAAAGCGTCGGCGTCGCCGGGCCGCGCGAAAGCATCGCGATGCTTGATCAGCAGCCAATTGATTCGCTTCCCACCGCTGTGATCGTTTTTCATCCGCACCAGCACCCAGCTTCCGTGCAGCCGCTCGCCGTCGAGCTCGAACTTGAGATTCCCAGCCTCAAGCGCCGCCTGCGGGGTCATGGAATTTTCGGGCGTCCAAAAACCACGGTCCCATAGCTGTACTGTGCCGAGTATATCGCTTTAATTGAACAGCGGTCCGAAAATCAGATCGGCACTGAAAAAGACCAAGCCTGCTTAAGAACCCTTCTACGAAGCAGAGCTAATTCAGATCTGGTAGACGAACACCTTCTTTTCCCGCGGCCGCAGAAAAACTTCGGCGCCTTCCGCAAGACCGAGCTTTCGATAGCGCTCATGATCGAGCTCAACCTGGACCATATCACCCCACTTGGCGACCAGCTCCACCTTCACCTGCGGACCGGCAGGATTGATGTTGGTGACGGTGGCGGGAAAGCAATGATTACCCTCTGGACGTTTGGGCTCGATATCCAGGAGATGCGGCCGGACGTAAACCAATGCCTTGTTGCCGTTAAGATGGGCGCGCTCGTGTGTATCCTGCACCTCGACCGCGGTATCGCCGAGATATACTTTGCCGTTCTCGACACGACCGTGAAACAAATTTACGTTACCCAGGAAGTTGTACACAAAAGCATTGGCGGGATGATGATAAACTTCCTCGGCAGTACCAACTTGCTCTATATGGCCGGCGTTCATTACTACCACTCGATTAGCAAGTTCCAGTGCCTCTTCCTGATCGTGGGTTACAAACACGCTGGTTATTCGGAGCTCTTCATGCAGCCGCTTGAGCCATCGCCTTAGCTCCTGCCGAACCTTCGCGTCGAGCGCACCGAAGGGCTCGTCGAGCAGCAGCACCTTCGGTTCCACTGCCAGCGTGCGCGCCAACGCGACGCGTTGCCGCTGCCCACCGGAGAGTTGCGACGGATAGCGCGACGCAAGGAAATCAACCTGCACCAACTTGAGCAGATCGTGAACCCTGGCCTCGATTTCGGGCTCGTTCGGGCGATCTTTACGTGGTCGCACGCGCAAGCCGAATGCGACGTTCTCGAACACTGTCATATGCCGGAACAGCGCGTAATGCTGGAACACGAAGCCGACCTTGCGCTCGCGTGCGCTGCGTCCGCTGGCGTCTTCGCCGTGGAAATGGATCGTCCCGCGATCCGGAATTTCGAGACCGGCGATTATCCTCAAAAGCGTCGTCTTTCCCGAACCCGACAAGCCAAGCAAGGCTACCAGCTCTCCAGTTGCTATTTCGAGGCTTACGTCCTCGAGCGCAACGAAATCGCCAAAAGTCTTGCGAACGTTTCGGATCTCGATACTCATGCTGCTATCCGTTCGACCGGTTCAGATGCTCGTGCGATTACTGCGACTGAGGAATCAGCCAATAGGAAGTGCTTGAGGATCAAGGTAACCAATGCGAGCAGAGTTAGTAATGACGCAACCGCGAACGCGGCCGCGAACGCATAATCATTATAAACCATCTCTACATATAAAGGCATCGTCTCAGTAACGCCGCGGATGTGACCCGAGACGACTGACACCGCACCGAATTCGCCCATCGCGCGGGCATTACACAGAACCGCTCCGTAGAGCGCACCCCATTTGACGTTCGGCAGAGTTACGCGAAGAAAAGTTCTCCAGCCGTTGGCGCCGAGCACCATCGCGGCCTCCTCTTCCTCGCTTCCTATCGCCGTCATGATCGGAATCAGCTCGCGCGCGGTGATCGGGAACGTTACGAACAGCGTCGCCAGAATGATACCGGGCACTGCGAAGATAATCCTGATGCCGTGGCTCACCAGCCAACCACCGATCGGGCTATTGGCTCCCAGCAGCAATACGAAGAGCATTCCCGAAATGACCGGCGAAACCGCGAACGGGATGTCGATCAATGTTATGAGCAGGTTCTTGCCGGTGAACTCGAAGCGCGCGATCGCCCATGCAGCGGCGATCCCGAAGATCAGGTTCAGCGGAACCACTATCGCCGCGGTCAACAGTGTCAGGCGGATCGCGGACCACGCCTCGGGTTCGCTGATCGCGGCGAAGTACGCGGCCACTCCTTTTTCGAGCGCCTGGTAGACCACCGCTACCACCGGGATCACCAGGAACATTCCCAAAAATATCAGCGCGATTCCAAGCAGGATCGCGCGCACTGCAGCGGTTTCGCAGGTGGCGGGCTTGCGCCCCTCAGCGGCACGCGGAATCAGCCAGTTCAAATTCCCCAATCCTGCCATGACCAAAATCAAACTCCTTGCGCAGTCAGTCGCCGGCTGCTCCATCGCTGAAGCAGGTTCACCGCCAATAGCATCAGAAACGAGGCGACCAGCATGACCACGGCGATAGCCGTCGCGCCGGCGTAATCGAACTGCTCGAGCTTGGTCATGATCAGCAGCGGTACGATCTCGGTGCGCATCGGCATGTTACCCGAAATGAAAATGACCGATCCGTACTCTCCGATCGCGCGCGCGAAGGAGAGCGCGAAGCCCGTCAGCAGAGCCGGGATCACCGCGGGCGCGATGATGCGCACGACCACCTGCAGCCGGCCGGCGCCGAGAACCGATGCCGCTTCTTCGAAATCGGGATCGAGATCCTCGAGCACCGGTTGCACCGTGCGAACCACGAAAGGCAGTCCGACGAAGATCAAGGCGACCACCACGCCCAGCGGCGCGAAGGCGACTTTGATGCCGAGGATTTCCAGGTAGCGGCCGATCCATCCGTTGCTCGCGTACAGCGCGGTCAGCGTGATTCCCGCAACCGCGGTCGGAAGCGCGAACGGCATATCGACCAGTCCGTCGATCAGCGCCTTGGCCGGGAATTGATAACGGACCAGCACCCACGCGACGATCGATCCGAACACCGAATTGATCAGCGCGCTGATGAGCGACGCGCCGAAGCTTAATCGATACGCCGCCACCACCCGCGGCGACATCACCGTCGACCAGAACTGGGCCCAACTCAATGATGCGGTCTTAAGGAAGATCGTGGATAGCGGCAGCATCACGACCAGGCTCAAATAGAGCAGGGTGAACCCCAGCGTCAGGTTGAAGCCGGGTAAAATGTTGCGCCGCTTCAAAACCATCGGCGCTCGCTCACGCATGATAATCGCAACAGGCTCTCCATCTTGGCCGTTTTATTCGAATTGAAATCCTCAGCTCCCCGGCTGGTAAAGTTGATCGAACACGCCGCCGTCGGCGAAATGTTTCTTCTGCGCCGCCTGCCATCCGCCAAAGGCTTCGTCGATCGTGAATAGATTTATTTTTGGAACCTCGGGATCGTACTTGGCTGCGGCGGCGGCCTGTCTCGGACGAAAATAATGCTTCGCGATTATTTCCTGGCCCTCGTTGGTGTACAGATATTCGAGGTAGGCCTGCGCGACGGCACGCGTGCCGCGGCGATCGACGACTTTATCTACTAGGGCGACCG
>Ga0335078_10011522_pt1 | contig 13117 bp, 11 predicted proteins | sample Lox_Sample_32_FD_206711 | JGI IMG/M metagenome (GOLD analysis project Ga0335078, IMG submission 206711) | Soil microbial communities from Loxahatchee National Wildlife Refuge, Florida, United States - Lox_Sample_3.2 | ecosystem: Environmental > Terrestrial > Soil > Wetlands | place: USA... | reverse complement strand
GAGGGAGCCGGGGATGGAGGCGCCGGCGGCCTTCACGTGGCCGCCGCCGCCGAAGGGGTGGGCGAACTCGGCGACGTCCACGTCGCCGACGGAGCGGAACGACACCTTGATTCTTCCGTTGGCCAGCGACCGGAACAGGAGGGCCAGGCGCGTGCCCTGCACGGAGCGGGCGAACTCCACCAGGCCGTCGAGGTCGTCGGCCGAGACCCCGTGGCGCTCGAGCGCACCCGCGGGGACGGTGAGCCACGACAGGCCGATCTCCGGCTCGACGACGAGGGTCTCGAGGACTTCGGCGGTGAGCCGGAGGCGCCCGACGGGGGCGGTGGCGTAGACCTGCTCGTAGATGCGCTCGGCGTCGAGGCCCACCTCGAGGAGCGAGGCGGCCACGCGCAGGGCGCGGGGCGACGTGTTGGAGAAGCGGAAACCGCCCGTGTCGGTGAGCAGGCCGACGTAGAGGGCGCGCGCCGCGTCCGGGGTGAGCGGCCAGCTGGCGACGGCCGCCAGGTCGTACACCAGCTCGGCGGTGGCGGCGGCGGCCGGGTCCACTAGTCGCGGGCCGGCGGGGAGCGTGCCGGGTGACGCGTGGTGGTCCACGCAGGCGGTGACGAGGCCGCGCGCGTGGATGGTGTCGGCGAGCTGGCCGAGGCGGCCGAGGTCGGCGATGTCGAGCACCAGGAACGCGTCGGCGTCGCGGAGGGCGCCGACCGCCTTGGCGGTGCGGTCGTGGCGCCGCACCGGGTCCACGAGAAAGGCGTAGCGCGGCGGGATAAGTGTGGGGTTCGCGATCCACACGTCCTTGCCGAGCGCGCGCAGCAGGTGCACGAGCGCGACCTCGCTGCCGACGCCGTCGCCGTCGCAGTTCACGTGGGTGGTCAGCGCGATGCGGCGCGCCTTCTCGAGTGCGGCCGCGACGGCCCTGGCGCCTTTCCGGCGGAGTGTCGGCACGCGCTCGAGCTTCGCCTGGGTGGCCATGCGCGGTGCACGGTACAGGGGCGGAGGGCGCCGGGCAAGTGGAGCGACGAGGCGCCCGACGCGCCGCGGCCGGCCCCGAACGGAGCCGGCCGCTCTACGCTGCGGGACCGGGCCGCCTACTTCTGCTGCGGCACGCCCGCGGCCAGTTCGCGCTGCAGGATGCTGTGCCGGCGACTGTACCCGAAGTAGATCGAGAAGCCGATCAGCAGCCACACGATCAGCCGGATCCAGGTGTCCTCGGGCAGCGTGAGCATCAGGCCGCCGCAGCAGATCACGCCCATGATCGGCACGAACGGCACCCACGGCGTCCGGAAGGGGCGATCGAGGTCCGGCCGCGTCCGGCGCAGGACGAGCACCCCGATCGAGACGAGAACGAAGGCCAGGAGGGTGCCGATGTTGACCAGCTGGCCCAGCAGCTCCAGCGGCAGCATGCCGGTGGCGATCGCCACCGCGACGCCGGTGAAGATGGTCGAGAGATACGGCGTGCGGAACCGCGGGTGCACGGAGGCCGCCCACTTGCCGAGCAGGCCGTCGCGCGACATCGAGTAGAACACCCGCGACTGGCCGAGGAGCATCACCAGGATCACCGAGCCGAGCCCCAGCACCGCTCCCACGTCCACCAGCACCCGGATGAACTCCGGGGCGCCGATGCGCTGCATGGCCAGGGCCATCGGCGCGGCGACGTTGAGGTCCTTGTAGGGCACCATCCCCACCAGCACCGCCGAGACCAGGACGTACAGCAGGGTGCAGATCGCCAGCGAGCCCAGGATGCCGATCGGCATGTCCCGCTGCGGGTTCTTGGCCTCCTGGGCCGCGGTGGACACGGCGTCGAAGCCGATGTAGGCGAAGAACACCAGGCCGGCGCCGCGCAGCACGCCCGACCAGCCGTAGGTTCCCCACGCGCCGGCGTTGGGCGCGATGAAGGGCTTGATGTTGGCCGGATGGAAGTGCGCCAGGCCGACGAAGAAGATCAGCAGGACGATCGAGACCTTCAGGATCACGATGAAGTTGTTGACCGTGGCCGATTCCTTGATCCCGATCACCAGCACGGTGGACATCAGCGCCACGACGAACACCGCGGGCGCGTTGATGATGGCGCCCGTCATGTTGAGTCCCGCGTGCGCGCACCCCGCGACCGCGTCGTGCACGTTCAGCGAGGTGCACCACATGGTCGGCGAGCTGGTGAGGCTCGGCGGCAGCGCGAGCCCGAAGTCGTTGAGCAGGCTCACGAAGTGCCCCGACCAGCCCACCCCGACCGTGGCGGCGCCCGCGGCGTACTCGAGCACCAGGTCCCAGCCGATGATCCACGCCACCAGCTCGCCCATCGTCGCGTACGAGTAGGTGTAGGCACTGCCGGCGACCGGGACGGCGCTCGCCATCTCCGCGTAGCACAGGCCGGCGAACGCGCACGCGACGCCGACGATGATCATCGAGATCGGCACGGCGGGGCCCGCGTACAGCGCCGCCGCCTGGCCGGTCAGCACGAAGATGCCGGCGCCGATGATCGCGCCGATGCCGAGCGTGATCAGGTTCAGCGGTCCGAGCGCGCGCTTGAGCGAGTGCTCGCCGACCTCGTCGGCTTCCGCCCGCAGCGCGGTGATGGACTTGGTGGCCCACAGGTTCATGGAACGACCTTTGGCATGAGAGGGCCGGTCGGGCGCCACGCGGCGCGCTCCCCGGGGTCGGAAGCGGGCTAGACTAGTGGTTGACCGGCGGCGGTGTCAAGCGATCCGCCGTCACGGACTGTAGTTCGGCGCCTCGCGCGTGATGGAGACGTCGTGCGGGTGCGATTCCCGCAGTCCCGCGGCCGTGATCCGCACCAGCTCCGTCCGCGTCTGCAGCTCGGCGACCGTCGCGACCCCGCAGTAACCCATGCCGCTGCGCAGCCCCCCCACCAGCTGGAAGACGACGTCGGCGACCGGGCCCTTGTACGGCACGCGCCCCTCGATGCCCTCGGGCACGAGCTTGGTGGCCGACATCTCGCCTTCCTGGAAGTAGCGATCGGCCGAGCCTTCCTGCATGGCCGCGAGGCTGCCCATGCCGCGGATGACCTTGAAGCGGCGGCCCTCGTAGAGCAGCGACTCGCCCGGGCTCTCCTCCGTGCCGGCGAACACCGCGCCCATCATGACGCTGTCGCCCCCGGCGGCGAGCGCCTTCACCGCGTCGCCCGAGTACTTCACGCCGCCGTCCGCGATGATCGGCACGCCGCCGGCCCCCACCACCGCGTCCTGGATGGCCGTCACCTGCGGCACGCCGACACCGGTCACGATCCGCGTGGTGCAGATCGAGCCGGGCCCGACGCCGACCTTCACGGCGTCCACGCCGCGCTCCACCAGCGCCCGCGCCCCGCCCTCCGTGGCGACGTTGCCGCCGACCAGCTGGGCGCCGGGGAACGCCTCCCGCAGCTGCGCCACGGCCTGCAGCACGCCCTCGCTGTGGCCGTGCGCCGAATCCACCACGAGAACGTCGCAGCCGGCGTCGAGCAGGGCATGGGCGCGCGACTGCGCGTCCTTGCTCGCGCCCACCGCCGCCGCGACCCGGAGCCGGCCGTGCTCGTCCTTGTTCGCCAGCGGGTAGTCGCGCCGCTTGAAGACGTCCTTGACCGTGATCAGCCCCTTCAGGACGCCCTGCGCGTCCACCACCGGCAGCTTCTCCACCTTGTGGCGCGCCAGGATCCGCACGGCCTCCTCGAGCGTCGTGCCCACCGGCGCCGTCACCAGGCCCTGGCTCGTCATCACCTCGCGGATCGGCCGCTCCTGATCGCTCTCGAACTGGAGATCGCGGTTGGTGATGATGCCCACCAGCCGGCGCTGGGTATCCACGATCGGCACGCCGGAAATCTTGAAGCGCGCCATCAGGTTCAGGGCCTCGCGGATCGGCCGATCCGGCGGGAGCGTGATCGGATCGAGGATCATCCCGCTCTCGGACCGCTTGACCCGGTCCACCTCCGCCGCCTGCCGGTCGATCGGCAGGTTCTTGTGGATGACGCCGATCCCGCCCAGCCGCGCCATGGCGATGGCCATCTCCGCTTCGGTGACGGTGTCCATCGCCGCCGAGACGAACGGCACGTTGAGGCGGATCTTGCGGGTCAGGCGGGTGGAGACGTCAACCTGCCGGGGGTGGACCGTCGAGTGGCCGGGGACGAGCAGGACGTCGTCGAAGGCAAGGCCTTCGAGGGAGCGAACACGGCTTTCCATGGCGGAAGATACGGCGCGCCGCGCCGCGAAATCAAGCAGACCGCGAGCCGTTCTCCGGGAGCGGCGCCTGCTTCGGCGGGCTCGCCGCGCCGCCGGCCGGCGGCGCGGCCGGACGGCCGGTCACCTCGTCCACGACGGCCCGTCCGGCGGCGGCGAGGCCCGACATCACGCGCCCGGCGGCGCCCATGGCGTCCATCGTGCCCTTGATCGCCGAGGCCGATACGCGGCCCGCGCGGAGCGTGTCCTCCACGGTCTCGGCCAGGCGCTGCAGCGGCGAGGGCCCTTCGGGTGTGCGCGCCGCGTACTTCGACTCCAGGAACTCCAGGTAGTCCAGCACCTGGTAGACGCGCTCTTCGGGGAGCGCCTCCAGCTTCCGCTCGATGCGCTTGCGGAGGAACTCGTTCACGGCACGATGTCCTCCAGCTCGAGGATCGGGTTGGCGAGATACGCGCTGCGACCGTTGACCACGCGCGCCACCACGGTCACGCTGTCGAGCGGCTGGAGACGCGAGACGGCCGCGAGCTGGTCCGGCGGGACGATGATGTAGACGAACGCGTACTCCGGCGCCGGCCCCCGCGCCAGGATGTAGCGCTGGCCCGGCGTGAGATCCGGACGCAGCTCGTCGGCCGTCTGCAGCGCGAGGAACTGGATCGTCCACCGCAGCGTCTTCCCCTTCCACGCGTCCGGATCGCTGCGCAGGTCGGCGGCGGTCACGCCGCTCACGGCATCGACGCCGGCCCCGCGCACGTCGCTCGCCTTCACCCAGCCCGAGGCGTCCACCCGGACCCACGGCCCCGCGCGCCCCGTGACGCGCACGGGGCTGCCCGCCTCGAGCACGCCGAAGGGCGGCGCGTCCGGGCGCCGGTACAGGGACACGCGGCCCTGGAGCACCACGACCCCCGTGCTGTCCACGCTGTCCACGCCGGCGGCGGGCGGCGACATGGGCGCGCCGGCCGGCGCCGGCGCCAACGCCAGCGCCGCCGTCGCCACGAAGCCGTCGCGCCGCACGTGCATCCAGGCGCCGCGGCGCGCCACGGAGTCCAGCAGCGCGTTGGCCACCAGCCTGGCCACCAGGCGCCCGTTCGGCGCGGCGCGCAGGTTCTCGGGGCGGCGGACGGCCAGCGTGTGTCCGTCCTTCTGGGTAGGCCGCACCGACGTGCCGATGATCCACCCGTCCAGCGTGACGGCGGTGAGCGGGCCGCGCGCCGCGCCGGCCGCCACCACCGCGCCCGCCGCCAGCGTGCCCAGCCGGACGCCGCCGCTGTCGGCCAGGAAGGGGGCGCCGTCCCGCTGCACGGTGGCCGCCGGCTGCTGGGCGCGCGCGGGCACGGCCCACGAGGCCGCAACAACCCCCGCCGCGACGACGGTGATCAGGGTGTGCGCGGCTGGTAGGGGGCGCCGGGCGGGGCTAGATTGTCGCCTGCGGGTGGGCACGAAAGTCATTGTAGAACACGGGAGTAGCGATGTCAAACGGTGCAGCGGGGCGGCGGGGCCCGGTGGTCCTGGTGGTGCTCGACGGCTGGGGGTTCCGGCGCGAGGCCGACGCCAACGCGATCGAGCTGGCCCGGACGCCGCTGTGGCACGGGCTGTGGACGTCGGCGCCGCGCACCCTGCTCGAGGCGTCGGGCCGCGAGGTGGGCCTGCCCCGGGGCCAGATGGGCAACTCGGAGGTGGGCCACCTGAATCTCGGCGCGGGCCGCATCGTTCCCCAGGACATCGTGCGCGTCAGCGACGCCATCGCCTCCGGCGCGTTCTTCGAGCATCCGATCCTGCTGCGGCTGTGCGCCGACGTGCGGAAGCGAAACGGCACGCTGCACTTCTTCGGCCTCATCGGGCCCGGCGGCGTGCACGCACTGGACGAGCATCTGCTCGCCTGCATCGAGCTGGGCGAGCGCCAGCGGATGCCGCGCGTGGCCATCCACGCCCTGCTGGACGGCCGCGACACGCTCCCGTCCTCGGCTGCGGGGTACATGAAGGCGCTGGTGGCCAAGGCGCGCGGGCGCGCCGCCGTGGCGACGCTGTCGGGGCGCTACTTCGCGATGGACCGCGACAAGCGCTGGGACCGCACCCAGCTCGCGTTCGACGCGATGATGCACAGCCGGGGCCCCACCGTCACCGATCCGGTGCGGGGCATCGAGGACGCCTACGCCCGTGGGGAGACCGACGAGTTCGTCAAGCCGCTGGTGGTCGTGGACGGCGCCGGGCAGCCGCTGGCGCCGATCCGCGCCGGCGACGGGATCTTCTGCTTCAACTTCCGCGCCGACCGCATGCGCCAGATGGTGCGGGCCTGGACCCAGCCGGACTTCGACGGCTTCGACCGCGGCGGCGCGCCCCTGATGGACGTCGTGACGATGACCGCGTACGATGCGACTTTCACCGTCCCGGTCGTGTTCGGCCCCATGGTGCTGGACGAGATCCTGGCTGACGTGGTGAGCAAGGCCGGGCTGGGGATGCTGCGGACGGCGGAGACCGAGAAATACGCCCACGTCACCTACTTCTTCAACGGCGGCGTGGAGAAACCCTATCGCGGCGAGGACCGGCAGCTGGTGCCCAGCCCGAAGGTGGCGACCTACGATCTCAAGCCCGAGATGAGCGCGGCGGGGATCACGGACATCCTGTGCCGGGGGATCGAGGGAGGGCGCCACGACTTCATCCTCGCCAACTACGCCAACGGCGACATGGTGGGCCACACCGGCAAGATCCCGGCCGTGATCACCGCGGTCGAGACGGTGGACGCGTGCCTGGCGCGCGTGGCGGCGTCCGCGCGGAAGGCGCACGCGCCGCTGCTCATCACGGCCGACCACGGGAACTGCGAAATGATGATCGATCCGGAGACGGGCGGCCCGCACACGGCGCACACGACCAATCCCGTGCCGTTGCTGCTGCTGGACGAAGGGTTCCGCGGGGCGCTGCGCGCCGGTGGGTCGCTGCGTGACGTCGCGCCGACGGTGCTGGCACTGCTCGGCCTCCCCCAGCCCGCGGCCATGACCGGCCGCGACCTGCGGGAGGGAGCGTGAGCACGCCACCGGAGCGGCTCGCCCGCGCGGCCGTGCTGGCCGTGGCGCTGGGCCTCGGCGCGTCCGCGCGCCTCGTCGCCCAGGAGGTGGGCGTGCCGCCGAGTCGCTCGCCGTACCGCGACATCATCAACCCGCAGAACTTCGTCGTCTTCGCGGGCCGCTTCGCCGGCAACAGCGGGAGGGCCGGCGTCGGCGCGCTGCCCGGCTCGACGTACGGCGCCCGCCTGGACATCCGGCTCTCCTCGCCGGTGGACCTCTGGGCCACGATCGGCCAGGTCTCGAGCCGCCGCCGGGTCCTGAGCGCGCCGAGCACGGCCGACTCGGTGCGGTTCCTGGGCGACGAGAAGCTCACCCTGGTGACGGCGGACCTCGCGCTCGCGCTCAACGTGACGGGCCCGAAGACCTGGCACGGGCTGGCCCCCTACGCGGCGATCGGGCTCGGCGTCATGGCCCCGACCCGCTCCGTCACGGACTCCGGCGGCTTCCACGTCGGCCTCAACTTCGAGATCGTGCCGACGGCAGGCACCCGCTGGTTCGTCAGCCGCAACATCGCGCTGCACGTCGAGCTGCGCGACTACTATTTCCGCTACCAGTATCCGCTCGCCTACTTCAGCCTGCCGTACGCGGGCCCGCCCGCCCGCGCGTCCGTGCTGCCCACCTCGGGCGCCAGCACGCAGTGGACGCACAACCTCACGCTCTGGGCCGGCATCGGCTACGCGTTCACGTTCTGACGCCCGTCCCGGGCCGGGGCTGCCCCGTCCCGGGCCGGGCTCCGGCGGGGGGAGGACGGACCGGACCCGCCGGGTAGTGGTTCCGGGCCCACTACCCCCCGCCGGCGTGGTTGGCCGACCGGGCGCGGGAGGGGGTATCTTCTCGGCATGCCCGTCGCCTATCTCACCCGTGCGGTGCAATTCAGCGCCGCGCACCGCTACTTCCGCCCCGAGTGGACCGCCGCGCAGAACGCCGCGACCTTCGGCAAGTGCGCCGCGGAGCACGGGCACGGCCACACGTACCAGTGCCTGGTGACGGTGCGCGGGCCGGTGGACGCCACCTCGGGGATGGTCGTGGACCTCGCGGCACTCGATCGGATCCTCGCGGACGAGGTGGTCGGCCGCTACGACCATCGCCACCTCAACCTCGACCTGCCCGAGTACGCGTACGGCCGCACCGTCCCCACGGGCGAGGCCCTGTGTCTTGAGATCTGGCGCCGCGTCGGGGCGCGGCTTCCGGCGGGGTGTGCGCTGGCGTCGGTGCGCGTCCAGGAGGAGCCCGCCTTGTACGCCGAGTACCGGGGCGACGCATAGCCGGGCGTGCGCCTCCGGCGCCGGCGCGGGGCCGGCCGCCGTCGGGGCGCACGAGGCCGCCGATGGAGGATCTGATGGCGGGACAGGCACCAGGGGGACCGCGGCGTGCGGCCGCGGGCTGCACGGACGGGCGGACCGGGCGCCGGCGGCACGGCACGGCCCTGCTCGCGGCGCTCCTCGTCGCGGCCGGCGCAGGCCGGGCGGCCGCCCAGACGCCGGACCAGCCGAACCTGATCTTCACCATCTCGGGCGGCTACATCACCGGCGGCACGCTCTGGACCCTGCCGCGGCAGCTCGCGCTCGCCACGGCCACCGGCAACGGCACGGCGTGGGACACGGTGGCGCTCGGCCGCCGGATGCGCCCCGGCTTCACGGCGACGCTCTCGGCGACCGTGTTCTTCTCGCCCCACCTCGGCTACTCTGCGGAAGTCGGCTTCTTCGGGATCGGCACCACGTCCCAGTGCTCGCCGGTGGGCCCGTGGACGCCGACGGCCGACGACGCCAACGAGATCGCTTGCGACGTCCTCAACGGCGACAACATGCGCAGCGACGCCGTCGGGCTGCTGGGCGGCCTCACCTGGCGGTTTACGCGCGGCGGCGTGCAGCCGTACCTCCGCGCGATGATCGGCCCGGCGATCCTCGGAGCTTCGTTCGTCGAGGAGGCCACCCCGATCGTCGCCGCCAACAGCAACACGAGCCTGGTCTACTTCCTCTCCGACCAGAACCACAAGGAGCTGTCCTGGATGCTGTCGCTGGGCGCCGGGGTCATGATGCCGCTGAGCCCCGGCTACCAGCTCCGGCTGGAGGTGCGGGACCTGCTCATCCCGCTGCCGTACCCGACGGGCCCGGCCACGGACACGGCCGCGATCGCCGGCGAGTCGGCGCTGCCGCAGCCTCCCGTCGCCTTCCGCCTGATGCACCTCCCCTCCATCACCGTGGGGCTCGACGTCGTGCTGGAGCGGAAGCGGGGCCACCGCTACTGACCGTCCGCGGCGCGGTCATCGCCGGCGGCACCGCGTCCCGGTACGACGGCGTCCCCAAGGGGCTGCTCGAGGTGGGAGGTCGTCGCATCCTCGACCGCGTGGTGGACGCCCTGGAGCGGGCGACGGGCGACCCGCCGCTGCTGATCGCCAACGCGCCCGACGCGGCGGCGTGGCGCCCTGGCCTCACCGTCGTCGCCGATTCGTACCCCGGACAGGCATCACTCGTGGGCCTGCTCACGGCGGTCGAGGCCGCCGCGCCGGTCCTGTGCGTGGCGTGGGACATGCCCTTCGTGCCGCCGGCGCTGCTTTCCGACCTGGCGGCGCGCCTGGTGGACGCCGACGTGGCCATTCCCGAGAGCGCGCCGCACCGCGCCGTGGAACCGCTGTGCGCCGGCTACGGACCCGCCTGCGCGCCGGCGATCCGCGCGGCGCTCGGCCGCGGCGACGCCCGCGCGGTGGCCTTTCACGCCGCCGTGCGCGTCGCGCGCCTGCCGCGCGCGGCCGTGTTGCAGTACGGGGACCCGGCGGTTCTATTCTTCAACGTGAACACGCTGGACGATCTGACGCGAGCGGAGGCGCTGTGCCGCAGCCGCGACTCGTTGCAATAGTCGGCAAGAAGAACGCCGGCAAGACGACGCTGGCGGTCGCGCTGGTGCGCGACCTGGTGCGGCGCGGGCACCGGGTCATGACGATCAAGCACGGCACGCACCCGTTCGAGATGGACCAGCAGGGGCGCGACACGTGGCGGCACATGCACGAGGGCGGCGCGGAGCGGGTCCTGATGGAAGGGCCGGGCTCCCGCGTGCTGATCGCCACCACCGACGCCGAGGAGCACCCGCGGGACCTCGCCAACCGGTTCCTCGGCGACGCGCACTTCGTCGTGGTGGAAGGCTTCGAGAAGTCCGACCTGCCGAAGATCGAGGTCTACCGCCGGGCCGTGGACGCCTCGCCGCTGTGGGCCCCCGGCGCGCCGGGGGCCGACTCGTATCTCGCCATCGTGACCGACGCGTCCGATTTCCGGGCGCCGGTGCCGGTGCTCCGCTTCAACGACACCAACTGGCTCTACCGCCTCGTCGACCTCGTGCTGCAGGGCGCGCGCTGACGCGCGGCGCCGGCCCGCTGGCGGCGCTGCTGCTCGCGGGCTGCGCCGCGCGCGGGGCGACGCCGCCGCTGGCCCCTGCCGTCGCCGACCTCGGCGCCGAGGTGGACAGTGCGCTCGTCGGACCGGACTTCGCACGCGCCTCCTGGGGCGTGGTCATCCAGTCCCTCGACAACGCGCAGGTCCTCTACCGCCGCAATGCCGACCGGCTCTTCCTGCCCGCGTCGAACCTGAAGCTCCTGACGGCGGCGGCGGCGCTGGCCCGCCTCGGCCCGGACTACCGGTGGACGACGACCGTGCTGGCCCGGGGCGCGCGGCGCGGCGACACGCTGGCCGGCGACCTCGTGGTCGTCGGGCGCGGCGACCCGACCTTCTCCACGGACGCGATGGGCGACTCGACCGACGTGTTGCGGTCGCTGCGCCCCTTCGCGGATTCCCTGCGGGCCCGCGGGATCCGCGTCGTGCGCGGCCGCGTGGTGGGCGATGCCTCGCTCTTCACCGGCCCGCCGCTGGGCCGCGGCTGGGCCTGGGACGACCTGGACGCGGACTACGCCGCGCCCGTGGGCGCGCTGCAGTTCAACGAGAGCGTCGCGTGGATCCTGGCCACGCCGGCCGGGGTCCCCGGCCAGCCCGTGGCACTGACGCTGCAGCCGCCGGCCGCGGCGCTGCGCATCACCTCGACGGCGCTCACGGCTCCGGCCGACTCGACCACCAGCCACCTCCAGTGGAGTCGCGCGCCGTTCTCCGACTCGGTGGGCGTTTCGGGCAGCCTCCCCGCCGGCCATGCGCCCGTCCGGCTGCCCGTCTCCGTGCCGGACCCCACGCGCTACTTCGTCGCCGCCCTGACCGCGGCGCTCGCCGACAGCGGCATCGCCGTGCTCGGTGATACGGCCGCGCCCACACCGGCGCCCGCGGAGACGCTGTTCGTCTGGCACTCGCCGCCGCTCTCGGCCGTGCTGCCGCTGTTCCTGAAGCCGAGCCAGAACCAGATCGGCGAGACGCTGCTGCGCACGCTCGGCGCGGAGGCGGGCGGCGCGGGGACCGTGGACAGCGGCCGGTCGGTGGTGCGCTCCGTGCTGACGGGGTTCGGCGTGCCGCCGGACGCGTACGTGCTCGAGGACGGCTCGGGCCTGTCGCGCTACGACTTCGTCGCCCCCGAGGCGCTGGCCCAGGTGCTCGCCGCCCTCTACCGGAGCCCCGACTTCCCCGTGCTCTACGCCGCCCTCCCGGTCGCCGGCGTGGACGGCACGCTGGCCACGCGGATGCGCGGCACCGCGGCGGCCGGCAACGTGCACGCCAAGACCGGTTCCCTCACGGGCGTGCGCTCGCTCTCAGGCTACGTCACGGACGCCGACGGCGAGCACCTGCTGTTCGTCCTGCTGGCGAACGACTTCACCGTGCCGCAACGTGTCGTGGAGGCCGCGCAGGACCAGATCGCGGTGCGGCTGGCCAACTTCAGCCGCAGGCCGCCCGGCCGGCGATGATCGCGGTTTCCGAGACGCTGGCACGGATCGTCGCGGGCGTCGCGCCTCTCGGCACCGAGGACGTGGCGCTGCCCGACGCCCTCGGGCGCGTGCTCGCGGAGGACGTGGATTCCCCCCTCACGCTCCCGCCGCGCACCAACGCCGCCATGGACGGCTACGCGGCGCGGGCCGCGGACGTGCGCGGCGCCACGCGCGAGCGGCCGGCGCGGCTGCGCGTGGTCGAGGAGATCCGCGCCGGCGCGCTTCCCGCGAAAGGGATCGGGCCCGGCGAGGCCGCGCGCATCTTCACGGGGGCGCCGCTGCCGGACGGCGCCGACGGCGTCGTCCGTCAGGAGGACACCCGCCCGGACGGCCGCGACGTGGCCGTGCTCGATGATCGCGACGCGGGGCGCAACGTGCGGCTCGCGGGCGAAGACCTGCAGCAGGGGGCGCGCGTCCTGGACGCCGGGGCGCGGCTCGGCGCGGCGCAGCTCGGCGTGCTGGCCTCGGTGGCACACGGGCGCGTCCGGGTGTGGCGCCGGGCGCGCGTCGGGATCCTGGCCTGCGGCGACGAGATCGCGGACCTCGACGAGGCCGACGCCATCCTGGCCGGCCGCAAGACCGCGTCGTCGAACAGCTACACGCTGGACGCGCTGGTGCGGCTCGCCGGCGCGGCGCCGGTCGGGCTCGGCATCGCGGCGGACACGAAGGACAGCGTGCGCGAGCACGTCGCACGCGGGATCGCCTCGTGCGACCTCCTGGTGACCACGGCGGGCCTCAGCGTCGGCGCGTACGACTACGTGCGGTCCGTTCTCGAGGAGATGGGCGGGGAGATGGTCGTGAGCCGGGTGCGGATGCGGCCGGGCTCGCCCACCTCGTTCGGCCGCGTGCGCGGCGTGCCGTGGATCGGCCTGCCCGGCAACCCCGTGTCCACGATGGTCGGCTTCGAGCTGTTCGTGCGGCCCGCCGTGCTGCGGATGCAGGGCCACACCGCGCTCTTCCGCCCGACGGTGCGCGTCGTCGCGGAGGACCCGATCCGCACGCCGGGGCGGCTGACGCATTTCCTGCGTGCCGTCGCGCGC
>Ga0335078_10011520_pt1 | contig 13117 bp, 13 predicted proteins | sample Lox_Sample_32_FD_206711 | JGI IMG/M metagenome (GOLD analysis project Ga0335078, IMG submission 206711) | Soil microbial communities from Loxahatchee National Wildlife Refuge, Florida, United States - Lox_Sample_3.2 | ecosystem: Environmental > Terrestrial > Soil > Wetlands | place: USA... | reverse complement strand
GCGAGCTGAAGGGTCGGCTAGTGCAATCGCGGCGCGCAGTTCTGACTCGCCTGCTTGAGCAGGGCGCCGGCGCACTCGGCCAGCATTGCGATGCCGTCTTCTTTGGAAACCACCACGCTGACTCCCGCGGCGAAAGCTTCTTCCTCCAGGAAGCGGTCTTTGAACATGGTGAAAAGAAGCATCGGGACCCCCGGCCGTTCGCGCTTTAGGGCGCGCGCCGCCTCCAGGCCGTTCATCACCGGCATGGAAAAATCGAGCACGATCAGGTCGGGGTGAAGCTGCCGTTCTTTCTCGATGAGCTCGCGGCCGTTTGTCGCCTCGCCGCAGATGGTACAGTCCAGGCTGCGCTCCAGTACCTTGCGAATGGCGCGCCGAATGGCTTCGTTATCATCCGCGATCAGAATCGCTTTCTGCATAAACATCTCCCAGAATAATGGGATTCTGATATACCCACGTCGTTAGCACAATCGGGTCGTTCCAGTATTACTTTTGGGAGGGCAATGCAGCGCCAAATTTCAACGCGGCCCGGGACCGCCGGACCTTATTTCTAATAAATCCTGCCAGGGGCCCAGTGTCCTGTTACGGTGCACACGAAAAATGCGCGGCTGTTTATAATCGCACTTTCTAATTTTTCAGAGCCAGGCGCGAGCTAGCGCGAAGGATACCGGACCTTGGGACTCAACGAAGAGATTTACAAACTGCGCCGCGAAAAGCTGAAGCAGATCGAGGCGCTTGGCCAGCAGGCCTATCCGCGGAAATACGCGTTGACTCACACCCTTCCGCAGATTCTCGCCGAGTACGGCGAAAAATCAGCCCAGGAGCTGGAAAACCCCCGCGTCAACGTGCGCGTGGCCGGACGCATCATGGCAATCCGCCTCATGGGCAAGGCCGGCTTCGCCCATCTGCAGCAGAACGGCAAACGCCTGCAAATTTACGTTAAGAAAGATGCGGTCGGCGAAAAGGGCTTTGAGCTTTACAAGCTGCTCGATCTGGGCGACCACATCGGCGTAAGCGGCTATCTCTTCCGCACCAAAACCGGCGAGCTGACGGTCCACGTCGAAGAGATCACGTTTCTCTCCAAAGACCTGCTTCCGCTACCCGAGAAGTGGCACGGGCTCACCGATATCGAGCTGCGCTATCGCCAGCGCTATGTGGACCTGGTGATGAACCCGGAAGTCCGGGAGGTCTTTCTCAAGCGCAGCAAGCTCCTGCACTCGCTGCGGAGCTTTATGGACTCCCGCGGCTTCGTGGAGGTCGAAACTCCGATGATGCAGCCCATCGCCGGCGGCGCCGTGGCGCGGCCGTTCGTCACCCACCACAACACGCTCGATATGGACCTCTTCCTCCGCATCGCGCCCGAGCTGTATCTCAAGCGCCTGACCGTGGGCGGCTTCGACCGCGTCTATGAAATCAATCGCAATTTCCGCAACGAAGGCCTGGGCTGGCGCTGGAATCCCGAGTTCACCATGCTCGAGTTCTACCAGGCCTATGCGAACTATCGCGACGTCATGGATTTGACGCAGGAACTGATCACGCAAGCCGCGAAAGATGTGACCGGCGGAACGAAAACCAAATGGGGCGAGCAGGAAATTGACTGGGCCAACTGGCGGCGCATGACCATGCGCGAAGCGATTATTCACTTCTGGCCCGAAGCAGCGGGAGCGAAACCGGAGATAGCCGATTTTGCCTCGCAAGATTCCGTGCGGCGCCTGGTCGAGCGTTACAACACGGCCTGCGCCCACGTGGCCTATGATCCCAATGAACCGGCGGGAAAGACCGTTGCGAATCTCTTCGACGCCGTGGCCGAGCCGCACTTGACTCAGCCGACCATCATCTACGAATTCCCGACCGCCATCTCGCCGCTCTCCAAGCAGAAGCCAGACGAGCCGGAGTGGACCGAGCGCTTCGAAATCTTCATCGGGCAGATGGAGATTTCCAACGGCTTCAGCGAGCTCAACGATCCCGAGGAGCAGCGCCGCCGCTTCGAGCAGCAGTTAAGAGAGCGCGAGCGCGGCGACGAAGAAGCCCACCAGATGGATGAAGATTACATCCGTGCGCTCTCCTATGGCATGCCACCGGCCGGCGGCGTGGGCGTTGGCGTGGACCGCCTCTGCATGCTGCTGACCGACTCGCACACCATCCGCGACGTGATTCTTTTCCCGCTGCTGCGTCCGGAAAAACACTTAGCCGCAGACGGCACGGACAAGACCGAGCAGCCTTAGGACGCCCTGTCATTTCGAGCAACGCCGGAGCGTTCAACTCCGGCGAAGCCGGGAAAGCTCTAAGTAGATTTTGCGTTCAACCGGCCCTTTCTACAGTTAATTCCTTTGGTTCCCCCTCTTGCCATTGCACTGGAAATGGTGCAGTGGGCAGCCTACACTTCCTGCCATTCGGGCTCAACAACAGGCGGCGCTATCGTAGCGTTCAGGACGCCTCCAGAACGCTGGGTCGATAGCGCTTTGCCGTCTCCCCTGGGCGCGCCTCGACTCACCCGCAGCAACCTGCAAATCTAGAACGAATAAATCAGGTCGAATTCCTGGCGCCTGAGATTAGGCTCGACCCGTCCCGGCGCGACCCCGGTTGCGAGCACCGCATGCTCCAGGCTGCTGTTGAGTGTTCGCCCAAACCACAGCGTGTACTGCGCCGTTACTCGTGCCTGCGGCCGCCACATGGCATAGATTCGCTGCTGCAGCACGTTGGTGGGGGCGCGCTCGTCGCTTTCCGCCCAGGAGGCGAGAATCGCATCCTGCTCCAGCCTCCAGTAGGAGTAGCCGAACTGCAAATCACCTTTGCTCTTTGACTGCCCCAGGCTGATCTCGCCCAGATACCCCTTGCTCTGCGAGCCCAGGCTGGCGAGAGCGGCGCCGCTGGTGCTGAGCGGATGGCTGGCCGCCTTCAGGTTGTCTTCAATTTCCAGAACCAGGTTCAGGGGCAAGCGCTTGCTGCCAGTATCAATCTGGTTGTTGAGAATGAAGTCTGCGTATTCGAAGCCCGAGAGGAAGTGAGACTTCCCGCTGGCATCCTGATACGTGGCATTGGTCATGCCATTGGCGGCGAAGGCGCAGGGCGCCGTACTCGGCAAAAGTACGCCGGTAGAGCAACCCGGCCCCTCCCCGCCCGCTTGCGTGGCGAATGTGGAAGCATTGAGCAGCGCATCCACAAAGCGCCAATCCAGCAATAGGAAGGAAGGTGTGGTGGTGAGCGGCCCGAGTTTCACTACGCCGGAGACTTGTCCGCCCAGGCCGAAAGAATCATCGCCCTTCGAGACTTCGTTGTAGAGCAACTGAATGCCCTGCACGGTAAAGGTCTTGAGCACCGGCGAGTTCAGGTCGAAGGAGAACTTTTCGTTGAAGCCTTCGGGATTGATATCGGGATCGAAGGTCAGCGAAGTTCTCTGCCAGGGGAACGCGAACTTGCCTCCGGTCAGCGAGAGCCACTTGGCGCCGGTGGGGTTGAAGGTCACGTAGCCGCGATCCAGGCCGATGGTTTTGCGGTCGAAGTTGTTGGTAAAGGTCTCGTTGGTGGTGGTGGGGTCGCCCAGTGAACCCGTGGCCAGGGCAAAGCCGCCAACGAAAGACTCGTTCAGCTTGCCCTCGAGGCCAAAGCGCACCCGAATGCGCGCCCGGTTGCGGGTAATAACGCCCTCCTGGAAGAAGTCCTCGCCCCGCACCCGCACGTCGCCGCTGAAGCGAAACCGGCCAAGAATGTCGCGCAAAGCGCTGACCTGCTTTTCCTCATCTTTCTGCTTACTGCTGATCAGCGAAAGCCCGGTTTTGGCCTCGACCGCATTGGCGGAAGCTTCGTCAGCTGCCCGCTGCGCTTCGCTGGCCGAGTTCTGCGCCTGACCGGCCGCGGCCTGCGCCTCGCTCGTACCCTGCTGCGCCTTCTGGAGAGCGGCATTGGCCTGCTGCGTAGCCTCCAGCACTTGCTGCAACTGGGATTTGAATTGCTCCAGTTGCTGCTGTTGGGTCTGCAGTTGTTGCTGCTGCGCCGCAACCAGGTTGTGCAGGGCTTCGATCTCCGCCTGCTCCGCCGAGGCGCGTGCCGCCACTGTCTTGTGCCTTGGCCTTGGTTTGGCGGGTGCGGATTGTGCGAACACGACGGCGCTGAGCAGCCATAACGTCGTGATCGCGTTGAGGCTCACATGTTTCCGTTTCATTAATTGTCTCCTTGGGCCTTGGCCCGCGATTGAGGGAAGAAACCGGTCTACCGGCTGGGCTCACTGCTTATTACTACTATCTCTATCTACTAACTAGTATTTGACGACGCGCTGGCATACTCAAGCAAAACGACCTTAGAAATTGCAGCGGAACCTGCCAGCGTAGGCTGCCGGCTTACGCGGCCGGCGCCAGCCCCCACCTGTGCTGCAGGCGGCGCTCCAGGGTACGAAATACCAGGCCGTCCACCACGTAGCCGATGGCGATAATCAGAATCATGACGGCCAGCACCTGGCTCATGTCATTCAGGTCGCGCCCGGTCATAAGTAGTTGGCCCAGCCCCAGGCTGACGAAAATCATCTCCCCCGAGATCAGCGAGCGCCAGGCAAAGGCCCAGCCCTGTTTCAGTCCCGAAAGAATGAACGGCAGGCTGGCTGGAAGCAGAACGTACCAGAAAAGGCGAAGGCCGGATGCGCCCAGGTTACGCCCCGCCATGCCGTAGATTTTAGGCATCTGGTGCCGGCCGGCCTCCATGGCGATGGTCACCGACAGCAGCGAGCCCATCACCACCACAAAGATGATCGCCTTCTCCGTGAGTCCAAACCACAACACCGCCAGCGGCAGCCAGCAGATGCTGGGCAGGCTCTGCAGGCTTACCAGCAGGCCGCCCATTGTTTCTTCCAGGAATTTGTTGCTGGCCACGCCCAGGCCGAGAATCATTCCCAGGATTACCGACAGTCCGTAACCCAGCAGCATCCTTCGCATGCTCACGCTGATTCCGATCCAGAAGCTGTGATCGGCGAAGCCAGCCCACAGCGATTGCAGCACGCTTTCCGGCGAAGGAAAGATGTAGGGCGGCCAGATTCTGAGTTTCGCCACCAGGGCCCATACCCCGATCAGAACGGCATAGAAGGCGGCATGTTTGGCAAGGCGTTTCATAGCTCTGTCGAACCCCCGTATTCGGCCTGCAGCGATCTGTTGATCTCTTCCCGCAGATCATCGAGAATTTCGCGCGCCGTCCTGGCCACGGCAACGTCTTCCAGATGCCGCGGCCGTTGCAGGTCAATGGCATACTCGCGCTTGACCCGTCCTGGGCGAAAAGTGAACACGGCTACCCGCCCACCCAACCGGACCGCCTCGCGCACGTTGTGGGTAACAAAAACAATCGTGCGCCCAGTCTCGGCCCAAATGCGCTCCAGTTCGTCGTGCAAAAGATCGCGGGTCTGAGCGTCGAGCGCGGCGAAAGGCTCGTCCATCAGCAGAACATCGGGCTCGGTGGCCAGGGCGCGGGCCAAAGCCACACGCTGGCGCATGCCCCCCGAAAGCTGGTGGGTGTAGCTGTCTTTGAATTGCGAAAGATGCACCAGGCGGAGATAATGCTGCGTCTTCTGCTCCCGCTCGGCGCGTGTCAAGCCTTTCATTTTCATGCCGAACTCGACGTTTCCTCCCACCGTGAGCCAGGGAAACAGGCCGAGCTCCTGGAAGATGAGGATGCGGTCAGTGCCGGGGCCGCTCGCCGGTTTGCCATCCACCAGCACTTTGCCGGAGCTTGCGGAATGCAGTCCGGCAATCAGGTGAAGCAACGTGGACTTTCCGCAGCCCGAGGGACCGACGATGCAGAGAAACTCGCCCGCCTGTACCTGCAGGTCAATCGAGTCCAGAGCCAGCAGGCGAGAATCGTTCTCTGCGGCGTAGCTCAGCGAAACGTCCTGTAGTGATAGTTTGGGAGTCGCGGGCGCCGCCGGTCGAGCGGCGACGATCGCCATGCGATCGCTCTTGCGATATTCGGCTCGTATCGGTGCCCTGAGACCTGTCGCGCGAGGGTTTGTGCTCAGATTCGTGCTCATTGAATCGGCTTCCTTCCCTTCTCCGCCAGCACCTGGTTGAGAAGCGTGAGATCGTAGATGCCCGAAAGATCGGGCATTTGCCGCCCCAGAAAGCCCAGCTGATAAGCGTGCCGGGCTGAGGTCAGCAGGCTGCTGCGCAGGGGATCGTAGGTGACTTCCATTCGTCCGAAGGCTTCATCGAGCACAGCAGCCGAAAGCGGCTTTCCCGTTTCCTTGCCAATCTGCTCGTTCAGGATTTTCTTCGATTCCGCAAGGTGAGCATTGATCCAGTCAGTCAGCTCGACATGCGCCTGCAGCCAGCGCTTCACCAGGTCAGGATGCTCGTGCAGAAACTTTGTGCTCACCACCAGATTGGTGATGACAAACTGCCCATGCGGCCAGAGATCGCGCTCATCGAGAAAGATGCGGCCGTTGCCTTCCCGCTCCAGCCGCGTGGCCCAGGGTTCCGGCGCCCAGGCGGCATCAAGCTGCTTCTTGAGGAACAAAGTCAGCTGATCGGCATTGGCGATCGGCATCACCTGCACGTCCCCGCCTTTGTCCGTGGTCTTCAGCCCGTGCGCCTGCAGCCAGGCTCGCAGGGCAACGTCCTGGGTATTGCCGAGCTGCGGCGAGGCCACGCGTTTGCCATGAAAATCCTCCGGCTTCTCGATACCCGAGTCCTTGCGCACGACCAGGGCAACTCCGCCGCTCGCTGCTCCTGCCACAATGCGCAGCGCCTCTCCCTGCGAACGAACATAGCCGGTGACGGCTGGATTGGGCCCGACGTAGGCCATGTCAATGGCCCCGGCAAACAGCGCCTCAATGGCGGCCGGGCCGGCATTGAAGCTCGTCCATTCGATCCTGACGTTTGGGCCCAGGGCCTTTTCGAACCAGCCATTGGCCTTCCCCACCATGGGTTGGGCGTGGGTTATGTTGGGAAACGCCCCCACCCGAATCACGGTCTGGCCAAAGGCCGAAGCGCCCAGAAGCACGAGCAAAAATGCATGAAGCCACGTGTTTCCCTTCATGGCTGGCCCCGAGGCGTGTCGTTCGCGGCCATGGAGAGCAGGCGGGGTTTCTTGTCTCGCTTCCGGTTGGTGAGAGGCTTCTTACCGGAGTGGCCCTTCGATTTGGCCGCGTGCCGGCCGGCAATATCCGCCAGGGTGGTGTGCTCCAGAATTCTGGCCGCGGCATCCCGCACCGCAAGAAACACCCGGTACAGTGAACGGTGCTCAGCGTCGCGGTCAATGAGGGAGCGCAGTTGCTCGGCGTCTCCGAAGGGCGCCAGCGGGCCGTCAATCAGGCGGATGATTTCGCTCAGGCGCACCTCTGAGGGCGCGCGCCGCAGGCGATACCCGCCCTTGGCCCCGCGCACGCTTTCCACGATGCGCGCATTCTTGAGTTCGAGCAGGATGAGCTCCAGAAATTTCTCCGGCAGCCCTTCTTCATACGCAATATCCCGTATGCGGATGGCCCCCTGGTTATAGGAGCGGGCCAGCATCATCAGGGCTTGCAGGGCGTACAGGCCTTTTTGCGAGATCTTCATAGCCCTATATTCCCATAATGTCCATTATTTTACTAGACATTTATTAGGAAAAAACTTGGAACTTCAATCAGAAGAGTGTGCAAGGCTTTGCGCAGGCAAGAAGATCTTAGGGTTTACACCGGCAGGCTTAAGGTCAGGACCGTAAGGCAATCACCCCAGGCGCAGGACTTCCACCGTAATGTTATCCGGGCCGCCGCGCTGCTTGGCCAGGTTCACCAGGGTCTGGCAGGCCTCGCTCAACTCATCGCTCTGCACGGCCGCCTGAATTTCCGTCTCGCTCACCAGGCTCCACAGACCGTCGCAGCAGAGTATGAGCGTGTCTCGCGCTTCGAGGGGCAGGGGTTGCTCCGGGCACTCGGGAGAAACTTCAGTGCCGGCGCCGAGCGCCGCCGTAAGAATATGGCGCTGGGGATGAGAAGCCGCTTCTTCAGGGCTGATGATTCCCTGGTCCACCAGGCGCCCGACGTAGGAGTGATCGCGGGTAAGGCGGTAGATTTTCGATTCGCGCGCCAGGTATAGGCGGCTGTCGCCCACGTGGGCAAAGTACAGCTCATGCGGAAGCACAGCGACGGCGGTGCACGTCGTCCCCATCCCTGCCAGCTCAGGATGCGACGCCGAGTGCTGTTGGATGCGCTGGTGCGCGGCATGAAATCCCGCCAGCAGCAGCGCTCGCGGGCCGCCCCCATCCGGCCCGGCATAGACCTGCTCGATCGTCTCTACCGCGATGCGGCTGGCCTCCTGCCCGCCTTCATACCCGCCCATGCCATCGGCCAGGGTGGCAAGCCGGCCGCGCTGCGCAAACAATTCATCGCTGGCCGGCTCCCAGTAAGAATACCGGTCTTCGTTATTCGCCCGCTGGCAGCCCACGTCGCTCAGGCCGGCCACTTCAACCCCCGGTCGAATCCGCATCACTCCCCGCGTGGTTTGGCCTCCGCCTTCCAACCTGACTCCTAACTCCGTATCACTCGATTAGTGTATCTGGGTCTGCCACAAAGATTGTCACTGGAATGCCCCGGCGCGCCCGTGCCCCCGGATTATATAACCAGCCATTTATCTCCCTTCCCGCCGATGACATTTGTCATGCCCGTCATGTGATGTTCCCCACTACCTGCACCGTTCCATTTCCGCGATGATCTCTCTTGTTGCAAGACATTCCACCTGGCGGGGGATCACCCAAATGATGGCAACCATGCCGCAAATCTGGCAGCCCAGCCCGCAACCGGCGGCCGATTTTACCGTCGCGGGCCTGGAAGGCGTGACCAAAAGCTATGGCGCGGTCAAAGCGCTCGACCGCGTGGAGTTCCGCATCCGGCCCGGTGAGCTTGTCGCCCTGCTCGGCCCGAACGGCGCCGGCAAGACCACCGCCGTCCGCCTGCTGCTCGGCCTGGCCAAGCCTAATGCGGGCCGCGTGAACGTGTTCGGCGGCAATCCGGTTGACCCCAGGGTTCGCATGCGCACCGGGGCGATGTTACAAGTTGCCAAAGTCCCCGAAACCCTGCGTGTAAGAGAGCACATTGACTTATTCCGCAGTTACTATCCGCATCCCTTGTCCATGAGCCAGTCTCTGGCTGTCGGCGGCCTGCAGGAGATCGCAAACCGCCGCTTCGGCGACCTTTCCGGCGGCCAGCGCCAGAGAGTACTGTTTGCCCTCGCCCTGTGCGGCGACCCCGACCTTCTCTTTCTCGATGAGCCCACCGTAGGCCTCGACGTGGAAGCCCGCCGCGCCTTTTGGGATGAGATTCGCAAGCTCGTAGCCCGCGGCAAAACCGTTCTGCTGACCACGCACTACCTGCAGGAAGCCGACGCTCTTGCCGACCGCGTGGTTGTGATCAACCAGGGCCGGGTGGTAGCCCAGGGGACGCCCACTGACATCAAAAGCCTGACCGCCGGCAAAACAATCCGCTGCCTCACCAACCTCGGGCTGGGGGAAGTACTCGCCCTGCCCGGCGTGCTCCAGGCCCGCCGCGACCGCGAGGCCCTGCACATTGAAGTCTCCCAGGCCGAGCCGGTGCTTCGTGAACTCATGGCTCGCGACCCGCACCTCTCGGCCCTGGAGGTCACCAGCGCCGGTCTCGAGGAAGCCTTCCTCGCTCTGACCCAGGAGCTTGCCCGCCCATGAAAACTGCCGCAAAAGACGCCGGCCCCTATCCCGGAGAGATCGCCATGGCAAATTTCAAAGCCGTTACGAATTCAGAACAAGCTCGCTCGGCCGATCAGACCTTGCGGATTTACCTCAAGGAAGCCAAATATGAATTCCTCAAGAACCTGCGCATCCCGCGCTATTCCCTCTCCGTGATTTTCTTTCCTCTGATGTTCTACATCCTTTTTGGCCTGGTGATGGGCAGGCAAACCGTCGGCGGCGTCAACATCGCAGCCTATCTGATCGGGACTTACGGCGTGTTCGGCGTCATGGGCGCGTCGCTCTTCGGGACCGCCTCCGGTCTCGCCGCCGAGCGCGGCCTGGGATGGCTCGAGGTCAAGCGCGCCAGCCCCATGCCGCCTTTCGCCTACTTTGTCGCGAAAGTAGTAATGAGCACCATCTTCAGCTCCGCCGTAGTTCTGCTGCTTCTCGCCATGGGCATCGCCTTCGGCGGCGTGCGTCTGCCTCTCGCCCAAACCGTTCGCCTGGTCACTACCCTAGTGGCCGGTTCCCTGCCCTTCTGCGCCATGGGCCTGGCCCTCGGATATTTCATCGGCCCCAACTCCGCCCCCGCCTTCATCAACCTGTTTTATCTGCCGCTTTCCTTCTGCTCCGGCCTCTGGGTGCCGTTTATCTTTTTGCCCAAGGCCGTTCGTCAGATCGCTCAATTTCTCCCTCCCTACCATCTGGCCCAGCTGGCGCTCGAGGCCATCGGCGCCGGCCAGCACCAATCGAACTGGATGCACTGGGAGGTCTTGCTCGGCTTCACTCTCATCTGCCTGGGAATCGCCCGCCTGGGCTTCCAGCGTGATGAAAACAAGCTCTACGGATAAATTATGAAAAAGACTTCGCTGAACCTTCGCAATTCCGACGCCCTCGGCTGGATCCTCGCCCTCAGCGGCTTTCTGCTGCTGACTTCCATGGGCAAGCTGGATCTTGCAATTCTTCTGCTTCCCATCGCCGCAGTGTTTGGTTACGCGATTACCTGCCTGCCGGGCAGCAATCCCGCCGCGCAGAACGGCATAAAATAGGCTCACAGGATATGAAGGTCTTTCCAGACAAGCTGTTTCCGGTGGGCAACGAGCATCGCTGGGTGCCGCTGATCTGGCTGCCTTACTTCGCCTTTTTCTGGCTGCAGCTCATCCTCGACCACGCCTCCGCGAGGACCTGGGCGATCAACAGCGTTGGCGGCGCGATCTTTCTGTTCCTGTTCTTTGGCATGTTCTGGGACCGCTGCCAGCGCCACTGGTATTACCTCGTCGGCATCCTGGCTCTGGGCCTGGTGCTCGCGCCCAGCAACGGCGGGGCGGCCACCTTTTTCATCTACGCCACCGCGTTTACTCCCTTTCTTTGCGAAACGGAGGGTGGCGCGCTCACCATCATGCTGCTCATCACCGCCGCCGCCGGCCTGGAAACCCGGCTGCTGCATCTCAGCATCTGGTTCTTCGCCTGGGCGGGCGGTTTCTCGCTGGTCATCGGCGTGGGCAACATATTCTTCGCCCAGCGAAACCGCGCCAACGCCAGGCTGCGCATGGCCAGCGATGAAATCGAGCACCTGGCCAAGGTCGCCGAGCGCGAACGCATCGCCCGCGATCTGCATGACGTTCTCGGGCACACCCTTTCCGTCATCATCCTGAAATCTGAGCTCGCCGGAAAGCTGATTGAGCGCGATCCCGCCCGCGCCAGGGCGGAAATCGCCGATGTCGAGCGCACCTCCCGCGAAGCTCTGGCCGAAGTCCGCAATACCATTCGCGGCTACCGCAGCCAGAGCCTCGAGGCCGAGATCAAGCATGCCGAAACCACGTTGCAGACGGCGGGAGTCTCGGTCCGCGCCGAAACCCAAGAAGTACCCCTCAGTCCGGCCCAGGAAAGCGTCGTCGCCCTGGTGGTGCGCGAAGCGGTGACCAATGTAGTGCGCCACGCCCACGCGCGCAGTTGCCATCTGCGCCTGGCCCCGGTCAATGGCAATTGCCTGCTCGAAATTGCCGATGATGGCCGCGGCGGCGATCTCGTGGAAGGCAACGGCCTGCGCGGCATGCGCGAACGCGTGGAAGCTCTGGGCGGAACCCTGGAGCGCCAAACCGCTGCTGGAACCCGATTGACCATCCGCTTTCCCTTGCTCCAGTCCGGCTCGAATGGAACCCATTGAGCCCAGCCATCAAAGCCGGCAGACACACGATTCGCGTGGCCATCGCCGAAGATCAGGGCATGGTTCTTGGCGCCCTCGCTGCGCTGCTCGAAATCGAAGGCGATATTTCAGTCGTCTCGCGCTCACGCAACGGCAAAGAAGCGCTCGAGGCCGTCCTTGCCCAGAAACCCGATGTCTTCATTACCGATATCGAAATGCCGGAGATGACCGGGCTCGAGGTGGCCGCCGAACTGCAACGGCTGCGCGCTCCCGTCCGCATCATCATTTTGACCACCTTCGCCCGCGCCGGCTACCTGCGCCGCGCTCTCGAAGCCGGAGCTTCCGGATACTTGCTGAAAGACATGAAGGCCGAAGCCCTTGCCGATGCGGTTCGCCGTGTGCAGCAGGGCCTGCGCGTGGTTGATCCCGAGCTCGCCGCCGAAGCCTGGGTCGAGCCCGATCCGCTCACCGACCGCGAGCGCCAGGTGCTCCGCTTGGCCGGCGAAGGCCTCGCCAGTAGCGACATTGCCGATCAGCTCAAGCTCTCAGAGGGCACCGTACGCAACTACCTCTCTGAGGCCATCAGCAAGCTGGGCGCCTCCAACCGCGTGGAGGCCGCCCGCATCGCTCGCACCAAAGGCTGGCTCTGATTTCTCTTCTCACTTCCACGACTCCCCGCCAAACGTGAACTTGATCCCCGAACGGAACGTAAACGGCAGCGCCGGGTAACCAAACGCTTCCGCATAATGTTGGCTCAAAAGATTCTGCATGGCGGAATAGACTTCCATAAATCGGTTCACCCGGAACCCGGCGCCCAGGTCCAGCCGTTGGTACGCCGCGTCTAGATTGCGATTCGGCAGCAGCAGCGTGTTGCCGCCATCCTTGTCGTAGAGAAAATCGCTGTCGTCGCGCCGCGCAACAAAAGTTCCGGCAAACGAAACCACCCAGCGTGAGTGGTCGTAGCCCACTTGCAAATATCCCGAATGCGGCGCGCGCCGGAAGGGCCGTTCTCCGATCAGCGGCGAGTACACCCCGATCGGAACATTCGGAAACGCAGGATTCACCGAGGGCGCAAGTGCATCGCTCGAAAAAGACTTCTGAACGGCTGCATCAAGATAGGTATAGCCTCCGCGCACAAAAAGTCCGTGCCCTACTTTGTATTCCACCTCGCTCTCGATCCCCTGCGCTCGGAAGGTCAGCGAATTCACATAAGCCCCATACGGAACCTGCTCGACCACGGCCAGCGGAATTCCCAGGTTCAGCAAACCCTGCTCCGGCACATACTCCACCGCGTCCACGAACTGATTGTGGAAGTAAGTA